>JAABUX010001582.1_pt1 | contig 34048 bp, 36 predicted proteins | sample 5561851 | NCBI WGS metagenome assembly JAABUX01 (sample SAMN10711883, study PRJNA513361) | rock metagenome | isolation source: Antarctica rocks | place: Antarctica: Victoria Land, Richard Nunatak red sandstone | collected 2016-01-03
CGGGCCTCGATCCCGCGCGCGGCTGAGGCCGCGCCGGCGTGAACGGCGAACCGGCACCGACGAGGATGCGACGGCCATGCTGAAGTTGTGCGCCAACCTGAAGTGGCTGTTTACCGAAGTGCCCCTGCTTGACCGGTTCGAGTCAGCGGCGCGGGCCGGGTTCGAGGCCGTGGAGTACCCCACGCCCTACGAGCAGCCGGTGGCAGCCCTGGCGGCCCTCTTGCGCGATTGCGACCTGCGGATGGTGCTGATCAACACGCCGGCCGGGGACCCGGCCCGGGGCGAGCAGTCCGGCATCGCCTGCCTGCCGGGCCGGCGGGACGCGTTCCGCGACGACCTGCACCGGAGCCTCGATTACGCGGCGGGCCTGGGCTGCAAGCTGGTGCACCTGCAGGCCGGGATCCTGCCCGCGGACGTCAGCCGCGACCGGGGCTGGGCGACCTACCTTGCCAACGTCGTCTGGGCGGCGGAGGTGGCCAGCGCGGCCGGGGTCCGCCTCGTGCTGGAGCCGATCAGCGGGGTCAGCATCCCCGGCTTCCTGCTGCGCACACAGGAGGAGGGCGCCGCGGTCGTGGAGGCGGTCGGGCGCGACAAGGTCGGCCTGCAGTTCGACATCTATCACTGCCAGGTCGAGCAGGGCAGCATCAGCCGGCGGCTGCAGGCGCTGATGCCGGTCATCGATCACATCCAGGTCGCCGACTCCCCCGGCCGGCACGAGCCCGGCACGGGCGAGATCGCCTGGGACCACGTGTTCCCGCTGATCGAGCGGCTGGGCTACCAAGGATGGATCGGCTGCGAGTACACGCCGCTGCGTGAGTCCGTCGAAGGGCTGGCCTGGCGGGACCGGTTCGGCCTGCCGCAGCAGGTTTGATCCCGGGCAGCGCGCGTTGCAGCCCTCTGGCTGGCGCCTCGGGAAGGCAGGCCATGATGCTGGCCGGCGGCAGGCGGTGTGGTGTCCAGGGTGCTGATAATCGGGCGGCTCAGGGCGTCGTCCGGGCAGCCCATGGCCTTGATGGCGAGGACAGCGGCCGAACCGGCGCCGCATTCTCTCTCACCATGTGCTTACCTGCTGCCCGCCTGAAGCAGGTTCCCGACTGGGCGGGGACGCCCTACCTAACGATCATGCCCATAGTCCCGAAACTCCGCCGTCCCCTGGTGCTGGCCTCCGTCATGGCCGCCATGTTCATGATCGCGATCGAGGCGACCATCGTCTCGACCGCCATGCCCGGGATCGCGGGCCAGCTCGGCGACCTGCACCTGTACTCCTGGGTGTTCTCGTCTTTCCTGCTGACGCAGACCGCCACCACCGTCGTGTTCGGCAAGCTCGCCGACCTGTATGGCCGCAAGCCGGTGCTGCTCGTGGGCATTGCGGTCTTCCTGGTGGGCTCGGCGCTGTGCGGCTTTGCCTGGTCGATCCCGTCGCTGATCGCGTTCCGGCTGATCCAAGGCGTCGGGGCAGGCGCGATCCAGCCGGTGGCCCTGACCGTCGTCGGCGACCTGTATTCGGTGCAGGAGCGCGCCAAGATCCAGGGCTACCTTGCCAGCGTCTGGGGCGTGTCCTCCGTCCTGGGGCCGCTCGCCGGCGGGCTGATCATCCAGCACCTGAGCTGGTCCTGGATCTTCTGGGTCAACGTGCCGGTCGGCCTGGCCGCAGCGGCCAGCTTCACCGCCTTTCTGCATGAGGACGTAGCACAGCAGAAACGGGGCGTGGACGTGGCCGGGGCGGCCCTGTTCACCGTGGCGGTCGCTTCGCTGATGGTGGCCCTGACGCAGTTCGGCACCTCCGACCTGCCCACAGCGCTCCTGGCCGCCGGCGTCTTCGCAGTGAGCACGCCCCTGTTCGTCTGGCAGGAGCGGCGGGCCCGCGAGCCGATGGTGGCGTTCGCCCTGTGGGCACGCCGCCCGGTCGCCACGGCCAACGCCGCCACCCTGCTAAGCGGCATGGCGGTGATCGGGCTCACGACCTTCCTGCCGATGTATGTCCAGGGCGTGCTGGGCCAGTCGGCGCTCGTGGCGGGCTTCGCGCTGACCATGATGGTGCTGGGCTGGCCGGTCGGCGCCACGCTCGCGGCCCGGAACTTCAACCGCTTCGGCCTGCGCGGCACGCTGCTGTTCGGCGCGGCCCTGCTGCCGGTGGGCGCGCTGGCCTTCGTGGCCCTGGCCCCCGGGATGTCGCCGGTGGTGGCGGGATGCGGCTCGGTCGTCATGGGCCTGGGCATGGGCTTCCTCAGCACCTCGGCCATCGTCATCATCCAGGACAGCGTCGGCTGGGCCGAGCGCGGCTCGGCCACGGCGTCGAACCTGTTCTCGCGCAACCTCGGCAGCACCTTGGGCGCGGCGGCGCTGGGCGCCGTGCTGAACATCAGCCTGGCGCACCGCGTGAACGGCGTTGCCGCCGTGAGCCCCGAGCAGCTTCAGCGGCTGCTTGACCATCCCGGGAGCGCCCTCGGCGACGCGGCGGTGCGGGCGGGGCTGGGCCACTCGCTGCACCTCACCTTCTGGGCGGTGTTCCTGACGGCGGTGCTGACCTTCCTGCTGGCCACCCTGGTGCCGTCGGTCGCAATCACGAAGACGGCGGAACCGGCGGCTGCGGAGTAGGGAACCACGCCTGCCGCCGGGCTGCCGGCGACGGGAGAGGGGGCCAAGTAGGCTCGCCTGGCCTGTCGCATAGATGGCCTGCGGCCGTGTCAGGCCGCACAAGCCTGCTTGGCTCATCCCTGGGCACACCTGCAGGGGTTTGCATAGAACTCCAGCAGGTTGGCCCGGAAATGCGGATGGGTGCAGGCGGTGCGCACCAACCCCGCCGTTGCAGCGCCGGCGCCAGCCCGTCCGCAACAAGTCCGGCAGGTTTGGGAGCGGGTTCCATCCTTGCGCGGGCAAATCAGGCCCTGGCCACTTTCCTCACCGCGGGCCTGGTCCGCGCTGCGGCCCAAGCCCGGAGGGAGAGGGAGTGGACGGCGTTTCTAGGCCATAGGGATCGCCCCACCCAGGGGCCCTGACGCGCTTGACTTCAGCCTTATTCGGTTCCATCTGAAGTTTCAGTAATTACTGAAAGAGCTGAAGAGCATGCTCTTGCCACCCCTCATCGAGAGATTCGTGCTGCACTTCGGCGAGATGGGCGGACGCTGGGGCATCAACCGTACCGTCGGGCAGATCTACGCCCTGCTGTTCCTGTCCGACCGACCGCTGAACGCCGAGGAGATCACCGAGGCGCTCGGCGTGTCGCGGTCCAACGTCAGCATGGGCATGAAGGAACTCGAGGGCTGGCGCCTGGTCCGCAAGAAGCACCTGGCCGGCGACCGGCGCGACTTCTTCGAGGCGCCGGACGACGTCTGGCAGATCGTCCGCACGCTGGCCGAGGAGCGGCGCAAGCGCGAGGTCGATCCGACGCTGTCCCTGTTGCGCGACGTGCTGATGGAGACGCCGGGCACCACCGCCGAGCGGCACGCGCAGGAGAAGATGCGCGAGATGCACGACATGATCGAGTTGCTGACCGGCTGGGCGGATGACGTCCAGCGGCTCGACAACGCGAGCCTGCAGCGGCTGCTGTCGTTGGGCGCGGGCGTCTCCAAGCTGCTCGACATCAAGAACAAGGTCACCGTGTTCGTGGGCCGCAAGGGCGGCCACGATCCAGCGAAAGATGCACCATGATTGACGCCTTCCACCTCGCCCGGGCCCAGTTCGGGTTCACCGTGGCGTTCCACATCACCTTCCCGGCGTTCTCCATCGGGCTGGCCAGCTACCTCATGGTGCTGGAGGGGATGTGGCTGCGGACGGGCAAGCAGGTTTACCTCGACCTGTTCCGCTACTGGATCAAGATTTTCTCCATCGGCTTCGCGATGGGCGTGGTGTCCGGCCTGGTCATGTCGTACCAGTTCGGCACCAACTGGTCGCAATACGCCGACAAGGCCGGCCCGGTGATCGGCCCGGTGATGGCCTATGAGGTGCTGACCGCCTTCTTCCTGGAGGCCGGGTTCCTCGGCGTGATGCTGTTCGGGATGGAGCGCGTCGGCCGCAAGCTGCACATGTTTGCAACTTGCATGGTCGCCGGCGGCACCTTCCTGTCGGCGTTCTGGATCCTGTCGGTGAACAGTTGGATGCAGACGCCCGCCGGGTTCGGCATCGGCGCGGACGGGCGGATGTTCCCGACTGATTACTGGAAGGTGATCTTCAACCCCTCGGTGTTCGTCCGCGTGCCGCACATGGTGCTGGCGTCCTACCTGATCGTTGCCTTCATCGTCGCCGGCGTCGGCGCCTGGCACCTGCTGCACGGCCGCGCCACGCCGGCGGTGCGCAAGATGTTCTCGATGGCGATGTGGATGGCGGCGATCGTGACCCCGCTGCAGATCGGCATGGGCGACTTGCACGGGCTGAATACGCTCGAGCACCAGCCGATGAAGATCGCCGCCATGGAGGGCGACTGGGAGCCGTCGGGCAAGGACGGCGCGCCGCTGATCCTGTTCGGCATCCCCAACATGGCAAAGGAGCGGACCGACTATAAGATCGAGATCCCGCACGCCTCCTCGCTGATCCTCACCCACACCTGGAACGGCCGGGTGCCGGGCCTGAAGGAAGTCCCACCGGCGGACCGGCCCTACGCGCCGGCGGTGTTCTGGACGTTCCGCGTCATGGTCGGCCTGGGCTTCCTGATGTTCGGCCTTGGGCTGCTGAGCCTGCTGGCGCGCTGGCGCGGCACGCTGTTCACCAACAAGTGGCTGCACCGGCTGGCGCTGGTGATGTCGCCTGCGCCGATCGTGGCCATGCTGTGCGGCTGGATGACGACGGAGATCGGCCGGCAGCCCTATACGGTCTATGGCGTGCTGCGAACGATCGACAGCGTGTCGCCGATCGCGCTGCCTGGGATCGCGACCTCCTTGGCGGTGTTCGCCGTGGTTTACTTCATCGTCTTCGGCGCCGGGATCATGGTGATCCTGCGTATGATGGCGAAGCCGCCGGTCGTCGGCGAGACCAGCGTCGATCCCGGCAAGCCGATCCGCTCGGCCGGTATCCATCCCGGTTTGCCGGGCGCGGTGCCGCCGGGCGTGGGCGGTCAGTCGATCGTGGCGGCGGAGTAGGGCGCGTGAGCACGGAAACCATCGCGACCATCTGGGCCGGGCTGATTGCCTTCGCCGTGCTGGCCTACGTGGTGCTGGACGGGTTCGACCTTGGCGTTGGCATCCTGTTCGCCGCCGAGCGTGGGCCGGAAGACCGGGACACCATGGTCAACTCCATCGCCCCCATGTGGGACGGCAATGAGACTTGGCTGGTGCTGGGGGGCGGCGGCCTGTTCGGGGTGTTCCCGTTCGCCTACTCGGTGATCATGCCGGCGCTGTACCCGGCCATCCTGGGCATGCTGTTCGGCCTGATCTTCCGCGGCGTCGCGTTCGAGCTGCGGTTCCGCGCCCATACCGAGGCCGGGCGCAGGCTGTGGGACCTGGCGTTCTTCGGCGGCTCGGTCGTCGCCGCGCTGTGCCAGGGGCTGGCGCTGGGCGGGCTGCTGCAGGGTATCCATGTCGTGAACCGCCAGTATGCCGGCGGCTGGTTCGACTGGCTGACGCCGTTCACCGTGCTGTGCGGCGTCGCCGTCGTGTTCGGGTACGCTTGGCTCGGCGCGTGCTGGCTGGTGTGGCGCACCGACGAGTCGCTGCAGCGGCGTGCGCGCCGGCAGGCCACGGTGCTGGCCTGGGTCATGCTGGGCCTGATCGTGGCGGTGAGCCTGTGGACGCCGTTCCTCAACCCGACGTTCATGGAGCGCTGGTTCGGCTGGCCCGGCATCCTGCTCACCAGCCCCATCCCGATCCTGGTCGCAGCGCTGGCGCTGGCGTTCGCCACCGGCATCCGGCGGAAGCACCAATTGACGCCGTTCCTGTGCGCGCTGGGGATTTTTGTGCTGTGCTTCGCCGGGTTGGGCATCAGCTTCTATCCGCTGATGGTGCCGCCCGACATCACCATCTGGCAGGCGGCGGCGCCGCGGGCGAGCCAGTTGTTCGTGCTGGTCGGTGCGTCGGTGCTGATCCCGGTGATCCTGATCTACTCGGGGTTCAGCTACTGGGTGTTCCGCGGGAAGGTGCAGGCCGGTGCGCATTATCACTGAGAGGCCGGATGCCGAGACGCAGCCGCTGTGGCGGCGCCTGCTGTGGCTGGTGGGCCTCTGGGCGGGCGGCGTCCTGTCGGTGGGCGTGGTGGCCATGGCGCTTCGCTGGGTTCTGAGTCCGCACTAAGCCGGACGGATCGGGACGCCCTTGGGCCTACCTGCGGATTGGGGGTCTGGTAGTAGGGGAACCGAAATTGCACTTCGGCTGAAACGCTGCACAGCTTGGAGCAGACGGCTCCTTCAAAGGCCGGGATGCACGTTCTCCTCGATCAGCGCCCGGTTCCCCTCGATCCCTTGGGCGACTGCATCGAAGAACGCCCGCGCCCCCGCTCATGCGCCGGAGGTCCTGGTACGTGACGATCCATAGCTCCCGGGTGGGCACTATGCACACCTTCCAGGGTAAGGAGGCGGGGGTGCTGATGCTGGGGGCTAGGGCGGAAGTGGCTGGATGGGGTGCGGACGGCGGCGGAGTAGGCGCTACGCCGCCACCTCCGCCCGCACGTCCTTGATGTCGCGGAAATGCAGGCCGGGGTGCAGCTCCTGGGTGCGGCGCATCATGAAGGGGCTGCTGGCCAGGAACACCGGGTCGCCGTCCACATCGTCGGCCATGCTGGTGCGCTGCTCGGCCACGAAGCGGTCCAGCAGGGCGCGCTCCCCCGTGACCCAGCGGGCCAGGGCGTAGGGCACCGGCTCGAAGCCGATGGCGACGCCGTACTCGCCGGCGAGGCGCGCGATCAGCACGTCGAGTTGCAGGGTGCCGACGACGCCGACGATGGGCTGGCTGCCGTCCTGCGGGCGGAATAGCTGCACCACGCCCTCCTCGGCCAGCTCCTGCAGGGCGGTGCGCAGCTTCTTCGCCTTCATCGCGTCGTCCAGCCGCACCCGGCGCAGGATTTCCGGGGCGAAGTAGGGGACGCCGACGAAGTTCAGCCGCTCGTCCTCGCTGAGGGTGTCGCCGATGCGCAGGGTGCCGTGGTTGGGGATGCCGACGACGTCGCCGGCATAGGCCTCGTCGGCGATCTGACGGTCCCGGGCGAAGAAGAACTGCGGCGCGTGCAAGGGGATCAGCTTGCCCGTCCGCACCTGCACCAGGCGCATGCCGCGCTGCAGCCGGCCGCTGCACACGCGGGCGAAGGCGATGCGGTCGCGGTGGTTGGGGTCCATGTTGGCCTGGATCTTGAACACCAGGGCAGTGAGCTTGGCCTCGTCGGCCTCGACGACGCGGGTGTCGGCGGGCTGGCTGCGCGGCTTCGGGCCGAAATCGACGAGTCCGTCCAGCAGGTCCGCCACGCCGATCTCCTTGATGGCGCTACCGAAGAACACCGGGGTCAGGTGCCCGGCGTTGAAGCTCTCCAGGTCGAACTCGGGGAGCGCCGCCTGCACGAGTTCCAAATCCTCGCCGAGCTGGATCATGCGGGGGTCGCCCTGCCCCAGCGGCTCCATCAGGTGCAGGTCGCGGGAGCGCACGTCGTAGGTCCCGGCGAAGGTGGCGGCGCGGCCGATCGGCCAGGTGACGGGGGCGGTGTCGAGCGCGAGGGTGCTGGCGACCTCGTCCACGATCTCGAAGGGGTCGCGGGCCTCGCGGTCCATCTTATTGATGAAGGTGAGGATTGGGATGTCGCGCAGGCGGCAGATCTCGAACAGCTTGCGGGTGCGGGCCTCGATGCCCTTGGCGGCGTCGATCACCATGACGGCGCTGTCCACGGCGGTGAGGGTCCGGTAGGTGTCCTCGCTGAAGTCCTCGTGGCCGGGGGTGTCGAGCAGGTTGAACACGCAGCCGCGGTACTCGAACGTCATGACGGAGGTGACGACGGAGATGCCGCGCTCGCGCTCAATGCCCATCCAGTCGCTGCGGGTGCGTCGGCGCTCGCCCTTGGCGCGGACGTTGCCGGCGAGCTGGATGGCGCCGCCGGTGCGGAGCAGGCGCTCGGTGAGGGTTGTCTTGCCGGCGTCGGGGTGGCTGATGATGGCGAAGGTGCGGCGGCGGGCGATCTCCTGGGCGGGGGTCATCTCGGGTGGTCCTCTGGATAGATGGCGTTGCTGCTCCCTCTCCCTCCGGGGGCGGGGTGAGGAAGGCCGCACGGACTGCATGTGGTGTCGTTGGGCAAGGTCGTAGTGACGGGGGTTGGCGCTTGCGGCTTCTCTCGCCTCAGCCCTGTCCCGGGAAGGAGGGAGAAGGCAGCCTAGTTAGAATTTTGGCGGGAGGCGCTTGGCTCTTTCGCCCTACTACAAACGCAAAGCGCCGGGGTCCAACCCCGGCGCGATGCACGGTCCTGCCGGGCGGCCCGCGTTACCGCGAGTAGAACTCCACCACCAGGTTCGGCTCCATCGTCACGGGGTAGGGCACGTCGGTCAGCTTCGGCGCACGGCCGAAGCGGCCCTTCATCGCGCGGTGGTCCACCTCCAGGTAGTCGGGCACGTCCCGCTCCCCGGACTGCGACGCGTCCAGCACGACTGCGAGCTGCTTCGACTTCTCGCGCACCTCGATCACGTCGCCGTCGCGCACCAGGAAGCTGCTGATGTTCACCTTCTTGCCGTTGACCGTGACGTGGCCGTGGTTCACGAACTGCCGGCTGGCGAAGGGGGTGATGGCGAACTTCATCCGGTACACCACGGCATCCAGCCGCCGCTCCAGCAGCTCGATCAGGTTCTCCGAGGTGTCGCCCTTGCGGCGCACGGCCTCGTCGTAGTACTTGCGGAACTGCTTCTCGCCGATGTTGCCATAGTAGCCCTTGAGCTTCTGCTTGGCCATCAACTGGATGCCGAAGTCGGTCGGCTTCTGCTTGCGGCGCTGGCCGTGCTGGCCGGGTCCGTATTCGCGCTTGTTCAGCGGGGACTTGGCGCGGCCCCAAAGGTTGACGCCCAAGCGGCGGTTGATCTTGTACTTGCTTTCGGCGCGCTTGGTCATGCGCGGCCTCCTCTATTCTATATGCGTCCGCCTCTTGAGATGAGGGTCGGGGCGCTTGTTGCACCGGTAGGCCGCAAAGCAATGCGGCGGGCGCATGCCACAGGGGCATGTCCACGTTCCCAGCAATGCGCGGGGGTTACGCCGGGGCCGGCACGGAGTCAATCACGGCCTGCTTTGACCCTTTGTGCCTGCAAGGATACCGTTCCCCGAACGGTCAGCAGGTTTGGAATGCGCCCTCTTCGTCCCGTCGTGCCGCTCCTGCTGCTCCTTGCCCACCCTGGTGCTGCCCAGTCTGGCGACGCCCAGTCTGGCGACGCCCAGTCTGGCGACGCCCGCGCCCGCAACCTGCTGAGCCCTGCTGCGGCGCAAGGTGTGCCGGAGGCGCCGCTCGCGTTGGGCGCCATGGCCGAGGCCGGGCAGGGCGGCCCGCGCGACCTGCCGGCGGCCAAGGCGGCGTTGCGTTCGGCCGCCCGGCTGGGCCAGCCTGGCGCAGGGTACCGCTACGCGATGCGGCTGCAGGCGGATGGCTGCGACGCGGCAGACCTCGACGATGTGCCGGGTTCCGCCCACGATGCCCCGGCAACCTGCCCGGCGGCGATCCGCCTGTGGCTCAGCAGGTCCGTCGCGGCGGGCGACCCGGCCGGGATGGGCCGCCTGGCGGCGATGGTGGCCGACGGCACGGGCGGGCCGGCCGACCCCGCCGAGGCCGATGCGCTGTTCTGGCGGGCGCTGGCCGAGGACCCGGCCGCCGACAGCCCCCGCCTGGCCCTGGACCTGGCCGCCCGCCTGCGCGACGGCCGTGGAGTGGCGCAGGACAAGCCGGCAGCGCGGGTGCTGCTGATGCTGCGGGCCGGCACTGAGGACGGCGCCGCGGTGGCGGTGGCCGACATGCTGCTGCAAGGCGACGGCGGGCCGCGCGACCCCGCTGCCGCAGTGGCCATGCTGGATGGGGCGGCGGACCGGGGATCGACGGAGGCTGCCGTGCGCCTGGCCGGATTGCTGCGCACCGGGGCGGACGGCGTGGCGCGGGATGCGCCGCGGGCGCGGGCCGTGCTGGTGCAGGCCGCCGGACGCGGCGACGATGCGGCGCGGCTGATGCTGGCCGACATGCTGCTGCATGGCGAGGGCGGGCGGGCGGACCCTGCCGGGGCGCGTGCCGTGCTGGCCGCCGCCGGCGATGCGCCGGCGTTGCTGCTGGCCGCAGACCTGCAGGCGCGCGGCGTCGGCGGCCCGCGCGACCCGGTGGGCGCGCTGGCCACCCTGCACCAGGTGACCGACCGCCTGGCCGACCCCCGCGGGTGCCTGCCGGCGGCCCGGCTGTATATGGCGGGCGTCCGGGACCCGGACCAAACTGCCCCCGAAGTCCCAACCCCGGCGCAAGTCCCACCCCCGGCGGGCGTCCCAGGCCCGGGACGCAGTCCAGCCTCTCCGCGCGGCCCATCCCCCGTGCACGGCCCGGACCCGGTGCAGGCCGCCATGGCGACCGGCGCCGCGGCCGACCACCTGCTGTGCGCCCTGGCCGCGGGCGACCCGGGCGCGCAGGCGCTGCTCGCGCCCGTGCCGAACGTGCCGCCCGCGGTGAGGCTGGCGTTGAAGGCCCGGCTGGCGGCGCTGGCCGGACAGGCGATGACGCCAGGCCCGGGCCTGGACCCGGTGCTGCTGCGGGCGCTGCGGGACGCCGGGGCGCAGGACGGCCGGTTCGGCGCATTGCTGGCGGCGGTGCGGGACGGGACGCCGCCCGGGGAGGTGTCTGAAGCCATGGGCGAGGGCGATGCGCCGGCGGCCGGTCCTCGGATGCTCCTGGCGCTGCGGGACATCTGGGCCGCCCGCATTCGTGCGGCGCAGCCAGGGGACGGGGCGGTGCAGCCGAGGGACGGGGCGGCGAGCCCCGTGGCGGGGGCCATCAGCCCGCCCAGCGCTCCGCCACCATGAACGCCACCGCCACCGCGTTGACCGCCAGGTGCACCAGCAGCGACGCCCGGACCGATCCACCGGCCTCCCGCGCCCAGGTGACCAGCGCCACCACCGGGACCAGCATCAGCAAGTAGGTCCAGCCGGCGGCGGCATGGGCCAGCAGGAACAGCAGCCCCGTCGTGCCGCCGGTCGCCCAGGCCCCCCAGCGGCGGCGCAGCGCCACCCAGAGCCAGCCGCGGAAGAACAGCTCCTCCGTCACCGGGGCGCCGATGGCGAAGAAGGCGATGCAGCCGAGCGCATAGCCGGCCAGGCTGCCGTCCTGGTCCAGCGGCGTCTCCTGCAGGGTCCGTTGGGCGAAGTCCTGGTAGGCCGGCACGAGCTGCGCCAGCACCGCGAGCGCCGGGTTGAAGGCTGCGCCGAGCACGGCCAGCAGCACGACCAGGCGGCCGCGCGCCACCGGCAGCCATCCCGCCCCGGCCCGGCGGCTGCCCGCGCCGACCCGCCCGGCCCGGCGCAGCGCGGCCACCAGGGTGATGAGCTGGAATGCGGCGCAGGACGGCCAGATGAATGCCCCGTCGGTGAAGCCGACATCCTGGCGCCAGATCTTGGCCGCCGCGAGCATGACCAGCGCCCCCGTGATGCCAGCGCCGGCCAGTGCCGCCAGCAGCCATGCCAGCGCCAGGCCGACCTGCCCCAGCGGCCCGGCTGGCGCCCGGGCAATGCGGCGGGCAGGCGGACCGTCGAGCTGCAGGGCGTCGGGCGGGCGGGGAGGGCTGTCGGGCATGGCCGGGGACTAAACCAGCGCGGCCGGGCGGCGGCAATGCGTGGAGCCCCGGCGCGGCACCCAGGAAAGGTGAAGAAAAGTCACCGCGGCCCTACCCAAACCGGGTGGGAGCGTGCATGTGCCAGGGCATGATCAACCGCGGCGATATCCTCTGGCTCGGCATTTCCTCCGGCGTCACCGGGGGGCTGATCGGCGGCGGGATGCTGGGCATCGGCATGGACCTGATGGTGAACGGGCAGCCGATCGGGCTGATCCTGATCTGCATCGGCGGCCCGGCGTCGGCAGTCATCGGCTGGCTGCTGTCCCGCCGGCTGGCGCGGCAGTTGCCGCGGGAGTAGCCGGCTGGGCAAGCGGGCCCAGCACCGTGTTGCCGCTCAATGGGCACGGCTGCCCGGCAGCGGGGGGCGACGCGCTGGCGGACAGCAACTGGACGTTCCCCCTTGGCCCTGGCTTCTGGCCATGTCGGACGATGTGTCCGGCGCTGACCTCGATCTGGTGACCTGCTGACGGGTCGGCCGCGACGCCGGGCCTGCGGCGGATGTCGCGGCCGGCCGTGCAGGCTGCGCTGGGCGCGGTCGGCGCTCCGGGTTATGCCTTGCCGCAGGATGCGTTACGGCCTGGCTGACCCAGGGTCTCGGGCGGCCAGCGTCATCGCGAGGCGAGGGCGGCTGCTGGCCGGGCGCCGCGCGGATTGCAGGGAAGAGCTTAAGGTCATCCTTGCTCGGATACGGAGGTGGTGCACATGACGGAAACAACGTCCAAGCTTTTTCACAGGATCGCCGGCCTTGGCTTGTCATGGGACGACCAGGAAAAGCTGCTTGCAAGTCCGGTGGGGGATGCAACGCTGGACTACAACCACTTCATGCTCCGTGTGTGCGGTGTGGCGTCGGCCTACCCTACCTACCCGCTCGGAACGACGTTCCCGTTGGGATCGAAGTACGGCGACGCCCTCGACATCGCGGCGTATCCAGCCATCGTGGCCCTGTCCACCGACATGTACCAGGTGATCGTTGCGGAGGATGTGCCGGGCGATGTCGTCGAGTTCGGTGTCGCCGCCGGGCGGTGGTTGACCACCATGCTGGACACCATGGACGCGAGTGGCAGCATCCGGCGTGTCTGGGGGTTCGACAGCTTCGAGGGCCTTCCGGAGCCGGACCCTGCGAGGGACGCGCCGCAATGGACCAAGGGCCAGTTCGCCAACCAGCAGGAGGTCGTCGCAGCAACGCTCAAGCTGGCAGCACGGCCGCACCTGAGGCTCGTCAAGGGATGGTTCTCGGATGCGTTCGCACAGCCGGACGCGCAAGCAATCACGTCCATCGCGTATGCGAAGATCGACTGCGACCTGTACCAGCCGGCGCTTGAGTGCCTGCGTTTCCTCAAGGGCCGGCTGAGCCATGGCGCCATCCTGATGTTCGACGAATGGACGCACTCGCTTTATGAGGGCGAGACGCGGGCGTTCGCCGAGTGGCTGCCCGATGTGCCGGAGTACCGGTTCGAACTCATCGGCTTCATCAATTTCAGGCTGTTCTTCCGTGTGTGGCATGTCTGACGCCGGCCCGGCTGCCGGGTTGGGCCGTCAGCCGGGCACGCGGGTCTGCAGGCCACCGCCGATGACGGCGGCCTTGCCAAGGTCAGAAGCTCTTTGATGCATGGCTGCCCGCAACCACGGTATGCCTCCCGGGGCTGACAGCGTCGGACCCTGCCATGGGGTCGCGCATGACCAGCCGCCCGCCGCCAGTCCTTCGTGCCCCGGATGGCCCCCATGCCCGTCCTGATGCCCTGCGAACCCGGCTCACCCCGCCGCATCGACCCGGCCTGGGACCGCGAGCGCTAAGTCCTGCTTGGGCTTGGCGGCACCGTCCTTCTGCTGGACCACGACCGCCTGCAGGCTGGCGACGCCGAGGGCGCCCTGGCCCGCACCGCCCTGCCCGCACTCGGCACCCTGGCTTGGCGCGGCTGGATGGTGCGCCCGGACAGCTATGCCCTGCTTGAGGCCGCCCTGCATGCCCGCGGCCTACGGCTGCTGACGGATGCGCAGGCCTATGCCCGCACCCACCTGCTGCCGGGCACGTTGGAGGCGTTGCGCCCCTGGTCCGCCCCGGCCGTGCTGCTGCCCGCGGGCCGGCCCGGTGCCCTGCGTGCTGCCCTGGACGGCTTCGGCACCCGCGCGCTGGTCGTGAAGGACTGGGTAAAGTCGCAGGCCGGCCTGTGGGACGAGGCCTGCTTTATTCCGCATGCCGACGATGCCGGGCACGCACTGGCCGTCATCGCCCGCTTCCTGGACCTGCAAGGCCCTGACCTGCAGGGCGGCGTCGTGTTGCGCGAATGGCGGCCCCTGGTGCAGCGCGCCGGCCGTGCCGTCGAGTGGCGCTGCTTCGTGGCCGGCGGCGTGCCGTTGCCGTCGTTCCGCCGCGACCCCGAGCCGCCCGGCGACGCGCTGCCCCCGCCGCCAGCCGCCCTGCTGCACGCCGCCGCCAACGCGGTGGACAGCCCGTTCTGGACGATGGATTGGGCGCTGCAGGTTGAGGGCGGCCACCTGTTGCTGGAGGCCGGCGACGGTGGTGTGTCCGGCATTCCCGAACACGTGGACCCGGCGCCTATTCTGCGCGCGTTGCTTCGTTAACAGGCATTTAGCGCTCATAGGCACCACGGTGTCGGCGTGCTTTACACTTCTGTATATTGAGAAATTGCAACATATTGAAAACGTTTGATGGCATGAGTCATACTTAGTTATGAAAGCGTAAAGTTACGTGATAGAAAATTATTGCGGCTGCTAAGCCTCGCAATCCCGCGCAGGCCGCCCAGCGCCCTCCGCAGGAGAACAGCCCATGCCCATGTCCCGTTCCGCCGCCCGTGCCGGACCTATCCTTGCGACCGCCGTCCTGGCGACTGCCGTTCTGGTGCTGCCGGCGCAGGCCAGCCCGGTCGCGCCGGGCTTCACCACCACGACGTTCCCGGCCAATGACGACGGCGCCACTGGCGCGCAGGCGCTTGGGTTCAGCGCCAACTTCTTCGGCACGACCTATACGAGCGCCTTCGTCAGCAACAACGGCTACGTGACGTTCAACGCCGGGCAGAGCGCCTATACGCCGACCGGCCTGGGCGCCGGCTACAGAGGGCAGCCGATCATCGCGCCGTTCTTCGCCGATGTGGACACCCGCGGCAGCGGCAGCGGCCTGACCAGCTTCGGCACCGGCACCTATGAGGGATTCCAGGCCTTCGGCGTCACCTGGCCGACGGTAGGCTACTTCGGCGAGCACACCAATAAGCTCGATACCTTCCAGGTGATCCTGACCAACCGGTCGGACACGGGCGCCGGCAACTTCGACATCTTCTTCAACTACGGCAGCATCCAGTGGGAGACCGGCGACGCCAGCGGCGGCAGCAACGGGCTGGGCGGCACCTCCGCTGCGGCTGGGTTCAACGCCGGCAGCGGCAGTGCGGCAGGCACCTTCTTCCAGCTTGCCGGCTCGCTCACCAACGGCGCGTTCCTCGATGGCGGGCCGAATGCGCTCGACACCGGCACGAACGACGGCGTGGCCGGGCAGTTCGAGTTCCAGGTCCGCAACGGCACTGTCGTCGTGCCGACGCCGACGCCGACTGGCGTGCCCGAGCCTGCGACGTTGGCCGTGCTGGGCGCTGGGCTGCTGGGCCTAGGCGCGCTGCGCCGCCGCGCCTGACGCCACGGCTTGACCAGAGGGGGGCGGGCGGGTCCTGCCCCCTTTACGGCCGCCTTACGGCATCGGCTCCGCGATGGGATGGAACAGCGCCTGCCCACCGGCCTGATAGCCTGCAATCGCCGCCTGCCCTGCCGGGGACACCAGCCAGTCCGCCAGCGCCTGCGCCCCGGCCCGGCCTTCCGGACGGTGTCCTGCTGGCGTCAGGGTGATCACGTCATACAGGTTGATCAAGTCGCGCCCGCCCTCCACCACCACGCGCATGCCGCCGCGGTTGCCGAAGCTCAGCCAAGTGCCGCGGTCGGACAGGGTGTAGGCACCCATCGCCGCCGCTGCGTTCAGCGCCGCACCCATGCCGCCGCCGATGTCCTTGTACCAGGTGCCGGCCTGCTTGGGGTCTAGACCGGCGGCGGCCCATAGGCGCTTTTCCTTCGCGTCGGTGCCGCTGCTGTCGCCGCGCGACACCCAGGGGACGCCGGCCGCCCACTCCGCCTGCATCGCCGGCAGCACCGGCTTGCCCGCGATGCCGGCCGGGTCGGCGGCGGGGCCGACGATGATGAAGTCGTTCCAGGCGATGCGCCGCCGCACCGCGCCGTGGCCGGCGGCCATGAACTTGTCCTCGGCGTCCGGGTCGTGCACCAGCACCAGGTCCGCGTCGCCGCGCGCCGCCACCGCGAGCGCCTGGCCGGTGCCCAGCGCCAGCACCCGGACCGGGACGCCGCTGCTGGCGGTGAAGCCGGGCAGGATCACCGGCAGCAGGCCGCTGTTGTCCACCGACGTGGTGCTGGCCAGCACGATGCCCGCGTCCGCCGCCCGCGCCCGCCGGGCCAGCAGCAGCGCCGCCGTCCCGCCCGCCAATGCCCGCCTGCCCAGCATGTCCATCCTCCTTATCGCACCCGGCCTGTTGCCAGGCCCGCTGTCACGAACGCCAGCAGGTTCACCCCCAGGCTGACCGTCACCAGCACGACGCCCAGCGCCAAGGCGAACGCCAGGTTCCCGCGGCTGGTCTCCAGCGCCACGTCCGTGGTCATGGTGCGGGTCTGGCCGGCTATGTTGCCGCCGACGATCAGGATTGCGCCGACCTCGGACACCGACCGGCCGAACCCGGCGAGCACCGCCGTCAGAACCTGGGCCGGGGCGGTCCGCAGCAGCACCGGGATGGCGCGCAGCCGCCCGGCGCCGTCCATTTGCAACTCGTCGCCATAGATTGCCCAGGCCGCCTCGGCCGCGCGGTGCGCCAGGGCCGCGACGATGGGCAGCGCCAGCAGCGCCTGCGCCAGCACCATCGCGCCGGGGGTGAACAGCAGGTCCAGGCCGCCCAGTAGGCCCGCGCGCGACAGCAGCAAGTACAGGGCCAGCCCGACCACCACTGGCGGCAGCCCCAGCAGCGCGTTCACCAGCACCACCAGGCCGCGGCGGCCGGGGAAGCGCAGCACCGCGAGCGCTGCGCCGAGGGGGAGGCCGAGCAGTGCGGCAGCGGCCGAGGCCATCAGGCTGACCTGCAGAGACAGTGCCACCACGCGCAGCAGGGCCGGGTCGCCGCCCAGGACCAGTTGCAGGGCGCTGCTGAAGGCGCTCCCGAACCCGTCATCCATGCAGGGCCGGCCCGCCTAGGCGAACCGGCATGTCAAGCTGAGCCTGGGACGCTACCGCCGACCGAAGCCGCCACCGCCGCCGTGGAACCCGCCGCCGCCGAAGCCGCCGCCGTGGAACCCACCGCCATATCCACCACCGTAGCCACCCCGGTAGCCGCTATACCCTCCGTAGCCACCCCGGTAGTAGCCGCCATAGCCGTAGCGGCCATACCCGCCAAAACCGAAGCCATAACCGAAGCGGAAGGCGAACACGTCGTCGTAGAAGAATGGATAGCCGAAGCCGATCCCGGGATAGATCGGGTAGGTCGGGTAGTAGGCGTAAAGCTGCACGGCGGGCGTGACCTGCTGCACTTGGTTCTGCCTGGAGGTCATGCAGCGCAGGTAGGCCACACCGGGCGGCAGCGCCTCAGCCGGAGGGGGCGCGTTGCTGGTGTCGATCGGCCCGGCCCCGGCCTCGGTCGCCTGCACCACGTTGGACCGTGCTGCTGCGAGCTGCTCTGCCGTCGGCTGGGCCTGGGCGGCGGGCGGCAGGGCGGCGATGGCGGTGCGGCAGGCGGCGTCGTCTTGCTGGAACGCGGCCGGCGTCTTGCCCGGGCCCGGCACGGCCACGAGTTGTGCCGGAGCCGCCTGGGGCGCCGCGACGAAGGCTGGCGAGGGCGGCGCGACGCAGCCAGCCAGGCCGCCCGCCAGCAGCACGGCTCCGAGGGTGGGGTTCAACCGCATGGGATGTCTCGCCTTGGCCATGCGCGTACAGATTCGCATGCAGGCCGCGCAGTGCAAGGCCGGGGCTGCGGCCGGACGCGCCTTGGCCTGCCATGGCTGGCTCATGACCCAGGCAGTGGCGGGCCGGGCGGCTCCTGATGCTCGTCGAGTGGCTGCTCCGCCCGGCCGCGGCGCATCCGCCCCAGGCTGAGCATGTGGACGGCGCCGTGCAGGGTGCGCAACTCCTGTTCCGTGACCTCGCCGCGTTGGAACAAGTGGCGCAGGTTGCGGACCATGCCGGGGCGCTTAGGCAGGTTGCGGAGGAAGCCGCTGGCGTCGAGTTCGGCCACTAGGTGGTCGAGCCAGGTCTCCAGCAGGTGTTTCTGCGCGACGGGGCTTTCCCCAGTTTGCAGGGCGGCGGGGGGTGTGGTGTCGGCGGCGGTCCACCACTCGTAGGCCATGACCATGACGGCCTGGGCCAGGTTGAGGCTGTCGAAGGCCGGGTTGATCGGGTAGCGCACGAGGGTGTCGGCGCGGGCCATGTCCTCGGCGTCTAGGCCGGCGCGCTCGGGTCCGAACAGGATGCCGGCGCGCAGGCCGCGGGCGGCGGCGTCGCGCAGCACGCCGGCGCCGGCGCGGGCGGTCAGCACGGGCTTCACCATGTGGCGCGGGCGCGGGCAGGTGGCGAGCACGCGGTGCAGGTCGGCCACGGCGTCGTCCACGGTGGGGTGGACGGTGGCGCTGTCCAGGATGCGGTCGGCGCCGGAGGCGGTGCGCCAGGCGCGCTCCTGCGGCCAGCCGTCGCGGGGGGCGACCAGGCGCAGGTGGAACAGGCCGCCGTTGCCCATGGCGCGGGCGCAGGCGCCGATGTTGTCGGCCAGTTGCGGGCGGACGAGGATCACCACGGGGTCCCACGGGCTGCCCGGCGCCAGGTCCGCCCCGCCGTCGCGGCCGGTCATGCAGGAGGAGCAGCGGTGCGGCGCCAGGTGCTGGTGCCGTCCGGGCGGTCCTCGAAGGCGATGCCGCGGGCCAGCCACTCCTGGCGGATCGCGTCGGCACGGGTGAAGTCGCGGGCCCGGCGGGCGTCGATCCGCGCTTGCATGGCGGCTTCCACCTCGGCGTCGCCGTCGCCCTGGAACCATGCGGCCGGGTCCTGCTGCAGCAGCCCCAGCAGCGCTCCCCCGGCCCGCAGCCCGGCGCCGGCCGCGGTGTCCCCGGCCATCGCGCGGTCGGCCAGGGCATGCAGGGCGGCCAGGGCCTCGGGCGTGTTCAGGTCGTCGCACAGGGCGTCCAGCACGCTTTGCGGCACGGGGCCGGGGATGCCGTCCGTGCTGCCGGTCACCCCCAGGGCGCGGTAGAAGCGGTCCAGCTCGCCCCGCGCCTCCTGCAGCCCGGCCTCGGAGAACTCCAGCGGGCCGCGGTAGCCGGCGCGCAGCAGCATCAGGCGCACCGCCTCCGGGGGGTGGCGGGCCACCATGTCGCGGATGGTGGCGAAGTTGCCGAGGGACTTCGACATCTTCTCCCCCTCGTTGAGCAGCATGCCGTTATGGACCCAGTAGTTGGCGAAACCGCTGCCGGGGAGGGCACAGAGGGACTGGGCGCGCTCGTTCTCGTGGTGGGGGAACAGCAGGTCGCTGCCGCCGCCGTGGATGTCGAAGGTTTCGCCGAGGTAGCGCCAGCTCATGGCGCTGCACTCGATATGCCAGCCGGGGCGGCCGGGTCCCCAGGGGCTGTCCCAGGCGGGGTCGTTGGGTCCGCTGGGTTTCCAGAGCACGAAGTCGCCGGGGTCCTGCTTGTAGGGGGCGGGATCGACGCGGGCGCCGGCGAGCAGGCTCGCGGGGTCGCGGCCGGACAGGGCGCCGTAGGAGGCGAAGCTGGCGACGCGGAACAGGACGTGGCCGGCGGCGGCGTAGGCGTGGCCGGTGGCGATCAGGTTGCCGATCAGCTCCAGCATCTCGGGGATGTGGGCGGTGGCGCAGGGCTCGATGTCGGGGGGCAGGTTGCCGAGGCTGGCCATGTCGTCCCGGAACTGCCGGGTAGTGCGGGCGGTGACCTCGTCGATGGGGATGCCTTCCTGGGCGGCGCGGGCGTTGATCTTGTCGTCCACGTCGGTGACGTTGCGGACGTAGGTGAGGCGGGGGAACAGGTGGCGTAGCAGGCGCGCCAGCACGTCGTAGGCGACCATGGCGCGGCCGTTGCCGATGTGGGCGAGGTCGTAAACGGTGGGGCCGCAGACGTACATGCGGACGTGAGCGGGGTCGATGGGCACGAACGGCTCGCGCTGGCGGGTGAGGGTGTTGTGCAGGTGGAGCGTCATGCGGGGGTATTGCGGCGGGGGAGGGGTGGAGGGCAAGGGGCGGCGTCGCCTGCCGTTCCGGTCAGCCTTGCATCCTTCGCTTGCCCCCCATCCCGCAACACGGTAACTGCGACGCACTCGCAACTCGACAGGATACCCCGCCGTGCAGCAAGCCGCCCTCCGCCGCCCGCCAGGCTCGCGCATCAGCCGCTACGCCGCCATCTTCGGACCTGGGCTGGTTGTCATGCTGGCCGACACCGACGTTGGCAGCATCATTACCGCCGCCCAATCCGGGGCGCAGTGGGGCTATCGGCTGCTGCTGCTGCAACTGATGCTGATCCCGATCCTGTTCATGGTGCAGGAACTCACGGTCCGCCTGGGGCTGTACACCGGCCGCGGCCATGGCGAGCTGATCCAGGACACCTTTGGGACGTTCTGGGCCTGGGTGTCGGTGACGGGCCTGGCCGTCGCGGTGTTCGGGGCGCTGATCACCGAGCTGGCCGGCGTGGCGGGCATCGGCGAGCTGTATGGCGTGCCGCGCGCGGCCAGCCTGGTGCTGGCCACCCTGGCGCTGCTGGCGGTGGTGCTGAAGGGCAGCTATCGCCGGGTCGAGCACATCGCCATCGCGCTGGGGCTGTTCGAGCTGGCGTTCTTCATCGTCGCCTGGATGGCGCAGCCCGGCCTGGCGGAGGTGGCGCAGGGCGCGGTCAGCATCCCCTATGCCAATAAGGACTACGTTTACTTGGCGGCGGCCAACATCGGCGCGGTGATCATGCCGTGGATGGTGTTCTATCAGCAGTCCGCCGTTGCCGATAAGGGCCTGAAGCCGGAGCACCTGATGGCCGCCCGGTGGGACACCGCAGCCGGCGCCGTCATCACGCAGCTTGTAATGGCCGCCGTGCTGATCGCCACCGCTGCGACCATCGGCCACTCCACCCCGGACGCCAGCCTGACCACGGTGGGGGAGCTGTCCGAGGCGCTGACCCCGTTCCTGGGCGGCGGGCTGGGACGGGCGGTGTTCAGCGCCGGGGTGCTGGGCGCGGGCATGGTGGCCGCCGTCGTGGCGACGCTGGCGCTGGCATGGGGCGTGGGGGAGGTCGCAGGCTACCGCCGCAGCCTGGATCTGCGGCCGACGCAGGCGCGGGCGTTCTATGGGCTGTATGGCGCTGCCGTCGCGGGGTGCGCGGTGCTGGTGGGGGTGTGGCCGAACCTGGTTTCGCTGAACGTCGGCGTGCAGATCATGAACGCGCTGCTGCTGCCGCTGGTGCTGGGCTTCCTGATCGCGCTCAGCATCCGGGCGCTGCCGCCGGCGGTGCAGTTGCGGGGGTGGTATCGGTGGGTGGTGATCGTGGTGGTGGGATTGACGACGGTGCTGGGGGTGTTCGGCGGGTTCAGCGGGGCTGGGCTGCTGTAGGGAGGCATGCCGGACGGATACCTTGAAGCGCTGCAGCGGCTGGCCCTGGCGTTGGCGGATTACCACGCGCGCACGGGTGATGATGCCGTGCTGGTGGGCGGCGCCGCGGTCACGCTTTACACGGCAGGCTGGTTCCCGTCCGGCGACTTCGACCTTGTTGCGGCCAGCACCGCGGTGTTCGATGCCGTCATGGCCGGGCAGGAATTCCGGTCCGAAGACCGGCCCGGCCGGTTGCGGATCGGCTACTATCATCCGGATCATCCAGGTTTCGGCTTCCAGCAGGTATCCGGCCCGCTATTCGGTGGGCGGGCCGATCCGCGGCGGCTGGTCCGCATGAGGGTCAGCTTGTCGGGCCGGGTCACGCTGCCGGCCATCGAGGATCTGATTGCCGACCGCTTGGGGCAGCACGCCATCGCCTCCCCGACCGACACGACACGGCTAGACCAAGCGCAGGTGCTGTTCAGCCTGGCGGACAGCATCGACACCGCCTATTTGGTCAGGCGGATCACCGAGGATGGCGGCGACCTGGCGTTGCTGGGCCTCACAGAGGAGTAGCCCGCATGGAGTCCCTATTCGACTTTCTTGCCCGCATTGAGGCGCGCAAGGCCGCGCTAGGCATCGTCGAGACGCCGGAGCGGGCCGAAGCCCTCCGTAACAAGGGTGAAAACCGCACGCCTGAGAAGCGGGAACTGCTGCGCCGTTGCGCTGAACGCGCCCGGGCGGCTGGACGCGACCCGGTGCCGGCTTACTACTGACACGCTGCCCCCCTCGGGCTTGGGTCGCGAAGCGGACTCAATACCGGGGTGGGACAAGTCAGGGAAATCGTAATTTGCGTGCGGCGGCACTTGCCGGTGCCTTGTTCATGAAAGCTTCGTGCCTGCCGTTCACCCCGGCCTTGGTCCGCTTCGAGAAGGCCGGGGTGAAAGGGAAAGCAGCTTACTTCTTGCCTGGCTCCGGCCGGGGCGGCGGAGTGTTGGCGGCGGCAGCGCCTTTAGCGGCGTTCTTGGTTGCCTTGGGCTTCTTGGCTTCGCGGTTGGACTTCTGCTCACCTTTTGCCATGACCTGCTCCTTCTGCGTGCCGCGGCAGAGTCGGCCGGTCCGGGCCGGAATGCAAGGGCTGCGCGCTACGCCAAGCGCCGCCGCAGCCCGGCCAGCGCGAGCAGGCCCGTTCCCAGCAACAACACCGCCGCCGGCTCCGGCACTTGTAGGATCTGCACGGCATTGTCGGCGATGACCGGCTGGCCCGCGTTCGCGCCGGTGAACACCAGGCCCGGGTCGCCGGAGTTGTAGTCGGCCGGGTTGCCGCCTCTGCCTTCATTCAGCACCAGCGCCCCTGCTGTTCCATCGGGGGCCGTCAGGGCGAGCGTGCCGGGGTTGTAGCCCACGCCATAGAAGTTGTTGAACACCGCGGACCCCGGCTGCGCCACCGTCACTGGCGCCGTCGCCGCGGTCCAGTCGCCGATGATGCCGGTGTTGCCGTTGCCCAGCGAGAAGAACCCCACACCGTAATGCGGCCTCCCCTGATAGCTGGGGCTGTTGGCGTCCGGACCCGAGAAGTCGAACAGCACCACGCCCTGACCGTTCAAGGCGTCCGTGGCCGAGGCCAGGACGCCGTACGTTACGCTGCCCAGCGTCAGGCTGAACGAAAGGGTGCGAAACTGTGCCGCCCCAGTTTCCAATGGGGTGCTCACGCTACTGTCGAATACCGCCTGCGCCACGAACGGGGTCGTTGTCCCTAGGGCCACGCCGTTCAGCGTGTCAGCCGGGTTGAAGAAGCCGTCATACGTCAGTTGGAAGATTTCCGCCTGCGCCGGGGCTGCCCCTGCTACCAGGACAGCCAACGCCGCCCCCATCATGCCATGACCCATAACCCTGTCTCCGGTTCCCGCCGCCCGACCTACTCTAATGCCGGGCGAGCGAAGAGAATGTCAGGAAAGGTTAGTGAGGCAGTGGGCGTAGGCTATTCCTTGCTCATCAACGCGTCCGTGCGCCGGATGCTCGGCGGCCGGGCCAGCAGGGCGGCACTGCGGGCTAGCAGCAAGCACGTGCCGGAGTTGGCGAGGCGCCGCAGGCGGCCCAGCTTGCCGGGAAAGATCTCGAAGACCTCGAACCTCTGGCTGCTGAGCGCGTCACTGCAGGGTATGAGCGTTAAGGCGATTCCTGTGCACCGGCACGGTCGAACACCAATGCGCAGCTTGGGGCGTGCGGTTCAGGGCTTTGTCAGGCGGCAGCTATTTGCAGGCGGTACTCCGTTTTGGAGCGGAAGTTGCCAGCCGCGCGCTTTGACGGCCGGGATGCCTTAGGCAGCGATACGCTGGATGGCAGACAGCATGGCCTCAATGCGGAACGGCTTCGGCAGCACCGCCGCCGCGCCACCCAGCACGGGCCGCCCCGGCTCTGGGCGGCCCGTTGTCACGATGACCGGCAACCCGGCCGACCGTGCCCGGGCCTGACGCGCCACCTCATAGCCATCTGCCCGGCCCGGCATGTGCACATCTGTTACCAGAAGATCAAACGACTCGTGTTGCAATAACGCCAGCGCGGCGTCGCCTGATCCCGCTTCGGTTACAGTCCAACCGGCTTCGGCCAGTACCTCTGAGACAAAGGCGCGGACCAGTTCCTCATCTTCAACCAGCAATGCCCGACGTGCCATCCAAATGTCCTTAAGCGACCCCAGCCGACGTAGCGCATCGGCGGAGGCAAAGGACCGTACGCTAACGATCACATTTACGCGTGGTGTGAGGCTGTAATGTCAATGCCACACTTGCCGACATCCTTGATGCCGCATCTGCGGCGGCATCGGAGTACCCATCGGATCACCATCGGGCGGCATCTCAAGCGGGGGGACATCGTTGGGTGCCGGATCGTTGATGGGAGAAGGAAATTCCGGCAGGTCCGGCGGCATACCGGGCTGGGTCGGCGGGGTGGTGGGTTCTGGCATTTGCGCGTACATCGCTTTGCTTCCTCTGGGCCCGGAGTGAGCCGCATGGAGGGAACGGCTCACCGCAGCGACGGTTGCGGCACGCACCGGATGATCGCCGGACGCAAGACGCCGGCCCCTGGGCAGAGGCCGGCGTCGGTTGCAAGGCTCGGACCCTTCACAGGGTGGGTTGGCTAGACGAAGCTGCTGCTGGTCAGGTTGGTGACGCCGATGAAGTTGACCTTGGTGCCGTCAGACAGCACCAGGCTGGTGCTGGCGCCGACGGTGGCCTTGGCAAGGTCGGCCGTGGCCTCGGCGACCGATCCGGCGGCGAAGCCCTGCAGCGAGACCTTCTCGGCCGGGTTGAAGCTGCCGATGTTCACGGTGCCGCCGCCGCCGGCGACGATGGCGATCAAATCCTGGCCGGGACCGCCGTTGACGTTGACAGTGCCGGGAGCGCCGATGATGAAGGTGTCGGCGCCGTTGCCGCCCTGCAGGGTGTCGTTGCCGGTGACCTTTGCGCCGAGGGCGTAGAACACGTTGTTGGCGCTGCTGTTGGCGCCAGTCAGGGTCTCGTTGCCAGCGCCGGCGATGAGCGTGGTGGCGGCGAAGCCGTTGGCCGCGAGCAGGTCGCCGTTGCCGCCGCCGAACAGGGTGCTACCGGCCGGGCCGGAGCCGCCGCTGATGACGTTCTTGCCGCCAAGGCCGCCGGCCACGATGCCGCCGCCGGCGCCCAGGGCGATGGTGTCGCTGCCGGTGCCGGCATAGACGGTGGCCACGCCGGAGCCGCCGACGAAGTTCAGGTTCTCGTTGCCCGGCGCGATGGCGACATTGCCCGTGCCGACTTCGGTCGCAGTGATGATGTTGCCGGAGTTGACGTTGGGGCTGCCGACGATGAAGTCGGTCGAGCCGGCCAGGCTGATGGTGTCGTTGCCGCGGACGCCGATCAGGTTGATGCCGCCGCCTGCGGTGATGGTGTTGGCGCCGGACTGGGCCAGGATGATGTCGTTGCCGGCGCCGGTGGTGATGCTGAACCGGCTGCCGCCGATAGTGGGCGTGGCGATGAAGTTGGCGCCGTCGCCGGTGATGATGGTGCCGCCGCCGCCGCCGGTGTTGTAGGTCAGGCCGCCGTTGTCGGCGAGGATCTGCTGGTTCGTGGTGCCGTTACCGATGCCGATCTCGGCGCCGCCGCTGGTGAAGAGGACGGTCGAGGTGGCCGGGCCCAGCACGGTCGTCTGGTTGGCGACGGTCTGCACGAACAGGCCGGTGCCGGTGGGCGGGTTCTGGCTGGTCGCGGCGACTTGGGTCAGGGCGCCGCTGGCCAGCGAGGCGCTGATGGCCGCCGAAAGCGTTGACTGGGCGAGGGCGTCGTTGGAGCCGATGTTCAAGGCGATCTGTGGAAACCCGGTACCGCCGGTTATCGTTGCCATGTGTTCACCTCTTAAGAGTAGGCCCGGCCAGACGTTGCACGAGCAATGCGAGCACGGCAGCCGAGGGGCAAGCCGTTAGTCTCAGGTAACGTACTACCTCCCGGCGTGGCCGGCGTCAAACGACATTGCAGTCAGGGGTTGCATTTGGTCAATGCTATGCCCCTTGCAGTGGCGAAACGTGTCTGTATTGCCACAGGGACGCTGCGTTCGGGTAACAATGAGGCAACAATAAATAACAATCTTCGGCGCCAACCCGCGCGCGGCAGGCGGCCCACGCCGCTTGACGGGGCTGGTATAGGAAAACTAACTTATGATCTTAGGGGAACATAAAGGGAACTTACCGATGCCCGCCACACTGTTTTCCCATGCCGCGGCGCCTACCCGTCCCATCCAGGCGCATCCCATCCAGGCCCATCCCGTCGTTTATGTCGTCCGCGGCAGGCCCGGCCCGGATGACCGGCCCTGCTTGCCGCCGGGCCATCCGGATACGTGGGGCCGCATCACGGAGGGCACCGTGCTCGACAGCGCGCCCTATCCCTTTCCGATTTTCCGCAGCTAGGGGGCGCCGCCCGTGCCTGCTCCCGCATCTGCCCCGGCATTATTTGGCGAGGCTCCTGGCGACCCGCGTGCGCATCCGCCGGAGCCGGCATGACCGCCGGGCCGTCGCCGCATCCGCTCCTGGCCGCCATCGACCCTCCCCTGCCGGACCTGGAAGGCATCCCGCCGCGGGAGTGGCTGCTGGGGGCACGGCTGGAGCGCGGCTGCATCAGCCTGCTCGCGGCGCCGGGGGGCGCTGGGATGTCGGCGCTCGCCCTCGCCATGGCTGCCAGCCTGGCCAGCGGGCGGGACCTGCTGGACGAGACGGTGCACCACAGCGTCCCCGCCTGGGTGCTGACCCTGGAGGACCCGGCCGATGAGGTGAACCGGCGCCTGGCCGCGCTCATGCGGCACCACCGCATCGAGAGGCAGGACCTGCTGGGCCGGCTGTTCCTGGGCGATGATTGGCGGCTGGCGATGGCCAGCGCACGGTTTGGCGGCATCCAGTACCCCGACGGGAACGCCATCCTGTCCAAGGCGCTGGCCCGGCAGGTCGGGCTGATCGTCGTGGACCCGTTCATCACGCCGCGGAAGGTGGACGGGACCAGCGCCATGCACATGGACCTCGCCGCCACGGCCTGGACCCGCGTGGCGCAGGCCGCCCGGTGCGCGGTGCTCCTGGTCCATCCCGTCCGCAAGGTCTCGTTGTGGGGGGACGTGTTCGGGATGGAGGCGGCATCCAGCGGGGGATCGCTGGCCGACGCCGCCAGCAGCGCCGGGCTGCTGTCCGGGATGCGGGCGGATGAGGCGGAGCGGCTGGGCGTCCCCGCGCGAACGTTGCGCGTATGCGCGGCTGGATGACGCCAAGCAGGACCTGGCGCCACATGCTGCCCATGCCCGGTGGTTCCGGATGCAGCGGGTGGCGTTGGGCAACGGCACGGACCTGTATCCGCTGGGGGACCAGGTGGGGGTCATGACCCCCTGGACGCCGGCCAGCCTGTGGGCCGGGCACAGCATCCGGCTGCTGAACCAAGTGCTGGACAAGCTGGCCGAGGGGCCGCAGCCCGGCCATCTGTATGGCCCGACCTGCCGGGGCAGGGCTGCGGGAACCTGGGCTGGCTGGGTAGTGGGGGACATGCTGCACGTCACCGCCGCGCAAGCTGCGATGATGATCGAAGCCTGGCTGGACAGCCGGCTGCTGGTGCCGGCCCGGTGGCGCGACGGCGGGCGCATCCGGGCCGGCCTGGCCGTTGACGACAGCCGCCGCCCGCGGGAGCCGGTCCTGGTTCCACCCACGCCTGCTCAAGCCACGCCTGTTCAAGCTATGGGGGATTTTTCCGCATGAGCAACGTCCACAGGTTGTCCACAGCAGTGGGCGGGCATGCCGCTGCGGAGCTGGTGATGCCGACTGGTGAGGGCGGTGGCAGTTCGATGGCGGCTGGCCCGAGGATTTCCCCCGCTGCAGAGGGGATAAATGGGTCGGTTGGCGGGTCCGACCCGGCCGGGGGAGGGGGCGGTGCGCGGATGGCAGGTGAGGCTGACGCTTCGTTTGCGCAGACCAATTCACAGATTATTCCACAGGCATTTGCGTCTGGCGGAGTTCCTGGCGGGTTGTCTGGCGCGACTGGGCGCGCGACTGGGCGCATGACTGGGCGCGCGAGCGGGGGCGCAATCCGGGGCGCAAACCCGCACACGCCCGATGGCCTGCCCGCCACGCCGGCCTGGGTGCAGGTGCTGCTGGAGGAGGCCGGGGCCACGCTGCTCGCCCTGCCGCACACCGGCTATACGACGCGGCTGCGGCAGGGCGGGCTCGAGTGGGTGCGGGATGCGGTGGCGCTGGCGCCGGGGTCGGGGGACGGCCGGGTACGGCCAGCGGCTCCGTCGGGCGCATCGATCGATCAGATGGACCGGGTGCTGGCGTGGGTGTCGCTGATCCCGGACGGCAAGCAGGTGCTGCGGCGGGTGGTGGGCGCCCGCGCGCTGGTGCATCCGCTGACGGGGCGGCACCTGTTCGCATGGCGCCGCCTGGGCACGGCGTTGGGCGCGGACCACAAGGCGGTGCAGCGCTGGCACGCACAAGGTTTGGAGATCATCACCCGGGCGCTTAATACTCGGGCGCTTAATGCCCTTCCTGGACGAATGGCGGGATGAAGAGGTCGTGCGGCGGGGTTGCAGGCCGCGGCCTGCCGGTTCCGATGACGCGCAGGGTCGGGACTTACCGGGTTGCCACTGCCATGCCTGCGGTTTCCAAAAGGCGAGTGCGCCCGCGCACAAGGTAGGGTCACCTCCTCACAAATGGAGGGATGCAAGAAAGCGTGACCTGCGTCACACTCTCACCACAACCGGCCTGCCAAAGTGTGTCCGCGGCTCAGGAAGGGCCGGACGGAGGACCCCATGCCTGCCACCCAGCCGACGCCAGCCGTGCTTGCGCGCGTCCTTGATGCTGACGCGCGCATCGTTTCCCTGCCGCTACCGCCGGCCCGGATTCCGAGGCCCCCGGGCGACCCGTACCCGCACGGCAGCCGTGTGCTGGCGTTTCCCGGCCGGACGGGGCACCTGGGTTTTTCGGCCTCGAGCAGCCCGGCTGCACCCAGTCCGGGCGCATGCGGCTTCAACACGCCGCACTTCACCACGGCCGATCGCTTGGCGCTGGCGGATTGGCAGAACCGCGGCGCCTCCGGCTATGCACGGGTGCTGATCGAGGACGGCCGCCCCGGCACCCTGCCGGACTGTGGCGCGTATGCCCTGGTTTATCGCCCCGACACGCCCTGGGCGTGCTGGGGGCTGACACGCCGGCTCGGCGCTGCGCCTGGCATCATGGCCTGGCGCTGCTCGACCGGGGCTACCCTTAGGCCTGTACGCGATGATGGACGAGGCCCTGCGCGCCCTGCCGTTTGTGGGCCGGGACAACCTTCCATAGAAGGGTTCGCCCCGCGATACCCAGCAAGAAGAAATGTCATGCCGCTGTCATGGTAACGCGTGCGTGAACGGCAAGGGAAGCCGGTAAGGAGCGCGGCAGTCCATAACTGCCGGGTTCACCAAACATGATAAATCCTTACGGTTCGGCGCCGTTTGCCGTGGTCCTGGCGACGACGGCGCTGTCCGGCCTGCTTCTGGCCTCACAGGGCGCCCATGCGCAGAATGCCTATGTGCCCGGCAACCTGCTGGTGTCGAAGTCGGTCCTTGATGCGCCGGCCGACCTGCTTGTGCCGGGCCAGACCGTGCTGCCTGGCGGCGGCGGGGCGACCGCGGTCGGCAACGGCCTGTTCGGCAACATCTTCAAGAACGAGGGGCCGGATCCGAGCTTCGGCGTGACGACGGCCATCACCCTCGACCAAGTGACGCGCAGCGGGAGCGTGGTTGGAAGCCAAGTGGTGCCGGGGGTGGTGACGAGCTTCAGCAGCAAAAGCGAGCTGGGGCTGAGCCTGAGCGCCGATGGGCGCAGCGTGACGTTCATGGGCTACAACGCGCCGGTGAACACGCTGGACGTGTCCAACAGCAACACGCCGGGCCATCCGGACCCGACGAATCCGGTGCAGCAGACATACCAGCGCAGCGTGGCGACGGTGGGCGCCAACGGGCAGGTGACGACGCAGGCGGTGAACGCCTACAGCGGCAACAACGGGCGCAACGCGATCACCGGCAGCAACGGCGTCACGTACCTGGTGGGCAACGCCGGCAACGGGACCAGCGCGGCGACGGCAGCGACGCTGGCTGATCAGGGGGCCAACACGGGAGTGCAGATCGTGCAGCCCGGCAATACCAGCAGCGCCGGGCAGTACAACATCACGCAGAACGGCTATGCCGCCGACAAGTCCAGCAAGGACAGCAATTTCCGCGGCGAGACGATTTTCAACAACACCCTGTATGTGACGAAAGGATCGGGCGGCAACGGCATCAACACCGTCTATCAGGTGGGGACCGCTGGCACCTTGCCGACCGGCAGCAGCAACGCCGTGACGATCCTGCCGGGCTTCAACACCACCCTGGCCAAGACCGACACGACGGATGCGCCGTTCGGCCTGTTCTTTGCCAACGCCACGACGCTGTATGTGTCCGATGAGGGCGTGAACACCCCGCCGACCGCCGCCAACCCCGGCCAGGCGCCGACCGTGTCCGCCCGTGCCGGCATCCAGAAGTGGAGCCTGGTTGGCGGGGTGTGGCAGTTGGACTATGTGCTGCAGAACGGGCTGGACACCGGCGCCTACAGCGTGACGGGCACGGATGCGGGCGGCAATGCCGAGACGGTCAGCGCCAGCACGACGGGGCTGCGGAACTTGACGGGGATCGATAACCCGGACGGCACCGTGAGCCTGTATGCGGCGACGGCGACGACGAGCAGCCTGACCGACCAAGGAGCGGACCCGAACAGCGTGCTGGCGATCAACGACGTGCTGTCGGCGACGACCCTGCCGGTGGGCGAGGCCTACACGACGCTGGAAGGGCCGCAGTTCGCGACGGTCTATCGCGGCGTGAGCGAGGCGCCGTTTGCGGCGGCGGTGCCGGAGCCGGGGACGCTGGCGGTGCTGGGGATGGGGCTGCTGGGGCTGATGGGGATGCGGCGGCGGTCCGTTTGAAAGGTTGTCCAGCAGCCTGCTGACCGCGATGCAGCAGGAGGCTTATGCCTGGGCCAGCGTGCCTGGCGGGCGTTGGTCAGGGGGCGGGCGGCTTGTCGAGCAGCCCGTCGACCACTTCGCGCAACTGCCGCAATTGGGGGACTGTGGTGTAAACCATGTCGGACAGGGCGCGCACTTCCCCCCTGGTCGCATCGCCCATCCTTCAGACGCTGTCCGAAGCTCCCATGGTGACGGTCTGGTCGTCCTTGATGAGGGTGATCTGGTCGCTTATGCGGTCCATGCGCGCCATCAGGTCCACGCGCAGGCTGGTCTGACCTTTCTCTAAGGCAGCTTGCCCCTTCTCCAAGGCAGCCTGGCCCTTCTCCAGGGCGGATTGGCGCTCCTCCAGCCTGCCGAGGCGTCCATCGATCCGAGCCAGCATATCAAGAACTGGATTGTCGCTCATGCTCTCCCCTTCGGGCGGCAAGCTGATCCCTTGCCGGCACAGCGCGCAGTTCACCGCCTGCACATGCCGCCGCCTCGAAGCATAAGATTGCCACGCGGCAGGCGCAGTCCACAATGATGCCGCGCCCGCCGCCGGCCAGGGCTCCTGGCGGCCGGTGCTACTCCTCGGGCTCGGTGGTGAACAGCAGGGGGTAGCCCTTCTTGCGGCCGGCGTCGGTGGCATTGGTGGCCTTCTCCTCCGCGACCTCCTTGGTAAACACCGCGACCACGCAAACACCGCGCTGGTGGGCGGTTATCATCACGCGCCGGGCCTGGTCCTCGCCGAGGCGGAACTCGGCCTTGAGCACCAGGGTGACGAACTCGCGCGGGGTGAAGTCGTCGTTGACCAGGATGACCTTGTGCAGCTTCGGCCGCTCGGTCTTGATCAGGGTCTGCACGCGGGGGGTCGTGGTGGTGTCGTCCTGCATGGCGTCCTCGCGGGTCGTCGTGGCTTCGGATGGGAATTGAGGCTTGGTCGGTCCTGCGGTAAGTGCGTTCTGGCGCGGCTGGTGCAAGTCCGAAGGCGCTTCAGGCCCGCCTGGGCCCTACCCCAGGCCCATCCGCCGCAGGCAGTCCCGCACCAACCCATCCGTCCCCAGCACGCCCCGCAGCGTTCCGGCAATCAGGCCCGCGTCCTGCTCCGCCCACCACCGGTCCCCCATGCCCGGCAGCGCCGCATGCCGGTCGTGCAGGGAGCACAGCGCTGCCAGCCCTGCGAACTCGCGCCCGTGCAGCGCCGAGCCGGGCAGCAGCGCCATCAGCCCAGCCAGCCCGGCGTCGTCCAGCGGCCGGCGGGAGCGCAGGGAGAAGCCGCCGTTGCCGACCTCGACCTCCCCCGCTGCGGTGTCGAGGCTAGGCCAGCCGGCCAGTCCAGGCCCAGCCGGGCGCCGACCCGGGTCATTGTGCTGTGCCAGTCCTGCAACAGCGCGTCGTAGGACACGACGGCGCGGGCGATGCCGCGGGTTCCCTGCTCGGCATCCAGCATGTGGCGCAGCCAGAGCAGCAGGGACAGCCGCGCCGGGAAGCCGTCGCGGGCGGCCAGCGACGCGCGGACGGCGGCCGGGTGGCGCAGGGCCAGCAACGCGCAGGGGGCGGTGGACACAGGCGGGGTCAGCAGGGGCAGCGTGCGGGACGTCCGCAGATCCTTTGAGCACGAACAGCCCGGCGCCGTCGTACTCCGCCTGGAGCGCCGCCGCCAGGGGCGGGCGGAGGGCATCCTGCATGGCGAGGGGCAGGCGGCCGGGGTCGAACCGGGTCCGGTCCGCCCAGTGGGACCGGCCGAGCAGCAGCATCTCATCGTTCAGGCGGACGACCGACTGTGGTTCCCAGAAGCCGCACGGGTTGTCCGGCCCGGGCGGGATGGGATGCGCCGGGCCGGCGGCGCCGAGCAGGCTGGCGACCCGGCTGAGGGCGGAAGTGCCGCCGCGATGCATTCCGAGCACGAGGAGGGCGCAATGGGGGCAGGCGGGTAGCATGGAAGCGAGGGTAGCGGGTGACGGGGGCAGCCGCCTATCCCGGGCTGCTCACTCCTTCTCCGGCCTTGGTTCGTGGAGCGGCCCAAGGCTGGAGCGCGAGAGGGCGCAGCGGCTTTTTGCTTGATCCGGGCTGGATTTTTGGCGAGCGCACCAGCCCTTGTGAAGTGGAGGTTCGGCGACGGCGCAAAAAGAAAGGCCCCGCCCCGGCAGATGCCGGGGCGGGGCCGTTCAGGCCAGCCTAGCCGTGCGGCTCAGGCGTGGTTGAGCGTGTAGTGGTAGCTGCACTTCCCGACGGTGGAGTTCATGTCGAGCGTGCCGTTGGCCAGCGTGCCGGTCACGGTGCCACCCTTGCGGCCGGCGCTGGTAAGGGCGCCGTCATCGCCAACACGGCCGGTCATGCCGCCCACCTTGAAGGTCTTGCCGCGGACGGTGGCGGTTGCAGTGGTCATCTTGCGGCAGCGCGGGCCATTGTCGGCGCCAGCCTCAACGGCGCCCGTGTAGCTGCCGTTCATGCTCATCGGGGCTGGAGCCGGGGCAGGCGCCGGTGCAGGCTCGGGCGCCATGGCCATCGGTGGCGGAGGCGGCGGGGTGCTGGCGCAGCCGGCGACGCCGCCAGCCAGGGCAAGGAACATTGCAAGTTTTGTACGCATAGTAGGTCTCCAAGAACCGGAAACCGACACAGGCAGCAACTTGCGACGCTTGTCAAGGCGTTACGGCTACAATATGAACCGGCTCAGGTCTCCCTTCGCGGCCAGCGGTGCGACGCGCTCATTCACATATGCGGCATCCACCGTGACCACCTCGCCGCCGCGGTCAGTGGCGCTGAAGCTGATTTCCTCCAGCAGCTTCTCCAGCACCGTTGCCAGGCGGCGGGCGCCGATGTTCTCCACGCGGTCATTGATGTCGGCGGCCAACTCGGCCAGGGCGTCAACGGCGTCGGGGGTGAAGTCCAGGGTGACTGCCTCGGTCTCCAGCAGCGCGGAATACTGCTTGAGCAGGCTGTGCTCGGGCTCGGTGAGGATGCGGCGCAGGTCGGCGCGGGTCAGCGGCGCCAGCTCGACGCGGATCGGCAGGCGGCCCTGCAGCTCCGGCAGCAGGTCGGACAGCTTGGCCAGGTGGAAGGCGCCGCTGGCGATGAACAGCACGTGGTCGGTCTTCACCGGGCCGTACTTGGTGCTGATGGTGGTGCCCTCGATCAGCGGCAGCAGGTCGCGCTGCACACCCTCACGCGAGACGTCGCCG
>JAABUX010001583.1_pt1 | contig 34045 bp, 16 predicted proteins | sample 5561851 | NCBI WGS metagenome assembly JAABUX01 (sample SAMN10711883, study PRJNA513361) | rock metagenome | isolation source: Antarctica rocks | place: Antarctica: Victoria Land, Richard Nunatak red sandstone | collected 2016-01-03
AACCCGCTATCATGACCGTCGAGGAGTATTTGGCGCTGGAGGAGACGAGCCAGGAGAAGCACGAGTACGTCCACGGCTATGTCTATGCCATGTCCGGCGGCACGCTCGACCATGACGCTATTGGGATGTGTGGATCCCTGTCGCGCCGACGGCGCCCACGCTCCCATCGGGGTTGCGAGGACCGGTGATCGCCGTCCCCGTCTTGGGCGGCTTGCATCACATGTATCGCAGAGCGGCGTAAGTCGCGTAGGCGGACGGATGTACTAAACAGCCAGCACATCCGAGCAGCATGGTCGCGATGCGCTGATAGTGCGGCTTGCTGACACACGCGGCGACGCTGGTCACCCACTGGTGGACACGGGCCGCAAGGCGTGCCGTCAGGATAGGCATGGCACTCCTCCTGGCTACATGGTGGCCTGAGCACCCTCGTGGTACCCGATTGAGCGCCGCCATGCCTCAATCCTCCGAAAAACAGCAAAGATAGAGGGAATTATTGGGGCCAACTACTGCCGAACCTTCCGGACAGTGGAGGAGAAAGGCGATAGGCGGCGAGGTTGACGACTCCATCGGGTCAGGGGCTGCGGCAAGCAGGGATCAATTATGCTACGGCGGACATATACGTGTGCGCACTGTTGGGCGCGGCTGGAACATCGCTACGCCGTCGGGCGTCCGCTCGCTACTGCCCCGCGTGCTGCGGCAAGCCCGAGGCGGAACGGGCGATGACGGACCGTGCGGCGGCACAACTGTGAGGGCGCCGTCGGCGAGCAGCACGCAAAGCGGAGCAGAGGGAGCGCAACGCCGTCGTCCCGCCACTCTTCTGACAAAGGCTGCGGCGCTAACAGGTTCCAAATGCTGCCGATCGTCGTGTTGAGTTCTGTCACGACAGCTCTCTCCCTCGTAGCCGTTCCTTGCCCACCTCGTCTTTAGTTCGCATAATCTCCGACTGATACGTCGCCAACAAACGTCGTCCAGAAGCAATCTACCTTCATGGCCTTCGGATCAATGCTGTCGATGATCGCGTAGAGATCCTCTACAACAGCTTCGATCTCCTCACTATCGACGTCATTCTCCGCGTCCAGTGTGTAGAAGGGATACCGCTCCACGACCTGTATAATGGTGCGCTTGAACTGGTCGAGGGACGAGTTGACTAAACAATTAACCTTTCCTCGAAAACCCTCAACCACCTCCCCTGTGCGTGGATCGATGAACAAGCCATCGGAGAAACCGGTGAGGTTCCCGAAACGGATCAATAGACCGCGCGGAGGCACGACGGCAAGGGTGAGCTTATCAGCAGGTGAGTAGCGCCCTATAATGCTTTTCTTTGGTATCCCCACGGTAAAGAGTAGGTCGGCCGTCTCGGGGAAATGCTCCAGTAGGGCACGGATGTCGGCGGACTCAGGGAAACCGACAAGGTCGACATGCGCTTTATCACTATCATTCATCGTCTAAAGAGATCCTGAACTGCCTTCCTAAGGGCGGCGTTGGTATCGGCACGGATAGCCTTGGTATCAGCAAGGTCTACCTCATTCCACTCCCAGGACCACGTGGGATTCATACCTGCAACGAGATCCGCACACTTTGCCGCGCATGGTGCACGCTCAGAATACAAGTCGACAATACGACGATTACCCGCCTGCTGAATTAGGTTCTCCTCAGCATGGAAATCGGTATTGGATCGACCGATGATAATAGTACCGTCCTCAAGTCGCCCAGCGGCGTAATTACCTAATCGATCCCTGCTTGCAACGCGAGCCTCTTGGACTGCTCTACTCAGGTCAGTGCTTCCATACGGCACCCGACCGCAATTATGGACCAACACCCGTGCCGTGCCGACGAAGAATGTGTGGTCGCGGGCGACGGTGAGCGTGTAGACCCTCGCCGTTCCGGCATAATGCTGCAGTCCCGTGACCACCACGTCGAGGCCCCGCGCCGTGCGCACGCGGTCCCCTACCCGCAGCGCGTTCGCTGAGAGCCAGCCTGGGCGCGCCAGGTGCGCGCCGCTATCCACCCAGAACGGGTGCCCCAGCGTCTCCGTGACGGCGCTCCCATCCGAGAACGCGACCGCCATCAACGGCTCGACCCCGTCGTCGTGCACCGCCGTGACCGTCTCCGGCGCGTTCACCCCCGTCGCCGGGTCCTCCGCCAGCACCGTGTCGCCCACCCGCACCCGTGCGATGGACACCGGTCCATGCGGGGTCGCGACCGTCGTGTCCGCCGGGAAGGAGTGGCTTAGCCCATCCACCGGACTGGCCACGCAGCCGCCCGCCGCGTCGTCGCTCATCGGCTGCCGGTCCGCCGTGGTCGTGGTCTCGTGGCTGGTCGCGTTGGGATAGCTCTGTGTGGTCAGGTTGCCGTTGGGGTCGTAGGCGAAGGTCGTGGTGTGGCCCCGCCAGTCCGTCACCGCCGTCAGCCAGTCCAGCGGGTCGGTCACTGCGCTCGGCTGGTCGAGGCTGTCGAAGGTGTAGGCGGTGGCGACACCGCGCGCGTTGGCGGCCGCGATGACGTTGCTGTCGGGGCTGACCATCAGGCACAGCAGCAGCCCGAGCAGCACGGTCGTGATGCACTGATAGTGTGGCTTGCTGACGCACTGTCTGAAACACGCCGCCCACTGGCGGACACGGCCAGCAAGGCGTGCCGTCGGGCTAGGCATGGCGATTCCTCCTGGCTGCATGGTGGTCTGAGCACCCTCGTGGCACCAGATCGAGCGCCATGCCTCCATCCCTCCGAAAAACTGCAAAGATGGAGATGGTTAAAGCAGTTCGCTGTCTATCCCGTGAACGACCACCTGTGCGTCTTTGTTTATGGCTATACGCACGTCAAGCCCAAGGTAATCCGTATTCGGTAACGCCGGAACGTGCTTCTTTTCTACAAAACGCGCTTGAAGAATGACGTGAGCACACTGCACTCCATCGAGTTCGCCGACAAAGTAACTACGGTCGCCAAGATAGTACTCTCCGGTCATCCGTGCCCGCGAGGGAAAGTGCGTTTCGTCTTCGTCGTCCTCTGGGAACGTAAGGTCATCGTTGTTGATGTACTCTCCCACAGCGTCGTGCACAAGGTCATACACGTTGGCAAGTACCTGCTCGAAGACAATACGCGCCACCTCGCCGCCTGGTAGAAGGTCTACCCGTGGCTCACGTGCCCACATGGGTGGCGCGATCCTATGAACATCAAGCACAACAACTCCTTCCATAATAAGTGGGTGATGCTCTATCACACTGCACTTAGATTGGCTTTATATATGTCAGAGCAGGCAGACCGTTCGCTATCCCGTCGGTGCTCAGCTTGTCCAGCATGCCGTAAACCTTGCTCATCATCGGTGTGATCTCAGCGTCCGTAAAGCCTGCCTGCCGCAGATAATAGACGCTATTCCCAAGTTCCTGATCGAGCGAACTGCTCCACAAACCTAATCCTGCCCTTTCTCGAGCATTACGCATTGCTGTCTGGAGTCCACTGATTATCGAGTGAGGTTGACCTGTACCAGTGACTATGCTGATAGTCGGCGCTAATCCTTTCTTGTATCCGTATTGCGTGAGGTTTTGCATGGCCCACTCGTTTTGCAGTATGTGATGAGACTGGCTTGACGTGCCCGCAGGGAGACCAGAAAGCGTGGTCGGATTCGCATGTGTGTCATTGAGTATATACCGGTCGTCATAAGACCCACCCTTGGGCGGCTCATGCGGACACAACGGCAGACCGTTATGCACGAGGATACCGGCGGTACCGACAAAGTAGGTGTGATCATGGGCAACGGTCAAGGTATAGACGACGGCGTAGCCTGCGTCTCTGCGTATACCGGACACCACCACATCAATGTCCTGCGCTGTACGCAGGCGGTCGCCTACGCGCATCTGACCAGCATCTAGCCAGCCAGGACTTGAGAGAGCAGTTCCGCTATCGATCCAGAAGGAATGGTTCACCGTAACGGTGATTACGCTGCCATCGCTCAGGCTGATCGCGATGAGCGGCGAGACAGGGTCCTTGATAACATGCAGGACCGGTTCTACCTCAACCTTCTTGGTCTTGGGGTTCTCAGCCAGGACCTTGTCACCGACATGCAATGTCTGGATAGGTGGCTTACCGTGTGGCATGGCAACGAGCGTACCGGCCGGGAAACAATGGATACACGAGGGAGCCACGGTTTGCTCGGTCTGACGCGTCGCGGCGTCGGTGGTGGCGGTGGTCTCGCGGCTGCCCGCGTCGTCGGCCACGTGGGCAATGCTGTTGTCCGCCGCCCGCGTCCCCGCGTCGTCCGTCGCCCGCAGCGCCACTGTGTCCGCCGTCCGCGCCGCCACTCCGTCCGCCGTGCGTACCGCCGCGTCCGCCGCCGCGCGCTCCGTCGCCCCCTCGATGCCGCGCGCCGCGATCCCCTCCGCCGCGTGCTCCGCCCCGATCCCGAACACCCGGTCGATCGGCAGCAGCGTCGCCGCCGCAAAGATGCGCTGCCCCCACGACGGGCTCGTGAATAGCGTGCGCACGGTGTCCCCGATGACCAGCCCGCACGCCCGGTTCGCCGCGTCCAGCAACGGGTTGAGGATCGGCGCCGCCTGGCTCGCCGCCGATTGCCACTGCGCCGCCACGTCGTTCCAGCACGAGGAGAGCGAGATGTCCGAGAAACAGCCCAGCCCGCTAGGGTCAGTGGCGTTGAGCGGGCTCTGCCCCGCGTAGCCGTACGCCTGCCCCGTCTGTTGTAGCAGCGGGTCGCGCGTGAGGAACTGCGCCGTCTGGGGGTCGTAGTAGCGGGCGCGCAGGTACTGCAGACCCGACTCGGCGTCGGTGGACGCCCCCGCGTACCCGAACGGCGTGGTCACGGTGCCGGAGTAGGCCGTGACCTGACCGTAGGGACCGTAGCTGTACGTGCCGACGACCCGCGCGTTCTGATCCAGCAACCCGCGCGTGGAGCCCAGCTGGTCCCGATAGAGGTAGGTGACCGCGCCGTCCGGGTTGACCTGCTCCACCGGCAAGCCGTCGGGGCCGTCGATGAAGGAGGTCGCGCCCGTGCCGGTCTGCTCCTGCAGCAGCAGGGGTAAGCCTCCGGCCACGTCCCAGGTGTCGGCGTAGGCCGCGATCCCCGTCGGGCTGACCAGCCCGCCGCCGACGCCGCTGGTGGTGACGACGCGGCCCTGGCGCAGGCCGTCCCCGTCGTAGCTGTACGTGGTCCCGGTCAGTCCCGCCGTCGTGGTCAGCGCCAGTATGGCCAGCCGGTCCGCCCCGTCGTAGCCGTAGCTGGTGGAACCGCCGCCGAGGGCATCCTGTTGGCCAGTGCGGTCGCCGTCCGCGTTGTAGGTCAACGAGAGGTCCTGCACCGGCGCGCCGCTGGCTGTCGATAGACTCTGGAGGTGGGTTAGCTCGTCGGCGGGATCGTAGGAGAGCGTGGTGGAGAGGGCGCGCGTCGGATCGGCGATGCCCACCAGGTTGTGCGCCGCGTCGTAGGCCCAACGGTCCGTGCCCCCGGTCCCGGTTCCGGTTCCGGTCCCACCAGTCTGCGTATCGCCGATCAGCCGGTTGCGGCTGTCGTAGACGTAGGCGTGGAGCGCGGCCGCCGGGTCCAGCGGGTCCGCCGCCGCCGAGAGCTGCCCCGCGCCGTCGTGCGCGTAGCTGTAGCTCCACAGCGGCGTTCCCCCCGGCAATGTGTCCGTGATCGCCGTCAACTGGTCCGCCGCGTCGTAGCCCCACGCCGCCGTGGTCGCGTTGGGGTAGCTCTGCGTGCTCAGGTTGCCGTTGGGGTCGTAGGCGAAGGTCGTGGTGTGGCCCCGCCAGTCCGTCACCGCCGTCAGCCGGTCTCGCGCGTCGTAGGCGCGCTGCACGGTCTGGCCGCCGGGGTAGACCAGGCGCGTCGGGTCGCCCGCCGTGTCATAGCCGTAGCCCACGCTCTGCCCCGCCCCGTTCGTCACCGCGACGGTGCGGTCCAGCGCGTCGTATTGGTAGGTCGTGGTCCCCGTCCCGTCGCTCATGGTCTGGCGCTGCCCGATGGGGGTATAGGTGTAGCCCACGCTGGGCGTGCTGCCGTCGGCGTAGGTGAGGGCGGTGAGCCGGTTGAGCGCGTCGTAGCCGTCGGTGGTGGCGCGGCCCAGGGCGTCGGTCACGCCGGTGCGGTTGCCCGCCGCGTCGTAGGCCGCCGTCGTGGTCCGCCCTAGTGGGTCGGTGGTCCCGGTCTCGCGGCCCAGCGGGTCGTAGCGGTAGGTCGTGGTGTGGCTGAGCGCGTCGGTGGTGGCGATCACGTCCCCCGTCGGGTCGTACGCGCTCAGCAGGGCCGAGCCATCGGGCTGCGTGACGGTGATCAGCCGGTTGGCGTCGTCGTAGCCGTAGCGGACGGTGTGGCTCAGGGGGTCGGTCAGGCCGATGCGGTTGCCCGCCGCGTCATAGGCGTAAGTGGTGGTGCGGCCCAGGGGGTCGGTCAGCGCGGTCGGCCGGTTGAGGCGGTCAAAGGTATAGGCGGTGGCGACGCCGCGCGCGTTGGTGGCCGTGATCACGTTGCCGTTGGGATCGTAGGCGCTGGACAGCGTGGTCCCATCGGGCCGGCGCGTTTGGGTCAGCTCGTCGGCGGCGTTGTAGCCATACGTGGTGGTGCGGTTGCCGGGCGCGGTCAGCGCCGTGCGGTCGCCGACAAGGTTGTAGGTGATGGCGGTGGTGCGGCCGAGGGCGTCCGTGAGGGCCACGGCGCGGTTGAGCGCGTCGTAGCCGTAGGCCGTGGTGTGGCCTTCCACGTCGGTCAGGGCGGTGCGGTTGCCGGCCAGATCGTAGGTGATGGCGGTGGTCTGGCCCAGCGCGTCGGTGACGACCACGGTGCGGTTGAGCGCGTCGTAGCCGTAGGCCGTGGCATGACCGTTGGCGTCGGTGCGCGCCACGAGGTTGCCCGTCGGGTCGTACGCCGCGCGGACCACCCCGCCGTCGGGCCGGGTCACCGTGGTCAGGCGGTTGGCGTCGTCGTAGCGATAGGCCGTGGTGTCGCCGCGCGGGTCGGTCAGGGCGGTACGGTTGCCCGCCGCGTCGTAGCCGTAGAGGGTCGTGTGCCGCAGCGGATCGGTCGCGGCCATCAGGCGGTTAAGCGAATCGTAGAGATAGGTGGTGGTCCGCCGCTGGGCGTCGATCCGCGCGCGCACGCGCCCGTCGGCGTCGTAGGTCGTGCTGATGACCGTGCCGTCGGGCCGCGTGAGCGAGACGGGCTCGTTGGCGGCGTCGAAGCCATAGGCCGTGGTGTTACCGCGCGGGTCGGTCATGCCGGTGCGGTTGCCCGTCGCGTCGTAGCCGTAGACCGTGGTGCGGGTCAGCGGGTCGGTCGCGCTGGTCAGGCGGTCGAGCGCGTCGTAGGTGTAGAGCGTGGCGCGCCCCAGCGCGTTGGTGCGCGTGATGACGTTGCCCGCCGGGTCGTAGCCGCTCAGCGCGGCGCTGCCGTCGGGCTGGAGCACGCCGGTCTGCCGGTTCTCCAGGTCGAAGGTGTAGGCGGTGGTGCGGCCGAGCGGGTCGGTCACGGCGGTGCGGTTGCGGTCGGGGTCGTACCCGAAAAGGGTGCGTTGTCCCAAAGGCGCGGTGATGGCCACGGTGTCGCCGAACGCGTTGTAGCCCATCGCGGTGGTGTGCGCGCCCGGGTTGCCGCCGGGGGCGTTGCCGTCGGGGCTGACCATGGACATGGTCCAGCCGATGGCGTTGTAGGTGAAGGTCGTGGTCCCGCCGAGCGGGTCAATCGAGCGGATCAGGTCGCCGTTGCCGTTGTAGGCGTAGTGGGTAGTGTGCCCGTCGCCGTCGGTCCGGGCGATCACATCGCCGGGCTGCGCGGGGTCGTACGCCAGGCAGAGGGTGACCGTGATGGCGGTCGAGGCGGCGCAGCCGGGGGCTGGCGTGCCCGTGGGCGTGGGCGAGGAGGATGCCGTGGCGCTGGCCGTGGCCGTGGCCGTCGGCGTTCCCGAGGCCGTCGCTGTCGGGATCGCCGTGGACACGGTTGTGGCCGTGGCCGTTGGCGACGGTGTGGCTGTGCTGGTCGTGGCGGCGGTCATCGTGCTCGTCACAGTGGCCGTCGCGGTGGCCGTGTTCGTCGCGGTCGTGGTCGGCCGCGTCGTGGCCGTCGTCGTCGCTGTTGCGGTGGGTGTGCTCGCTACGGTAGATGTCGCCGTTGGCTGCGGAGTCGCGGTAGGCGTGCTCGTCGCCATCGGCCGCGAGGTCGCCGGCGGCGTGGATGTGGCTGTCGGCTGCGTGGTGCTCGTCGCCGTTGGCTGCGGAGTCGCGGTGGGCGTGTTCGTTGCCGTCGCGGTGAGCGTGTTCGTTGCCGTTGCTCGCGCGGTCGCCGTCGCCGTGGATGTCGCCGCTGCCTGCGAAGTTGAAGTTGCGGTGGGTGTGCTGATTGCCGTCGCGGTGGGCGTGTTCGTTGTCGTACCCGTCAACGTCGCCGTTGCTCGCGCGGTTGCCGTCGCGGTCGGCTGCGTCGTTGCCGTTGTCATCGCCGTGGGCGTGCTCGATACGGTGGATGTCGCCGTTGCTTGCGGAGTTGCGGTGGGCGTGTTTGTTGCCATGCTCGTCGCCGTGGCCGTCGGCCGCGCGGTCGCCGTCACCATGGACGTGGCCGTCGCCCGCGCGGTTGCCGTGGCCGTCGCCTGCGGGGTCGCTGTTGCCGGTACTGCTGGCGTCCTCGTTGCCGTGGTCGTGGCCCGTGTGGTCGCCGTGGCCGTAGCGGTGCTTGTGACGGTGGCCGTCGGTGTGTTTGTCGCGCGCGGGGTCGCGGTGAGAGTCGGCGTGCTCGTCGCGCGTGGGGTCGGCGTGGCCGTGGCTGTCGGCGTAGCCGTGCCGGTCGAGGTGGGGTCGAGAGTGCGATCCGTGATCAGCACGCTGTTGATCTGGACGGCGTTTTGATAGGCGGCGACTCCCGTCAGCCCGCTGGCGGCCGCGCCCGTCGTATCGGTCACCGGACCGCCGAAGAGCAGCAGATTATCCTCGTAGCAGGTGATGTTCGCGCCATGCAGGACCGCGGTCAGGGTGTGGAACCCGTTGGTGGGAGGCGCGGCCACCGCGACGGGACCTGCCAGTCTGGTCAGCGCCCCGCCCCTGACGCGGTAGAGCTCCATGCCCTGGTTACCCGAGGCGCTATTGTAGCCGAGGTAGATGAAGTCACGCGCGTCCTGGTAGCGAGTGATGAGGCCGCCAGTGGAGAGGTTGTACCGGGCGCCAGCCGGCGGGGCGGCCACCCGCAAGCGGGTCTGGGCGCTATAGTCCTGACGGGCCGGGTCCTTGGCCAGGGCGATGTTGATCGTGTTGGGGTCCGTGGCGAGGGACTGGTAGACAGGACCCGCGGTCTGGGCGGTCGCGGTGACCTGCCACGTCCCGGCGACTACATTGAAGGTGGACGCTGGCTTGCCTGGCGTCTCCCCGGCGAAGGTGGTGCTGAAGTCCTGTGTCGCCGCGACCGCTTGCGCGGACGCGGACGCGGACGCCGGCGACCCGCCCGCGGCGGTCGTCCTGGCTATGGCGACCGTCCTGGCCGTAGCGACGCCGCTTGCTCCCCAACCGCGCGCGGGGCCGTGGAGCACGGGAGCGACGGATTGGGACGCGTCGCGGACGGCGTGGAGCAACCGGGCAAGCGCCCGCGCTGACGGGCGAGCGGACACGGGCCACATCCGCCGCACCCCGTGACCGAGGGCAAGGACGCGGCGGGACGCCACGGCCGGGGATGCCCTCCGAACCTGGCGCACCCGGAGGGCGATCTGCGCCGGGCCGCCGGAGGCGCCCGATCGAGCGATGGACAGGTATCCACCCATCGGCCGTTGCGCCACCGATGCGCTCGTCGTGACGTGGCGGGGCGAGACAGTGAGCGCCGCCGCCTCGCCGGGGGTCGGCGGACCAACCAGACCCGCGGGCGGAACCGGGACGGTCAGCGGGCGGGAGACGCTCAGCAGGTTGCCGTTGCCGTCGTAGCTGTAGTGCGTCGTGACTCCCGACGGATCCGTCTGCGCGGTCACATCATTCAAGGAGTCGTAGGTATAGGTCGTGGTCCGGCTGAGCGGGTCGGTGCTGCGGAGCAGGTTGCCGTTCAGGTCCCAGGTGTTGGTCGTGGTGTGCCCGTCGGGATCGGTCGCCGTGGCGATCTGTTTGGTGGCGGGGTCGTAGGTGTAGGTCCAGGTCGCGCTCTCGGGCGTCCCGGCGCCGCGGGTGAGGGAGAGCAACTCGTTCTGGTCATCGTAGACCTCGACCCGGACGTGGCCGTTGGGGTCCGTGATCGTGGTCGTCTTGGTCCCGTCGGCGTTGGCGGTGTAGCGGTAGGTCGTGGTCTGCCCCACGCGGTCGGTCTGGCTGAGCACGCGGCCCCCGTCGTCGTAGACGTTGGTCACCGTCCCCCCGTTGGGGTCGGTCATGGTGAGCAGGTGATGCGCCCCGTCGTAGGTGAAGTGCGTGAGCCCGCCCGCGATGTCGGTCGCGTCGGTCAGGTTGCCCGCGCCGTCGTAGGCGAACGAGACCGTGCGGCCGAGGGGGTCGCTGACGCTGCCGATGCGCCCGTCGCCGTTGTAGCCGACCGTCAGGCTGCGGCCGGCCGCATCGGTCACATTCGTGAGCTGCCCGGACGCGTCGTAGCCGAGGGACGTGACGTACCCGTTGTGGTCGATCTCCTCGATCAGCCGGCCGACCGTGGCGGTGGTCGGCGCGGTGAAGACGAACTGTTCCTGGTCGCGTCGACCAAGCGCAATCGTCCCGCCGGCGCCGGCCGCCGCCCCGGCCCCGGACCCGGTCGCCAGGTAGTGGCCCTGCCGCGTGAAGGTCACGGTCCCGTCGCCGTTGTTCTTGAGCGCGGCATAGTCGCCGTAGACCGCCTCGCACGCCGTGCCGCCGAAGACACCGTCCGCGCCCGGCGTGAAGGTGATACTGCTGCCGCCCTCCTCCTGGACGGTGGCGACGCCGTTCGGCGCCTTGCTCAGGGTCATGTCGTAGCTGTCCGACCAGCCGTACCCGAGCCTGCCGTCCTGGGCGGCCCGCAGCGAGTTGTAGGTGCGCAGGACGGCGAGGGACAGGCCCCGCCCCGGGACCGCCAGGTCGCTGAAGGTGTGCCAGAAGTCGCCGGTCGCGCAGGTGACCGGGTTCAGGCCGGACTGGCAGAAGCCCAGAGGCTTGTCCGGGCTGCCGCCGCCGTTGCCCTGGTCGTTGCCCTGGTCATCGCTCGGCGGCGGGCCGTTCTCCTCGATCGAGGTCTGCTCACTGACGATGAGCGGGCTGAGCGGGACCCCGTCGTACGGTTCCTCCCGGTAGGTGAGTCCGAACGACAGCAGCTTGGCGTCGGCGTCGGCCTCCATGACCACGCAGCCGACGACGAGGTCACCCGGTCCCACGTCGCCGGACGGCAAACAGGTCTTGGTGATCGTGAAGTTGACCCGCGCGCCCGACACGTTGCCCACGATGACCGGCTGGCCGATCGTCATGTGCAGCCCGTGGGCCACGCCCGGCCCGGAGTTCTGCACGTAGATCTTGAGCAGGTAGGGCACGTGCGCCCGGACGTAGCGCGGCAGCACATAGGTCACGTTGAGTTGCGGCATGGGATACACGGTGATGTAGGCGGGGTCGGTCGTCTCGTCCACGGCGACGGCGTGCGACCCATCATTGAACGTGTAGTGGTAGGTCGCCGTGACGCTGTAGACCTTGCCGCTCGGGCCGTTCCCGCCCGCCCCCGGGCTGGGGATGAGCGTCCAGTCGTTCGACGCGGCCTCGCCGGAGGAGATCGTGCCCAGCCCGGCGCCGGCCGCGTAGCCGTCCGTCCGCGGGGGCGTGATGGCGAACAGGCCGGTCACGTCGTTGCCGCTGGCGTCCACCACCTGGACGGTCGCGGTCACGCCTTCGAGCGTGCCCGTGGTGACGTTGGTCAACTGCAGGTTCGCGTCGAAGCCCTGGCGCTCCAGCGTGGTGCGCTGCGGGATCTGCAGCTGGACGATCTCGTGGATGTGCGGCTGCGGGCGCGGCGGCACCGCGATACCTGGCAGCGGAGGAATGCTGGCCGGGTTACTGGTGCTCCCGCCGCCGTAGCTGACGACCAGGCCCCGCGGCGTGTGGACGACCGTCGGCGGGGCCGGCGGGGCCGGCGGCGGGGGCGCCTGTGGGCTGCAGTCCTCGTCGGTCACGCGGGCCGGCGTCGCCGCGACGGGGACCGCGGCCTGCTCCGCCGTGATGTAGGTCCCCCGCGCCGTGATCTGCCCCGAGACCGTGCCCGCCGCCGGGCACTGCGCCTGGGCGTCGTAGTGGATAGTGGCCTGGCCGCCCGCCGGGATCGCGGCGACGGTGATGACCGACCCCGTGGCGGTGGTCCCCGACACGGGGTCGGTATAGCTGAGCGTGAAGGAGCCGGGCGCGCCGCGCGTGTCGATGGTCACGTTGTCGACGCGCACGCGGCTGGGGTTGTAGACCGTCATGCTGCCCGACTGCGTGAGGTGCGTGCTATCGAACTGGATGTATTGGGGGACCAGCACCAGCGACGGGACGGGCAGGTTGACCTGGTAGGTCAGCTGCAGCGTCGTGTTGTAGGTGTCCTGGATCGTGATGGGGGTGACGACCCAGCGCGCCTGCACGGCCGCGACGGTCAGCGTGACCGGCGCCGTGACGTCCTGCCCGGCGTCCACCGTCACGTTGTCCGTCGCCGTGGTGAAGCCGTCCGCGGACACGCTGTAGGTGTAGGGGATGCCCGCCCCGGCCCCCGTCGTCGCGGCGCTGCCGCTCACGTCGGTCGTGGCGTCGAGGCTCGCGTAGGGCGCCACCTGCTCGGCGAGGTGGACGGCCGCCCCGCCGACGGGCTGGCCCAGAGGATCGACGACGGAGAAATGCACGGCGCCGTGCTGGCCGCTGTCCAGGATCAGGGTCAGCGGGATGTAGCGCGACGGCCCGTTGGACGAGCCGATGCGGACGTAGGTCTGGTAGACCCCCGGGGTGGCGGTCAGCGGCGGGCTGGCGGTCACCGCGAACGGCTCGCTCTGACCCGGGGTCAGCGTCGTCGAGACGGGCGCCGAGAGGGTCAGCCAGGGGACGATCTGGCCGCCCGCGTTCCCGGCGGTCGAGAAGGTCGCCGTGACGTCCTGGAGGGCCGCCAGCGGCGCCGGATTCGCGGCGGTGACCGTGACCGCCCGCGTCTGGCCGCCGCTGAGGGAGACCCCGAGCGTGCCCGGCGCCGCCGACAGGTCCGGGAGCGGGTCCGTCACCGTCAAGGTCCCCGTCAGCGCGGTCAGCGCGCCGGGGTCCTGCCGCGAGGGCAGGTTGGTCAGGCTGAGGCGCAGGGTGTGGGAGCCGACAGCCAGCCCCGTTGTGTCGAACGAGAAGCTAAAAGGTCCGACATCGCCGCCCGCGATCCCGCTGACGGCCTGTGAGCCGAGCGTCGCCAGCACGGCGCCGCTCGGGTCGATCTCCTGCAGCACGACCGTGGCCCCGTCGGCGACGTAGGACTCATTGACGACCGATCCCGAGACGGTAGCGGTGTCGCCGCGGTGCGTGGGGCCCGGGAAAGTGATCTGCCCGCCGAGGGCCAGCGTCCGCTGGGCCACCACGAAGGTGCCGTAGGTCGGGTAGACGGTGGCGCCGACGCCGGGCCGCGCCGCCCAGACGGAGAGGATGTAGTAGCCCTGCGCCGCCAGGGTGCTTGCCGGGACCGTCGTCGTGTAGACATCGCCGGCGCCTCCGTTAGCAAAGGTGAGCGGGCCGACGGGGTTGTCCACCGAGCCCAGGCTGAGCGTGGCCGTCACCGTCGCGTCCGCGGCCGGATCGCCGTACGAATCGAGCACGGTGACCGAGATCGTTGCGCTCTGGCCGAGCATGTACGAGGCGGGCGACGTGCCGGGGTTCGCGTCGATCGTGATGGCGTGGACGACGGGCGGCCCCGGCAGCGGAGTATTTGTCGGCGTCGCGGTGGTCGTCGGCGAGTCCGTCGGCGAGGGGGTGTTCGTCACCGTGGGCGTGTCGGTGGGCGTCCCCGTGGCGGTGGGCGTGCCCGTGGTGGTGGGGGTCGGCGTGGCTGTCCCGGTGGTCGTCGGGGTATCCGTCGGAACCGGGGTCAGGGTGATTGTCGGGGTATCCGTCGCTGTCGGTGTGGTGGTCGACGTGCCCGTCGCCGTGGACGTGTCGGTCGGACCCGGTGTTGGGACGCCGGTCGGGCCGAGCGCCGCGTTGTACTGCAAATGCAGGAAGGGGCCGCCGTTGCGCTCCCCGGTCGTCGACGCTGGTTGCTCGAAGCCGCAGTAGCCCCCTCCGGTCAGGTCGACGACCTGGTCGTTGGCGCTGAAGGTCGCCGATCCCGCGGACTGGTAGCCGCCGTGGACGAAGCTGTCATGAACGATGAACGGCGTGCCCCTGAGATCGATATTCCCGGAGCCTGTCTGGGACCCGCCGCCCGCGCAGTCGGCCGCGGTCGCGTACGTCATCGAGTTGAGGCCATTGGCCCCGGAGAGCGACCCGGTCGATTGCGCAAAGGTGAGGTCGCCGGTGTCGACGATGAGGGTGGCGGGATCGATGCGCACCTTGCTGAAGCGGGTGACGACGCTCGATCCGTAGACCGCGCCGCCGACCGCGTACAGCGCGTAGTTCTGCCGCGCGCCCGTCTGGACCAGCGTCAGGTACTCCTTGGGCTGGCCGGCCATGTCGCTGCAGTACACGGTGAAGGGGTCGCCGTTGGGCGCGATCACGTAATCGCCGTCCGGCGCCCCCGGATTGCCCGCGCGCGCATCGGCGCACGACCGCGGCATCGTCGGTCCCGGTGTCTCGGTCGCCAGCGGCGATGGTGTGCTCGTCGCGATCGGGGTCTCGGTGGCGGTCGGCGACAGGGTTGGAGTTGCCGTGTCCGTCGGCACCGGCGCGTCCGTTGGGGTATAGCTTGGCGCCGGCGTGAGGTCGCCCGAGGTCGAGCCATCCGCGTGGACGAGCGTTAGCCTGGGGAGGATGACCTGGGAATGGCACGGCGAACCCCACCCTACGCCGACCGTGATCGACGGCCCGCCGAGGGGGATGTCGATCGTCTCCGTCGTCGGTTGCCCGATGCTGAGGTTGTCCGTCAGCTGTCGTCCGTAGGGCGCGACGGCGATGTTGCCCGCGCCGAATTGGCCGCCGACCCATTGCCCGAAAGCGAGCGGGTTCCCATTTCCACCACCGTTACACGGCCCCCAGCCGTCGCCCGTCGACAGCGTGATGCGGAAACGGGCTTTATCGCCCGGACGGTAGTCGGCTCCGAAGTTGACGCTCTGATAGAGGTTTTGCCCGTTGCAGCCGCCCCAGATATTCCACTGGGCGCGACCATCGTTGGCGTTCCCCTGGATTCCCTGGCAACTCAGATCGGAGGTTGAGCCCCAGCCCTGGGGCGGGTTCGAGCCGTACTGGAACGAACAGTTCGAGAGGTAGCCGCAGTCCGCATACCAGGGGAGCGGCGGGATGGGCGTCGCCGTCCCCGTGGGTGTCGGGGTCTGGGTCGGCGGGGGCGCGTCGGTCGGCGGATCGGTGGGGACGGCGGTGTTCGTCGCGCTGGGCGGCGGCGTATCGGTTGCCGCGGTGGTCGGGCTAGGCGTGGGCGAGGCGGTCGGAGTTGGTGCTACCTGACCGACCGAGACGGATGGCTCGGTCCCGCCGCTCCATGGCCGCACCTTGATCCAGGCCACGTTCATGGGCGTCGTCGAGCCGTCGAAGAGTCCGATTTGGAGCGGCGCGGGATCGGCCCACGCGCCGCTCGGCGACACGATCTCGTTGTCGTCGACGAACGTATGCACCGTGCCCGACGACTCCCGAGCGACGCCGAAGAGATGGTAGGCGCTGTCCGTGCCCAAACCAGAGAACGTCGGCCAGTAGTGGTTCGAGCCATTGTCGGCGTACGAGTGCCAACTCCCCGACCCAGAGAGGATACCGGCGTTCGGCGCTATCGTCGCGTTATAGAAACCGAACCAGTCGAACCAGTCGAGCGAGGGCAACTGTCCGTACATCGTCGCCCGGTACCCGCCGCCCCAGCGCCCCGCCGTCTGCAACACGCCCGATGTGATGGACAGGGTGCTGTCGGAGATGGCATAGGCGCCGGGGAGCGACGACCACCTGGCCGGATCGAGCGCGGGGCTATTGAAGTTGTCCTGGAACGGGTAGATGTCGGCCCACTCCCGCATCGTTCGCGCTTGCGCGTTGCCCCAGGCGAGCGTGTAGCCGGAATCGGTCGCGGGCGCGACGCCGAGGGGGCGTTGCAGCTTGAACCACAGGGTCACATTGTTGGCCGACCAGGGTCCATAGGTCACCTGGTCCTCGTCGATGTCGATCTGTCGCGGCGCCGTCCCGCCCGTGTCCCACAGCGTCACGTCCGAGAAGTGCGACGAGTCCGCGACATGGTTGTACACGTAGGCCGCGTCGCTCCCGGTCAAGTGGACCCGCACGACGACGTCCCGAGAGTTCGTGGGAACAGGAACGGTCGCGCTCCCCTGGGCATCCGCCGCCCCGCCCGCGACCACGAGTTGCTCGCTGTAGGGCATGGCCGCGAGGGCCGCCCAGGAGGACGCGGGCGAGGTCGCGGCGACCCAGACCGGGCCATTGACCAGTGTCCCTGTCGCGCCATTCCCGCTGCTGTCGTTGACCGTGGTCCCGGCGCCCTCATCGAAGTCCCACGCGCCTGTAAGGCCGTCCGTCGGGACGCTGGTGGGCTGCGCCATATCCTGCTTGACCTGCGCCGCCGACCGCGCCACGGACCACAGCCGCACATCGTCGATGGTGCCCGCAAAATACTCGCGCAGGCCGCACGACCCACCGCACCCGACGTGGGGGGCGCCGATGCGCAGGTCCAGGCTGTCGACCGGAGCGGTCCCACTCGTCCCGCCGCCATCGCCGACGCCATCCAGGTAGAACGTGGCCTGGCCCGCCTGGACCGAGACGGCCACGTGGTGCCAGGTGTTGAGGGAATAGGCTGTGTTGGCTGACAGGCACACGCCCGCGCAGAGCCGTAAGGTGTGCCCGTTTCCCGACGGATGGTAGGTATCGAACAGGAGACCATCGCCGATCCCGGCCGTGGTTTTGTCGACGATGCGATAGCCGCTGAGCTGCGCATCGGTCTGGTAGATCCAGGCCTCGATGGTGAAGTCGCCGTTCGGCGACAGCGACGGGCGGTCCGGTATCGAGACATATGAGTCGTTGGCGGACGAGAATTGCAGAGCGGTGTCGGCCTGTGCCGCGTTGTCCAAGGGAACCGTCGTGATCACGTGCCATGCGCGAGACGTAGCGTCTACCCCCACGTCCATCGAGAGACGCGACGAGGAGGATGCGGGCCGCGTCAATTGGCCTGCCCTGACCACTTGCCGTCCCCAAGCAGCGCGAGGGCGCATCGAGTGCAGGATCGATGATGACGTGGATGCGCGATACCCGGATTCCTGGAGCCGATGCAAGGAATTGATAACGTGTGTGTTGCGCCTGCTAGCGCCCGGAGTGACGGAGGGAAAATGACCGTTCTTAAATAGCGATGCGGGAGGCGCCGAGATTGGCGTGGAGAGAGTTGAGGTTGCCGCGAGAACACTCAGCGGGAAAAGCTGCTGGAGGAGGAGCAGAATGCCCAGCAACAGAGATACTTTCGGGCCTGTCGTCAACATCTTCTCCGCGATCGCTATTCGATTGTTGCACTATAACCAGGTGTTGACGTTGCGTCGAGCAGGGGAGCGATGCGTGGTGCGATGCGAAGGAAGGACAGGACGACTTAACGGGGCTATGACTGATTGAAAGCGTCACTTGTTCACGCCATCATCCTAGCACGTATGCGACGCTTTAGCCAGTGCTTTTTTCCTATTTCGGTTCCCTTGTGGGCTACCAGCACGCCGTTGCGCAGAGGCGCGGCGTGGTTATAGCGGCACGGGAAAAGACCTTTTCCGGCGGTAGGAGCGTTCTGTGCGCTCCTACCGCTCATATGTACTGTCCATACGCGCCCCCTGGATACGAGAATAACGCGGTCTTGCGGTCGTCTGGCGGTTATTCGGGCCAGCGACCGGGCGCCACATGCGGACATATGATGTCGATATGACAGCCCTGTCGTATCAACCCAAGAGCGGACTCCTATTAAATTCAAATGGCTTCTGGGTGTCGGGTAAACTGATACTCAAGGAATGATAGCCAGGGTTGTAGCGATCGGCCGTACGGAGAGCGCGGCAAATGCCATACGCCGTTCGTGCATGTGGCCTAGTGCTGACGACCGGCGACAACCGGCGACAATTACTAGAGGAGGGTTGAGGGATATGGCGGGGCAACGCTACGATGTGGTGGTTATTGGCGCCGGGATCGTCGGCCTGGCGACGGCGCGCGAGCTGCTCAACAGGCATCCGGGCCTGAAGCTGGCCGTGGTGGATAAAGAGGACCGCGTGTCGATGCATCAGACGGGGCACAACAGCGGCGTCATCCACAGCGGCATCTACTACGCGCCCGGCTCGCTCAAGGCGCGGCTCTGCGTCAAGGGCGTGCGCATGATGTGGGCCTACTGCGAAGAGAAGGGCATCCCCTACGAGGCCTGCGGCAAGGTGATCGTGGCCATCAAGGAGAACGAACTGCCCGGCCTGCGGAAGCTCTACGAGCGCGGCGTGGCTAATGGCGTGCCCGGCGTGGAGGTCATCGGCCCCGAGCGCCTCAAGGAGCTTGAGCCGCACTGCGTGGGCCTCAAGGCGGTCTACTCGCCCAAGACCGGCGTGGTCGACTACAAGCTGGTCAGCCAGGCCTACGCCAAGGACATCAAGGCGGCTGGCGGCGATATCCTGCTCGGCCACGAGGTGCTGGACATCGACCGGCGTGGAGGCGCGCTCATGGTCGAGACCGCGCGCGGCGACCTGGAGGCCACGAACCTCGTCTCCTGCGCGGGCTTGATGGCCGACCGCATCGCGCGCATGACTGGCGCCAGCCGCACGCCGCAGGTCATCCCCTTCCGCGGCGACTACTTCGAGTTGAGCCATGAGAAGCACTACCTTATCAACAATATGATCTACCCCGTGCCCAACCCGGAGTTCCCCTTCCTGGGCGTGCACTTCACCCGCCACATCAACAACGACCGCTCGCTCGGCCCTAACGCCGTGCTGGCCTTTGCGCGCGAGGGCTACAAGAAGCTCGACATTAACGTGAAGGACGACGCCGAGGTCTTCGGCTACCGCGGCTTCTGGCTGATGGCCGCCAAGTATTGGCGGATGGGCGCGGGCGAGATGTGGCGCGACTTCAACAAGGCCGCCTTCGTCAAGGCGCTCCAGGAGTACGTGCCGGATATCCAGGCCGAGGATTGCCACCCCGCCCCGGCGGGCGTGCGCGCGCAGGCCGTTACCGCCAACGGCAAGCTCGTCGACGACTTCGTGTTTGCCAAGGGCAACGGCGTGATCCACGTGCGCAACGCCCCCTCGCCCGCCGCGACGGCCTCGCTATCTATCGCCGAAATGATCGCCGCCGAGGCCGAGACGGTCTTCGGCATGGAGCCCGGCCGCGCCGAGAACACAGCGCGCGTCGCAACCGCCGTCTGATGAGTGACGAGTGGCTAGTGGTTAGTGACGAGTGAGGTGGGACGGAGGAGTGACGAGTGGTTAGTGACGAGTGAGGTAGGGCACGATTGTGCATGTACCTACGAGTTAGTGCAACTGTCTTGCCTCACAGATTAATTGCCACTAATCACTAGCTACTCGTCCTCACTCACTCGTCACTAATCACTAGCCACTCGTCCTCACTCGCCACTCATCGCTCGTCATTGGTAGAATGAGAGTGCAATACTTTGTATATGAGGTAGTAAAGACGGTATGCTGTCGCCGTACCAGCCATGACTACCTCCTCAGAGTGGAGGAGAAAACGCCTCAATGGATGGCTTAGCGATTTTTCATGGCCCTAACGCGGGCTATGCCCTCGATCTATACGACCGATACCTGCGCGACCCCGCGTCCGTCGACGCGCAGACGCGCGCCCTGTTCGATGGCGTCCCCGCTCCCTTCGCCGCGGATGTGGTAGACACGCCTGGCAGGGCGGCCGCGACATCGCCGTCGCCGGACAGCGCCCCGCCAGGTGGTCAAGCCATGGCGACCGTGACCGCGCCGGGTGGGACGACGACATCGGTCGATATGATGGTGATCAGCAACGTGGCGCGGTTGGCGCGCAACATCCGCGGGCGCGGCCACCTCGCCGCTCAACTCGATCCGCTGGGCGGCGCGCGGCACGCCACTCCCGGCCTGACCCTGGAAGCGTACGGGCTGCGTCCCGAAGAGCTCACGACGCTCCCGGCCGAGGCCGTGGGCGGCCCGCCCTCCCAGGGCGCCGCCAACGCGGCGGAGGCGCTGGAGCGGCTGCGCGCCCTGTACCAGGGCACGACGGGTTACGACTACAGCCACGTGCATAGCCCCGACGAGCATACCTGGCTGCGCGACGCCGTCGAGTCGGGCCGCTACACCCTCACGCCAACGATGCAAGAGCAGCGCGCGTTGTTGGAGCGGCTGACTCAGGTTGAGGCCTTTGAGCGCTATCTGCACCAGGCCTTCCAGCGCCAGAAGCGATTCTCTATCGAGGGCAACGACCTGCTGGTACCGATACTCGACGAAGCCATCCGCGACGCGGCCGGCGCCGGCGCGCGCGAGGTCGTCATCGGCATGGCTCACCGCGGGCGGCTCAACGTGTTGGCCCACGTGCTGGGCAAGCCCTACGAGCGGCTCTTCGCCGAGTTTCGCGAGGCCGCCATCGGCGAGGGTCCCGCCCCGACCGAGGGCATCAACCGTGGCTGGACGGGCGACGTGAAGTACCACCTCGGCGCCACGGGCCGGATGCGCCAGGTCGCTCTGACCATGGCCTCCAACCCCAGCCACCTCGAGTTCGTCGATCCCGTGATCGAGGGCATGACCCGCGCCGTCCAGGACCGCCGCGACAGCCCCGGCGCGCCGTCCCAGGACGTTGACGCCGCGCTGCCGATCCTGATCCACGGCGACGCGGCCTTCCCGGGCGAGGGCGTCGTGGCCGAAACGCTCAATCTCTCGCAGTTGGCCGGCTATCGCACCGGCGGTACGCTGCACATCATTGTCAACAACGGGGTTGGCTTCACGACCATGCCTGGCGACGGGCGCTCCACGCTTTATGCCAGCGACCTCGCGCGGGGCTTCGAGATCCCTATCTTCCACGTCAACGCCGACGATCCCATCGCCTGTCTTTCCGCGGCCCGCCTGGCCCATGCCTACCGTCAGACCTTCCATAAGGATGTGCTGATCGATCTGGTCGGCTACCGCCGGTGGGGTCACAACGAGGGCGACGAGCCTGCGTTTACCCAACCACAACTGTACGCCAGGATCGACGCGCACCCAACCGTGCGCGCGCTCTACGCCCAGGCCCTGGACCGCGCGGGCGCCGTCAGCATCGCCGAGTCGGACGCCATGCTCGAGGCGGCGACCGCGCGCCTGCGCGAGATCAACCGCGCCACGGGCGGCGCCACGGCCATCGCGCAGACCGAGGACCGCCTCGCAACGGCGACCGATGCCGCGGCTATCGTGACGGCGGCGCCGGCCGAGACGTTGACCGCCCTCAACGAGGCCCTGCTGACCTGGCCGGAGGGATTCACGCCGCACCCTCGTCTGGCGCAGCAGTTGGAGCGCCGCCGCGCCGCGCTGGCCCCCGACGGGGCTATTGACTTTGGTCTGGCCGAGTCGCTGGCCTTCGCCGCGATTCTGGCCGACGGCACGCCGATTCGCCTGACCGGCCAGGATACGGAGCGCGGCACCTTCAGCCAGCGCCACCTGGTGCTGCACGACGTCAACACGGATGAGACCTACACCCCGCTGGCCGGCCTGCCGCGGGCGCGCGCCTCGTTCGCCGTCTACAATAGCCCGCTCTCCGAGGCCGGTGCGCTGGGCTTCGAGTATGGGTACAGCGTGCATGCCTCGGAGACGCTGGTGCTGTGGGAGGCCCAGTTCGGCGATTTCGCCAACGCGGGGCAGGTCATCATCGATCAGTTCATCGCCGCCGCGCGCGCCAAGTGGCGGCAGTATCCGTCGCTGGTCCTCTTACTGCCGCATGGCTACGAGGGCCAGGGGCCGGAGCACTCCAACGCGCGCCTGGAGCGCTACCTGCAGCTCTCGGCGCAGGACAACCTGCGCGTGGCCAATCCAACCACGGCGGCGCAGTACTTCCACTTGCTGCGGCGTCATGCCGCCCTACTGCGCGGCGACCCGCATCCGCTGATCGTGATGACGCCGAAGAGCTTGCTGCGCCACGCCCGCGCCTCCTCGCGCCTGCACGATCTGGCCGAGGGCCGCTTCCAGCCGGTGCTGGACGACCCCGAGGCCGCCGCCCGCCGCGATGAGGTGACGCGCCTGGCGCTGTGCAGCGGTAAGGTCTACGTGGACCTGGTCAATAGCCCGGGGCGCGCCGACGCAAGGGCGGTCGCCATCGCGCGCGTGGAAGAGTTGTATCCCTTCCCGGAAGGGCTCCTGGACGCCCTCATGACGTCGTATCGGCGCCTGAGCGAGGTGGTCTGGGTGCAGGAAGAACCACGGAACATGGGCGCGTGGAGGTTTGCGTCGCCCTATCTACAATCCTTGGCGCAGCGCCATGACCTGACCCTGCGCTACATCGGCCGGCCCGAGCGCGCCAGCCCCGCCGTCGGCTCGGCCCGCGTCCACGCCGCCGAGCAAGCCACAATCGTCGTCGACGCCCTCGAAGGCGCCCAGTTATTAGTTATTAGTAGTTAGTAATTAGCCATTAGCCATTGGCTACACTAAGCTAACGGCTAATGGCTAATTACTAATGGCTCGGAGAGGTGCATGTCGGTTGAGATTCGCGTTCCCCAGTTGGGGGAGTCGGTGACGGAAGCGGTCGTCGGCCGCTGGCTGAAGAAAGAAGGCGACGCCGTCGGGCCGGAAGAGGCCGTGGTGGAACTGGAGACGGACAAGGTCAACATGGAGGTGTCGGCGGACGAGTCCGGCGTGCTGGAGCGCATCGTGCAGCCGGAAGGGTCCACGGTGGCCATCGGCGACGTGCTGGCGATGCTCAGCGCCGCGGGGGGGGGCCAGAGCCCCGAAGCCTCGACGGCGAACGGCGCGGAGACAATGGCGGGCGCGAGTCCGCACAACGGTACGGTCGCGTCCGCGTCGTCCGCGGCGCCTCCCGTAGCCCCATCGTCCGATGAGACGGCGGAGCGCGCGTCGCGGGACGTGGCGGCCGATGACGTGGCGGCAACGCCGGTCGCGAAGCGCTACGGCGCCGAGCATGGCGTCGACCTGGCGCGGGTGGCGGGGACGGGACCGAGCGGCCGGGTCACCAAGGAGGATGTCGCGGCCTACCTGGAGCGTGGCGCCACACCCACGACTCCCGCCGCGCCTGCCGCGCCTGCCGCGCCTGCCGCGCCAGTCCCATCCGTGCCGGTGGCTCGGACTCTCCCGGCGGCGCCACAACAACCGGCGCCCGCGTCGGGGACTGGCGCCGCGTCGCCGCTGGCCGCGCTCTTTGCGCCCGAGCCGCGCGAGGAGCGACAACGCATGTCGCGGCGCCGTCAGACCATCGCGCGGCGGCTGGTCGAGGCGCAGCACACCGCGGCGATGCTGACGACGTTCAACGAGATCGACATGAGCGCGGTGATGGAGCTGCGCAAGCGCCGTCGTGACCCCTTTAAAGAGCGTCATGGCGTCGGGCTTGGCTTTATGTCGTTCTTTACCAAGGCCGTCGTCGGCGCGCTCAAGGCGTTCCCGCGCCTCAATGCCGAGGTCCAGGGCGATGAGATCGTGCTCAAACGTCGCTACGACATCGGGGTTGCCGTGGGCGCGGAGGAGGGCCTGGTGGTGCCTGTGCTGCGCGACGCGGATCGCAAGAGCTTTGCCGCCATCGAGCGCGACATCGGCGAGTTGGCGACCCGCGCCCGCGAGAATCGGCTGACGCTGGCCGAGTTGCAGGGCGGGACGTTCACCATCACCAATGGCGGCACGTTCGGCTCACTGCTCTCCACGCCGATCCTGAACGCGCCCGAGGTGGGCATCCTGGGCATGCACAAGATCGAGGAGCGGCCGATCGCCGTCAAGGGCGAGGTGGTCATCCGGCCGATGATGTACGTTGCCCTCTCCTACGACCACCGCATCGTCGACGGGCGCGAGGCGGTGCAGTTTCTGGTGCGGGTGAAGGAACTGGTGGAGGACCCCGAGGCGCTCTTGCTGGAAGGCTAAAAGCTAGAAGACCCGCATACGCTATCCTGGAAGGCGAAGGCTACACGATGAACGCATTGAGTCTACGTCGCGCTCCGCGGCAGGCGGCGGACGATGAGGGGATCCCGAACCTGCCTCCCTGGGCACGCATTGCCTACGGGGACTTGCGGGGCTCGTCGCGCACCGTCGGCGCGGAGTCGCTGCTGGGAAGGGATCTCGTGGCCGCCTATCTGACCCTGAGCGGCCCCGAGGAAGGGTATTGGCCAGCGCGGGCCTACTGGCGCGATATGGCCGCCTACATGGGAGAATCGCGCCGCAAACGGCTGGCCATGGGCCGATTGTGGCCCGAGTTCCTGCGCTTCCGTCAGGGCCGCCGTTCGCCGAGTTGCACCGATGTGCGCAGGATACTGATGGCGGGAGGGCAGCCCCGTGGGAACGATTGCCGGCACGCGGCCCGCTGTGAGCATTGCCGCATGTTCACCATCTACGCCAGTGAGCAGTTGGACAGTAGGCAGTAGGCAGTAGGCAGTAGGCACCTTAAAATTGTGGGGTTCGACCTGCGACTGCGGTCGCATGGCAGCGCACGGACACTGCGGTGTCGGATCGGGACCAAAGGCGCTATCGCAGCAGACCACACCCGACCGCGGTCGTCGTCCGCTGCTGTGTAAATCGCAGATTTTCATTCGTGGGGGCGTCCCGCAGGGACATGACAATCTGCCATGCGACCGCCGTCGCAGGCCCGGTCGGCCGCAGTCCACTTTTTTGAGGCGCACCCCAGTCGGCGGGTGGGCCACAGCAAAGTTCCCTTATGCGGTGCGGCAGCAAACTGGTATGGCCGCTGTGCGCGTGCATGGGAACTTTCTTGTGGCCCACCCCCAGTCGGCAGTGGACAGAGGCGTTGGTCATGACAACCTGGTATCTTGGACAGGGATACTCCACCTGACGACTAACGACTAACGACTAACGACTAATGACTGGTTTTTGTCTTGCCTTTGTGTTGCAATTCAGGTATGACAAAGAAGGCGGATCGGAATCAATACAGGAGAAGGGACACGCAATGACGAGCGAGCGCGAGAGCGGATCGTCGACGAAGGAGGCGCGCACCATGCAGCGAGGACAGGGACGAAAAGGAGACGCCGTGACGGCGCGCGCGCCGCGCCGCGGACAGCGCGGCGAAGAGCGTCGCCAGGAACTGCTGGAGACGTTGCGCACCGCGCGTGAGCCCGTCCTGGGCTCGGAGTTAGCGCAACGGTTCGGCGTCAGCCGCCAGGTGCTCGTTCAGGACATGGCGATCCTGCGCGCCGGAGGCTCCGACGTTATCGCCACGCCGCGCGGCTACCTGTTGCGCAATCCGGAGCCCGCCTCGCACCGGGCGGTGTTGCAAGTGCGGAACGACCGCGCGTCGATGGTCGACCAGATGACGGTCCTGGTCGACCTGGGCATCCGGATCGTCGACGACATGATCGACCACCCGGTGCTGGGCCCCCTGCGCGCCGAGCTCTCCATCTCGTCGCGCCAGGATGTCCTGGAATATGCCGAGAGGCTCGAGTCTACCAAGTCGGCCCCGCTCTTCGAACTGACCGGCGGCAGGCATAGCCACACCGTGGAGTCGGTCCGACCGGACCTGTTGGAACGAGCACGGACCGAGCTCCAGCAACGCGGGTACCTGGCCACATCCGTGGCCTAGCGCCCCCTACCCGGCGCGGCCCCCATTCAACTCCTTCGCTCTCTCAGCGCGGGACTACACCCCCACCGACCATCGAGACGCTAACAGTGCCGATGTTATGCAAAGAAAGGCGGGGCGATTCCATTCCCTTGATCGTCCCGCCTTTCTTCCTGGTGCCGGTCATCAGTAGCCAGCTATCACTACTCAGCGTCAGATAGTCGCTTCTCGCCGCCCACTCGTCGCTTCTGGCAACTGACTACTCGCGTGTCCGGCGTTCGCGCACGATTCCCCGCACGATGACGCCGATCACCACCACCAGCATCACGTAGAACACGACCGTGCTGGCCACCCGCAAACCGCTGCCGCTCGTCCCGATGAAGGGTACCAGAACCAGTTGCGCCGCGAAGGCCAGCAACAGCGCCAGTACGACGCCCATCATAAGCGAGATAAGGGGACGTAACACCTACGTTGAACCAGTTACTCTCACGTAGGACTGGAGGCGCTGGCGAAGGTCGCGCTCGAGGTCGTCGAACGTGCAACAGTAGACGCGCTTCGAGTTGACGACGACGTGTTCTCGACGCCACGCCAAGCGTAGGCGGTCTTCGTCGGTCAGCCCACTGTCGCGGCCAATGACCAGCATGGCCATGTAGGTGATCCTACCGGTCCCAAACTGACGCTCGAACGTCGCCGTGTTCTTGAGGTCTTCCAGTTTCCAGAGCCAATCGACGATCTGACTGAAACCGTGGTCAAAGCGACCCGCCCACTCTCGGGATTGCCGGCCGCGCTTGACGAAGATGCTGTTGGGCATCCCGTCCTCGAACTCGGTGAAGCAAAATGTCTTCCTGTGCCAATCGCCGACGACGACATCGGCGGTGAACTCTCCAAATAGCGACATCTCGTACGCAATCCGGTCGGCGGTAAACAGGTATGGGTTGGCCGAGCCGAGCAAGGCCGACAGATGGCGACGAGCCTGGAAGAAAGGGAGGATATGTTCGCGCTCAGACAGCTCCGCGTTGGCTGCCAGGAGCTGGGCAAACTCGTCAATCTCTACAAGGCACTGTGCATCGTCGAAGTCTATTGCTTCGAGGGCGCTCATCATGTGTTGACCGCGCCAGCAAAGAATTTGATCGCCTCGGGACTTGCGATGTCCGTCACCTGTGCGCGTTCGCCCGGCCTCATGCGGAAAAAGATCCACATAGTTGGGACGGCGCGCAGAACGTAGAGCGAATCCGTGTCCGCCAATTTCTCGACATCCTTGCTCGACCCATCACCCTCCTGATACTGCTCGATAAGCCCAAACGCCTCGACGACGCGGTCCCTTTCATCACTCTCCAACACGTCGAGCGCCGCGAGAACGTGGCTTGCGATTCCGACCCCTTGTTGCTGGTGTCCGTTACGCCTCGTCTGGCTCTGTACGGTCTCCATACCGCTGCTCCCTCTCTCCCGAGGCTATGAGGACCACACCGAACCGCAAAAGGGCCGTTTGGATCGCTCCATGGCACGCGGCCGGTGCGGTCTATGTGCCTCTAGCGTACCACGCGCACGGCAGGTACGATACCTTTTCATAATCAGAGCTGGCGTGGCCAGGCGTCCTCGACGTAAAACTTGACCAGCCCGGCGTGCGAGAGCGGGCGCACGGTGCGCTGCAAGCACGCTAATCGTGCAAAAGCTGTCCAACTCATACTTAGCGGCGCCGCCGACGTTTGGCCTCCAGCAGGCGGCTCATGGTGTCGTCCTGAGCGCCAGCCGAACCGGGCGCGCCCTGCCCGCCCTGCTGGGTCGTCGCGTCCGGCATAGAGGCGGGGGCGGGCGTCGATGATATCGGTGTGGGCGCGGCAACCGCCTCGCCCGGACGGCGTCGCTCCGCTGACCGGGGCATCGGCGGCGACATGGTCGGCGTACGAGAGGGGCGCGTGGTCGATGCGGGCGGTTGCTGTCCTGACGCGGCCTGCGTCGCCACGCGATCCTGGCGCGTCGAGCGCCGCGCGCGCAGCGTCGTCAGCGGCGCGGCGGCGGTCCCCATAGGAATCATGGGCGCGCCGGCGCCGGCCGGTTGCAGCCTCCGGGCGCGGCGTGCCCTGAGTGCGGCCAGCGCCTCGCGGACCTCGGCCGGACCGACCAGCAGGCGCCGCACAGCCACGTCGAACGGCAACAGCAGCAGCGCCAGCAGCAGCAGCCACGTGGTCAGCGGCAGGGGGGCGTAGACGGGCGCCAGGTTGTCGGCAAACGACTGCGCGGCGGCGGACTCCCGCATCAGCACCCCATCGCCGGCCGCGGCCGCGTCGCTCACCAGATGGCTGTTAAGCCCCGTCGCCCTGTACTCCGGCGCGTAGGGTACTACGAAACTGGTGCGCAAGCTGGGCGCGGCCCCGCCGGTTCCACGCGCGCGGATGCCCACCAGGTAGGCGCCCGTCGCGCTGGCGGGCACATCGGCCTCGTACTGACCCGGCGCGGTGGGCTGCAGCGCCAGCGAGGACGAACGGGCGGGTCCCGCCGGACCGTCGATGCGGGCCGTCACCTGCGCGTCGAGCGGCAGGCCGGTCGTCGTGACCGTGAGGTGCGCCTGGCCGCCGGAGAGCGACGCGGAGAAGCTGAGATTGGGGCTGGAGTCGGGCGGCAACACCCAGGAGACCATGTTCGCCCACAGCGCGTTGCCCCGCGCCGAGCCCACGATGTTCGAGGTCCATTGCCCCCGCGCGTCGCTGGTCCAGGCCACCACGCGCCCCAGTCCATACTGCCACTGCGAGAGAATGGGGTCGAGGCCGTGCTTTGTCACGTGCACCAACACCGGGTTGCCTTGCGGCTTGGGTGTGGTCGCCACGTAGCCGTCCAGCGGCGCGCCCGGCAGCCCGGCGATGATGGGGCTGGCGGAGATGTATTCGGGCGTGAAGTGCGCCTCCACCAGGCCCGTGCGCGCGATCTGCTTGGTCTCCTTGAGGAAGATCTGCGGGATGTTGGCCACGTTGTCCGACTGGTAGTAGTGGCCGTGGCCCCAGCGCGCGATGTCCTGCATCACGCCGTAGTTGGAGGGGCCGAAGCCGCCCGCGCCGGTGGCCACGGTGGAGATCGTGATCCCCGCCTTGGCGATCTTATGGATGGTGGCGTAGTAGTCGTCGGTGGCGTCGCCATCGCCGAGCAGGATGATGTGCTTGATCCTGGCGTTGGTGTGGCTGAGGCTGTTGTAGGCCGCGTTGAGCGAGGGCGCGTAGCTCATGGGGTCGACTGGCTGCATGGCGTCGATGGCGTGGTCGATGGAGGTCTTGTTGGCCACGTACTGCAGCGGCACGGCCCAGCCGTTGCCGGGCGCGTCCGTGCCGTTGGCGTCGTTGACCTCGACGCGGTCGGCCGGCGTGAGCAGGCGCACCACGCCCTCGCCCGCCGCCTTGGAGATGTTGACGTTGCTGTCCGTCTCCAGATTCTCGATGATCAGAGCCACGGCCACGGCGGGCGTGTCCTTGCGCTGGGGCAGGCGCATGCTGACCGGCAGCAGGTCGTCCAGCGCGGTATCGGTGTAGCCGCCGACGCCGTAACTGTTGGGTCCGCCAATGACCACGAGGCCGCCGCCGCCGTCGACGTAGGCGCGCAGGGGCGAGGCGGTCGGGTCGAGCAGCGCGGGGTCCAACTCGAGTGCGGGCGCGTCGACCAGCGCCACGCCATCGAAGCGACCCAGGTACTGCGCCGAGGCCTGCACCTGCGCGGCGGACTCTTGTACCACGGTCATACCCCTGGCGCGCAGCGAGGCGGCCACGATGTCGCCCTCTCCCGGCAGCCCCTCGGCCACCAGGATGGCGGGAGCGCCGCGCACGTGCGTCACGGCCTCACCCTCGTCGTTCCCGGCCACGGTATCGAGGGGCGCGTTCAGCACCACGCGCAGGCGGTGGAAGCCGGGGCCAAGCGGGGGCAACGTGACCGGGACGCGCGTGTCGCCCACGTCGAGCGTGACCGGGACGCGCGCCACGTGGCGCGCGTCGTCGTAGACATCGAGCGTCCCGGTCTGCGCCACCGTGCTGTTCAGGAAAACGGTCAGCGGGACACGGTCGCCCTTGTGCAGCGTCGACGGCGCGTCGACGTTGCTCACCAGCGCCTCGGGCCCGCCAGCGGGCGCGAGCGGGACGACATCGAGGCGCACCCCTTCGTCGTGCAGCAGCCGCGTCGCGGCCAGGGTGTCGCCGACGTTCTGCTGCCCATCGGTCAGTAGCACCACGCGCTTGCGGTAGCCGCTGGGGAAGAGGGCGCCGGCCAGATTGAGCCCGGCCTCCAGATCGGTGGCGCTGCGGTCGACGAGCGACGCGAAGGCGGTGAACCCGGACGGTCTGGCGATGCCCTGCTCGACCTGCGCGTCGCCGCCCACGGCGACCACCGCCGCCACGTCGTCGCGGCCGCGCGCCTTGAGGGCGCGGTCGATAAAGGCGGCCTCGCGGTCCTGCACGCCGGCCGTGGACGCTGAGAGGTCGGTCACGAAGGCGGTGGCCTGGCGCGTCTCCGGCTGCTGATAGGTGGCGCCGGCCAGGACCAGCGCCAACGCGGTCAGGATCAGCAGGCGCAGCGCCAGGGCGACGCGGTGGCGCACCCGCGAGAGGTTGCCCTGATCCTGAAGCCACAGCCAGGCCGTCCAGCCCAGCACGACCGGCAGGATCAGCAGCACGAGCGGCACGGTAAAGGTGAGGTTGGGCAGCACGGACGGTCCTAGCTGTTAGTCGTTAGTCGTTAGTCGTTAGTCGTTAGTCGTTAGTCGTTAGCTACATCTTGACGCGGACGGGCGGTCCCGTCAAACGGGCGGGCGCACGGTCTGTGAATTGTCGTTAGCGCGGGCGTCTCGCCCGTCCCGGGTCCGATGCGGGGACGGGCGGGACGCCCGCGCCCCCAGGACTTCCGCGCGCCTACGACTTTTCGTTAGCGCGCGGAAGGTCTGGGGTGACTGGGAGCGCAGGCATCCCTCCCGCTCGGACCCAGCGGGCAAGCAGCGCAGCGAGTGCCCGCGCTCCCAGGACTTCTGCACGCCAACGAATTCTCGGCCTGGGGGCGCGGGACCGCAACCACCGGCTGACCCACGTCGCATGGCAAACGAGGGCGACTAAAGTCGCTCGGATGGCTAGGGGTCAGCCAGGAGCATTGCACATCACGCGGGCATCACGGCTTGGGAAGACACTGTAGTGTCCGTGGTTTGCCATGCGATTTCAATCGCAGGCTCCAGCGCACCCACGACCACGATCTCGGGGTACATCCCGCAACCGGTCCAGGCGCACCCCCACCCCCATGTCTCCACGCCCCGGCATCCCTTATGCTGAAAGACGTACAGCGCGGCTCAGATCAGACCCACACTATCCCGTTAACCGCTACAAGTCGGTCGAGGAAGTATAGTGTTGATACGTCAAAATACATCTAGGGATAGGAGAGCACGGCTTCCTCTGTTGCTGGGGCTCGGCTGCGTGCTGGCGCTGGTCGTGGCGGGCATGGTCTTTGCGCGGGGCGGGGACGGCACGGCGGCGCATCGAGTGCTGACTACGGTTGCCATCGGCTCCAACCCCTCGGCTATCGCCGTCGATCCGGCGAGCGGCCACGTTTTCGTCGCCGGCGCCGACGCGGGCACGGTCAGGATGCTCGACGGCGGCGCCGGGACGGTGTTGCGCACCGTTACCGTGGGCCAGGACCCCTCGGCGCTGGCCGTCGATCCCGCCACGCGCCGTGTCTTCGTGTGCAACATCGACACGGTCAGTGTCCTGGATGCGCGCAGCGGCGCCCTGGTGGCCACGGTCCCGGTCGGCGCAAACCCCTTCGGCATCGTCGTCGACGTGCCCGACCGCCGCGTGTTCACGGTCAACCCTATCGACGGCACGGTGGACATGCTCGACGCCACGACCGGAACAATCCTGCGCCGGACGCGCGTGGGCCTGCGCCCGGTCTCGGCGGCGCTCGACGCCCGCGCGCGGCGCCTCCTGGTGGCGGATAGCGGTGGCGGGGCCGTCAGCGTGCTGGACGCGCGGACAAACATCGTCGTGGGGACCGTCGCCATCGGCGCGCACACGGCCGCCGTGGCAATCGACGCGCGCACGGGACGCGCCGTGGTCGGCTACGCCGATAGCGAGGAGGACAACGCGGGGCTGGCCGGCCCCGGGCTGAGCGTCGTCGACACCAGGCGCCTCGCGGTCGTGCGCAACCTTGGTCAGAGCCAGGTACCGCACGGGGTCGCCGCGATCGCCGTGGACGAACGGACCGCGCGGGCCTTCGTCGTCAACCACAACACCGACGCGGTCGCGGTTCTGGACACGCGCACGGGCGCCCTGCTGCGCACCGTCGCGGTCGGGGCACATCCCATCGCCGTGGCCGTGGATACCCGCGCCAGCCACGTCTTCGTGGTCAACCTCGACGGCCACAGCGTCAGCGTGCTCGACGCGGGGAGCGGGCGCCTGCAACGGACGTTCGCCTTGCCGGCCACGCCCATCGCCGTGGCCGTCGACGACGCGACGGGGCAGGCTTTCGTGGCCGTGTCGGCTGGCGGCACGGAGCAGCTGCCCGACCCCTGGCGGGACGTCCCCGGCTGGGTCCCGCGCGGCATCCAGCGGTGGCTGCCCTTCCTGCCGCGCCCGGGCAGCTCTACCAGGACGCTGCCGCCGAGCATGGTCACGATCGACGAATCGCGGTTATAGGGATGCGTGCTCGTGCTTGGGCGTGATCTTGTAGTGCAACTTCAGGAAGGTGAGCGACCAGAATGTCCTGACCCACGCCTGGATCAAGGATTCGAGCGCCGCGCTCATGCCAACGTCAATCCACCTGCCCGGCCTTATCGCCACGCGCATCCCCTAATTGGCTGCGTTACGCTCACAGTCCCTCGCGCTTTTCCTCTTCGTTGAGCCGCTCGACGACCGGCTTCATACAGGCACGGGGAGCGGAAAGAATGTCCTCCGGTAGGGACGCCATCTGCTCCAGGATCGTGTCCCCCAACTCGTGCATCGCCCAGTACTCCGCCTCCTGGCCTTCGTCGGCAAAGTCGGGAACGTTCGCGAAGTCGTCGACGGTCTCCATCTGTTGTCTAATCATACTCACTTATCCCTTGCCGCTAGGAGCCGCAGGCGCGTTGTTGTAGGAGAAGGGGCGCGGCTGGCGGCTGGCTGAAGTCGAAGCTAGTGGCCATGCCCGTTGCCTGGCGGTCACGGGCGGTCAGCGGGGCCAGGCCGAAGCGGTCCTCGACGAAGCGCAGGATGGACGAGAACTCGTAGGGCGTGTGGTCGACGTAGCCCCGGCGGGCGTATGGCGAGATCACGATCGTGGGGACGCGCGGCCCCAGGCCCCAGGCGTCGACATGGGGCGGGGTCGCGTGGTCGTAGAAGCCGCCCGCGTCGTCCCAGGTCAAGAAGATGATCGTATTCTTCCAATAGGGGCTGCGCATGATGGCGTTGACCTCGGCCACGGTGCTGTTCTCGCCGACGCAACTGCTGGCCGGCGGGTGCTCGCTCTGCGGGAAGTCGGTCACCAGCCAGGACATCGGCGCGAGCCGGCCCGCCGCGACGTCGGATGCGAAGCGCTGCCACGGGACCACGTTACTGGCCCAGCGCGGCCCGTTGCGCACATGCCGCACGGCGTCGAAACTCGACCACACGTAGCCGAGCTCGTTTGCCTGGGGAGAGTAGTAGCGCCAGGCCACGTGACGCGCGTCGAGGCGGTCGGCCAGGGTCGGCATATCGAAGCAGACGCCGCTGTGTCCGGGCACACCGGTTGAGCTAAGCGTGGCCACCGAGGCGCCCGACGGCGCGTCACAGCCCCAGTTAAGCAGCGTGCCGGTGGGGTCGCCGACCGTGCCCGCCGACTGCGCGCTGATGGTGACCAGGTGGTTGGGGAAGCTCGGCCCCATAATGCCGGAATAGAAATGGTCGTCGAGCGTGAAGCGATGGGCATAGGCGAAGTAGTTGGGCAACGACTGCGCCGAGTACTGCGCGTAGGCATCCGATGGGCGCAGCGTGTAGTTGTCGGCGAAGCGGTCGAACTGCCCCAGCAACGTCGCGCCGCCGCGGGCAAAGAGCGCCGGGGTGAGACGGGCTGCCAGGGGGTAGACGCGATCGGAGGCGGCGCGCAGCGGGATGATCGCCCCCGTGGGCGTGCGGGCCGCCGTCGCGCCATCGGCGCCGGGAAAGCGCCCGAAGTAGTTGTCGAAGGAATGGTTCTCCTTGATCAGGAACACGATGTGCTCGATTTTGGCGCTGCCCGGAGGCGTGGCCATCACCGCCGTCACGCTGCGTGGGGCGATGGCTCGCGCGGTTGTCGCGCGCCAGGACGCCGTCGTCGCGGGCGCGAGGGCCAGCGCCGGGAC
>JAABUX010001584.1_pt1 | contig 34044 bp, 27 predicted proteins | sample 5561851 | NCBI WGS metagenome assembly JAABUX01 (sample SAMN10711883, study PRJNA513361) | rock metagenome | isolation source: Antarctica rocks | place: Antarctica: Victoria Land, Richard Nunatak red sandstone | collected 2016-01-03
AAGTCAATCGTTTGAAGTTTGTGAAGCGCTCCATGTTTGGTCGTGGAAGCTTTGAACTGTTACGAAGCCGGTTTCTGGAGGCCGCATGAAATCCGTTCCTGATGAGCACGAAAAGTGTGGAAGAACCCAAAATCTTGGTACACCTTTCGACCCATCAGTCCTTCAATGTGCCGATATCAATCCATCAATCGGTATTACAAGTGCACCGGCCATTGACGCGACCAATAATATCGCATATCTCACAAGCGTTACTACTGTTAGTGGTGTTACCAACTACTCCATGCACGCTATTAACATGGCAACAGGCTTAGACAAGCCAGGTTTTCCCGTTGTTATTCAAGGAACGGCTGCTAACGCGCCAAGTCACACCTTTAATGCAACATATGAATTGCAACGACCAGCATTATTGCTAATGAATGGAGTAGTCTACGCGGCCTTTGGTGGACATTGTGATCGTAAGCCGTATGAGGGCTGGATTGTTGGTGTCTCTACTGCAGGTCATATCACAACAATGTGGACTGATCAAGCAGGTACGGATGTGGCGACTAATCGTGGTGGTGGTATCTGGCAATCGGGTGGTGGCTTAGTCACAGATGGCGATAGACAAATTGTCTTCTCTACCTCGAATGGAGTTCCTCCAGCAGCAGGTACAGCAAGCGCAGCCAACCTGGGCCAGTCTGCTGTTCGTTTGACAGTACAACCAGATGGTTCGCTGAAAAACACCGATTTCTTCTCTCCTTATGATGCAGATGTGCTTAACCTTAACGACTCTGACTTTGGCTCTGGTGGACCTGTTGGTTTACCACAGCAGTACTTTGGCACTCCTACGTATCCCCATCTCATGATCGCAGATGGTAAGAAGGGCTACATTTATATAATCAACGCCGACAATATGAGTGGTCGTGCGCCAGCAAGTGGACCTGACACAGTAATTAACCGCATTGGGCCTAATGGTGGTCTCTGGAGTACGCCTTCAGTGTGGCCGGGTAGCGGCGGTTATATCTACACGACTACGGCACAAGGTGGTAAGGGTAGCGGTGCCCTCAAAGCCTACCATTATGGCTTGGATGGCACAGGAAAACCAACCTTGAGTTCAGCAGGAACATCGTCCGACGCTTTCGGTTTCGGTTCAAGTTCCCCCGTCATAACCTCGAACGGTGTAACAGAGGGATCAGCGGTGGTTTGGACGACGTGGGAACCTGACCAGACAGGCGTAGGCGGTCAATTGCGTGCATACAATGCCATACCAGTTGCAGGCAAGATGCAATTGATCTATAGTGCTCCGATTGGCACCGCGAACAAATTCACTCCTCCTGGTGTCTACAACAATCACGTCTATGTCGGTACTCGTGATGGACATATTATGAGTTTCGGTTCGCCCGTCAACAATGTACTCAGTGGTCCCCCACTCGATATGGGGACGGTTGTAGTTGGCAAAAGTGCCACACAAACGGAAACATTGACAGCTAGCACCAATGTAACAGTTACTGGTATAGCAAGCACTGATCCTACGTTTACACTAGGTACGTCAACACCTGCGCTCCCTGCTACTCTTACGGCGGGCAAGACTATCCAGATACCAATCACGTTTACGCCAACGACCCCAGGCATCGTATCATCGACGCTAAAACTGACAACTTCTGGAGGTCCGATCAGTTTCGGGTTGTCTGGTAATGGCGTCTCTGCGACTGCCACTTTGATTGTCACTCCAAATCCTCTGGACTTTGGGCCTGTTGCGATTGGCAATCCTGCCATAACCACCTCGGAGACGTACACTAATGTAGGTGCTACACCACTGACGGTAACGGGAATAAGCACACCAAATTTGCCATTCTCGATTTCGGGACAACCAACAGGGAATTTGACGCTACCACCTAACGGCAACTTCACGATATCGGTAGGTTTCGCGCCAACAAAGTCCATTGCCTACACTGGCTCTATTGTGGTCACAAGTACAGCAGGAACGGTCACGCTCCCACTCACTGGTTCAGGAACAGCTCGACAAAAGATGGTGATCACAAATAAACAAAACAAGTTCGGCAATGTGCCTGTAGGAACGACGGCAACGATCACATTCACCGTTGCTAACACGGGTGGTAGCCCACTGACGATTACCCGCTCCAAGCCACCGATCTTAGGTCCTTTCGTAGCTACCTCAAATTTAGCAGAGGGTACTACGATTGCACCGGGGGCACAGGTTGTGGAGACTGTGACCTTTACGCCAACGTCGAAAAAGGAATTCAAAGACGTTTGGAGTATCAATAGTGACGATGGTCGTGGGGTGGTAACTGTAAGCTTTAGTGGTTTCGGCGTTTAAGTTGTTCTCTCTCAGATAATAGAGAACTAGCTTTTTACACAGCAACACAAGGAAAAGGGACGGGTAAATAATCGCTCGTCCCTTTTCCTTGTGTTCTCATATTTTCGCTCAAGGCAACAAAGACGTAAACCTGTGAGGTATAATACAGCAAGTGCCCTCTAGCACAAATAGTTGAGTATACTGTAAGGAGCGTATAGAAATGTCAGTAGTACGTACATCGAAGGTTGATTTACAGGTAAACGGCGATGACGCCTACGCATACGTGTCTCAGCCTGATGATAATGCACAACACCCTGGTATAGTACTCATTCAGGAATGGTGGGGCATCGAGCCACACGTTCTCGACCTGGCACAGAAGCTTGCGGAACAGGGCTTTGCTGTGGCGGTGCCCGATCTCTATCATGGCAAGGTCGCAACCGAGCCGGACGACGCACAGAAAATGGTCATGATGATTCAGAGTAATGTCGATAAGGCTGCGAACGAAATCATCGGTGCGCTCGATACCGTTAAGGCAATGCCGAACGTCGAGCCAAAGAAACTTGGGCTTATAGGCTTCTGCGTCGGCGGCTTCATGACCTATACCGTTGCGTCACGCTATACTGATTTAGGGGCTGTTGTTCCCTTCTATGGCGCAGGATACGATCCTACTCCCGAAGATGTGGCAAAGGTGAACGCTCCTGTACTAGCATTTTACGGTAGTCGGGACGATAGCGTATCCTCCGAACAGAGGCAGAAGATTGAGCAGATGTATAAGGAAGCGGGTAAAGATATTACCGTCAAGGTATACGATGCGGGTCACGCCTTTATCAACCCTGTTCATGGCGCAGGTAACGAGCAGGCGGCATCAGAAGCATGGCCGCTCGCAGTCAACTTCTTGAAAGATCATCTCAAGTAAACACTGCTTTCGAGAAAAGGGAGGGCGACATCGAAATTAATGTCGTCGCCCCCCTCATCTAAACGAATACCGGTCAATCCAGTATTCTATCTAATTCGACCGCCTGCAACTCTTCTAAATCCTCTTCCCAAAACGGTTGTTTCTTGCCACTTCCCATACGCGCTAGGAGTATGGGCAGCGATAGGACTAACTCAAAATCGTCGTCAGCGGCGATACGATTGAAGCGTTACAAATGCACTCTTTCTATGGTTATGGTGGCGCGAGCATCTCAAAGATATCGAGTCTGGCTATGAAGTATGCACAAAACAAACGCATTGACCCTGTATAAGGTCAAGGACAAGCTTATAGACGGGCTTGCTATTCAGACTGCCAACGGAATCTTTATTCATTCTGCCAACGAACTTCGTTCTAGCTTCGCTCAGGCAGTCAGCGAGGAATGGCTTGTCACAAGGAAAACAGCGTGTTTTGGCATGAATGCAGACAGACCCACCTTCTGGGTGCTTGCTTACAAACAAAATGAAGGGAGTTGTTGTATTGGTGAGGATGCGGTGGTCTGCTGCTGAGGGAAAAGGGAAAGATAATCATAATGAAATGTCAAGAAATTATACAAGTCCTGCTTTTTGAGCAATTGCCAGCTTTTTCCACTCGACTCGCAACAAGGCGGCATCAACCATCTGATCGTCGATGACGATGGCACCGAGACCGCCCTGTACATCGGCTTTTTCGTACTCGTCGATGATATGTTTGGCTTTCGCGATCTCATCGGCAGTAGGAGTAAAAACAGTATTGATAATGTCAATCTGGGCTGGATGAATTGCCCATTTGCCATCAAAGCCCATGCGTGCTGCTGTCGTCGCATCACGTCGGCACGCCTCGTTATCGCGTATTGCGAGCGTTACACCATCGACGACGGTTAAACCTGCTGCACGTGCCGCGACAATGCATTTCGCTTTTGCATAATTGTAGTAAAAAAACTGCTCCGCCCCCAACTCTTGCGCTCCAATATCGCCCGCGAAATCGATGGTACCAAAGATGAGTCCACTAACACGTGGCGTGCATTTCGCGATCTGTTCCGCATGCAGCACTGCATCAGCCGACTCAATTAGCACTTCGAGTTTGATACGCCCAAGTTCAAAGTCCATATTCTCCTCAATTTGCGAGAGGAAGCGGTCAACAAAAAGAATATCTTCTGGGCCGTAGCACTTAGGAATGACAATCACATCAATATTCTGACCAGCCGCTTCGACGACTTCGATCAGGTCGCGGTAGAAGAATTTGGCACGAACATTATTGGGACGGAAGGCGCGGATTTTTCCGCCGAAGTCCAGCGTATTCAACGCTTCGATAACAGTCTTACGAGCCTCAACTTTTTGTGAGACCGCGCATGCGTCTTCAAGGTCGAACATCACCTGATCGGCGGCTGAAGCTGCTGCCTTCGTCATCATTTTGAGGTTGTGCCCAGGTACGGTGAGTTCAGAACGCCGAACTCCAAAATCGCGTGCCATCACCATTTGCGCTTTCGGAGGGAGTATATTGCCGTTATTTGGACTGGTCATTGTCTACATCCTTCTTTTCACGATAATTAGGCTGTAGGATAGCTAGAGTGAGAGATCTCGCTGTTGAACAAGGGAGGCCGTTTCTTCCTGGAGTTTCGTATGATCGCGTTGATCATACGTCGTTCGAGCGTGCGCGACTTCTTGCAAATGCCCGTATGCCCAAACCCTTAACGCTTTCATTGGTTCTATCAGCGTCTGTCCCAATGGCGTAAGAGAATACTCTACGACTGGAGGCACAACAGGATAGACGACGCGCTGTACCAAGCCATTGCGTTCCATCGCCCGCAATGTCTGGGTCAGCATTTTTTTCGAGATGCCATCGATCCGCTTGAGCAATTGACCAAAACGCATCGTGCCCTCTTCCAATACATAGATGACCAGGGGCGTCCACTGATCAGCGATCAGTGCCAGCACTTGCCGCGAAAGGCAGGTAGCCCGAAAAATATCAGGATATGTTTGCTGTTTAGTTTCCATATGGTAACTCTATCACCTTTTGGTTCCTTCTTACAAGATACAAGTTTTTCGGATATAGTAACTACAAGTGATATGCCATCCACTCATCTTAGAGAAAATCCATGAAGAACAGACGTGTCACTCTTCTACCCATGAAATCAAATGGTGCGCGTAACGAGACGAAAGAATTTTTGAGAATGTACGAGAGAGTGATAAAAAATTAGACGAGAAATGAGAAGAAGGAGCGAGAGAATGTCCAAAGCAGTCAGGTTTAATCAGTATGGCGAGATCGACGTGTTGCAGGTCGTAGATGTTGAGCAACCTGCGCCGGGTCCGGGACAAGTACTTGTCAATGTCAAGGCAGCCGGTATTAATCCAGGTGAGGCATCCATCCGTAAAGGCTTGCTTGCCGATAGGTGGCCTGCCACATTTCCCTCTGGGCAGGGCAGTGACCTGGCAGGCGTTGTTACCGCTATTGGTGAGAGAGTGCAGGGCTTTGCCGTGGGCGATGAGGTGATCGGTTTCACGCACAAGAGGGCCAGCCATGCAGAGTTTGTCGTTGTAGAGGCCAGCGACCTTACTCATCGTCCGCACAACGTCTCCTGGGAAGCCGCTGGCTCGCTGTTTGTCGCTGGGACAACAGCCTACGCAGCCATTCGTGCCGTCTCGCTTAAAAGAGGAGACACTCTTGCGGTCTCAGGTGCCGCAGGTGGAGTCGGCTCAATCGTGGTGCAACTGGCGGTAAAAGAAGGTGCAAAGGTGATTGGCTTGGCGAGCTTGGCTCACCATCAATGGCTGAGCGACCGCGGTGTCATTCCAGTCGCCTACGGTGAGGGCGTCGAGGAGCGTATTCGTGCAGCCGCTGGCGATTCCCTCGACGCATTTATCGATACATTCGGTGCTGATTACGTCGAACTTGCACTCAAGCTTGGCGTCCGACCGGAACGTATCGATACGATTATTAACTATGAGGCTGTAACAAAGTATGGCGTCAAGGCCGAGGGCAACGCTCAAGGGGCCAGTGCCTCGGTACTGGCTGATCTCGCCCAGCGTATCGACCAGGGAGAACTGGAAATCCCGATTGCCCGTGTTTATCCCCTCGCTGATGTTCGAGAGGCGTATCGCGAGTTAGAGCAACGTCATACTCAGGGCAAGATTGTACTCGTGCCCTGAGTTCTAACGTAGTTTGTTGCTGTATGACGACGCATTCGGTCAGAAGCTCTAAGCTTCTGACCGAGAAAATGACTTATAGAACTCTCGAACAGTTTGCACGATATACCATCAAGCAAGTAGCACTATGCTTGTGACGAACGCTTCTGAGTTAACCATCTTTGGGCAAAATCTACGGCGGCTCGTTGTGGGAAGAGCCGCGCATCTGCGGAGCCAACGTGTCCCATTTTGACGAGCCGCGTGTCTTGCTCAAAATCGTCGCCGATATCAGGAAAAATATCGGCATTGATCTCAATATCTTGAAAGTGTTTCCAGACACGCTTCCCGTCTTCTATGATGGGGGACCCCAACGTGGTTTGTACAGCATGAGGGACACGATACTCTGCGAGGTGAAACGAGGTGTTTCTGTTGTAACCAACACCGAGCAAAAGCACCCAGCCATCCAGTTCGTACATACGGGCAAGTGGCGACCCTTCCCCCAATCCATATTCGAGGTTATGATGTGCCGTCACAAACTCGGCGTGTCGGCCCCATGCGGCAAAAGAGTCTGTTGGATGATTGCTACGTATCACTCCGGGCCAGGTACGAAACGCCTCTACGATCTTACCCATGAAATAGGTGGGTGTTGTCAGCGGGTCGAACGCAGGCATGGTATCATAGATTACTGGTAGCCACGCTTTAGGAACGGGGGGGTTCTCCCATTTGGCGGGGTCTGAGTTGCCACTTGTATGAGTGGGGACAACGATGGTGCCAGCAGGTGTCACGACATCCATCAATGCCTGCACAACGGCAATGGGGCCACCACTCACCCAACCGAGTGAGCGCAACGACGAATGTACCAGCAGCGTCATGCCAGAGATTACTCCTAATTGACGGAGATCATGGACCAGATTTTCGCGAGTTCGCGGAACTGGAGTCATATGAATAATATCTTCTTCACTCATAGTATGAAAACTTTCTTTTTTATCTATCTCTTCACCTCAAAACACAATCATTTTCAATACTTGATACATCTCTATCCTGGCCTTTAGATTAAATTAGTCAAAAAAAGCTTGACAAGTTAGAGGCACTCTGATATTATCATACCTACGCAAAGGTACGACAAAAAAGTTCCGAAGCGTACAATAAAAGGAGTCGTGGTGTAGTGGCCTAACATGTCTGCCTGTCACGCAGAAGATCGCGGGTTCGAATCCCGTCGATTCCGTCGGTTCCGCAATAAGACCCGCAATGGCATCGCTATTGTGGGTCTTTTTCTTTTCTAGAAGAGTCACAGCCTCTGGCTTCCTGTAGCTCAGGAGCGATGACTCATCTTCAACATCGTCTTTGAAGCGATGAACATTTCCTTTTGTTCCAATACTCCTTCAAAACGGATCGATTCCAAAATGCCTCACAGATGGCTCTAGCTCATCGGCATCTACTTCCAGGTGTGCTGCATCATTCTGATCGCTGCTCTCAATACACCAGTAGAGGCTATCAATGTACGCTGGCTCAAGCAGGCATGGGAGTGAGCATGAGCCGGACAGGAAATTGTTATGATAATGCCGCTATGGAGTCGGATTGCGAGTACGCTCAAATGGAAATGTGTTTCTCGGACGTGCTTTCCGACACGGACCGCAGCTAAGCAAGCCATCTTTGAATACATTGAGTGCTTTTACCAGCGTCAACGTCGGCATTCTTCTTTGGGATATCTGAGTCCTGCACAGTACGAAGAATTAATGAGCCTCTCCACCTATTAGTACTCTCCACAAAAGTGGGTCAAGCTCACTCTACTTTCTTGCTCGAAAATGGCAACGATCCTATCGGGGATTCTAGCTTGACTCACAGAGATATTCTCTACCTTTGCTGCGTCCTCTTTGTCTGTCGGCCTGCCTCCCATACTCATCAAAATACCGGAAGAATGAACGCGGTAATCTATGGGGCTAACGTTCCTCTCAACTCTCTTTGCTACCTAAAACTCTCTCTTTCTATCACGGAGATGCTGTGGCACACTCACCACGATAATATCAGGGCGAAACAGCAACGCGGCCTTTAAGCGGAATGCGGTCTGGTTGTGCAGGAAATATTCCCACCAGTGCAAGACCACGAATTCGGGCAGGATAACCGTCACGGTATCGTTTGGATGACGTTGGTGAACAATATCTATGTATGCCAACATTGGTCGAATCAGCGTTCGGTACGGCGACTCAATCGTAAGTAGGTGTGTCTCCTCTTGCTCCGAGAAATGGTTTTGCCAAGTGTGCCAGTCCTCTCGTATCTTGATCATCTCATCTTCATTTGTACAGACATGCACCGCTGTTACATGTGGGGAGATGGAACGGGCATAGGCAAGACTTTGCTTCGTGACGCGATCCAATCTATCAATCGGGACGACAATGCGGTGATGAATGTCGCTTGGATTGATCGGAATATCGGAGACACGTTCACGCGCAACATGTTCATAATGCCTGTGGATGCTCAAAAACATTATCACGAGCAAAGGAATCAGCAAGACGACGACCCAGGCACCTGTCAGAAACTTGGTTACAGAAATGACAAGAGCAACGACTGCCGTGGCAAACGCCCCTGTGCCGTTGATTATCAAGCTGCGTACCCATCCCTTATCTTCTTGGCGTAGACGCCACCAGTGCATGACCATGCCGCTCTGCGACAGCGTGAACGACATAAACACACCCACCGCAAACAGATTAATGAGTGCATCTGTACTTCCTCTAAAAACAATGAGCAAAAGACTCGCTAGAACAGCCAGGACGGTAATGCCAACCGAAAATGCTAGACGATCACCTCGAAACGCAAACTGGCTGGGGAGAAAACGATCACGCGCAAGCAGTGATGCGAGACGTGGAAAGTCAGAGTAACTTGTCTCAGCCGAAAGGACGAGGATGCCGAGCGTTGCAAAGGTGAACACCGGATACATGAAACTGAGGGGTCCTGAAAAGACGAGTCTGGAAATTTGGTCAATGACGGTTGGCGTACCTGTATTACTTGCCTCAACCGCATACGTCATTACGAGCAGGGTGATACCCAGGAAGAGCGTGCCAAGAATGGTTGCCATCCAGGTGAGGGTAATCGAGGCGTTGCGTGTCTCTGGCTTCTTAAAGGCTGGTACCCCGTTCGAGATTGCCTCGACACCAGTCATCGCGGAACAGCCAGTGGCGAATGCACGCAGAATGAGGAAGAGCGACAGCGGCTCGCTGACCCCCACATAGTGAAATGTGCCAATGAAGGGTTGATGTTGAAAGGCATATGCTTTGACAAGACCAACAACGATAAGCAGTACAGCAGTGGCAACGAAAAAGTAGGTCGGTATCGCGAAAATTGACCCCGACTCACGCACGCCGCGCAGGTTGATAATTGTAATTAGCACAACAAGAGCCACATCAATCAGCACAACATATGGCTCTAACGCAGGGAAGAGCGAGGCAAGATTGAGGACACCTGCCGCAACACTGACAGCTACATTGAGTACATAGTCAATGAGCAATGCTGCTGCCGCGACAAGCCCTGGTACTGTGCCAAGATTTTCCTTCGCAACGATATAAGAGCCGCCCCCATTTGGATAGGCAGGAATTGTTTGTCGATATGAGATAGCAACAATAGCGAGCAGTGCAATAATAACCAGACTAATCGGCAAGGTTATCCAGAGACGGAATGAGCCAGCGGCAACAAGATTGATCAGAATTGCCTCAGTTGCATAAGCAACCGACGAAATGGCGTCCGAAGAGAGGACGGCAAGTGCCTTGAACTTGGTCAATCGCTCCTGCTCTGCCATCGCATTTGAGATAGGCACGCCAATCAAGACGCGCTTGACGTGATAAATAGCCTTCCCGATGCCCCCCTCCGGTATTTCCAGAGCCTCAGTCGCTTCGAGCGTCCCGTTGCTGACACGCCTGAGTATAGGGTGACTCGTATCAGTATCCGAGAGACGAACGTGTATATTTGCGGGATTTGTTCGTAGACTCTCCTGGTATGTCTCCGCTGGAAAAGGTAATTTTACCTTGAAATTGTCTTGTCCAGGAGTCGGTGAAATATCAGTATGCTCACTTGGACTCAGAAGCGGAACGACGCGTGGTTGCTTCTCTGGTGGGTTAGTGGATTCCGTTTGCATGTTTTATCCTCATCACTAAACGTAATACGTCAGACTTTTCTATCTAGGTAGTATAGGCCAGCGAATGTAAAAGAAAAGTACGTATATGTTGTATGTACCTCAAAAAAATATCAAGGATTTCACGACGTAAGAGGAGACACATTTTCCTTGAGTTTCTTTTGAGAACTTTTCTGCATATTCGTAGCTTCCGTTGATATCTTTTCCTTTATACTTGACCCCCAAGAGGAAGAAACGGCATGCGTAATAAGTTGATTTTCTTGCTCCTTACGTCTTTTTTCTTACACGTATACCCTCTATAGGAAGGGGCGTTATGAACACTACTGAGCTTGTGCATTCACTAACGATCAAAAGAAACTTCTCCTGGCAGCAATTTGTTCTCGATAGTGTTCTCGCATCTTCAGGTGCGTTGCTTGTTACGGCCATTATCTTTACCTGGCATCTCTATCCACGTATCCCAAACATTTCGATTGTGTATTTGTTAGTTGTTATCGCACTCGCAAGCACCCGCAGTCAATATGCTGCAATTCTAGCAGCGGTGGTGGCGTTTCTCTCCTTCGATTTTTTCATTGTTCCTCCTCTCTACACGTTTGTTATGTACCATGTTGAGGAATGGATATCGCTCTTCGTCTTTCTCGTTGATGCTATTCTCACCGGGTATTTGGCCTCGGCACTTCGTCAACGAGCGCAAGAGGCTTCGCGTCGGGAACATGAGACGCATATCTTGTATGATTTGGTACGTGCCGCAAATAACGAGGGACAGCCTGAGAAGCAGCTTCGTGTGATTACAAGAGCTATTGTCGATATTTTTTCCTCGTGGGGCGTCCGCGACTGCGCTATTCTTCAACCCGATGATACAGGAACACTCCGTGTTCAGGCAAGTGTTTATCAACCAACAGAGAAAATCATACTTTCTCCCGATGAGAAGACTATGGCTTCGTGGGTCATGGTACATGGCCGCACGATGGGTCTGTACGACGAATCCTCCTATGAGCCTTCTACATCCGCACATTTTATGCAACGTATTGTTGTGCGTAGTACTGAAACTGGCCGTGCTATTGGGCGGTCGCTACGACTTATTCCCCTTAGAGTTGGGCAGCAGACCGTTGGCGTACTACGCTTGCGAGTCCTGGATGATGTACGACATATCCAATCTGAAGACCGTTTCTCGGAGGACCAGTATGCTTCCAATGTACAGACGACCTTTTTCTGGACCTTTCTCAATCAGGCTGCATCACTCATTGAGCGTACACATCTTCGGAGTGAAAACCTGCGTATCGAAGTCTTGCAGCGAACTGATGCACTCCGCGCTGCCTTGCTTTCCTCAGTTTCGCACGATCTCCGTACTCCGCTTGCATCAATTAAAGCGGCTGCTAGCTCTTTGTTACAAGAAGATGTGCAGTGGGATGAAGAGGCAAGACGGAGTTTTACGCTTTCCATCGAGCATGAAGCAGACCGTCTCAATCGTCTTGTCGGCAACCTGCTTGACATGTCACGCATTGAAGACGGTGCTATCAGACCAGAAGTGGAATGGTACCATATTGCCGAAGTCATTCACGATGTCTTGAGCCGCATGCGACCTCTGCTGCAAAGCCGCCCCGTGCGAACATCTATACCTGACGACTTACCACCAGTGGAATTGGACTATTTGCAGATAGATCAAGTCCTTACCAATCTCATTGAAAATGCCATTCGCTACACACCACCAGAAGCGCCGATTGATGTGTGTGTGCGATATGAAAAAGAGAGCAATAGAGAGCAGGTGGTGGTCAGCGTGGCAGACCGAGGAGCGGGGATTCCGCCAGACGACCGAGAGCGTGTATTTGACAAGTTCTACCGTGTCCTTGGTATGCAGCAGAACGCCGACTATCCGACAACTGGTTCCGGCTTGGGGCTTGCTGTCTGTAAGGGTCTCGTTGAAGCTCATGGAGGACACATATGGACGGAGCCGCGTGAGGGTGGTGGAGCAGTCTTCCTGGTTGCGTTACCCGTTGGTACATTTGAAAGGATGCCGATATGAGTAAGAGCGGTGCATATATTCTTGTCATCGACGATGAGATAGAGATTGTACGAGTTTTACAGCGTAGCCTCTCTGCTCATGGCTATAAAGTTTTTACCGCCAGAAGTGGGGAAGAGGGCATGCTCTTGAATGCCCAACACAAGCCTGACCTACTACTGCTTGACCTCATGTTGCCAGGAATGAGTGGGCTTGAGGTCTGTCGTCAGGTGCGAGAGGAATCGAATACCCCTATCATTGTCCTCTCTGTGAAAGGTGCTGAACATGATAAGGTACAGGCCCTTGATCTAGGGGCTGATGACTATATCCCTAAACCCTTTGGAATGAACGAAGTGCTGGCGCGTGTTCGCGTTGCACTGCGTCATGTGGCTCAGGTGCAAGTAGGAACCGAGCCACATTTCCAGTCTGGTCCGTTGTTCATAGATTTCTCGCTTCGTCGTGTGCGGGTCAATGGACGAGAGATTCAACTCACACCAACCGAGTATGACTTGCTCAAGATATTTGTCTCTCATCGTGGCAAAATCCTGACACGACAGATGCTCTTAACGCAAGTATGGGGTGTAGATGCCCACAGTCGAACGCATAGTCTGCATGTCTACGTTGCTCAATTGCGCCGCAAGATCGAACCACTCCCCGATGAGCCATGTTTCATCCTCACTATACCAGGTGTTGGCTATCGCTTCAGCGATGGGGAAGAAACTGAGACGAACGATTCCTCAGAATCATGAGCATTTCCTGAGAACAATACTGCTTCTTCGGAACGCACATTTACTCCTTTTGCTTTACACTTCGGTTGGAGGTGAGGGAAGAAGTATCACGTCGATGGTACATACCCTCTTTTCATGTTTTAGGAGTGTGTGATGAAGGAAGCTCGTTGGCTCCTACCCTTTACATATGGACTAGATACACGCGCTATCGACTCCGCTCTACGCCAAGCGAAACACCGTGGTGTGACCATTGTCGCCGTCTCGCTTTGTACCGCTGCTTCTCAAGAACAAACGTCTCTTGAGCGAAACACTCAAGCAAGAGTTTTTTTAAAGGTGGTTCAACGAGCGGCGGAAAAGTATCAAGTTTCAGTCGAGCGCTATCAGGTCTTCACAAGCGATGTAGTGCGAAGCATCAGCATGCTGACCTCTGACCTGCAATGTACGGGCCTTGTCGTTGTGATTGGCGAGAAACAAGGTGTGCTGCTGTCTACTCAAGAGTTACGACGCTTGCTTCTTCACGAACAAGCGTCGTCGCTCGTACTTATTCGACTTCCTGTACAAAAGGAAAAAGCGTCTACATTCAATCTCGCTGCGAAAATTTTCTCTTGGTTCCACCGAGGTCAAAAACCCCTTGTAGCAACTGCATCGGTACATCCTGTTCCAGAAGAGGTGGGTGCAGGTAAGAGTGGGGGAGAAACAGTAACGTAACCATCTCTATAATGAGGATGGATAAAGGAGCTTTGCTATGCCTGGAGCACGTGTCTTGCTTGTCGAGGACGACGAGGTTCTACGCGACCTAATTGAACGTAATCTCCGGATACGCGGTCATACTGTGAGTGTTGCGGGAGACGTGCAAGAGGCGTTGAACCGGTTACGCACAAGTTCCTTTGACCTCACGTTTCTGGATATCAACTTGCCCGACAAGACAGGCTGGGATATTTTGCGGATTGCCCAGGAAGAGGGCATTCTGCATACTCAGGAGATTGACGGTGACGGACAAAAGTTGCCCGTCGTCGTGCTATCCGCTGTACGAGTAAGTTCCCGTCGCCTAGCTGAATTTCACCCATTGGCATATCTTCCCAAGCCGTTTCCAATGGATGCACTCTTACGCCTCACTGCCGAGGCGGCCCAGCGACGGGATGAGAAAGAGTTTTTAGATCCCAACAACGCTGCTATTGTGCAACACTATCCATCTTCTTAAAGGAGGAATTCTATGTCTATCTTGTACGATCTTCTCGTAGTTGCTGTAACCATTTTATCCTTTTTAGCACTTATCGCCTTCGCCGTTGGGTGCAACAAGCTCTAGAGAAAGGGAGGAACCGTTATGAATACCCCACTCGAATATATTCTGGTTGGGATTATCACCTTGGCCGTCACGATCTATCTGGTGATTGCGTTACTGGCACCAGAGCGTTTTTAACGTATTGTTCAAGTACACGAGGAAAATGCAATGGCACTTACTGTTAATGGCGTCTTGCAGGTTCTGATCTTCGCAGGCATCATCTTGTTGCTTACGAAACCCTTTGGCCTGTACATCTACCACGTCTTTGCGGGGAATCGCACTTGGTTCTCTCCCGCGCTCGTGCCGGTCGAGCGCGTACTCTATCGTATCTCCGGCGTGCATGGCGAGGAAGAACACGGGTGGTTGCGCTACACCATCGACATGCTCGTCTTCAGTGCTGTGGGTATGCTGCTCTTATATCTCATTGAACGCACACAACTCTGGCTGCCGCTCAACCCGCAGGGGCAAATCAACGTCGAACCTGGCTTAGCCTTCAACACGGCTGCCAGCTTCACCACAAATACCAACTGGCAAGCCTATACGGGCGAGACGACGATGAGCTACTTCACGCAGATGGCCGGACTTGCCGTCCACAACTTTACCTCTGCAGCAATTGGCATCGCGTTAGCCCTGGCCGTCATTCGCGGACTCACGCGTCGCAGCGCGCAGCACCTGGGTAACTTCTATGTGGACATCACGCGCTGCATCCTGTACATCCTGCTGCCAATCTCGATTCTTGGCGCACTCTTCTACGTCTCACAAGGCGTGGTCCAGAACTTTCGACCCTATGATGCCATCACTACTCTTGACGGTATCAAACAAACGATTGCTCAAGGGCCGGTTGCCTCACAGGAGTGGATTAAGGATTTCGGCACCAACGGTGGTGGTTTCTTCAACGTGAACTCTGCTCATCCTTTTGAAAATCCTAATGCGTTCACGAATATTGTGATGTTGATCTCCATCTTTTCCATTCCGGCATCACTCTTCTACGTCTTTGGCAAAATGGCAGGCAACACGAAACAGGGCTGGACGCTCTGGATCGTCTCCGCCATCCTCTTCTTTGTTGGTATTGGTGTGGCGATGCCTGCTGAGCAACTTGGCAATCCGCAACTCACTCAGTACTCCATCAACCAACAGCCAACTGCTACTCAGGCTGGCGGCAACATGGAAGGCAAAGAGGTGCGCTTCGGCATCACGGACTCGGCACTTTTCGCGGTGGTCACGACCGATACCTCCTGTGGAGCGGTCAATAGCTTCCATGATAGCTATACTCCACTCGGTGGACTTGTCCCACTCACGAACATCGCGTTAGGCGAACTGGTGTTCGGAGGCGTCGGATCGGGCATCTATGACCTGTTAGTGTTCGCGATCATCGCGGTCTTTATTGCTGGTCTGATGGTGGGACGTACCCCCGAATACCTGGGCAAGAAGATCGAGCGCAAAGAAATGATGATGGCTGCGCTGGCTATCCTGATCTTGCCTGCGTCCATCCTGGGCTTTTCCGCGCTAGCAGTTGTGTTACCGGCAGGGCTTGCGGGTCTTGCGAATGCGGGTCCACATGGTCTCTCGGAAATTCTGTACGCCTACACTTCGGCGAATGGCAACAATGGTTCAGCGTTTGCAGGATTGACCGCGAACTCAGTTTTCTACAACTGGACGCTAGGTATGGCGATGCTGATTGGTCGTATCATGTTCGTCATCCCCATTATGGCTCTCGCAGGCACATTAGTTCGCAAGCGCGTCATCCCTGCCGGGTTAGGAACATTTCCCACGACAGGAATTCTATGGGTATCTCTGGTCATCGGCGTTGTTCTCATTGTCGGTGCCTTAACCTACTTCCCTGCCTATGCATTGGGACCGATTGTTGAGCACCTGTTGATGCTTCAAGGAAAGACGTTCTAACATGACGACACAAATGCAAACGCAATCACCTCAACAGCCGCAAGAGCCGGATATCACACAGCCCTCGCGCCGTAAAGGGGATATGTCAATCTTTGATGGCAAAATTATTCGGCAAGCCATCATTGACTCCTTTGTCAAACTCGACCCGCGCGTACAACTCAGGAATCCAGTGATGTTCGTCGTCGAGGTAGGCAGCGCAGTGACCACTATCGAGTTTGTGCGCTTACTCTTTACCCAACCAAGTGGAGCTTTCACGCGCTCGGCTTTAACGGCTGAAACGATTTTCGTACTGTTAGTCGCAATCTGGCTGTGGTTTACCGTACTATTCGCCAACTTCGCTGAAGCGATGGCGGAGGGACGTGGCAAAGCACAGGCTGACACGCTTCGTAAGGCACGCACCACTACCATGGCGCGGCGTTTAGCCAGCCGTTCCCGTAGTGCCGCAGTACAAGAAGTCGCGGCCCCTGAACTACGCAAAGGTGACTACGTACTGGTCGAAGCGGGTGATGTTATCCCCGGCGATGGCGAAGTGGTCGATGGTGTGGCCTCCGTCGATGAGTCCGCGATCACTGGTGAGTCCGCACCGGTCATTCGCGAGAGCGGCGGCGACCGTAGTGCTGTTACTGGCGGCACGCGTGTTCTCTCAGACTGGGTGGTAATACAGGTTACGGCGAATCCTGGTGAAACATTCCTCGACCGTATGATTGCACTGGTCGAAGGCGCGAACCGCCAGAAGACACCAAACGAAATTGCGCTCAACATCTTGATTGCTAGCTTGACCATCATCTTCGTGCTTGTGTGCGTCTCGCTGGAACCGTATGCCATCTACTCCGGTCAGGCGGTTTCCATTACCGTCTTGATCGCTCTCCTGGTTTGCCTTATCCCAACAACCATTGGTGGTCTACTCTCTGCTATCGGTATCGCAGGCATGGACCGCATGGTGCAGCGCAACGTACTGGCAATGAGCGGGCGTGCGGTAGAAGCAGCCGGTGATGTGGATGTGCTTTTACTCGACAAGACAGGCACGATCACGATTGGCAACCGCCAAGCCTCACGCTTTGTGCCACTACAGGGTGTGGATGAACGCGACCTCGCGCAAGCGGCACTGCTCTCAAGTTTGGCAGACGAGACGCCTGAAGGACGCTCCGTCGTGGCTCTGGCAAAGGAACGCTACGGTTTGTCCGACGACGCTGCACCATCAGCCAATTTCATTCCTTTCAGTGCTCAAACGCGTATGAGCGGCGTTGATCTGGAGAATGGAACGGCCATCCGTAAGGGTGCCGGTGACTCTGTTGCGGCCTATGTCGCTGAACACGGCGGAACAACGAGCGATGAGTTGAAAGGCATCGTTGAGGAAATCTCCAGGGCAGGTAGTACACCACTCGTTGTTGCCGAGATCGTAGGTGAGTCTCATGGTCAGGGAGGACGAGCGCGTCTGCTGGGCGTGATCGAACTCAAGGATATTGTGAAGCGTGGCATGCGCGAACGCTTTGATCAGTTGCGTAGCATGGGCATTCGCACCGTCATGATTACGGGTGACAATCCGCTAACAGCGGCGGCTATCGCGAAAGAAGCTGGCGTTGACGACTTCCTGGCGCAAGCGACTCCTGAGACTAAGATGAAGCTCATCAAGGAACAGCAGACTGGCGGCCGCCTGGTTGCCATGACTGGTGACGGTACCAACGATGCTCCCGCACTCGCGCAAGCTGATGTCGGCGTGGCGATGAATACAGGGACGCAGGCAGCGAAGGAAGCTGCGAACATGGTAGACTTGGACTCCAACCCAACGAAACTGATTGAAGTAGTCGAGGTCGGCAAACAACTCTTGATTACGCGTGGTGCCTTGACGACGTTCAGTATTGCCAATGACGTTGCCAAGTACTTCGCCATCATTCCAGCCGCGTTCGCTGTGACCTATCCACAGTTAAACGCGCTCAACGTCATGCACCTGGCATCGCCTCACAGCGCGGTGCTGTCAGCCGTGATCTTTAACGCGTTGATCATTATCGCCCTGGTGCCTCTGGCACTACGTGGCGTCAAATATCGTCCAGTTGGAGCAGGTCGTCTGCTACGCGATAATCTGCTACTCTATGGCCTGGGTGGGATTATCATTCCCTTCATCGGCATTAAGATTATTGATGTGATTCTGCAACTCTTGCATTTAACTCTGTAAGTCAACCAGAAGGATACAAGTCTCTCATGTATCGGTTCCACTTTTATGCGGGACCGATACATGAGGGAAACGCTAGCGTGAGAAAGAAAGAAGTAGAGAATGAAAACAATAGAACCCACTCAGACAGAGGCGCAGACACCAGAAGCACCTCGTCGTGTTGGACTGGTAGGATACTTACGACCAGCAATAGCGATGATGCTGCTCTTCACCATTATTACCGGACTGATCTATCCTGGTATAGTTACAGTATTAGCGCAATTGATTTTTCCGTATCAGGCAAATGGAAGTCTGCATACTGTGGACGGCAAGGTGATCGGCTCTGACCTAATTGGTCAGTACTGGACATCCTCCAAGTACTTTCATGGACGCCCATCGGCAACATCGAGTTCCACGACTGGGAAACCAGCACCGTATTCTGCGGATAACTCGTCGGCTTCCAACATAGGACCAACCAATGGTTATCTTATCAACGGCAACGGTACACAAGTTACAGTTACTGCAGGAACTCCTGCACCTGCTGGTTCGACGCCTGTGGCGGGACAGAAGAATACCTATTACATTCCTGGGACTTATGCAGGTGTCAAGAACTATGCAGACCAGTTCCGTCAGGAGAACGGTCTGTCTCCGAACACACCATTGCCTTCCGACATCGTAACTGCATCGGGATCAGGACTCGATCCCGATATCTCTATCGAGGCTGCGAACTTGCAGGCGAATCGCATTGCACGGGTACGCGGTCTGTCTGTCAGTAAGGTGCAACAGATGATCAATGATCATATTCATGCACGTTTTCTAGGCATTTTCGGTGAACCGTACATCAATGTACTAGAGCTAAACCTAGCACTTGATGGGAAGCAATAGAAGTAGGCGGCGAGAGGATGAGTCAAGAAAAACCTGACAACATTCTACGCGAGGAGGGGCGTCCCGATCCAGAGACGCTCCTCAATCGCTACAATCTACGTGATACTCAGGACGACGAGGACGAGGGCGAAAATCCAACCTCTGCTTCTGGAGCAAACGATCATCACCATAGGCATGGTCGCCTTCGCGTCTACCTGGGATCCGTCGCGGGTTCTGGCAAAACCTATGCTATGCTCGCGGAGGGCCACAGGCGCGAGGCGCGAGGCACCGATATTGTCATCGGCATGGTCGTGACGCATGCGCGCCCACAAACACAGGCAATGGTGGGTGATCTTGAGATCATTCCCCCGAAGCAGATTACGTATCGCGGAGTAACATTGGAGGAGATGAATACTGATGCGATCATTGCCCGCCATCCCCAAGTGGTACTCGTTGACGAGTTGGCTCATACGAATGCTCCTGGCTCTAAGAATGCCAAGCGTTATCAGGATGTCGAAGATTTGCTTGATGCTGGCATTGACGTGGTGACAACATTAAACATTCAGCATCTGGAAAGCCTCAACGATGTAGTCGCAAGTATTACAGGTGTGCGAACGCGCGAAACGTTGCCTGATCGTGTACTAGACGATGCTGATGAGGTCGAACTCGTTGACATTTCTCCCCGCGCCTTACGGCAGCGTATGCGTCACGGCAATATTTACCCGCCCGAACGTATTGAGCCATCACTGAACAATTTCTTCCGTGAGGGAAATTTGACGGCTCTGCGAGAACTTGCACTGCGACGTACTGCCGAGAAAGCTGAGTCGCAACTGCAACGCTATATGACGGATCATAAAATCACGAAGTTATGGCCTGCGAACGACCGAGTACTCGTAGGCTTCGATGCGCGTCCACATACACGCCAAGTGATCCGTGATGCATGGCGTTTAGCTCACGGCTTACATGCAAAACTGATCGCGGTAAGTATTCAGCCGGAAGGGTATCTTGCTTTTTCAAGCAAACTTATCAGATTCTTGAAGTTTGGCTCTGATGCTGCAAGACAATACGAACTTGCACAACGCCGCATAGAAGACCATGTTCAGCTTGCGGAAGACCTTGGTGCCGAAGTCATACGCCTGACGAGTCGCGACATTGCAAAGACGCTGGTACAGGTAGCAAGAGAGCATCAGGTAACACAAATCGTCCTTGGTCAGCCCGCACGAAGTTGGTGGGAAGAAGCTCTACGTGGCTCCATTGTCAACCGCTTGTTACGTTTGAGTACAGCTATGGATATCCATCTAGTACCTCGAGAAGGTGATGAGTAATAAGCCCTCGGCGGTAGCTACCTCACATCTAATTTCTCCATCTGGTACTTCTATCATTCAGTACAGGGTATCCAGTGGTATCTAATGCGGCTAAAGCAGTACTCATTGTGGTGAGGAGGGCCTCACGTTCCTCCATCTCAAGGAAGGTCACGATCTCTAAGCTATGCTCTACTGCCGCGATCAAGGTATTGATGACGCGAACATTTCCTCCCGCGTAGTGCCCAATTTCAAGAAATACCTCAAGGTATTCCGCGAACGTTGGTTGACGAACTTCCAAACTACTCGTTCCGCCTGCGAAGCGATAGACGTTTGGCAGTGGCTGATGACGAGCGAGATGTTCAAAAATTGCCTGGAGATACTTAATGCAGAGGATGCCTGTCGTTGGATCATTGATTGCGGGTGAAAGCGCACGAAGCGCAATATCAGCGAGTTGGCGCACACCAAAGCGGGCATCCTGAGCAATGTCGCGTTCGCGTTCAATCACGATATGATCGTGAATGGCATGCACACAGCTAGCATCAGCCATGTGCATGGGTCGAACCTCGGCGATGACAGTCTCCTCAGTGACAAAATCACCGGGGCAGACGAGCAAATGGAGGTGGAAGCCAGGACACAGCAGGTATTGCATGAGGCTGGTAACGTCTATTCTCTGTACATAGCCTATGTGTGTCGCTCGAATAAGGGCCGGATTCTCGTCGGTAAGCCACGTTTGAATCATACGAGATGTTGTTTCTTCCTCCGCAAACTCATCGCCTTCCCATAATGAATATGGTTGCTCAATAGTCTGAAGCGTTTGCGTCGCAAGGTGTGCTACGATATCCGATACCTGAATGATACGACCCGTATGATGAACAAAGATCAACAAGAAGGCTAGGCCCAGGAAGCCAAGCGCAATCGCAACGAGAATACTGAGTGTGGGGAGGAACCCAGAAGCGGTTGTGGAAGGTTCACTCATGGACGCGAGCACAATCAGTGCATACGCGAAAATAGCGAAGAAGCCTCCGGCGATCACCTGCGTGACGCGATCTTGTAGAAATCCCCGTAGCGCACGCGGCGTGTACTGACTCGACACAAGTTGCAGCACGACAATCGTGATTGAGAAGGCAAGACCGGCAACGGTAATCAGTGAACCTGCGATAGTGGAGAGGATGGTCCCCGCTTCCGCCGTTCCACCATGAAACATGAAGCGTTCCTGCACCATTGACAGGTGAGAGTCAATTGTTAAAAAAAGGAAGGCTAGGAGTGGACCGGCGAGCGAGACCAGAGCGGGAACAAACCAGAAGGTGTTGAAAAGGGTCCTGCGGTAATCATTGAACACCTTGTTAAAACTATCCATAAAGACACCATGTACCGACCAGACTTCCCGGTGCTCCTCTGTTTGTTCTATCATCTGATAGAAACGTTCGTGAGTAGTATAGCATAGAGCTTCATTATAAGACAAGAGAGAACATATAAAAAAAGAGCGGTATCAGGAAATATGTACATGTATACTTGAAACCCTGACAAAATTTTGAGCGACTTCGTGCTACACTCAAGGTAGCAAAAGAATATCTGCATGATAATTTCGCATGCAGAAGCACAAGAAAAGAATTTTTGCAGCTGGTACATACGAGGAAGATATATGTCAGAAACTACTCCTGAACCTTCTCATACACCTAGAAGTTTGTCGGCCCGAATAAAAGCTCTGCTCGCTGTCTCTCCAGCGAAACTTCTCGGTCAAGAGACATGGAACTCACTACGAATTATGCTTGTTCTATTCGTCCTGTGCGGAGCCGTTTTTCCACTCGTCGTCTTTGGCATTGGTCAGCTAGCCTTTTCCGTACAAGCCAATGGTAGTCTTATCACAGACAGTCATGGACGCGTCATTGGCTCCCATCTCCTGGGTCAGCAGTTTACGCGACCAGAATACTTTCATGGACGCCCAAGTGCGGTTGGCTATGATGCCTCGAATTCAGGTGGGTCCAATCTAGGGCCGACAAATCCGCAACTTCTCAACGGCAACGGAAGCTATGTTACCGTCGCGCAGGGAACTCCCACACCTGCTGGTGGGACGCCTGTGGTAGGCAAGAAAAACACCTACTACGCTCCCGGCACTTACCTTGGTGTGAAGACCTATGCCGACCTGTTCCGTAAAGAAAATGGTTTGGCAGCCAACACACCGCTACCGACAGATATCGTGACGGCAAGTGGAAGCGGACTCGATCCGGATATCTCCGTCGAAGCGGCTCTCCTTCAAGTGAATCGTGTGGTAGCTGCTCGTCAACATCTGAGCGGCAAGAATGCCACAATAACACCTGACAAGGTAAAAGCATTGATCGACAAGGCTACTCATGGACGTGATATAGGCATCATGGGGGAACCTCGCGTTAATGTACTGGAATTGAACATCGCGCTAGACACAGCATATGCAGCACCGCCAATACAGCACTAGCACAGAGAAATGTTTCCTTCTGTTCTCAATTGCAACGAAAAGGGTATTCGTATGAGCCTACCAAATATCGCACAGTATGTTCTTTTTCTCATTGTGGTTCTCTTGCTTATCAAACCGCTTGGTGGCTACATGACACGCGTCTTCACGGGTGGTAGAACCTTCCTGGACCCTGTATTAGTGCCGATAGAACGTTTTATCTACAAAGTCACAGGTATTAATGCTGCCCGTCAGATGGGCGCAAAGCACTACACCATTGCTTTTCTCATGTTCAGTTTAGTAGGAACACTACTCCTCTACGCACTGCTGCGTCTGCAAATGTTCTTGCCCTGGTATGACCACACGCATCTCACCACGCCAATGACGCCTGATTTGGCTGCTCAAACTGCTCTCAGTTTCTCCACCACAACTACCTGGCAAGCCTACGCAGGTGAAAGCACGATGAGTTACTTTAGCCAGATTGTTGGCCTTGCCGCCCAAAACTTTTTTGCAGGAGCTGCTGGACTTGCAGTTGGCATTGCCTTTATTCGTGGCTTTGCAGGTCAGAGAACGGATGCACTTGGAAATTTCTGGTCCGATCTGGTACGTGCCTTGCTCTGGATACTTATCCCTATCTCACTCGTAGGAAGTGTGGTGCTGATCTGGCAAGGTGTCCCGATGAACTTCAACCCGTATACTCATGTGACAACGCTAGAGGGCGCGACACAGACAATTGCACAGGGACCTGTAGCCGCACTTGAATTTATTAAGAACCTCGGCACAAACGGTGGCGGCTTCTTCAATGTCAACGGCGCACATCCATTTGAAAACCCGACTCCGCTTACGAATTTTATTGAGATGCTTGCAATCGTGGTCCTCCCTGCGGCCCTCACCAACACGTTTGGTCGTATGGTTGGTCGTCCCCGTGAAGGCTGGATGCTCTTCTGGGTCATGACATTTCTCTTCGTCGTTGGAATCGGCTTGACGGGTTGGGCGGAACAGAGTGGCAACCCACAGGTAGCGCAGAACGTCCAATTGATCAACACAATGCAGTCTAGTGGCAATATGGAAGGTAAAGAGGTACCCTTTGGCATTGGAGGGTCTGTATTGACAGCAGTGGTGACTTCCAATGGTGCGACTGGCTCTACAAACTCAATGCACGATAGCTATACTCCTTTAGGCGGTTCGGTGCCGCTAATAAATATGCTCCTGGGCGAGATCATCTACGGCGGATTAGGAACTGGCCTCTATAGTATGATTCTCGTTGTATTGCTGGGTCTCTTCATCACTGGACTCATGGTGGGACGCACGCCAGAATACCTGGGAAAGAAACTTGATCCGAGTGAGATAAAACTTGTCGCCCTCTATACGCTGATTGGCCCCGTTGGAGTTCTTCTGCTTACAGCCATTGCTGTCGTGACAGGTCCAGGGCTTGCAGCCTTAACCACAAATAGTGGTCCTCACGGTCTAACAGAAATCTTCTATGCGTATACAAGTTCGTTTGCCAACAACGGGCAGTCATTTGCCGGAATTTCTGCGAACACGCCTTTTTACAACATAACGACTGCAATAGCAATGCTATTTGGTCGCTTCGGACTGGCTATTCCCGCGCTAGCATTAGCAAAGCTTTTTGCGTTGCAACCACAAAGGGCGGCAACCGCAGGAACCTTGCCAACGGATACGTTTCTGTTCTCAATCGTCGTTGTTGGTACTGCAATCATTGTCGTCGCGTTAACATATCTCCCTGCTGTTGCACTAGGGCCAGTAGTGGAACACTTACTTATGCTTGGGCGTTGATAGGTATTCACGAGAAGTACAGAAATGATGATTCGTTTTTTGCTACCTTGCACTGCAAATGCAGACCGAGGAGCCATTGATGCGGCAATCGAGCTAGCTCACTCCTATGGAGCAATCCTTGTACCTCTGTCACTACGATGTATATTGAAGACAGACGTAGTGGAAACAGTACAACCAGAAACTCGACTGCCTCAACATAACTTCTTAGAGAGTGTACAACATCAAGCGGCAATCATGGAGGTGCCTCTTGAATGGTTTGAGATATCTACTCATGATGCTGGGCGCAGTATTCATGCCTTCGCTGAAGAGATGGACTGTTCTGGAATCCTTCTTTTTGTCTCTGAGGGAAAAGGCATCTTGCTTGAGACCGATGAAGTGCGATACGTGATCGAGCATGAACATATCATTCTGCCTTTTCTCATCCGTCTGATACCTAACAAGAGAACGCCTTTTCCACCGTTGTGGATTTCTCGTCAACTTCGGAGTAAGAAAATTTCTGAGACCTCGCAGAGAAAAAAAGCATTTCCGCTATGGTATCCCTTTGCACTGCTCGTTGCGATTCTAATCGTTGCCGCCCTTACCTTCTTGAACGGATTGTATCTTCTCAAAGAACCTACATTCTCTCTCGCGTCTCTTCTTGCAAAGCTCATTTTTATAGGCGTTGCCGCGCTTTCTCTCACTGCAATACTCAAATTTTTTGTAGAAAGGTGGCAACAGGAGCAATAATAAATGGAGGATATATGCCATTCCGCTATCAACCAGGACAGAAAATTGATCACTATGCAATTCTTTCCCTTTTGAGTCAAGGGATAGCAAGCTCTGTTTATCTTGCTCTTGACAGAAATACAGGACAGAAAGTTGTTCTCAAGTTCCCTAAAGATGATGTAATTGGTGGAAGAGCTATTTTTGAGCGCTATCAACGCGAGGCACAGATAGGGAAACTGTTGTGTCATCCATATATCATGCAACATCTCAATCAGGACGAAGAGCGACAAGGGAACTATCTGGTGTTGGAATACCTTCAAGGGCAAACGCTGCGTGAACTCATGGCACAACATGCGCCCACGCTTCTTCCTCCTGATGAAGCTGTTGCACTTCTTGTACAGGTATGTGAGGCTCTTGTATACGCACACAAACATGGAGTTATCCATCAAGATATCAAGCCCGACAATATTATGCTTCTTGAGAATGGCGAGATCAGAGTGTTCGATTTTGGGATCGCGCAGATTGAGGGAGAACGTAAAAGCTTCTTTCCGGGCTTTTCGCCCTTGGTTGGCACGCCGGACTATATGGCACCAGAGCGGCTACAGGGTAAGTTCGGTTCGGTACGTACCGACATCTATGCAGTAGGCGTTGTTCTCTACGAACTCCTTTGTGGGCGCACGCCTTTTCGAGAACAAGATGGGTTCACATTCGTTGGAGAATCCATCTCTCATGACCCACCAGATATCTTAGATTTCAATTCCTCACTTTCACCGAAACTCGCAACTCTTGTGATGCGTGCGATTCGTCGCGATGTCGATAAGCGTTACAAAAGTTTGGAAGACATGCTCTACGACCTGCACCATGTACGGGACATAACGCCTCTTCCCTATGTCCCTGATACACCCAAATTCGGTGGTCGCTATCGACAGATTATTGCTCTCTCGCTTCTCATTGTAGTGATCATCTTCGTACTCATTCTCTTTGGTGTACTTGCTCAGTTTATTCATCACGCTGTTCGATAATGTGTTAGAGCGAGCCTGAATATTGAGTACATCTTGAGGTAAATAACCGCCCTCTTGAACGCACATTGACGCGTTTGTCTATATACTTCAAGCAGTGAGTAATTCTAGCTGATGAGAAAGAACCCGTATGACTCAATCTACTTGTCCAACCTGCCATCAACCTGTGAGTGCGGCTGATGATATTTGTGAGAATTGTGGTGCTGTCCTTTCTGAAAATCCCTTTTCTACACCTCTTATGAGATATACCGCGATTTCTGTTGCTGCGTCGCCCTCCGCCAGTAACATGACAGTTTGTCCAAACTGCCAACAGCCAATAACTTTAGGTGACGAGATTTGTGAGAATTGCGGTGTAGTCCTGGCAACGTTTGCCAAATCAACGCCACCTACGAAACTGCCCACAGTCTCAGAAGCTGAATGTCCACAATGCCACGCGCCACACGTTGCTGGCGTGAAGTTTTGTAACAGTTGTGGTTTTCGCTTTGCAACCGCAACCAGCCCCGCTGCTTCATCTGTAATAAGCCAGCCACCTATCTCTGCAACTCAGGTACAACTCACAGTGGGTAGGATGCTCAATGGCAAATACACAATTGTCAAAGAGATTGGGGCTGGTGGTATGGGCGCAGTCTATCTTGCTGAGGATCAGATTCTGAAACGACGTGTCGTCATTAAAGCCTTGTTGACTGATGATGATCCCGATCTCGTGGCACAGAGTGTCAAGGAGCGTGAGTTCTTAGCCGCCATTAAACACGCGAACATTGTCTCGATTTATGATTTTATCACTATTGATACGCGCGGCTACATCGTGATGGAGTACGTGCAAGGCAAAACACTCGACCAGATCATGGAAGAGCAAGGGCAACCTTTCGATGTTGCAACCGCGATTACATACATACTCGGTATTTTGCCTGCATTTAGCTATCTAGCAAAATTGGGGCTTGTCTACTGCGACTTCAAGCCACAAAACGTGATGCTTGAAATCCTCAAAGATGGATCACAGATCGTCAAACTGATCGACCTCGGTACGGTTATCAAGTACGTCCCTAAACCAGATGATGTGTATGGAACACATGGATTTTACGCTCCTGAAGCGGTCAAGACGCCTTCACCTGAAACGGACCTGTACTCGATATGTCGCACACTCGCATATATGGTGACGATGATGGACCTCGCCAACCCGATCTTTGGCATGCCTGCGATGGAAAGCTATAAAGCGTTTCGTGACCATCCTGAACTTTACCGCTTGCTCTATAGAGGAACGCACCCCAATGCTAGACAACGCTTTCACAGCACTCAGGACCTCACAGATCAACTTGTTGGCGTACAACGCTTAATCGTTGGCGGGAAACCAGGAGCGTCTGTTGGTTCACGCCTTTTTGTAGCGAGTGCGACAACAACATCGGGAAAGCTTGGAGCGCGTGGAGAGACGGTATTGGACGAAGACGACAAAGCGATTGACCTCTTGCGCGTTGGAGATCAAGCACTACGTAATGGAAACTATACAAGTGCGCTTATAACATTCAAGCAGGCGATGAGTAACAGCATTCGTAGTCTTGATGCTCATCTACGTCTTGCGGAAGTACTCATCGACATGGGCGAGTTCTCGCAGGCAGAAGCAGAACTGGCTTGGGCCCAAAGACTCGCCCCTGAAAGCTGGAAAGTAACCTGGTATACAGGTCGCTTTCTTGAAGCAGAGGAACAGTTTACTAGCGCAGCCGACAAGTATCGTGAACTGCTTGACGAACTGCCAGGCGAGTTGCCGCCACTACAAGCTCTCGCCCGTGTGAGTGCGAGTCAAGGTGACGACTCCACCGCGATACATCTCTATACAAGCGTCCTCAAGGCTGATCCAAGCAATACCGATGCTATTCTGGGCGTTACCAATTCGCTGCTTAATTTGCAGCAGTGGGATGAAGTAACAAGGGTACTAAGTGGGGTAAGTGAGTCAGTCGCGAAGTATGTGGACGCGCAACTCTTGCTCGCAGATCTCTATCTGAACCGTATCGCACCTCTAACGGGCCAGAATATCGAACACGCGTCGCACGCAGTACAAGCCCTTGCCGGACGAACAGAGGATGCACGCTACTACCTTGCGCGTGCGGATGTCTACAGAGCAGCATGGCAATTGGCACGTGCGAACCAGCTTCCATCGAATGTTACCATCGCTGGCGTTCCAAATACTGAAACGAGTACACTTGGAGCCGCCGCGGAGACGAGTTACAAAGAATATCTGCGGCGTGAGCAGTATCCTGCAAACCGCGAAACGATTGTGCGTCACCAATTAGAAGTTGCGCCTTGGCGCTTATGGTAGAGACAAGGGCATAATAAACCAGCTATACAAAGTACGTTTCTACGACAGTAGTGAGAAAGAAGGCTAGAGCTAATGTTTACAATGATGGCATATAACAATCAATATATGCGTGTTGATCAGAATAGCATGCAGGTTGTCCTTTCAGTTGGCGTTGACGAGAGTGTTGACATCGTACCTGCACCTTTGACACTCGCTATCGCCCTTGATCGCTCAGGCTCTATGGAGGGAGAACGCGTTAGTGCCGCTCGCGATGGCGTGATAAAGGTTATACAGTCACTTGACGAGACGATAGCATTTCTGGTTGTGACCTTCAACGAAAATGCACAGGTAGTGTTTGGACCTGCGATGGGAACAAGAGAGAATAAGCAGCGAGCTATCACAAATATACAAATGGTTCGTAGTGGTGGGCGCACGCGCATGAGTACAGCCCTTAACGCTATTGTGGAGCAGCTAGGTAATGACCAGACGCGAGCTACTAAGATTCTGTTTCTCACTGACGGCAAAAATGAAGGTGAGACACGTAACGTTCTCGACCAGTCCATACAACGGTGTACCAGTGCCAATATCAGCATTAGTGCCTGGGGCGTTGGCACCGATTGGGACGCTGCGGAACTACGTTATATGGCTGATACAACGCATGGAACCGCCGATATCATTCCCAGTCCACAACAGGTTGCCTCTGCATTTTCGGCTTCATTTAATGCTATGCGTAAGACGGCATTGACGAATGTACGTCTTCAACTCTGGTCTCCCGTTGGCGTCACCCTCAAAAATGTGCAACAAGTCTATCCATCACTCGCACCACTAAACCTACAGGAAGATGCAGCAAATCCACGGCAAAGAATAGTTCCCCTTGGCTCTTTTGCGGTTGGTGAGCAGCACGAATATCTTTGTGATCTTGAGACACCAATCTATCCTCCTGGTCAACAATTCTTACTGCTACGCCCTAGCATAAGATATGTTGCAACTGGAGTAGGTGAACAAGAAGAGAAAAGCACCCGCTCTGGCTGGGCGTTCGCGCAATGGACGGAGGATATGGCTCTAGCAGCGCAGATTGAACAGCATATCGCACACTATACGCATCAGGAAGAGCTATCGCAGCGTATCAAAGATGGACAAGCCGCATTGGCCGCAGGAGACAATGCGCGTGCAACACGTCTGCTAGGTGAAGCATTAGAGATAAGTGAGCGGAGCAATAATGAACGCATCACCAAATTGCTCAACACTATCGTCCTACGGGATGCAAACGGCACTATTCGCCTCAACCAGCAAGCCGACGCCGTTGCGAAAAGGACTCTGGCAATCAATGTTGGTCGCACGTCAAAATTGAAGTAATGTAGGAAGAGTACGCCAATGACTACGCCAACAAAACCAAGACTACCACAACAATCATCGGCTCAGTATCCATTAACAGGACCGAATGCATCCGGTAGTACACCTGTACCCACCTCTATAAATAAGATGCAACGACCAATACGCCCTGCTACTATTGGGCGTCTCTGGCAACGGGCACGAACGACGCTGAAAGGGCAGTTTATCCTGCTTGCCACGTGTATTTTTCTTCTCTCCTTACTCGCGGCACTTCTTGTCACACAAGCGTTTCACCAGTCGTATTCCGACCTGGATACGATTGCGAGTGGCAGTATCCCCAGTGTGGACGCGGCACAGGCAATGTCACAATATATCGAGGATATTGATGCTAAGAGTGCCGATTATCTTGCCGCTGCCTCGCTCACTGAAAAAACACTCTGCACAGTTATTGGCAGTAATCGCAATGTGGGCAACTTGACAGATCATGATTGTGATCAGGTGAACATTGACGCGGAACTCGTTCTCGCTAACCAGCAACTTTACCTCGCTATTCATAATGTCACGTACCCGGGAGAGCGTACCGCAGTCCAACGCATCACGGCAGGCTTTGAGGAGTATAGTGCGGATGTTGCGGTTGAGGAGCATGAATACGCGCTTGCTACGAGTAAAACCAATCCAAGTGATGAACACCTACAGAGGGCAGAACAAGCGTACTTAGCTGCTACCAACGTCCTGAACGTCCGTATCACCAGACTACCCGCTCTCGATGCCAATGGCAATCCTGTATACGACGAGACCGCTATCCCCAATTGCACGATAGGGGGAAAAAGCATTGCGGCAAACCAATGGCCTTTGGGAAGTTTACAGCAGAATATTGACTGCTTGAGTAGCATCAATAAAGGCTATCTTGATAGTGCCTACAACGATACAATGAATTTTCTTGGTCTCAGTACTCTAGGAATAGGTATTCTCTGTCTTGTCTTCTGTGTGTCACTGATTTTTACGAGTACTCGTATGATGATGGTGACACACCGCATACTGAATACTGGGCTAGTTTTGGCTACGATAGTTGCCTTGATATTCAGTTTCACTATAGTAAGTAGCTTGCTTGGTATGTCTGGACGACATGGTGCCTTCGGCTCAATGGTAAAGGACGATTATGATAGCATTTATTATGCGGCACTGCTAAAACGGTACGGAACTGCCGCGAACGCCGACGAGTCGCGCTGGTTGATCGCTGTAGATTTTGGTGACAAGGTTGAGACGGATCGCTGGCAACAAGATTGGTATACCAATAAAGCACAGGTTGAGGCACTCATTAAACGTGCTGTCGCCAATAGGACATACCCCGAAGAAGATCAGCCGCTTACAGATATGCAATTGTACTGGGGAGCGTATACACGTATTGATCCGCAGATACGAGCATTGGCAAACACCACGACGAAACCAAATCGCATTCATGACGCGCAGCAACTAAGTACGGGCAAATCAAATGAGAGCTTTTATAAGTTCACCACCGCTGTAGACCAACTCAGTACCGCCAACCGCAACTACTACAACAGTACGTATAGGACAACGGACGATAACTTAACACGCTTTATTCCACTCAGTATTTTCCTGTTTCCAGTGATTGGTTTGCTGGCATTATGGGGAACATCGCGTCGTCTCAAAGATTTCTAGTGCGGAAAGAATATATGAACAAACTCCGTCTTTTTCTGCCTTTTACTCATGGCGTCGATGCACGAGCGCTGACCTCCATTCTCGCATTTGCAAAAGCTGTTCAGGCGACACTTGTTGCTACTGCATTGATCCCTTTTCCTCAATCGGAAAGCTTGAAAGGGCCGCGCCTTGAACGCATTCAACAAGCGAAGGATTTCTTAGAATTCGTTCATACAAAGGCGAACTTCTCTCATGTCACACTTGAGCAACGCGAAGTCTACACGCATGATGTTGTTGTGCAAATCACAATCGATGCACAACGCATGAATTGTCAAGGCATTCTACTTGCGTTTTGTGGACAAAAGGCTTGTCTCATCTCGACGGAAGAGGCAAAACGTGTGCAGCGGATAGCACCTCTTCCGCTATATATGCTGAGCTATCCTTCTTCAAAAAGAAGTGCTAATAGGTCTACTGAAGGCAGTTCGGCAAACAGGTAACGTACAATACGCACTTGCAACGATTCTATTTCTTGAAAAATCCGAGCATCCTACACACGTGTCGTTGGACAAAGAAGATGACGGCTTTCTGGATCGTCCAGGCTTTTGTGAAAGCTCTAGTAGAGAAGAGAGCAACAGAGATGGGTCAGTTCACTATCACATTTTCGGGAGTGAATGATCTCTTCGTCGCCTTGTGAATCACAAAAAGTGTGAAAGAGACACGATGTTAGTCGTCTCTGCTCAATTGAGCAACGCTATGCTACGCTCGGAGATGGGGCAGAAAAAGAAACCATGACTGAAGAGGATATGATGGCACCGACTGCTCAACACGGATGGAGTGTTATACAGGCAAGACGATGGTATAGTGTCTTCTAGTCGATGAGTTCCTAACATTCATGCTTTTATCCTACACATTCATTGCTACATACGAATCACGAATGTAAAAGCTTGTCAGGAGTCTTCTTGCAGGAGAATATATCCGTACTGCAGCACACGATAAACCCTCCATCCATGCGAGCGAACTTTTCGGCGAAGATGGTCAATATGTTTATCGAGGCACTCCCTCACACTTTTGTCTTGGGAACACGCAAATACCTCTACCACAAGCTGTTCGTCAGAGAGGAGCTTTTCTCGAAACAGGGCTTGAAAAATGCGGTATTCCGTTTTTGTGAGCCGAACTCGTCGGTTCTTGTTCAGTATAGACAGGGAATGCGTCTCTGGTTCAAGCTCAATTGGTGATTTGCGTTCCTCTACGGCTTGTGTTCGCTCACTCATAGGTTCTCCATTTCTATTCATCACAACTAGAAAGAGGTTTGCTGCGAACGCCAAGTTCGCAGCAAACCTCTTTCTAGTTCTTGTTAAGAATTACTCTGTTCGCTAGCTCTCTATCGCCTCGTTGCTAGCAGCATTGATGACGCGTCGCACCGACTCATACGAAACATCATAGCTTCTGGCAATCTGACGCAACGGTTCTCCCTGATTGACGCGTCGAAGCACATTTGCCCATTCTGAGTGTGGTATCTTAAATTGAGGATTGAGTAAGCTGGGACGACGTTGAAGATGTGGAATATCTTCAAGAAGATGATTTTCAACGACTATAAGAATTTTCGAGGGTATCCATCTCAGGAGCGACTGAAGGACCGGAACCCGTCGATTCTGGTTTGACTAAAACTAGAAAGCTTTACATTTCCCATGTAAAGCTTTCTAGTTTTTATTTTCAAGTTGCCTAAACACCACTTTAGTTGTTTTAGATCCTTGTAGCTTTTTCTTCTACTCTTCTTCCCACGAAGTGATCTAACCTGATATCAAAGGAACTACTAAACAAGCATTAGGTACATCAGTACCATCATTAGCAAACATAGCAAAACCTCGGCTTCCTGCTGCAATAGCTTCCATCCAATCTAACCAACTTAATCGCAATGATCTAAATGTTGACATATAACAGTTATCAAATATAGAATACTAAGAAACATGCAAAAAGACCCTCTATGTCAAGAGTCAAAACGCAGAAAGGAGGAAGCAAGGTGAAAGTGGGTGAAGCTGCCTCCCGTGTGGGGATGCAAGTCTACCACACCGGTCAAGGCCAAGACGAGCGCGCCC
>JAABUX010001585.1_pt1 | contig 34041 bp, 25 predicted proteins | sample 5561851 | NCBI WGS metagenome assembly JAABUX01 (sample SAMN10711883, study PRJNA513361) | rock metagenome | isolation source: Antarctica rocks | place: Antarctica: Victoria Land, Richard Nunatak red sandstone | collected 2016-01-03
CCCCCTAATCCACCGCGACCAACCCCACGCCCACTTCCACATCGTCGGCGCCAACCCCACGCCCGATATCCGCGCCCTGCAATCCGACACCGTCCACGTCACCGGCCGCGTCGCCGACATCCGCCCCTACATCGCCCACGCCTCGGTCTGCGTCGCCCCCATGCGCATCGCCCGCGGCATCCAGAACAAGGTGCTCGAAGCCCTCGCCATGGCCCGCCCCACCGTCGTCACGTCCGACGCCCTCGAAGGCATCGACGCCACCCCCGGCCGCGACCTCCTCCTCGCCAATGACCCGGCCGCCTTCGCCGCCGCCTGCCTCGTCGCCCTCCGTCCCGAGTCCGCCGCCCTCGGCCACGCGGCCCGCACCCTCGTCGCCCGCGACTACGCCTGGGGCCGCCGCATGGCCGGTTTCGACCCCCTCCTCGCCGACCCCTTCCTCGCCGCTCCACGTTGACCCTGCGCGCCCCATCCCGCACTCTGTCGCCAACGAGAAGGGGAGGGGAGCCAATGAGCATCTCGAGACGCGGCGTCATCCAGATCGCCGCCAGCACGGTCCTGGCCAGCCCAGCCTTGGTCAGTAACGCCCGCGCCGCCAGCGAAGACCTTGCCCCGATCTACGACGCCGCCCGCAAGGAAGCCCAGCTCACCTGGTATTCCGGCTTCCTCAACCAGGAAATCTGCGCCCGCATCGGCAACGCCTTCACCCAGAAATATCCTGGGATCACCGTCTCGGCCACCAAGACCACGTCCCAAGTGGCCTTCCAGCGCCTGCTGCAGGACATGAAGGGCGGCCAAGTCCAATCCGACGTTTTCAGCTCCACCGACCCCAGCCACATGGCCCTCCTCCAGCAGAAGGGCCTCCTGATCCACTTCGACGCCCCCAACGCCAGCGGCCTCGTTCCCGCGCTGCGCCAGATCGACCCCAAGGGCGACTACTACGTCGGCTGGGTCGGCGTCGGCGCCCTCGGCTACAACACCGCCAAGGTCACCGAGGCCGACGCCCCGAAGGACTGGCCCGACCTCGCCGACCCGAAATGGAAGAACCAGGCCACCTTCGGCAGCCCAATCTACAGCGGCGTCGTCGGCAGCTGGGCCGTCGCCATGGAGCAGCTCTACGGATGGAGCTACTTCGACAAGCTCAACGCCCTCAACCCCCTGATCGGACGCTCCTTCGACGATGCGGTCACCGTGCTCAACTCCGGCGAACGCCTCGTCGGCCTGGTCAACATCTCCGGCGTCGCCCGCACCGCCGCCAAGGGCAACCCCATCGCGATCCACTATCCCACCGCCGGAACCCTCGTCGTCCCCTCGACCACCGCGATCATCAAGGGCTGCCGCAGCCCCAACGCCGGCAAGCTCTTCCTCGACTTCACCTGCGGCCCCGAATACTCGAAGATCCTGTCCGAGGAGTTCGAAGTCCCGCTCCGCACCGACGTCGCCCCCGCCGCCGGCACCAAGTCCCTCTCCGACGTCAAGACCCTCACGCCGACCCTCGACGACATCGAGAAACGGCTGCCGGAGGCCAAGAACAAGTGGAAAGCCACCTTCAGCTAAGCCACGCCAGGTGAGCACCACCCGCCTCGCCCTCTCGCTCCGTCCATCGCCCACGCGCAAGCGTCGCCAAATCCCGGCCTGGGCCGTCATCGCAGCCCTCGCCGTGCTTGCCCTGCTGTTCCTCATCGTCGGCCCGGCGCTCAAGCTGATCCTCTCCAGCCTGCAAGACGGCGACACTGGGCAATGGACGCTGCACAACTACGTCGAGGCCTACAGCTCCGCCCTCCGCCTGCGCGCCCTCGGCGTCTCGCTCCTCTACGCCGCCGCGACCACTGGGCTTTCCATCCTCTTCGCGGTCCCGATCGCCTGGGGCGTCGCCCGCACCGACATGCCGGCCAAGCCGCTCGTCCGCGCCCTCATCCTCGGCGCCTTCATCACGCCGTCCTACCTCGGCGCCATCGCCTGGATCCTGCTCGCCGGGCCCAATGCCGGCTGGATCAACCAAGTTTACAAGGCGCTCACCGGCGCCGGGTCCGGATTCGCCGACATTTACACCTTCCCCGGCCTGGTCTGGGTCACCGCGCTCTACGGCTTCCCCTACATCTTCGTCTTCACCACCGACGCCCTCGAGCGCGTCTCCTCGGAGATGGAGGAGGCCGCCAACATCCTCGGCGCCGGCCCGGTGCGCACCATCTTCACCATCACCCTGCCGCTCGTCACCCCGGCCATCCTAGGCGGCGCCATCGTCGTCTTTCTCGACACCGTCGCGCTGTTCGGCACGCCGGCGATCCTCGCACTCCCCGCCCGCATCCACGTGCTCACGCTCGAGCTCTGGGGCTTCTTCCAGTTCCCCGTCCAGGCCGAGGTCGCCGCCGCCTACGCCATCCCCCTCGTCCTCATCACCGTCGCCCTCTTCACCCTCCAGCGCAGCATCCTCGGCCGCCGCAGCTACGTCGCCCTGACCGGCAAGGGCGGCAGCCGCGCCCTGCAACGCCTCGGCCCCTGGCGCTGGGTGATCCTCGCCTACGCCATCTTCGTCGTCGCCATGGCGGTCATCCTGCCCTACTGCGCCCTCGCCCAGGCCGCCTTCAGCCGCGCCTGGGGCCGCGGCTTCGCGCTGCAGAACCTCACCCTCGACAATTTCCGCCTACTCCTGATCGACGACGTCAGCGCGCGCGCCACCATCCTGCACAGCTTCGCCTACTCCGCCGCCACCGCTTGCGTCGCCGTCGTCCTGGCCCTCGTCGTCGCCTACGTCGTCGCCCGCCGCCTCGCCGGACGCCTCGGCCCGGTGCTCGGCCTGCTCTGCATGCTCCCCCTCGTCGTCCCCGGCATCGTGCTGGCCATCGGCTTCTACGCCGCCTGGGCCCCGCCCCCCGTCGCCCTCTACGGCACCGCCACCATCCTCATCCTCGGCTTCACCGCCCGCTTCCTCCCGATCGCCTACACCAGCTGCCTGGCCGCCATCCGCGCGCTCAACCCCGAAATGGAGGAAGCCGTCCGCATCCTCGGCGGCACCCGCATGCGCGCCGTCACCCGCGTCGTCGCCCCGCTGCTCAAGACCAGCCTCGTCGGCGCCTGGCTCCTCGTCTTCATCCCCGCCACCCGCGAGCTCAGCACCGCCATCTTCCTCGTCTCCGCTAACACCCGCGTCATCTCCGTCCTCATGCTCGACCTCAGCGAGAACGGCAGCTTCGAGGCCCTTGCCGCCCTCGGCTTCTTCCTCCTCGGCGTCACCATCCTCATCGTCGCCCTCGGCTACCGCCTCGTCGGCCGCGACTTCCTCCTCCGCCGCGGCTAGAGCATTTTCCGATCGGGTGGAATCACCCGATCGGAAGTAATGCTCGCTAAAACAGTGAAGTAGTGCTCTAGAGCAACGAGCAAGCTGCTGAAAATGGCTTCTCCCTCTCCCGCCGGCGGGAGAGGGTCGGGGTGAGGGTGGGAGCCGCAAACCCGGCCTCTCAGCGTAACACTCCCCCTCTCCCGCCAGCGGAGAAGTCGAGGCAGTTCCGTCGCCCGGCTCTTTCAGCAACCTGCTAGACCCGGACACAGCCTTAAAGCTATGACACAACCATGTCTGGCACCCGAGCCTGGAAAGACAACCTAAGCGCGCGCCTCCTCTGGCTCTGCCTGATCCTGCTCGCCGCCGCCCTCTTCGCCCAGGCCATCCCGAACCCACCCTACAGCCCCGATTCCTGGACCTACTGGGACCTAGCGAAATCGATCTTCGGCCAGTTCTACGAAATCCCCGGCCTACGCGCCTACCAGTCGACCCTGCCCTGGAGCCAAGCCTTCCCCCCGCTCTGGCCCGCGCTGAACGCGGTCGTCGCCGCCCTCCTCGGCACCGGGCCGATCACGCTGCTCATCACCAACGCCGTCGTCCTGGTCCTCTTCGCCGCCACCTCGGCCGCCGCCAGCCGCGCCCTCTTCAGCGCCAGCGCCCCTGGCCTCGTCGCTGCCATCCTCATGCTCGGCGACCCCAGCTGGCGCATCGAGCTCCTCGCCGGCCGCCCGATCCCGCTGCAGATGACCTTCCTCGCCGCCACCGCCGCCACCCTGGCCGCCCCCCCATCCCCCCGCCGCTACCTCCTCGCCGGCTTCTTCTGTGGCCTCATGCTCACCACCAAATTCGACGTTGCCCCTCTCGTCGCCACCCTCGCCGCCTATCTCCTGCTCGCCCCCGGCTGCCGCTATCTCCCGCTCTTCCTCCTCGCCGCCGCCATCCCGCCGCTTCCGTGGGCCTGGTTCTCCCTCACCCATTTCGGCCGCCCCTTCGCCTCGGACGGCAGCCTCATCGCCGCCATCATCGACCCGCTGGCCGCCACCACCGACTTCCGCCTCGACTGGCGCCCCACATTGCGCGACGACCCGGCCGCCTGGTTCCGCAAGCTCGCCCCCCACCTCTCCGACCTCTACTGGGATTTCCGCAAGAGCTTATCGACGACCGAACTCGCCACCGTCGCGCTCGCCACCCTGGCCGCGATCCCCGGCATCGTCCGCCGCCCGCGCGCCGTCCTCGCCCCGAACGCCGCCCTCCTGACCGCCATCGCCCTCGGCCTGGCCGCCATGTTCGCCAGCTACGTCGCCACCGGGTTCATCGATCCCCGCTACTACGCCCCGATCCGCTGGTTCGCCGCCCTGGTCGCACTCGGCCTCGCCTGCCGCGCCCTATCCGCGCCCTTCCGGCCCGCCATCGCCGCTCTTGGTCTGGTCCTGGCCGTGCTCACCGCCACCGGCCTGCGCCTCCAAACCTTCGGCTGGCGTCCGGCGCCCGGCTTCGAACACCCGCCCGCCATCGCCGCCCTGGCCGCCTGCCTCGACCGCATCGCCCCCACCAAGCTGCTCGTCCTCGACGACGACAATCTCGCCGCCCGTTACGCTGCCCTCACCGGCCACCCCGCCGGCATGGTCCCCGCCAATTTCGACCGCCTCGACCCGGCCACCCTGCACGAATTCATCGCCCGCTACGGCTTCGGCGCCATCACCTGGTCCACCGACCGCGGCGCCGAACGCGCCCGCCGCCTTGACCCCGCCCCGATCCCGGGCTGCGACCAGGCCGCCCAACTCCAGGCAGCCCGGCCGTGACCTCAATCCGCGCTCGACAGCCGCCCACCCGCCGGCGCCTGCTCCAGCCGCCGGTCATGCGCCAGCACCAGCACGATCACCATCGCGATGAACCCCAGCCCGGCCAGCAACTGCAGCCCAGCCTCGTAGCCGCCGGTATGGTCCTTCAAATACCCCATCGCATACGGCCCGGCGAACCCCGACAAATTCCCGATCGCGTTGATGATCGCGATCCCGCCCGCGGCCGCAGCCCCCGACAGGAACGACGTCGGCAACGCCCAGAACACCGGCAAACACCCGAATACCCCGAACGCCGCGATCGACAACGCCAACATCTTCAGCGTCGGATCCGGCAGGAACGAGGCCGCCAACGTCCCCCCCGCCGCCACCAGCAGCGCGAACCCGACATGCAGCTTCCGCTCGCCCGACCGGTCCGAATGCCGGCCCCAATACACGATCCCGATCGTCCCGCAGACATACGGTATCGCCGTCACCAGACCGGTCTGGAAGTTCGTCAGCCCGAACCCCTTGACGATCTGCGGCAGGAAGAATCCAAGCCCGTAGTTCAGCGCCACCGCCCCGAAATACACCAGCGCCAACCCCAGCACCCGCGGGTTCAGCAATGCCTGCCCGATCGTGAAGTGCTGCGCCGTTTCCCGCGTCCGCTGCTCCGTCGCGAGCCGTCCCGCCAGCCACTCCCGCTCGTCGCCCTGCAGCCACGCCGCGTCCGCCGGCCGATCCGTCAGATAGAACAACACCACCACCGACAGCACCAGCGCCGGCACCGACTCGAGGATGAACAGCCACTGCCACCCGTGCAGCCCGCCCAACCCGTCCATCCCCAGCAGCAGCCCCGAAACCGGCGCGCCCAGCACCGAAGACAGCGGGATCGCCGCCATGAAATACCCGATGATCCGCGCCCGATACGCCGCCGGGAACCACAGCGTGAGATAGAAGATGATGCCCGGAAAGAACCCCGCCTCGGCGATCCCGAGCAGGAATCGCACCAGGTAGAACCCTCTCTCCCCCGTCACCAGCGCCGTCATCCCCGACAGGATGCCCCACGTGATCATGATCCGCGCGATCCACCGCCGGGCCCCGAACCGCTCGAGGAACAGGTTGGATGGCACCTCGAACACAAAATAACTCAGGAAGAAGATCCCAGCGCCCAGCCCATAGGCAGTCTGCGAGATCCCCAGATCCTTGTTCATCGTCAACGCCGCAAACCCGACGTTCACGCGATCCAAGTAAGCAACGAAGTAGCAGATGATCAGAAAAGGCACGAGCCGCGCCGTGACGCGAGCGATCGTGCGGGCCTCGATATCCATGACGTTTCCCCGATCGGGCCGAAACTGGCCCGTTACCGCTCGATTGACGCAACCGACGCCGAATTGCAAGCCGGTTTCACCGCCCGCGTTCCGTTTTCGCCGTTTCCGTTTTGTTAGCTTTTCCGACCTATGATCGGCGCCTTGATGTCGAAGGTATCCGCCGCATGGTCCGCCGAGCGATGACCCGTCTGCAGCGCTGGATCGCGGCCGCTCGCCCGCGACCCGGTCACGACGCCGGTGCGACCGCCATCCTGGTCGCGATTTGCGCCCCCGTCCTGCTGACGATCGTCGGTTTCACGATCGATTACAGCTACGCATCCTACGTCAACGCCACCCTGACGCGGGCCACCGACGCCTCCGTCCTCGCCGCCGTCTCGCAATCCGCCGGCACCGGCGTCGGCGGCTTCGGCAATGTCAACGACCTGCAAAAATACGGCACCAACGTCTTCAAGGCCGGCATCCTCAACGCACCCTCGAGCAACGTCGGCTACAACCTCTCCGTCACCCAACCCACCGCCAACGGCCTCGTCACCGCCACCGGGTCATACAACTACAACGTCCCGACCTTCTTCGGCGGCCTGCTCGGCAAACCCTCGATCACGGTCACCAGCACCATCAAGGCCACCGCGGTCCCCCCCACCTACATCAACTACTACCTGCTGATCGACGTCTCCAACTCGATGGGCATCGCCTCGACCCAGCAAGACATGACCAACCTCTACAATGCAACCAAGAGCTACAATACGGTGTTTCAACAGGATAAAACCTATGGCGAGACCGGCTGCGTCTTCGCCTGCCACAATTCAAGCTCCTCTTGGAATACCGGCGTCTCGACCGAGAAAGTCGCCCGCGACAACAACATCAGTCTACGAATCGACGCCGCCAAGTCCGCGATCCAGAGCGTTATCAATTCCGCATCCGCGACCGCCTCCAACACGCGAAACATCAGCTTCGGGATCTACCTTCTCCAACACGACTCGAACACCGGTAAGGACTACGTCACGCTCAACGCTCAAACCACCGACTATCCGACGTTGCTCAATAAAGTCAGCGCCATCGACTTGATCAACACGTCCGGTTTCGGCGAGACCAATACGAAGAACTTCTTGTCGGACATTGGCTCCATGATGCCCAGCAACGGCTCCGGCACCAGTGCCACATCCCCGCTCAACTACGTCTTCCTGGTCACCGACGGCGTTGCCGACGTGTATGGCATTTCATGCCCCACCGCCGCATGCTTCTACCCGGTGACGTCGTCCTGGTGCGACGCGATCAAAGCCAAATCCACGCTTGGCGTCATCTACACGACCTACCTCGAGATCTGGAAAAACAACAACCCAGCCACGAACACCTACGAGACGCTCTACGCCAACTACGTCGCCTCGTACAAAGACCAAATCCAGCCCAACCTGACCAACTGCGCCACGGCGACTGATTACTTCTTCCAAGCCGACGACGGCCCGGCCATCGTTACCCAAATGCAAGCCCTATTCGCCAAAACCCAGCCCGTGAGCGCCCGCCTCACTCAGTAACACGCGTCTATGAAGTGGGGCGATGCGACAAAGCCCCTACCAATCCCGCTTTGTCCATTTTTGACCGCCCCTCGATCCCCGCCGAAGCCGCCCGCTTGCGCAGCGCCGCCACACTCATCGTCTCCAACCGAACATCGGCCACCTTGTCCGCCACGTCCGCCGGGTGCTTGGAATGTTGCCGACCCCGTCGCGCATCCGTCCGCTTCTTGTCCGACGTCCGTTGATACTCCGCGTCGCTCAACGCCGCCTGCGCCTGCTTCGGCAAATACCGCTCGCCAGTATCCTCGCTTTTCTCGCCCGACTTCGTCCCCCACTCCTCGCGCGTCCACTGCGTCAGATGGTTGTCGGCCGATCTCTCACCCTTGTAGCCGCCTCCCGCCGCCTTGTAGCCGTGCACGCGAGCTGCGCCTTCCGCGCCGACCACTGCCCAGGCTTCCCGCCCTTGCTGCCCGCCTCTACCGCCGCCTTGATCTTGTCCCACAGCGCAGGGTCGGTCTTTTCCGCCGTCTCCGTCATCGTGCCCTCCAGCCCGGCAACGCCGAGCGCGCGATCCCGGTTTCAGCCCGGCTGCTCGGCTCCAGGCTCCTTCGCCCCAGGCTCTTTCGCTAAAGCGTCCAGCGCCGCCGGCAAGCCCTTCGGCGAAAACGGCATGTCCATCTCCCGCCCGGACGCATCCTGATACACGACCCGCCCCTTCTCCTTCAGCGCCCGCAACGTCAGCACCTGCGCCTCGCTCAGCATCGCGTCCGCCACGCAACCGTTAGACAAACACCGCCGCCACCCGAGATCGACCGCCAGATCCCCCGCCGCCACCAACCGCGGCGCCGTCGCCATCGAGATGTTCGTCGGCACCAGCACCGTCAGCCGCATCGGCTCGCTCGTCCCCGGTGTCCGCCCCAGCGCCGTCTGCGCCACCGGCTGCTGACTCTGGTTGCTCACCGTCTGGCTCACCTCGCAGATCGCCGCCGCCCGCTCCGGCCGCACGCAACGCAGCGTCCAATCCTCGAACGTCGCCGTCGTTTGCTGCGGCGGCGGCACCGTTGGCCCGACCGGCGCCGCCGCCCCCCGGATCGGCTCGGCCGCTACCGGCGACGTCAGCAACGCCAATCCTACAACGGCAGCCGCCCGCATCTCAGTCCTCCGCATACGGATTCTTCGTCCCACGCTTCACCAACCGCACCGGAACCCCCGGCAGATCGGCATGCACGCGCAAGCTATTCACCAGATAACGCTCGTAATCCTCCGGCATCTGCTCCGCCCGCGTCCCGAACACCACGAACGTCGGCGGCCGCGCCTTCGCCTGCGTCATGTAACGAAGCTTCAACCGCCGCCCATCCACCAACGGCGGCGCATGCCGCTCCAGCGCCCCCTCGAACCACCGGTTGAGCTCCCCCGTCGGCACCCGCCGGTTCCAAACCTCATACACCGCCCGCACCGTCGGCAGCAGCCGCTCCACCCCCGCCCCCGTCGCCGCCGACAGCGTCACCACCGGAATGCCCTTCATCTGCGCCATGCTGATCTCGAGCCGGTCGGTGATCGCCTTCTTCGTCGCCGCCCGATCCACCACCGCGTCCCACTTGTTCAGCGCCAGCACGCAAGCCCGCCCCTCGCGCTCGACCAACCGCCCGATCTGCAAATCCTGCTCGTGGATCCCCTCCACCGCATCGATCACCAGCACCACCACCTCGGCCATCTTCAGCGCCTCGATGCTGGCGCTGACCGACATCTTCTCCAACGTCTCCTCGATCCGAGCTTTCTTCCGCAGCCCCGCCGTATCCACCAGCTCGATCGGCCCCCCCGCATCCTGCAGCACCGACGCGACGGCATCCCGCGTCAGCCCCGGCTCCGGCCCGGTGATCATCCGCTCCTCGCCCAGCAACCGGTTCAGCAGCGTCGACTTGCCCGCATTCGGCCGCCCCACGATCGCGAGCTTCAACGGCCGATCCGCCGCCGCGCCGTCCCGCGCCTCCGGCAACCGCTCCGCGATCTCGAGCATCAAGTTCGACAAGCCCTCGTTATGCTCCGCCGACACCGCCAGCGGATCGCCCAACCCGAGCGAATACGCCTCCATCGCCGTCGCCGCCCCCGACCGACCCTCCGCCTTGTTGGCCACCAGCAGGATCGGCCGCCCCTGCCGTCGCAGCCAACTCGCGAAATGCTGGTCCGCCGGCGTGATCCCCGCCCGCGCGTCGATCACGAACACCACCAGGTCCGCCCCGGACACTGCCGCCTCTGACGACGCCCGCATCCGCCCATACAAACTGTCCGGCGCGCTCTCCTCCAGCCCCGCCGTATCCACCAGCCTGACCCGGCGCCCGCGCAACATCGCCTCCGCGTCCTTGCGATCCCGCGTCACCCCCGGCGTATCCGACACGATCGCCGACCGCCGCCCCGCCAACTTGTTGAACAGCGTCGATTTGCCGACATTCGGCCGCCCGGCGATCACCACCACCGGCAGATCGGTCATCTGAACGCCTTCAACGCGCCGCTATCGGTCAGGATCAACACCGTCCCCGACGCCGCCACCGGCGACACCGAAACGCTGCTCCCCATCTCGAGCGCCCCGAGCAACCGCCCGCTCACCGGGTCCACCGACACGGCCTGCTCGCTCGTCCCGGCCAGGATCAGCTTGCCCGCGGCCATCAGCGGCCCGGCCCAGAAGATAGGGTCCTTCTGCTTGGCCGGGTTCGCCCAGCGCGGCAACTCCTGCACCCACCGCACATGCCCGTCCGCCGCATTGACCGCCGCCAACCCCTGGTTGCTCGACTGCACGAACAACCAATCCCCCACCAGGCAAGGCGTCTGCCCGCCGCCGATCTCGCGCTCCCAAAGCCGCCGCCCGGTCCGCAGATCCAGCGCCACCAGCAGCCCGCCCACCCCGATCGCATAGACCCGGCCGCGATCGATCACCGGCAGCGCCCGGATCGCCGTCAGGTCAACGCTGCTGTTCGCGCCACCCGAACCCGCCAGCGAATCGCTCCACACCAGCGACCCGCTATCGGCCCGCAACGCCACCAGTTCGCCCGATCCGAACCCGGCCACCACGAACCCGTCGTTGATCGCCGGCGCCGCATCGGCCAGCACCGTCGTCGCCGTCTCGCTCCCCTTGTAGCCCCACGCCCGCGATCCGTCCTTGAGCGACAGCGCCAGCACCTGGTCGTCCAGCGTCGTGAAATGCATCCGCCCGCCCGAAACCGACGGCCCGGACCGCGCCGGCACGCCGATATCCTTGCGCCACAGGATCTTCCCGCTCGCCGCCTCGAGCGCCAACGCCTCCGCCCGCCCCGTCGTCGCGTAGATCGTCCCGTTCTCGATGGCGATCCCGCCGCCCAGATTGGTGCTCCGGTTGTTCTCCGCCTGCGTGTTCACCCGCCACAGCCGGCCCCCGCCCGCCATGTCGATGGCCGCCACGTGCCCGTCGCTATCCATCGTGTACGCCATGCCGCGCTCCACGAGCGGCTGCGACGTCAACTTCGCCCGATACCCGGCCCCCTCGCCGATCCCCGTGCTCCAAGCCGGCGACAGCCCGGTCACGGCCACGTTGCCCACCGCATGCGCCAGCGTGCCGCCATTTTGCGGCCATGCAGCCAACGGCACCGCCGCTGGAACCACCACCGTTCCCTGCGCCGTATCCACCGCCAGCCCCGCGCCGCCGCCCAGGATCGGCTCGCGCTTACCCTCGACCTTCTTCTTGTCGTCGCCCAGCAGGCTGTCCAACACCCCGCACCCGCTCAACGCCCACGGCAAGCCAACCAGCGCCGCCCTCCGGCCCAACCTCATCCGTTCTTCTCCGTCGACGGCGCAGCCCCGCCCGTCACCTCGCCCAATTGCGTCAACATCCCCGTCGCCCGCGCCCGAACCCCCGACGGCGCCGACGGCAACGCCACGATCTCCTTCAACACCGACACCGCCCCGTCCCGATCCCCCGTCCGCAGCTTCAACAAAGCCTGACACTCCATCGCCAACGGTCGCCACGGCCCGGCAGCCAGCAACGGCGCCAGCCGCCCTTCGACCGCCGCCGCCTCGCCGCCATCCACCTCGTGCTGCACCCACATCATATCGGCCACCCGCCGCAGATCCGGATCGGCAGCCTCGTCGCTCGACACCTGATCCCACAACGCCAACGCTCCCGGCAGATCGCCTCCGCTCGCCTTCAGCGACGCCTCGCGTAGCCGCGCCAGCGTCCGATACCCGCCCGGCGCCTTGCGCGCCATCGACGCGAACGTCGCGCCCGCCTGCGCCAGCTCGGCCGGCTTGGCGCCCGTCGCGCCACCCTCGCGGCTTGCCGTCATGAACGAGTCAGCCACCGCCGCTTGCGCCCGCCCGCTGCGATGGGACCAATATTTCCACCCGCCCACCGCGGCCGTGATCAACACCGCAGCCACGATCAGCAGATAGCCATACCGTTGCAGCAATCGCTGCGCCCGCTCGGCGCGTAGATCCTCGTTCACCTCGTCGAAGATGTCGGTCACGTCCAACCCCCGGAATCGCGCGGACCATAGTGTCCACGCCCCTCCAGGGCAAACCGCCGTAACGCCTTGTTCATCTTTTGATGGTTCAATGCGCCCATGCGAGCCGCCCTGCTCCTCCTCCTCCTTCCCGCGCTCTTCGGCTGCGCCGGTGCCGGCTTCTACGCCGCCGCCGAAGCCGGCAGCGTCATCGTCCTCGGCCGCGGCGTGGGCGATGTCGCCGTCTCCGCCGTCACCGGCCGCGACTGCTCCATCGTCCGCCTCGATCGCGGCCAGACTTACTGCGCGCCCCGCGACCCCACGCCGCCGCCCCAACCCTTCTGCACCCGCACCCTCGGCGTCGCTAATTGCTGGGCCGACCCCGCCCTCCTCCCGCCCGACCAGCATGAACTCGGCGACACCCCGCCCCCCACCGAGGACCAGATCCGCTACCGTACCGCCCGCTGGCCCAAATCCCTCTTCTTCTAGCCGCTCCGCCGACGCCTCGTCACCGACGGCGCTCCGCGATTACGGCCCCCGCTGCTCGCGCATCAGATGGTGAATGAACCCAAGCTTCGTGATCACCGCCGACGACAGCACGAATGGGTATAGATCCCCCTGGCCCATGCTCTGGTTCATCGCGTTGAGCGCGATCGTCAGCGGCGACCAGATCCGCGCCAACCCCTCGAACCGGTCTTCCGCATACGGATGCAGCCGCGAGGTCACGCTCAGCACCCCTTCGGTGTCGATTCCTGGATGCACTTCGAGACCGAACGCCTCCGCCGTCTCGAGACTGTCCACGATGTGCAGATAATGCGCCCAGCTCTCTGCCCAGTCCTCCCACGGATGCGACGTGGCATACGCGCTGACGAAATGATCCCGCCAATAGGGTGGCGGCCCGCTCTGATAATGCGACTGCAGCGCCTGCATGTAATCCGCCCGCTCATCCCCGAACACAGCCCGGTATGGCTCCGCTCGGCCCCCGTCGCGCACCAGCAGATCCCAATAGAAATGCCCGACTTCGTGCCGGAAATGGCCCAGTAGCGTCCGATACGGCTCCCCCATCCGCGCCCGCCGCGCCTCCCGCTCCGGATCGTCCGCCTCGGCCAGCGCCAGCGTGATCAGCCCCTCGTCATGCCCCGTCATCACCTTCGGCGCCCCAGGCACCACCGGGTCGGCCAGGAAGTCGAACACGAGGCCGCCTTTCGGATCGTCGATCCGGTTCGGCGTCGGCAGCCCCAGCCGCAGCAGCGTATAGAACAACCGGTGCTTGGCCGCCTCCAGCTTGGCCCACGCCAGCAGGTTGGCGCTCATCGACAGGTCCGGCACCGTCCGATTATGCCGGCACGCCAGGCAGAATCGCTCGGCCGAATCGCCTGGAACCATCCAATTGCAGACCTCCCTGCGCGCGTTCTCGCAGAACCGCCACGTCGTCCCCGGCAGCGCCAACGGCTCCCACTCCGTCACCCCCGGCTCGAGCGCGCTCAGTTCTCCCTCCCGCGGCAGGAACCCCAGATGCCGCCCGCACCGCCCGCACGTCCGGTTCTCGAAGAACAGCACCTGCCCGCAGCTCTGACACTTGAAAAGTCGCATGCTCAACCCCTACCCTCAGGCCGCCTACGCCATCACGTCGCCCAGGTTCCCGCACTGCAGCAACGCAACAGGTCCCGCATGACTTGCCGCCGACGCCAAGCCTGCCAATATCTCCGATCATGACGGCGGCCCCGATCGGCGCAGTGATCGAGTTCAAACCCAAGCGCGACGATACCTTATGGGCCGTCGTGGCCTCGATCGGCCGCAAATCCCGCATCGCGGAGATCTTTCCCAATCGCGAGCGCGCGCTAGCCGATCGCGCCTGGCGCGAACAGCAGATCAAGGCCTACGCCAGCCTCCTCCAAAGCTGCCGGCAACCCGCCCCGCTGTATTCCGTCGCCCCGATCCGCATCCAGGACCTCCCCCGCGCCTGGACCCCGCTCCCTGCCCTAGGCTTCCTCCGAGGGCAGTTCATCTGATCCGGCTGCTCCCTCGAGAGAGGGCCGGGTAACGGGCCTCACCGCTAACCAAATCTTAACCAATTGGGCCGAAGATCAGCCCATGTCGTTCTCCATCAGCGCCGCCAACTCCTCCGTCGCGCTCTCGCTCCTCTCCGGCATCACCGGGTCGAGCGGATCGGCCGACCTCGTCTCCATCGCCAATGGCCTCGGCGGCACCGGCAGCACAGTCGACCCGGTCAGCGCGTTCAACCAAGCCGAAGCTACCCAAACCAAAGCCGTCGCCCTTCAGGCCAAACAGCCCACCACCAAGGCTGAGATCAGCAAATTCCTTGCCGTCGTCGCCAAGGCGAAGACCCTGCAGGATGTCATGAAAGACCCGGTGGCCCGCAAAGTCCTCCTGAGCGCCAACGGCCTCGGCAGCCAAGTCGATTACCCAGCCCTGGCCACCAAAGCCCTCTTATCCAAGCCCACCGATAAGAAGAGCCTCGCCGCCACCCTGAGCAACACCGCCTGGCACTCGATGGTCACTACGTTCGATTTCGCCGACAAGGGCCTGAGCGTCCTCAAGACACCCAAGGTCCTCGCCTCTATCACCAGCGGCTACGCTCAGTAAGTCTGGAGCCAGCAGCAGGATCAAACCACTCCTGGTCTCTCCGCCGCGCTCGACTTCCGTAGCCGCGCCCACACCATCACCACCGTCGATGGTATCCTTGGCGATGCCAACGCGCGCGCCGTCGTCACCGGCGCCCTCGGCATTCCGCGGCAAATCGCCTTCCAGCCCATCCCCACCCAAGAAAAGGCCATCTCCGCCAAGCTGGACGTCAAAAAACTCCAAGACCCGAAATTCGTCGAACACCTAGCCCGCGAATATCTTATCCAGAACCAAGCCTCCCTCAACGGTGGCGCCTTCTCACCAGCCACCAGCCTGTTCGCCTGACGCGAGCGACGCCGATCGTTTTTGCTTGGGAGGCGACCTACTCCGCCGCCACCGCCTGCAACGCCGTTACTCGCGCCGCGCAGAACTTGAACTCCGGGATCTTGCCGAATGGGTCCAGCGCCGGGTTGGTCAGCAAATTCGCCGCTGCCTCCGCATAGCAGAACGGCATGAACACCATCCCGGCCGGCACATCCCGATCGCTGCGGATCTTCACCTCGACCGCGCCCCGCCGCGTCTCCAACCGGATGAAATCTCCCGGCTGCAACTGCCGCTTCCACAGATCGCCCGGCGCCATAAACGCCACCGCTTCCGGTTCGATCGCATCCAGCACTTCCGCCCGACGCGTCATAGACCCGGTGTGCCAATGCTCCAGCACCCGCCCCGTCGACAGCACCATCGGGAACTCCCTATCCGGCAGCTCATCGGGAGGCAGCACGTTCGCCGGGACAATCTTGCCGCGCCCCGAGGCAGTCGGGAAACCGGCATAGAAGATGATCTCGTGACCGGGCTCGTCTGCCCCGTCCACCGGATACGTCACCGCACCCTCCCGCTCGAGCCGCTCCCAACTGATGTTGGCCAGCGACGGCATAGCGGCCGCCATCTCGGCGAAGACCTCACTCGGCCCTTGGTAGTTCCAGGGCAGCCCCATCCGCCGCCCCACTTCGTGGATAATCCACCAATCCTGCCGCGCATCGCCCGGCGGCGCGATGACCGGCCGCGCCAGCTGCACCCGCCGGTCGGTGTTGGTGAACGTTCCGCTCTTCTCTGCGAATGCCGACGCCGGCAGCACCACGTCCGCATAGAAAGCCGTTTCCGTCAGGAACAAATCCTGCACCACCAGATGCTCGAGCTTGGCCAGCGCGCCGCGGGCATGATTGAGGTCCGGGTCGGACATCGCAGGGTTCTCCCCCTCGACGTACATGCCCCGGATCGTCCCGGCATGGATCGCGGTCATGATCTCCACCACCGTCAACCCGCGCTCAGGGTCCAACTTGTGGCCCCAATACTCCTCGAACCACTGCAGGATCGAGGGCGTCTCCACGCTCTGATAATCCGGCAACACCATCGGGATCAGCCCGGCATCCGATGCGCCCTGCACGTTGTTCTGCCCCCGCAGCGGGTGCAGCCCGGTGCCCTTGCGCCCGATCTGCCCCGTCACCAGCGCCATCGCGATCAAGCACCGCGAGTTGTCCGTCCCATGCACGTGCTGGCTGATGCCCATGCCCCAGAAGATCAACGACGCCCGCGATTTGGCGTAAGCCCGCGCCACTTCCCGGATCGTTTGCGCGTCGATCCCGCACACGGCAGCCATCTTCTCGGGCGCAAACTCCCCGATGCGAGCTACCAGCTCGTCATACCCCTCGGTATAACCTGCAATATATTGCTGGTCCGCCAGTCCCTCGGTAATGATCGTGTGCAGCATCGCGTTCAGCAACGACACGTCGCTGCCCGGCTTGAACGCCAAATGCTTCCACGCATGCCGCGACAAGGTCTGCCGCCGCGGATCGATCACGACCAGCTTCGCGCCCCGATCTTTGACCGCGTTCTTGATGAACGTCGCCGCCACCGGGTGATTGACCGTCGGATTCGCGCCGATCACGATGATCAGCTCCGCATCCAGCGCCGCCTCGAACGGCGCGCTCACCGCCCCCGAGTTCACCCCCTCCATCAGCGCCGCCACCGAACTCGCGTGGCACAGCCGCGTGCAATGATCGACGTTGTTGTTGTCGAACCCCGTCCGAACCAGCTTCTGGAACAGATACGCCTCTTCGTTCGACCCCTTCGCCGACCCGAACCCGGCTAGCGAATGCCGGCCGTGCTCGCTCTTTAGCTGCATGAATCCGCCCGCTGCCCGATCCAGCGCCTCTTCCCAACTCGCCTCGCGGAAATGCGTCCACGGATTGGCCGGATCGACCTGGTCTTGCGCGTGCTTCGGTGCATTATCCAACCTAATCAACGGCTTGGTCAGCCGGTGCGGATGGTGGATGTAGTCGAATCCGAAGCGCCCCTTCACACACAACCGGTTATGGTTCGCCGGCCCGTCCAGCCCGGTCGCATAGACGATCTTCTCGCCCTTGACCTCGTAACTGACCTGGCACCCGACCCCGCAATACGGGCACAGGCTAGCGACCTTGCGGTCCGGCCACACCACCCGCTCCTCGTTATCGTTCAGATACGCCGCCGGCATCAGCGCCCCGGTCGGGCACGCCTGTACGCACTCCCCGCACGCCACGCACGTCGACTGTCCCATCGGATCGTCGAAATCGAACACCGGCTTGGCCTCGGCATTACGATACGCCATGCCGATCACGTCGTTGACCTGAACCTCCCGGCACGCCCGGACGCACAAATTGCACTGGATGCACGCGTCGAAGTTGACCCGCATCGCCGGATGGCTCGGATCGTGCTCCCAGCGCTTGGCCGCCGGGAATCGGCTCTCCTCGACCCCCGTCTTGCCCGCCCAGGTCCAAAACGCGCTCGTCGGATCGTGCGACGTTGCCTTGGCCGGCTGATCACTGACCAGCAGCTCCATCACCATTCGCCGCGCCGTCGTCGCCCGCTCGGTCGCCGAATGCACCTTCATGCCCACCGCCGGCATGCGTTTGCACGACGGCGCCAACACCCGCTCGCCCTCGATCTCGACCATGCAGACCCGGCAGTTCCCGTCCGGCCTATAGCCCGGCTCCGGCCGATGGCACAGATGCGGGATCTCGGTCCCTTCCCGCCGCGCCACGTCCCAAATGCTTTCGCCGGCCCGCGCGAACACGCGCTTGCCGTCCAGCTCGAACGCCAGGCCTTGCGTTTCGGTCGTCGCCCCTTCGAGGTCCTGCGGACCCTCGTTCATCGTCGAACTGCTCATTCCGCGGCCTCCTTGGGCGCCAAAATCTCAGGAAAATAGCGGATCAGCGACGTGATCGGATTGCTCGCTGCCTGACCCAGCCCGCAGATCGACGCATCCCGCATCACCCGGCCCAGCTCGTCCAGCAGCCCGCTATCCCAATCCCCTCGCTCCATCAGCATCCGCGCCTTCTGCGTCCCCGACCGGCACGGCGTGCACTGCCCGCAGCTTTCATCTTCGAAGAACCGCATCAAATTCAACGCCACTCCCCGCATATCATCCGCCTGCGAGAAGATCACCACCGCCGCCGATCCAATGAAACAGCCGTATTTTTCCAGCGTCCCAAAATCCAACGGGATATCGTTCATAGTGGCCGGCAGTATCCCGCCCGAAGCGCCCCCCGGCAGATACGCCGCGAAAGCATGGCCCGCCTGCATCCCGCCGCAATACTCGTCGATCAGCTCCTGCACCGTGATTCCCGACGGCGCCAACTTCACCCCAGGCTCGCGCACCCGCCCCGACACCGAATAGCTGCGGAACCCCGACCGCCTGTGCCGTCCTTGGCTCGACCACCACTCCGGCCCTTTCTCGACGATGTCCCGGATCCAGAACAGCGTCTCGACATTATTGATCAGCGTCGGCTTGCCCCACAGCCCATACTGGAAAGGGAAGGGCGGCTTTTGCCGCGGCAAACCCCGCTTGCCCTCGATACTCTCCAGCATTGAGCTCTCTTCTCCGCAGATATACGCCCCAGCCCCCCGACGCAGATGCAGCCGCGGCCAAGCCGGCGGCAACTTTTCCATCTCGCGCCGCAAGATCTCGATCGCTACCGGATACTCGTCCCGAATATAGAGATAGACGTCCTCGGCCTCGACCACCGTCGCTCCGATCAACGTCCCCTCGAGGAACCGGTGCGGATCGGTGTTCAGATAATGCCGATCCTTGAACGTCCCCGGCTCGCCCTCGTCGCCATTGACCGCCATCACCCGCGGACCTTTCTCCGCCCGCACCGAGCGCCACTTCCGCCCGGTCGGGAAACCGGCGCCGCCCATCCCGCGCAAGCTGCTCCCGTCCAGAACCGCCAAGACCTCCTCGACGGGCCGCGCGCCCGACCGCATCGCCTCGAGCAGCGCATAGCCGCCGCCGGCGCGATAGGCCTCGTAGTCGATGTAATCGTCCGGAATATGCGGATGCGTATCGCCCGCGATCACCGCCGCCCGCACCGCAGCCGGGTCCGCCTTGTGCAGGAAATGATGCCCGACTTCGACCACCGGGGCCTGGTCGCACAACCCGACGCACGGCGCCCGCACCACCCGAGCCGGCGCCCCTAACCCGCCATCGACGGCCTGCCGGGTCAGTTCCGCGAGCAACGCCTCCGCCCCTACCATCGCGCACGTCACGCTGTCGCATACCCGGATCGTGAGCGCCGGCAGGTCCGGCTCGCCCTCCTTGACTACGTCGAAATGCGCATAGAACGTAGCCGTCTCGAACACTTCGGCGAACGCCATCCCCAACTCGTCGGCCAACGCGGCGAGGTGCGCCGCCGAAATCTGGTGCCACTTGTCCTGAATTAGATGCAGGTATTCGATCGTGTATTGCTGGTCCCGCGAACGATCGCCCAGCAACTCCTCGATCTCATGCTTGGCCTGCGGTAACACCTGACGGCCCTTCGGCTGCGATTTAGCGCGCTTGCGCCCGGCTCCCGGATGCTGGAACGCAATGATCTCGCCTGAACCCGAACCGGCCATACATCCTCCGCTAGTCGACCTTCTCTCGCCGGCCATCGTGTCACCATATATGCCGTGCTTCGGCAGGCGACCAGTCTGGCATACAATATACGGCACAGGAAAAAGACGTGAACGCACCCACCCTAACGACCCGGCCGTCAAACCTCCCATGCGGGTAATCGGCCTCGCCGGCTGGAGCGGCGCCGGCAAGACAACCCTCCTGAGCCGCCTCATCCCCATCCTCACCGCCCAGGGCGTGCGTGTCTCGACCATCAAGCACGCCCATCACGCCTTCGACATCGACCAGCCCGGCAAGGACAGCTGGCAACACCGCCAAGCCGGCGCCACCGAAGTCCTGATCGCCTCGGCCAATCGCTGGGCCCTCATGCACGAACTCCGCGGCGCTCCCGAACCCACCCTCACCGACCTCCTCGCCCACCTCGCCGATACCGATCTCGTCCTCGTCGAAGGCTTCAAGACCGGCCTGCACCCCAAGATCGAGATCCACCGCGCGGCGAACGCCAAACCCTTTCTCCATCCCGGCGACCCAACGATTGCCGCCATCGCCACCGACGCGACCGACCTTCTGCCGATCCCCAGCGTTCCGCTCGACGACGCGCACGCCGTCGCTGCCCAGATTCTCACGCACGCCACGCCCGCCTGATGGCCCAACTCTCCGACGACTGCTTCGCTTTCGGGGGCAGGCTCCAAACCCTCGACGCCGCCGTGGCCCTCATCGCCAACAGCGTCCTCTGCGCGGTCGGCACCGAACGCGTTCCCCTCCTGGATGCCGACGGACGCATCCTCGCGGCCGACCTGATGGCCCCCGTCGATCTCCCGCCATTCGCCAACTCCGCCGTCGACGGCTACGCCGTCCGCCACGCCGACACGACGCAAACGCCTCTCCCCATCTCCGCCCGCCTCGCCGCCGGCCAAGCCGCCACGCCCCTGATCCCGCACACCGCGCAACGCATCTTCACCGGCGCCGCCCTCCCCGAAGGCGCCGACACCGTCTACATGCAGGAAGACGTCCAGCTCGAGCCCGGCGGCGTCCGCCTGCCGCCCGGCCTCAAGCCAGGCGCCAACACCCGACCCGCAGGCGAAGACATCGCCGCCGGGCACCTCGCCCTCGCTGCCGGCACCCGCTTGCGGCCGCAACATCTCGCCCTCGCTGCCGCCCTCGGCCGAACGCATCTCGAGCTTCGCGCCTCCCTCCGCGTCGCTCTCTTTTCCACCGGCGACGAACTCGTCGACCCCGGCCAAAACCCCGCTCCCGCCCAACGCTACGACAGCAACCGCATCCTTCTCGCCGCCCTCTGCCGCCGGGCCGGCGCCCAGGTCACCGACCTCGGCATTCTGCCCGACAAATCTGAATCAATTGCAAACGCCCTCACCCAAGCCGCCCCCGATCACCACGCTATCCTCACCACCGGCGGCGTCTCCGCCGGCGAGGAAGATCACGTCCGCGACGCCGTCGAGCGGGCAGGGCGCCTCGTCTGGTGGCGCCTGGCCATCAAGCCCGGCCGTCCCGTCGCCATGGGCCAAATCGGCCCGGCCGCGTTCATGGGTCTCCCCGGCAACCCCGTCGCCGCCTTCGTCACCTTCGCCCTCATCGCCCGCCCCATGCTCGCCGCCCTCGCCGGCGAAACCTACCAACCCCCGACATCGATTCCTGTTCAGTCATCCTTTGCCTACCGCAAGAAGCAGGGTCGCCGCGAGTACATCCGTGTCAGCATCGAGAATGGGTGCGCGCAACGCTACCCAGTCGAGGGTGCGGGCATCCTGACCTCGCTGACGCAAACCAGCGGACTTGGCGAAATTGCAGACGACATCACTCAAATCCAGCCAGGCGACCTGATCGGATACTTGCCGTACGCTTCTCTCCTTTAGGGAGCTTCAACGCCACGTATCGGCGGCCAGGCTGGCAACGCGCGCTAAACCCCCCGGCTCATCGCCGCGATCGGCGGCTGCACGTCGTCCGGCAACGGGCACACATACGGCGTCCGCGCCGTTCGCGCGGCCAGATCCGCCTTCGCACGCGCGACCAGCTCCGGCTTTTCCAGCGCCGCCACGGCCGTCCCCGCCATCACCTTGGCCACGTGCACCAGCCCCTTGTGCGCGGCCGGGCTCTTGCCTTGCGCGGTGAGCTGCCACGAATGGAACGGCGTCCCCACCGCGCAGGTGGCGCCCCGCGCCTGCACCGTCGGCACCACCCACGACACGTCGCCGACATCGGTCGATCCGTTGCCGCCATGCCCCTTGGCCTCGAGCGGCACGATGAAATCGCACATTGCCAGCTCCGGCCGCACCGCCACGCCCGCCCGATCGAACGCCGCCTCGATGTCGTCCGCGCTCAGCGTCGCCCGGATCTGCTCCGCGTATGCCCGGTCCGCCGCGTCGAACTCGGGCGGGCCCAGGCGCTGGAACGCCTCGTCCATCGCCTCCTCGAGCGGCCCGTTGCCCATCACGTTCGATACCGCGCTCACCACCTGCGTGCTGACCGAGGTCTCCGTCATCAGCGCCGCCCCGTCCGCGATCTTGCGCACCCGCGCCACCAGCTGCGTCAGCCCGGCCAGGTCCGCCGCCCGGATCAGATACCGGACTTTCGCCCGTCCCTGCACCACGTTCGGCGCGATTCCGCCCGCGTCGATATACGCGTAATGCACCCTCGCCTCGGACGGCATGTGTTCGCGCATGTAATTGACGCCCACGTTCATCAGCTCGACCGCATCGAGCGCGCTCCGTCCCAGATGCGGCGCCGCCGCCGCGTGCGCCGACCGCCCGTTGAAGGTGAAATCGATGCGCGTGTTGGCCAGGCTGACCGCCTCGTTCACCCCCGAGAACGACGCCGGATGCCACGAAATCGCGATGTCCACGTCCGAAAACGCGCCATCGCGCACCATGAACCCCTTCGCCGCGCCGCCCTCTTCGGCCGGACACCCGTAATACCGCACGCGCCCCGGTAGCCCCTTTTCCGCCAGCCAGTCCTTCACCGCCGCCGCCGCCAGCATCGCCGCCGACCCCAGCAGGTTATGGCCGCAGCCATGCCCCACGCCGCCCTGGCCCTCGACCGGGAGCGGCTCCGCCATCCCCGCCTCCTGGCTCAGACCCGGCAGCGCGTCATATTCCCCCAGGATCGCGATTACCGGGCCGCCATCGCCCGCCTCGGCCATCAGCGCCGTCGGGATCCCGGCCACGCGCTCGGTGATCCGGAAGCCTTCCCGCTGCAGCATCGCCAGGTGCTCGGCCGCCGACCGATGCTCGCCGTAAGCCAGCTCCGGCATGCCCCAGACACGGTCGGAAAGGGCGATGTAGTCGTCCGCGCGGCGGTCGACATGGGTCCAGATCGGGTCGGTATTGCGCATCCCCGAACGCTAGAGCATTTCCCGACCAGGTGGCATCACCTCGTCGGGAGTAATGCGCGTCGAAACAAAGAGCTAGAGCACTACGTCCGCGCAAAGTGGCGCGGACAGTGCGCTAGGCCCGGCACCCCACCCTTGCCAATCCGCCTCCCGCCAGTCCAAACCCGCCCATGCCCGGCAGCCCCACGCGCATCTGCCTCTTCGCGCAATACCATCCCGCCAACCGCCTCCGCCCGCCCCTCCTCGCCTACCTCCGCGCACTCCGCGCCGCGGGCTACCACGTCTACCTCGCCGCCTCCGGCACCGCCCCGCCGCCCGCCGCCGACCAGGCCGCCCTTGCGGACACCGGCGCCACCCTCCTTTGCCGCCCCAACGCCGGCCTCGACTTCGGCGCATGGCAATTCCTGATCGCCCAAGGCTGCGCCGATCACGCCGAGCACATCCTGCTCGCCAACGATAGCGTCTTCGGCCCCTTCCATCCGCTCCCGCCCATCCTCGCGCGGATGCAGCAGCACGACGTCTGGGGCATGATCGAGAGCGAGCAGCGCGGCTGGCACCTGCAATCCTGGTTCCTGCACTTCACCGGCGACGCCTTCCGGCACCCCGCCATCCAGGCCGTCTTCGCCCAGGACTTCGCCGCCATGAACAAGGAGGACGTCATCGGCCACGGCGAGCTCGCCCTCGGTCACGCGCTCCGCACCGCCGGCCTACGCTGCGGCGCCGTCATCCGCGCCGCCGACGCCACGTGGTTCGCCCGCCGCCACCGCATCAACATGATGCATCTCGACTGGCGCCATAACCTGCGCGACCGCGGCCTGCCTTTCGTCAAGGCCGAGCTCCTGCGCGACAACCCGATGCGCCTGCCCTGGGCTGCCGCCTGGCCCCAAGCCTTGCGCGAAGCCGGCGCCGACATCGACCAGATCAGCGCCTATCTCAAGGACTACAGCGCCCAGCCCGGCCCCGGCCGTTATCGCACCCCCGTCAAACCCATCTCCATCCGCCTCGCCCTCGGCTACACGCTGGCCACCCACGACCGCGCCCTCGCCCTCCGCTTCCTCCGCCCCCGAAACCTCCGCCTGACCATGGGCCCCGAAAAACTCCGCTCTCCTTCAGCGTCTCCCTCCGGAACAGGGCCGGGGTGAGGGCAAGCTTCACCCTGCATTGACAAATCGCCCCCCAGGCGGTCTAGAGCACTTTCCGAGCTGATTGGCTCGGGAGTAGTGCTCTAGCTCATTGATAAAAGAGCATTAGTTCCGATCAGGTGATTCCACCTGATCGGACAATGCTCTAGCCATCCCCCGGCTCCGCCCATCCTCCTCCGCGCGAAAGGACTCCGTGTGCTTCAACAGGCCGTCATCCTCGCCGGTGGCTTCGGCACCCGTCTGTCCGAAGAGACCGAGGTCCGGCCCAAGCCGATGGTTGAGATCGGCGGCAAACCCATGCTCTGGCACATCATGAAGCGCTACTCCCACTACGGGATCAACGAATTCATCATTTGCCTCGGCTACAAGGGCTATATCATCAAGGAATACTTCGCCAATTACTTCCTTCACATGGCCGATGTCACCATCGACCTGGCCAGCAACGCCATGGACGTCCATCGCGGCAACGCCGAGCCCTGGAAGATCACCCTCGTCGACACCGGCGCCGAGACCATGACCGGCGGCCGCCTCAAGCGGATCGCCTCCTACATCGCCGGCCCCTTCTGCATGACCTATGGCGACGCCGTCAGCACCGTCGACATCGCCGCCTCCATCGAATTCCACCGTGCCCACGGCAAGCTCGCCACCGTGACCGCCGTCCGTCCCCCCGCCCGCTTCGGCGCCCTCGAGATCGAGGACGGCCGGGTCCGCGGCTTCCGCGAAAAACCCGCCACCGACGCCCCCCTCATCAACGGCGGCTTCTTCGTCCTCGAGCCCGCTGCCCTCGATCTCATCGCCGGCGACGCCACCGTTTGGGAGAAGGAGCCGCTCGAACGCCTCGCCGCGACCGACCAGCTCCACGCCTACCGCCACGACGGCTTCTGGCAGCCGATGGATACGCTCCGCGAGAAACGCATCCTCGAAGACCTTTGGAACTCCGGCCACGCGCCTTGGCTGCCCTGATCTGTGCCTGACATGAACGTGGCTGACCTGAATGCCCGCTTGCCCGACCCGGCAATTTGGTCCGGCAAGCGCGTCCTCCTGACCGGCCACACCGGGTTCAAGGGCGCCTGGCTTACCCTCTGGCTCGAGCGTCTCGGTGCCCGCGTGACCGGGCTCTCGCTCGCACCGGAGGCCGGCAGCCTGGGCGACTTGCTCCATCTCGAGCGCCGGGTCGACAGCCACACCATCGACATCCGCGACGCCGAGCAGACCCGCGGCGCCATCCGCGAGGCCGCCCCCGAAATCATCATCCACATGGCCGCCCAAGCCCTCGTGCGCGCCTCCTACGCCGACCCGCTCGGCACCTTCGCCACCAACACCATGGGTACCGCCCACGTCCTCGACGCCGCCCGCACGGTTCCGTCGGTCCGCGCCGTGCTCGCCGTGACCACCGACAAGGTCTACGAAAACCGCGAGTGGCCGCATCCCTATCGCGAGTCCGACGCGCTCGGCGGCCACGACCCCTACAGCGCCAGCAAGGCCGGCGCCGAGCTCGTCGCCGCCTCCTGGCGCCGCGCCTTTCTCGAGCCCGCCGGGGTCGCCGTCGCCACCGCGCGCGCCGGCAACGTCATCGGCGGCGGCGATTTCGCCCCAGACCGCCTCGTCCCCGACTGCATCCGCGCCTTCGCCGCCGACCAACCCGTCCGCATCCGCAACCCGGCCGCCACCCGCCCCTGGCAGCACGTCCTCGACCCGCTGGCCGGCTATCTCCTGCTCGCCGAATCCCTCCTATCCGGCCCCGAAGCCGCCCAAGCCCAAGCCTCTCGAGCTTGGAACTTCGGCCCCAGCATCGAGAACGTCGCCACCGTCGGCGAGGTCGTCGCCCGCCTGAGCCAAGCCTGGGGCGGCACCGCCACCTGGTCCGCCGACCCCGGCCCGCACCCCCACGAAGCCGGCCTGCTCTCCGTCGACGCCTCCCTGGCCCGCCACGAACTCGGCTGGAGACCTCGGCTCATGCTGGCCAACGCCATCGAAACGACCGTCGCCTGGTATCGCCACCAACTCGCAGGCCGTGACCCGGCCGCCCTCATTCACGCCGACATCGACCACTACGAGGCCCCGAAGTGACCAACCCAACTTGTCGCCTCTGCGCAGCCCCCCTGACGGAATCCTTCGCCGACCTCGGCATGTCCCCGCTCGCCAACTCCTTCATCACCCCAGAGCGCGCCCGCAACATGGAGCCGTTCTATCCGCTCCAAGCCTGGGTCTGCAGCGACTGCCGCCTCGTCCAGCTCGAGCAATTCGAAACCCCGTCGCACATCTTCAGTGATTATTTTTACTTCTCGTCGTTCTCCCCCGCCTGGCTCCGCCACGCCGACCAATACGCCGCCGACATGTGGGCCCGCTTCAATCTTGGCCCCGCTTCCAAGATCGTCGAGATCGCCAGCAACGACGGCTACCTCCTGCAATACTTTCACCAGCGCGGCGCAAAGATCCTCGGCGTCGAACCCGCCGCCAACGTCGCCCAGGTCGCCATCGACAAAGGCATCCCCACCGAAGTGGCCTTCTTCGGCGTCGACACCGCTCAGCGCCTCCGCGACCGGGGCGACGCAGCCGACCTCATGGCCGCCAACAATGTCCTCGCCCACGTTCCCGACCTGCACGACTTCGTCGGCGGCTTCGCCACACTCCTGAAGCCCGAGGGTGTCGCCACCTTCGAATTTCCCCATCTGCTCCGCCAGATGCAGCTCAACCAGTTCGATACGATCTATCACGAACACTTCTCGTATCTCTCGCTCGGCGTCGTGAAGAACCTCCTCGCCCAGCACGCGCTCCGCGTCTTCGACATCGAGGAGCTCCCCACCCACGGCGGCTCGCTGCGAGTCTTCACCTGCCACGACGCCGCCTCGCACCAGACCACCGACGCCCCCGCCCGCATCCTCCACGCCGAGCAAGCCGCCGGCCTCGACACGTCGGCCCCCTACCGCGCCTTTGCCGACCAGGTCATCCGCGTCAAAACCGACCTCCTCCGCTTCCTCCTCGATGCTAGACAAAACGGTAAGACCGTCGCCGGCTACGGCGCCCCCGCCAAGGGCAACACGCTGCTCAACTACTGCGGCGTCGGCCCCGAACTGATCTCGTTCACCGTCGACCGCAGTCATTACAAACAGGGAACGCTCCTCCCCGGCACTCGCATCCCCGTCCGCGCTCCCGAGGCGATCATGGAAGCCAAGCCCGACTACCTCCTCATCCTCCCCTGGAACCTCAAGGACGAGATTACCGAGCAGATGGCCGACATCCGTGGCTGGGGCGGCCAATTCGTCGTCCCCATCCCCAAGCTCACGGTCCTCTGATGCACTTCAAAAAGCTCGATCTGGACGGCCTGGTCCTCGTCCAGCTCGACCGCCGCGAGGATCACCGCGGCTACTTCGCCCGCACCTTCTGCGCCGACGAGTTTGCGGCCGCCGGGCTGCCCACCGCCTTCCCCCAGGCCAGCGTCTCCTTCAACCGCGCCCGCGGCACGCTGCGCGGCATGCACTGGCAAGCCGACCCCCACCAGGAAGGCAAGCTCATCCGCTGCACAAGCGGCGCGGTCTTCGACGTCGCCGTCGACATCCGCCCCCACTCCCCCCGCTACGGCCGCTGGACCGGCGTCACCCTCTCCGCCCGCTCGGAAGACGCGATCTACATCCCCGAAGGCTTCGCCCACGGTTTCCAGACCCTCGAGGACGACAGCGAGCTGCTCTACCAAATGACCGTCCCCTACCGAGACGGCATGGCCCGTGGTCTCCACCACGCCGACCCGGCCATCGCCATCGCCTGGCCGCTCCCAAACCCCATCCTCTCCGACCGCGACGCCGCCCTCCCGCCCTTCAGCAAATGACCCGCCGCGTCCTGATCACCGGCGCCACCGGCTTCATCGGCCGCCCCGCCATCCAGCCCCTGCGCGACCGCGGCTTCGACATCCACACCATCGGCCGCCACCCCCACCCGGACCTCCCCCACACGACCGCCGACCTGCTCGACCCCCGAGCCACCGCCGCCGCCGTCGCCGCGATCGCCCCCACCCACCTGCTGCACCTCGCCTGGGACGTCACCCCCGGCGCCTTCTGGCATAGCCGCACCAACCTCGATTGGGTCGCCGCCAGCCTCTCCCTCTACCGCGCCTTCACCGCCGCCGGTGGCCGCCACGCCGCCTTCGCCGGGACCTGCGCCGAATACGACTGGAGCCACTCCCAGCTCGACGAAGACACCCCACTTCGCCCCGCGACCCTGTATGGCCTGGCCAAGCACACCCTCCACCAACTGCTCGCCTCGGCCGCGTCCCTCGACGGCACCACCATCGCCTGGGGCCGCATCTTCCTTCTCTACGGCCCCCACGAAGCTCCCGAGCGCCTCGTCTCCGGCATCACCCGCACGCTGTTGCGCAACGAAGACGCCCCCACCGGCCCCGGCGGCATCCGCCGCGACTTCATGCACGTCGCCGATGTCGCCGCCGCCCTGGTCACCCTGCTCGACCAAGCCCACCAAGGCCCGGTCAACGTCGCCACCGGCCGATCCAGCACGATCGCCGAGGTCGTCACCACCATCGCCGCCCACGCCGGCCACCCCGACCGCCTCCGCATTGGTGCCCGCCCCGCCCCGCCCAACGACCCGCCAGAACTCGCCACGTCAGCGAACCGCCTCAGCGCCCTAGGCTTCCAACCCAGCCACACCCTGCAATCCGGCCTCGCCGACACCGTCGCCTGGTGGAAAGCCCACCTCTAAACCCGCCACGCCTCCACCAACGGCGAATACGCCAACCGCCATCCCCTGTCCCGGCACCGCGCCGCCACCTCGCGCGCCCCACCTCCCGCCACCTCCGCCCGGCACAAGAACAGCCCCTCCGACAGCCCGGCCACCGTCTGCGGCTTCAGCGCATGCGCGTAATCCCCGCCATCCCCGCGATGCCGCCCCACCCAGCTCTCGCCGCGCATCGGCGCGCAGCTCTCCACCACCATCCCGTCCGCATCCAACACCCGTCCCCCCACCGCCCCCACATCCGCATGCATCTCGAACAGCCGCACCGCCTCCCAGACGGCCGCCTCGCCCGGCGCCTCCACTCCATCCCCCACCACCAAGACGATCCCCACCGGCTGCTCCCCCACCGCAAGCCGCAAGATCGTGAGCTGCTCGAACCCCCGCTCGATCGGCCACGTTGCCACCTGGTACAACTCCGGCCGAGCCTGCCGCGCAATCCGCCGCTCGAGCATCGCCCGTACCGACGCGAGCGACCCCGCACTCACCACCCCGCTATTGCTCGCCGACGCCTCATGCATCCGCCAGTGATACAGTACCTCCGGCACGTGCAGGATCCGCTCTCCCGCCTCGGCAAACCGCGTCACCGTATCCCAATCGTGACAATATTCGGCTGCCGCCTCCGTATAGATCCTCAATGCCAGCGCCCGCTCGCGCCGAAACGCGCACAGATGCCAAACATACGAGTCCGTCCCGTTCAACACCGGATCGAACCCCGCCCGCCGATACGGCGCGCGCACCTCGTGGCCCGACAACAAATCCTCATCGGAATAAACCAATCCCGGCCCATTTCCCGCCGCGATCGCATCCGCCATCATTTCTAACGCATCCACCGTCAGCACATCGTCGTAATCCATCGGCACGACATACTCCCCCGTCGCCCGCTCGAGACAGAACCGCATCCCCTCAACGATCGACAGATCCCCGCTCTCGAATACACGCAGCCACGGCGCCTCGAACTCTGCCAGCGCCGCGCGCACCTCCGCCGCCACTTCCCCCTTCACCAACACCACCCACTCGTGCGGCGCCAAACTCTGCTCCGAGATCGACCTGAAGCTCTCTCGCAACAGCTCCGCCCGCGACCCCGAATACAGCGTCGTCAGCAACGAAATCCGGCACGAAGCGTCCCCGCCCGTCACTCTGCGCGCCGCCACCTCCGCCCGATGCTGCGCCGGATAGGCGAGCCCCGCATCCCGCACCTCCTCCCGCACCTGCTCCTGGGCCACCGGCAGATACGCCGTCTGCAGCGTCCGCCCCAACCGCGGCGACAGCAACGCCTGCGTCGTGGGAACCCGCCCGAACGCCAGCCGGACGGCCTGCCGCTCCCATCCCTCTACCACATCGACCGGCCCCGTCACCGAGCACCGCAAGAACGGCGAGAACACCACCCGCCGCTTTTCGATCCGCGCGCAAACCCCGAGCCACCCCGCAAGCCCGGCCACCGTCGCCCCGACCCCCTCCAAGCGCCGCAACGCCCGCAGCAGAAATTCCCGCCGCAACACGCAATGCTGCATCGCCGCCACGTCGGCCGAATGCGGCTTCCACATCTGCGCGAAATACCCGGGATCGGCCAACGCGCGTCCCTCGTTCGGCGTATCCCACCCGCGGCCAAACCCGGCATAGCCGTCGGCCAGCACCACGCGGCCGTCGCGATGCACGCACCCGCCCACGGCAACCGCATCGCCGAACACATGCAGCAGCGTCAGCGCCTCGTCGGTCCATGCGACATCCTCGACGCTGGCCGCCGGGTCGAGCAGATGCACGAACTCCCCATCGACCGCGTCCACCGCCCGCGCCAGCTCTGCCAACGTCCCCCGAAGCGGCACGGTCGCGATCGCCACCTGCCACTTCCGCACGATGCGCCAATCCGGCGCCACCCCGAACAACGGCGAATGCTCCACCCGATACAGATGCGCATCGGCCACCCCGCTCAAGAACAGCTCTATGACGGCCTTCTGCGACGAGAAGACGAAGTCCTTGCTGTTGATATTGCCCGCCGTCGACTGCGCGTGCATGCGCCAAGAATACACCACCTCCGCAACGTGCAGCGGCGTCAGCCCCGCCAGCCAGAACCGCGTGAACGTGTCCCAATCGTGCGACCCCTCCGCCGCCCCGGGCCGATACGCCCCTAGCCGCAACGCCTGCTCCCGATCGATCGCGCACAGATGCGCGATGTAGCAGGAGTGCACGAACAGCACCGGATCCCAATCCGGCTTGCAATACGGATCGCGGAACCGATCCCCCTCCACCTTGTCCTCGTCGGTATACGCGAGCGGCGGAAATCCGGCCCGCTCCAACGCCGCGCCCAACACCGCCAGCGCGTCCGGCGTCAGCAGATCATCCGAATCCAACGGCACGACGTAACGATTGCCCGCCCGCTCCAGGCACCACCGCATGCCGCCGATGATCCCCAGGTTCTCCTCCACCCGTTCCAGCCGCACCCATTCGGGCGCCTGCGCCGCGATCCTTTGTAGCAACGCCCGCGTCTCCTCCCGCGTCGTTCCGTTGTCGAGGATCACCCACTCGAACGCGCCCGCGCCAAGCTGCCCCAACACGCACTCCGCCAACTCCTGCACAAACGCCGGATCGGTGTTCCACACCGTCGTCACCAGGCTGAACAACCCCGAAGCCGCCCCACCGGCCACCTGCCGCACCCGCGCGAACCGATGCAGCTCGTAACGATCCCGCGGCCAAGATCGATAGCCCGCAAATCCCGCCGCCCCGAACTGCGCCAGTAGAAAATCGTGCACTCCCGCAACGACCCCGCCCAGGCTTTCCCCCCAGCTCGACGGCATCGCCACCCCTGCGCCTGGCAGCGCCGCCAACATCGCGACCGCCCGAAGCAGCCCGGCCGCCAATCCCTCGACCGTCGCTGCCACCCCCACGATCAACGGCGACAACGCCGCCAGCGCCGCCGCGTCCTTGTTCGCGAACACCGTCGTCACCACCGGCCGCCCGCTCGCGGCCATCTCCAGCGGCGGGTAGCTCGGATGCGGCGACAGCATCGGCGACAGCAGCACGTCGCTCCCCCGCAGCAACGCCGCATACCCCGCCAAATCGAGCCACGGCGCCGCTTCCAGCACCGCGCCCCGCCCCAGCGACACCGGCGCCATCGCCTCGCCCATCGCCACGAACTGCCAAGCCGCCGGGTCGATCTCTCCCTCGGCGATCAGCTTCTGCAGCGCCGCTACCCCGAGTTCGAACGCGTTCCGCGGCGCTCCCGGCCGCGCATAGAACAACAGCCGGCGCCGCGCTGGCCCCTCACCCTCGCCCCGCGGATGAAACAGCTCCGTATCGACCGCCGGCTCGAACACCAGCGCCGACGCCCCGTCCTGCCCGAACCGACCCACCCCCTCTTGCACCAGGAACCGATGCAGCAACGACGTGTTGACCACCGCCAGCATGTCCAGCCCATACGTCTCCTGCGCCAGCGCGAACGGCGTCGAGCTCGCATGCAGCAGCGGCTCGTATTCCTGGATCACATAGACGAACCGCCGATGCACCGTATGGCGCATCGCATACTTGGCCATCTGCGCCGTCCACCACGCCGTCGCCATGAACAGGTCGTGCTTGCCGATCCGCAACGGCCGCCCCCGGTCGCTCGCATCCACGATCTCGACGCCCTCCGGCACCGATCCCGCGAGCATCGTCAAATGCGCCCAGAACGGCCCCGCTTCCGCATCCGGCGGCTCGTCCACGCTCACCAGCCGCAGCCGCACCCCGCGCAGCCCCAGCCGGCAGGCGATCGTCAACGCCGTGTTCGGCCCGCCCGACAGGTGCCGCAGCGCCAACCCCGGCAGCAACACGTTCAGCGTCGGCATAGGCTCGAGCGCCGCCACCACCTCGATCGTCAACGGCGTGAACCACGGCAACAAGCCCGGCGGCGGCTCGTACTCCCCGCGCGGCAGGCGATCTCCTCCGCGGGGCAGGCTATCTCCTCCGCGGGGCGGCGCCGGCCATGCCTCGGCCGCCGCCCCGCCGCCTAAATGAGCCGAGGGATCCGAATCCCCCGCCTCCACAGCATGCACCCGCGCCGCCCGCCATTGCCGATGCCGCCGCCGCAACTGCAACGTCGCCGACCACCACACCAGTTTGCCCATCTGCCGCACCCGCCGCCGCAGCACCGGCGAAACCTCGCGCCCCACCGCCCGCAACGGCGCCGTCAGCCGCCAACTGCTCGACCCCACCACGACAGCATGCGTCGCCGCCAGCCGCTCTGCCTCCGCCTGCAACGCCGCCCGCTCCGCCCCGTGCCGCGCCGCCGCCGCCGCCCGCGCCGCCTCGGCATCGCGCAACGCCGTCGCCGCCCGCATCTCCGCCGCCTCCGCCCGTGCCCGCAACGCCTGCGAAACGACGGTCGCGTCCATGATCCGCTTCTCGCCCGCCGCGACCCGGCGCCGAACCTCGTCCGCCGCCGCCAGCGCCGCAGCCGTCTCGTCCCGCGCCGCCGCCGTCTCCTCTCGCGCCGCCGCCGCCTCCGCCCGCCCCGCCTCCGCCGCGTCCGCCAACGCCCGCAAATCCACCGCCGCCCGCTCGTTGGCCGCCACCAGCTCGGCCACCCGACCCTGCAGCCCCACGATCGCCCGCGTCGCGTCCATCTTCTCCAGCCGCGCCCGCGCCAACGCCGCCGCCGCCTGCAGATCGGCCGGCCTGCGCCCCTCCGCCGCCCGCTCGAACAGCATCGCCCACGGCGTCAGGAACGTCGCATCGAAATCCGCCCGCGGCGCAAACCCGCGTTCGGCAAACCGCTGCAACCAATAGATCGGCGGCTTCACGTTCACATGCGTCGCCTCCTCCAGATCCACCGGCGAGGAACTGAACAACACCCGCTCCGTTGCCGCCGTCAGCACGTCCACCGCCGCCAGCGCCTCCGCCTCCGGCATGTGCTCCAACACCTCGATGCACGTGATGAGATCGTAACGACCCTCGATCGG
>JAABUX010001586.1_pt1 | contig 34035 bp, 22 predicted proteins | sample 5561851 | NCBI WGS metagenome assembly JAABUX01 (sample SAMN10711883, study PRJNA513361) | rock metagenome | isolation source: Antarctica rocks | place: Antarctica: Victoria Land, Richard Nunatak red sandstone | collected 2016-01-03
TTGCCGGAGTCGAAGCGGACGGGCCGGGTGGAGTGGCCCGGCAAGCAGGGCGTGACGTTCTCCGACGCCATCGCCTCGGTACGCCGCTGGTTGTCGCAGGAATGGGCTTCTCCACGGGCCGGCGGAGCCACGACGATCGATCAACGGCCCGAGCCATTGCAGGAGGTCTTGTTCTACGCCCTGGCACCGGCGGCATAGTTCTCAGCATTCCGCATCAGTCGAGCTTAGCTCGTTGTTGCTTTCGCACCTGCCTGTCTGTTAACCGACTTGCCCGATGAATCGCATCGCCGAAGGAACAACCAGGACCCGGACTCCAATCAAGCTTGGCCCGACGGCTATCGGCTTCGTTCCGCCGCGGACGCCCCGACTTCCATTGGCTTCGTTTCGTCGACGAGCCAATATGCCGGTTGGCTTCGTTCCGCCACGAAGTCGAGACGGTGGTTGGGTTCGCTCCGGCGGAGACCACGAGAGGGCGATTGGGTTCGTTCCGCGCCAGGGCCGAAGCGGTGCGTCAGCCTGGCTTGATCGGGCGGATCGACGCAATCTAACCCCAATGACCACAGAGGTTTCCGCGAAAATTGGGTTCGTTTGGCGGAAGCGGGTTTCCGGTCAGATCGCGACCCTCGATGGGGTTTCCCCCTGGCGATGGAGTCGCGACCACCAGCGCATGGCGGCCCGGTGGACGCGGTCGGGGCTCAGCCCGGCCATGCAGGGATGGTCGGCCAGCGGGCAGGTCTTATGGTGGCACGGTCGGCAGGGCACTTTGTTCCGGAGGATCAAGGCCCGGCGCGACCAGGGGCGCCATTGCCCCGGTCGGTTCGTCCCGCTGAACAAGATCACCGAAGGCGTGGCCGCCGACGCCGCCAGGTGCGCGGGGCCGGAGTCCGAGCCGATGAAGAGGTCGGCCCGGGCGAGCAAGGCGGCGGTCTCGGTCAGGGCCAGGCGACCGGTCCAGTCGCGGAGTCGGGGGTGCGAACCCATCCTCGACGCGATCGGGGCGTCTTCGAGGCCGCCGACGATGATCACCCGCCAGCCTTCTTCGAGGAACCGACCGACCAGGTCACGCCAGTGTCGCTCGGGCCAGCGCTTGGCGGCGGCCCCCGCGCCGAGATGGACGGCCAGGAGCGGGTTGGAGTCGCCGAACCGCCCCGCATGGAGCCGGTCGGCGTCGTCCCAGCCGCCCAGGCCGAGCCGGATCGCCTTGCGGACCCGCTCGGAGTTGGGTTGGACGACTAACCGAAATTGGCGAGCCGCCTTGAGTGCCGGAGCGTTCGACCGTTTCGATCGGCCCGGAGAAGGCCAGGCGTCCTCCAACCGTCGGGCGACCCGGATTTGGTCGCGATCTGTTGGGTTGACCCTGATCCGCGCGGGTTCGCCTTCGCCCAGGTCGAGCCGGGCCAAGAGCGCCAGGCGGGACGCGACCTCATGCCGACCCGGAACCCAGGCCGCAACATCGGTCAACAAGAAACCGCCCCCGCCCATCGCCCAGCCTAACCGGCGGGGGATTCCGGCCAGGGCGAGGACCAGGACCGTCAAGATATCGCCTCGGACATCGATCCCCAGGTCGTATCCGTGGCTTCGGAGCGTCCGACCGAGCGTCCAGACCGCCGAACCCAAGGCCCGACGCCCTGGCTTTCGCTCGAACCAATTGCGGTCGGCCAGGTGGACGCAGTCGACCATCGGGTCGGCCAGGAACACCTCTTGGTTGCTCGGCGAGGCGAGGACCTCGATCCGGGCGTCCGGGTACGCTCGACGGAGTCTGGGGAAAATCGGGCTGGTCAAGAGGGCGTCGCCCATGTGGTCGAGCTGGACGACGAGGATCTTCCGGGGGGCGGGCCACTCGCGCACGGGACGAAAAAGCCGCCAGAGTCGGATCAGGATCGACCCGACGGCGTCGAAGAGGGCGACGGAGATCCGCCACCGCCACTTGGTGTAGCGGTATCGGCCGGCGGCGACGGGTTTGGGATTAGCGGGTGACCTGCTCATAGGCCTCCGCCGTGCGCCGGGCGACCTCGGACCAAAGATAATTGGCCTGAACATGCGAAGATAAGTTGGGGTCGGGGCCGGATTGCCAGGCCTCGGCGATCGCCCGGCCGATCTCGAGTCGGGCGTCGGGCCGGGCGTACTGGACCCGGTCCTCGAAGTATTCGCGGGTGCACCCATGAGGCGTGATCACGATCGCCGTCCCCGCCAGGGCGGCTTCGAGCGCGACCAAGCCGGGGGTCTCGAACCAGGACGGGAGCGCCAGGACCCGGGCGGCGGCATAGGCGGATTCGAGGATCGGGTCGTCGTGATCGACCCGGGGGAGCCACCGCAAGAAGCCCGCCCCGGCGCGTCGGCAACGCGCCGCGTACCCGTCGCAGCCGGGCAAGGCGTCGCCGATCAGGACCAGGGGCAAGCCGGTCGGCCTGATCCCCTCGACCAAGCCCAGGACGTTCTTCCGAGGCTCGATCCGGCCGACATAAAGGACGAACTCGCCCGGTCCGTACCGCTGGCGGAAGGCGGTCGGGTCGGCGAAGGCGAACCGCCCCTCGACGCCGTTGGGGACCGCTCGGATCTTGCCCGGGTCGGCGCCAAACCAGCGAACCAGTTGGTCGCCTTCGGCCAGCGAGTTGGGCAAGATCACGTCGGCGGCCCGGAGGAGGTCGCGTCGCCAGCTCGGGGCCTTGGGTATCAGAGCCTTAAGCCGCCACTTGGCCCGATTGGCCAACCGCCCGACGTGGTCGGGGGCCAGCGCGGCCATCGCCCTCGGCTCGATCCAGCAGATCGGCGACAGGACGACGGGAACCCCTTTGGCCCGGGCGACCTTGGCGAGTTGAAGCCCCTCCTTCGACATCCCGAACAGGTGGAGCAGACTCGACCGTTCAAGCCGGTCGGTCCACGGCGAAAACGGCCGGACCGCGAGCCCTCGGGCTTCGAGGTATCGACCGGTCTGGACAAGCTGATTCTCGCCGCCCCCGGGCGACTGGAACGCCGTCGAGGGGGCATGAACCAGGACCGACCCCGCCGCCATCTCCCCTTGGGATCGCTCGAGCAGCCAGCGACGCCCGGCGAGGGCCGGGTCTGGGTTACAGCTCGGGCTCGGAGCGGGAGCCTTCGAGGCCGCGATCCACCGTTGGGGCTCGATCGGCGTTCGCCGACGCTCCGCAACCAAACCACCGATCGCCATAGGTCCGCCCGTCCTTCCCTGGTTCGCGATCAGGCGCCATCCATGGTGCCCCTCTGCGCATCCCGACGAAGGCGTAGTTCTGGCCGGAACCGCCTCCGCCGTCAAGCCGAACTCGAAAAAATCCCCGAGCGAGCCGCCGAGCATTCCGCCCCGGACGGGAGATGTTACTTCTTCGCCTTGGTCCTGTTCTTGGCGGTGGAGGCGGGCTTCTTGGCGGCGGACGCCGACTTCTTGGTCTTGCCGAGGAAGTTCTGCTCGGCCTTCTCCAACTCCTTGGCCCCCACCAGGAAGGCGTCGGACGGGCCAAGCCTCAGCTTGTTGTTGGTCTTCTTCCCTTCCTTGACCGCGTTCTTGATCGCGTCGTCCGCATCGAGATCGCTGTACTTCTTCTTGACCTCGTCGACTTGCTTGCGAAGGTCGGCGAGGGTTGCCTTGAAGGTGTCCTCGGACTGCTTGAGCTTGGCCCCCTGCGCCCTGAGGTCGTTGCCTTGGGGGATCTGGCTCTTGATGGCGTTCTGCTCGGCCGAGATCTCCACCAGGGCCATCCTGACCCGCTCCCGCTCGGCGACGAGGGGCGAGTCGAGCCCCGTTCCCGGGAAGCCGGTCCGGCCGAACCCGCCATAGATCTGGGCGGGCGACGACGCCTGCTGCTCGCTGATCCGCTGGTTCAGGTCGCCCATCTGGCTTTGCAACTCGTTTCGGCTCTGATCGATTTGCGTGGACCGCTCATTGAGCTGCTGGGTGGTCATCTGCTGATCGCTCATCGAAGCATACGAGGCGAACGAGGTCCGGGCTTCTTTCAGCTTCGCGAGGACCGGCTTCTCGGCCTCAAGCACATAAACGTTGCTGACCTTGGCCAGCCCTTTCGGCTTGAGGGCCAGGTCGGTGGGCGTATCCTCGGCTCGAAGCGAGTTCCAGCTTGATCCCAGGATCACAATCAGCGAAGGCAGGACCAGCAAACGATCGAAGCGCATGGTCGGCTCCTGGTTTGAGGCAAGTTCCGACCCGTATTGTATCAGGTTTCCCTTGATGTCTTGGAGGGTTTCCCATCGAAAAATCTCGCCGGATCGTGGAACTCTCGGGGACTGATCTCCCGGATGAGGAAATCTCGACCGCCCTCGCAACCTTGGGTTGATCGAGGGCGGTCGAGGCGGTTTATTTCGCCCCGACGAACCGGCGGAAGAACGATCCGGGCTTCCACTGGGGTCGGGTGTCGCGGTTGGCCACGCGCTCGATCAGCTTGGCGACCAAGGCGTCAAAGTCGGCGGCGGATTGGCGGTCGACGGGTTGATTGAGGTCATCGGACGGGGCGTGGTAGCGCTCGGTCAGCCAGGTCTTGGCGGTTCGCTCGTCGGCCGAGCCTTTCTCGAAGCCGACCTTGAGCGCCAGCGCGGGGATGCCCTGGCGGATGAAGCTGTACTGGTCGCTCCGGATGAAGATGTTCCGCTTCGGCTCGGGGTCGGGCTCGGTCTTCAGGCCGAGCGAGCTGGCCACGGCGGTGACGTCGTCGCCGAGATCCGACTCGGCCAGTCCGTAGACGGTCAACCGCTTGAGCGGAAAGAGGGGCAAGAACATATCCGAGTTGATGTTGGCGACGATCGCCTTGGGGTCGACGGTGGGTGTCCCGGCGAAGTACCGGGAGCCGAGCAGCCCCTTTTCTTCCCCGGTCACGGCGACGAACAAGACCGACCTCCGGAGCGAAGCTCCCGACTCCTTGATCCGGGCCGCGACGTCGATCAAGCTCGCCACGCCCGAGGCGTTGTCCATCGCCCCGTTGAAGATCGAGTCGCCGTTGATCGGCTTGCCGACGCCGAGGTGGTCGAGGTGCGCGGTGAAGGCGATGTACTCGCCCTTGAGCTTGGGGTCGGTCCCCGGCAAGATGGCGGCGACGTTCTCCGAGGTCACGTCGGCCCGGGTCACGGCGACCTCGGCCTTGAGCGTGGCGGGGATCTCGAAGTGGGGGATCGGCTGGTTGCTGTCGGCGGCGATCAGGATCTCGTCGAACGAGTGGCCCGAGCCTTCGAACACCACCGAAGCCCGAGCCGGGTTGATCCCGACGGCGATTTGCAAGCCTCGGTTGTCGTCCATGTTCGGGTCGGCAAGACTCATCGACGGGAGGAACCGGGCCAAGGAGGACCGCTCCCACGGGATGTCGACGTTCTTGGGGTTGGCGATGGCCATCGTCCCGACGGCTCCGAGCTTTCGGAGCAAAGCCCCGCGCTCGCCCGCCGACTGCATGTGGGCCGCCAAGGCCCCCGGGATCGTACTCGGGGCGCCCGCGAGGTAGACGACCACTTTCCCCCGGACATCCAGCCCGGCAAAGTCGTCGACCTGGGCCTCGGGGTTGCTCAAGCCGTGGCCGACGAAGACGAGCGGGGCCTCGACCAAAGGCATGGGGTCGACCCGGAGCGAGATGATCGCGTCGTCGCCCAGGACCAGCGGGGTCGCCTGCCCCGCCCGGATCAACCGGAGCGATGACTTCGACTCGTCGATCGTCTTCGACTTGAATCGGACGGGCTGGATGAACCCTTCGGTCCCGGCCGGTTTCAGACCGTTGAGCTTGAACTGCTCGGCGACATACTCGGCCGCCTTCTTGTGCCCCACGCTCCCGGTGTCTCGGCCTTCGAGCTTATCATCGGCGAGGGCGCTGACATAAGACCACCAGCGGCTCCCGTTCGAGGCCGAGGTGTCGTCCGCGATCGTTTCGAGGTTGGCGATCGGAGCAGTAATGACCGACATCAATCCGACCCATAGCTTGATTCGTTGTCGCATGATCCGGTTGGTCTCAACTCTGGAGGTTCGGTTGTCCTGATCGAAGCGGGGAAGAACATCCTGACCAGTCGAACGCCGTTGGATGGTTTTTTCAACTGCAATCCCCCCCGAGAGTCCGGTTCGCCCGCGAAAAATGGCTGAAAACCTCTTGATTTATCCCATGCGACCTGGATTTTGTCCGGGCATGGGGCGAGAAATGTGGACGAGAATCAACTCGCGAAATTTTTGAAGATTTTGGTTGCAACCCGTCTCGCGGACCATTTATATTCTCAACGATCGAGCCGCGAATCGGGCGACACTTGTCGAGACCGGCTCGATCAACCAACCTAGCGTCGTCGATCGCTCGGACCCAACCCAACTTCTCTCCCGGGTCCAACTCTCCAGGGCGATCTTCGAACGGCCCGGCAAACACCCGACTTTGGTCGGCGTGTTCCTCGGGACTAACTATTCCCTTTTCCGTCCGATCGTCGCACGAGAACGAGTTTCACCACGAGAGTGGCGTTCCTTCGCGCACCCATCGTCACCTTTGGGCCGTTCGTCGTCGCGCCTCGCCGCGCGATCGGCTTCGGGACGGCCCGCGCGCCTCCTGAGCGAGCACGAGTGAAGTTTTTCTCGTTTTTATCCTTCATGGCAGAAGAAGGAGCCTCCGCGCCATCGCTTCCCGTCGGCCGGGTCCACATGGACCGCATTCGCCGACAAGCTCATCGAGATCCACGTCGCCATTGATGGACAGGTTTTCGCTTCGCGAAGGGCGAACCGAGGCATGCTACGCCGGGTTTCGCCCCCGCGACCAGGCGCCCCCTACCCGCTCGAATTCCCATCGAAAATGGAGTCCCTCTGATGATGAAGTCGAAGAGAAGAAGCGTCCGGGACCGGTGCTCCAAACCCGGGTTCACGCTGATCGAGTTGTTGGTGGTCATCGCGATCATCGCCGTCCTGATCGCCTTGCTGTTGCCCGCCGTTCAAGCGGCTCGCGAGGCGGCACGCCGCGCCCAGTGCGTCAACAACCTGAAACAGCTCGGGCTGGCCTTCCACAACTACGTTTCCGCCAACAACACCGGACCGCAGGGCTGCTACCACCAGAAACCGACGATCAACGCGTCCGCCACGCCTTGCTCGGGCAACCATGAGCATGGGTTGCTGGTGGGCCTCCTGCCGTTCTTCGAGCAGTCGGCCGTGTTCAACTCGTACAATGCCAGCGTCCACTTCACCTACCAGGACAACAGCACCGCGACGGGGAGCGGCCTCAGCTCGCTCTGGTGCCCCAGCGACCCGAGCGTGTCGAAGGGGATCGACATTGCCAGCGACTTCGGCTACACCCAGCCGTTCGTGATGCGGTACACCAGCTACAAGGGGAATGCGGGGACGTGGTTTGCGCCGGGACGCTACGAAGACCCGCTTTGCAGCAGTAATCCCGCCTCGTTTGCGACCCTGATGGGTCAGGCCAACGGAATCTTCAGCTTCTACAGCAGCATCCAGCTGGCCAGCATCAGCGACGGTACCAGCAACACCCTCTTGATGGGCGAAGCGGCTTACGGCAAGCTCACCACCGGCGACCAACGCGAGTGGCACTGGTGGACCTCGGGCGATTACGGCGACACCATGTTCACCACCATGTATCCGATGAACCCATTCAACAAGGTGCCCGGCCTCGACGCGGCTCAGGGGATCAACGCCGATGTCGATGTCGCCGCCGCGTCGAGCTTCCATCCTGGGGGGGCCAACTTCGCCATGTGCGACGGCTCGGTCCGATTCCTCAAGGAGACGATCGGGACCTGGGTCTACAACCATCAAACCGGCCTGCCGAACAACGTGACCCTCGACACCGGGGTCGGCACGAAGTTCCCCGGGATCTATTCGGTCGGAGCGCCGGGACTGGGGATCTTCCAGGCATTGTCGACCCGCAACGGCGGCGAAGTCCTCAGCGCCGACCAGTACTGAGCCGCGACGGTCGGGCGGTCCTTCCCCTTTTTGGGAGGGTCCGCTCCGACCGTTCGAAGGTTGCCAGGTCCATCGGGCCTGACCGGGGAAATCCTCGCGATCGGTGACCGACCGGTCGCGAGGGGCGAGGGCTTCCGGACCGGAAGCCTAGCGGTGAAGCTCGGGTCAGGAGTCGACGATGGTCTGGGTGATGAATCGGGTCTGGGCCTGCATCGAGAGCGTCGCAGAGAGGTTGGGCAAGTAGGCGAGCGGGACCATCTCGTCGAAGGTCGGCTTGCTTGCGACCTGCCGAGGTTTCGGCGTGTACCGTTCGTCCTTCCCTTTGGCGAGGAGGTCGCGCCAATCCTTCGCCGTCCGGCCGGGGCTCTTGCCGGTCGCGGCCTGGGCGACGGACATGACCAACTCGTTGAACAACCGCAACCCTTGATTGATGGCGTCGATCTGGGCGATGTCGCCGGCAAGCTGCGCCTGGGCGTTGACCGCCGCCTTTTGGGCTTCCATGTAGGCGTTGGCGAACGAGTACGTCTCGGTGACCGACTTTTGGGAGTCGGTTTCGGAGACAAGCGTCTTCGAACCGGCGACACCCACCCTGGGTCCGGTCGTGTTGGTTGTCGTTGTCCTGGAGACGGTCGGGAAGCCGTTGGCGTCGTAGCCGATCATGTCGCCGGGGCGAGGGTTGTAGGTCGGGGGCGGCGGCGGGGCGTAGAAGCGTCGGGCGTTGAAGCGTTCGCCTTCGACATACAGGATGCCCGGCGAGCCGGGGCCGCCGACCGGCTTGACCTCATATCTCATGAGATCCTTCATGAGCGACACCAGCATGTCGAGGAACTCTTCGGGCGGTCGCCCCCGGAGGACTTCGGTCGCGTGCCGCCGGACCTCGGGCGATTTCCCATAAACGGCCATCACCGCGATCGCCTTCGACGCGATCGGCCCCTCGATCTGGCCAAGAAGCTGAACCCCGATCGCCTGATCGACCGCCCCCCCGCCGCAAAACTCGCGGTAGATCGAGGGGACGGCGATCGGGTCGACGACCGCGTCGAACGCCGCCTGGGCCTCGGCCTGCTTCTTGCCGCCGTGGATCTCCTTATGCCACTTCTTGAACTTGACCGACCAATCCTTATCCGCCTTCTTCTGAGCGTCGTCGGCGACGATCTGGTTGCCCGTCATCCACCGCCCGTCATGCTTCTTGAAGCCCAGCTTCAACCAGGCGGCCTCGCGCCTCGGCTCAAGCTCGACCACCTTCCCGTAGTGGAAGGCCGCCTCGGGCTTGAGTCCGTTCTGCTCGCACCACTGAGCCAGCTTCCAGTGGGCCGCGCCGGTGTCGGCGACCTTCTCGACCATCCCATTATATTTGGCCAGAACCTCGGCTTCGGCGGCGGAAACCTCCGCCTTGACGACCGGGTTCGGCCCATCCGGCGGCTTCGACGAGTCCTGGACGCTCAACACGACCGAGCAGAAGATCACGAGTGGGAACATCGCGACACCACCTCCGGGGGCCGAGGGTCGTCCGATATCATCCACCAATCACTTCTCATTGATGTTACCCTCCCTAAGATCGGCAAGCAAGCGAAAACTTGGCCTTCGATCTTTCTTGCCTGGGATCATGGGTCAGTAAAACACCGGTTGGAAGGCTCGAACAGCCCCCAGCTTGTTTCCCCAACGCCGATAAACGGGTAAACTATGGCTGGGACAAAAAAGAGAGGAATATCGAAATCATGACCATCGAGTTGCCGAAAGATCTGGAAAATTCGATTATCGCCAAGATCCAGAGCGGCTTGTTTCCTTCGATCGACGCTGCGATGATCGAAGCTGCACGGCTGCTCCTTGAGCGAATCGACCAAAATCAGTCTTCCATTTCTCGATTGCCATCGAGCCAGGACACCTCCGAGTTGTCGAGTAAGCCGATCTGGGAGCAGATCCAGGATCTGACCGAGGACGTTCCGGATGAGGTTTGGGATAAGATCCCGATCGACTTGGCCGAGCAGCATGACCATTACATCCACGGAACGCCAAAGCGAACCAAGGCATGAGGCAGATTTTTGTCGATACGCTTTATTGGATCGCAATCACCAATCGACGAGATCAATGGCATCAAACCGCCATGAAAGCTAGCTTGAGCCTTGTAGGTTGTTATTTCGTGACGACCGAAGAGGTTCTTACTGAGTACTTGACAGCTTTCTGCGGAAACGGTCCCGTCTTGAGACAACGTGCCGTCGTCTATACTCGCGGACTTTACAATAATCGAAATGTCATTATATTTCCTCAGTCAAATCTGACCTTCCTTGCGGGGTTGAGCCTTTATGAAGCACGTGCGGACAAGGAATATAGCCTTCCCGATTGCATTTCGATGGCAACTATGCGACGAGAAGGGATCACCGAGATTCTCACCAATGACGATCATTTTTCTCAAGAGGGTTTCATCAAGCTGCTACGACCTTGAGCTTTTCCTTTTCCATAATTCGTCTGGCACTAATAATGGCTTTGAATCAAGGACGAAGATTAGAGATGGGTCGCACCAGTCCGTAGATACGATATTGCGATCCATCTCGAGCCATCTCAATTAGGAATAATACACCCATTCCGACAACATTTGAAGGAAGAAAACCATGACTGTGGAATGCTATCATTGCAATAACGACGCCGGCATCGTTACGAAATGCGATTACTGCGATGAGTATATTTGCTCCGTGTGCGGATATGACACTTGCATTTATTGCCAAACTACAACCTGCAAGTTTTGCCAGATCAATGGAAAATGTCGGCAGTGCAATCAAGCGCTTGACAAGAAATAATTGCTTGCGGGTGACTTTTGATTAAACATGAATGGGATTGAACATGGCATTGCCTAGTGCTTGATATGGCGTGACTCTCACCAAAATTGAACTGTCGCCAACCGTCCCGCCCCGTGTACAATCAGCCAGGACATTCCCGACAAGGAGGTCATCAGCCCGAAGTGGTTCCCGTCCTGGAACAAGGTGGATCGCCCATGCGAGTCGTGCTCGCGGAAAAACCGTCGGTTGCACGTGAACTTGCCTCGTTCCTGGGGGCGTCGAAGCGGTGCGATGGTTATTTTGAAGGGGCAGGGTATCAGGTGACCTGGGCCTTGGGGCACCTGGCGACGCTCAAGGAGCCTCAGGATTACGACCCCGCTCTCAAGAAGTGGACGTTGGATTCGCTGCCGATCGTCCCGGATCGGTTCGGGTTGAAGGTGATCGAGGAGGGGGGCGCCCGCAAGCAGTTTGCCGTCATCAAGCGGTTGTTCCGGGCCGCCGACAGCCTGATCGAGGCGACCGACGCCGGACGCGAGGGGGAGTTGATCTTCCGGTACATCCTCGAATTGACCGGGAGTCAGGGCAAACCGGCGCAGCGGCTCTGGCTCAGTTCGTTGACCGAGTCGGCGATCCGCGACGCTTTCCGGTCGCTCAGGCCGCTCGCCGACTATGACCGGCTTTACGCCGCCGCCCGGTGCCGGAGCGAGGCCGACTGGCTCGTCGGCCTGAACGCGACGCGGTATTACACCGTGAAGTACCGGAGTGGCGGCGGTCGGCTCTGGAGCGTCGGTCGGGTGCAGACGCCCGTCCTGGCGATGATCGCAGGCCGAGACAACGAGATCCGCGCGTTTCGCCCCGAGCCGTTCTGGGAACTGCTCACCCGCTATCGCGAGGTCACGTTCCGTTATGCTGGCGATCGGTTCTTCGTCGAGGTTGAGGCCCAAAACCTCCTGGATCAAGTCATCGACCAACCCTTCACCATCACCAAGGTTGAGCGCAAGCCCGAGCGTGAGCGAGCCCCCCTGCTCCACGACCTGACCGATCTCCAGCGCGAGATGAACCGACGGTACGGGATGTCGGCCGACGCCACGCTCAAGGCCGCGCAATCGCTCTACGAGTCGAAGCTGATCAGCTACCCCCGGACCGACTCGCGGCACCTTAGCCGCGATCTGAAACCGAAGATGCCGACGATCCTCAAAGACCTGGCCAAGCAGTGGCCCACCGAGGTCGGTCGGCTCGACCTGGCCCGGTTGACCTCGGACGCCCGAATCTTCGACGACGCCAAGGTGGCCGACCACCACGCCATCATCCCCACCGGCAAGACCCCCGGGGCGCTCGGACCAGCCTTGACCAAGGTTTACGACGCGATCGTCCTCCGGTTCATCGCCGCGTTCTACCCCGCTTGCGTCCGCGAGGTGACCACCATCCTCGCCGAGTCCGCCACGGTCCCGTTCAAGGCCCGAGGCGTCCGGGTCGTCGAAGCGGGCTGGACCGTCCTCGATCCCCGCAAGCCGTCCGCGCAATCCGAGGAAACCCAGGACTTGCCCGAGTTCCGGGTCGGCGAGACCGGACCGCACGCCCCTTCGATCCGCCAGGGGGAAACCTCACCCCCCAAGCCGTTCACCGAGGGGACGTTGCTCGGGGCGATGGAAACGGCGGGCAAGCTCGTCGACGACGAAGCCTTGCGCGAAGCCCTCAAAGAGCGAGGCTTGGGGACACCGGCCACCCGGGCTTCGGTGATTGAGACTTTGCTCGGCCGCGAGTATATCGTCCGCGAGGGCAAGAACTTGGCGGCGACCGACCTGGGGCGTTACCTGATCGCCCTGGTCGCCGATCGGGCGCTCAAGTCTCCCGAGCTGACCGGCGACTGGGAGGCGAAGCTCCGCGAGGTCGAGCGAGGCAAGCTCGACCCCGACGCTTTCATGGCCGAGATCGTCCGATACGCGGGGGTCGTCAGCCACCCGACCGAAGATGCGATGAGCGTCGACCCCAACCAGTGGGGTCCTTGCCCGATCTGCGCTCGACCGGTGATCGAAGGGAAGCGTGGGTTTGGCTGCTCGGGGTGGCGCGAGGGGTGTCCGTTCAAACTCTTCCGCGACCAAGACGGGCGGACCTTGAACGACGCCGAGGTCCGCCGCCTCCTCCAGCATCGCGCCCTGTTTCCCGTCGGGGACGGGGCGAACGTCCTCCAACTCCTCGACAACGGCGGAGTCGTCGCGATCCCCGTCCCATCGAACGAGCCGCGCCGCGACTTCCGACCCGGCGCGAAGGCGGTGACCCGTGCCAGACCGAGTCGACCCTCCCGGGCCAGGCCCGAAGCGTCGGCGACGGGGGTCGAACCGGCCCCGGCCACCAAGCCGAAGCGAACGGCAGCCCGGTCCGCCAAGTCAGCCGGCGCCGAATCGGCCTTGGCAACAAGTCCGATCAAGAAGTCGAAGAACCCTTCGCCGGGAGGGTTCGGGGTGGTGTCGCTCGGGGTTTGCCCGCTTTGCGGCGGGTCGGTGGTCGAGCAGACCAAGGGGTATAGCTGCGACAACTGGAAGAACGGTTGCAAGTTCACGATCTGGAAGACGATCGCCGGCAAGAAGATCACGATCCGATCGGCCCAGGCGTTGCTCAAGAAGGGGCGAAGCCCGAAGCTCAAGGGGTTCGAGTCGAAGTCGGGCCAATCCTTCGACGCCTTCCTCAAGCTCGATGGCGGCGAGGTCCGCTTCGACTTCGGTGGTCGCTGAGCCGGATACTTTGACAAGTCGACCTCGGGGTGTGCGATAATCTCGGGCGATTCCCCATCTCGGAGGCCGTCCGCCGATGACCGAGTTCTCCGTCGATCCAACCCGGTTGATCCGACCTCGCCGCGCGATCGTCGGAGCCTCGGCGATCCTGCTCCCGTTCGATTCTTCGGGCGCGATCGACTGGCCTGCGTTCGAAGCCCATGTCGCCCGGACGTTGGCTGTCGGCTTGATCCCGGCCGTCAACATGGATACCGGGTACGTCAACTTGATCGGCCACGACGCAGAACTCGAAGTCCTCCGTCGGACCCGAAGCATCGCCGATGGTCGATCGTACTTCGCCGGGGCGTTCGTCAAGGATGAGGCGGGAAGCCGGTTCGATCGCGACGCCTACCTCTATCGGATCGCGGTGGTGATCGAGTTTGGCGGGACTCCCGTCATCTTCCCGTCCTATGGTCTGACCGGCCAAGGTGATGATGAGGTTGTCGCGGCTCATGCCGAGTTGGGGCGACACACCGACCGGTTTCTCGCCTTCGAGTTGGGTCGAGAATTCGCCCCGTTCGGGCGGATCTACTCGCTGGACGTTTTCCGGGGGTTGATGGGCGTCTCACAATGCGTTGGAGCGAAGCATTCGTCGCTTCGCCGCGAGCCGGAATGGCTCAGGCTGATCGAGCGCGACCGAATCCGCCCCGACTTTCGGATCTACACCGGGAATGATCTGGCGATCGACATGGTGATGTACGGGAGCGACTACCTCCTCGGCCTGAGCACCTTCGCCCCCGACCTGTTCGCCGAGCGTGACGCCTGGTGGGCTTCGGGCGACCCCAGGTTCTTCGAGCGGAACGACTGGCTTCAATTTTTGGGTTCCTTCGCGTTTCGAAGCCCCGTCCCGGCTTACAAGCACTCGGCGGCGATGTTCTTGAAGCTTCGAGGGTGGGTGGTCGACGATCGGACCCACCCAAAAAGCCCAGGTCGGCCCGACTCCGACCGGGCGGTGTTGCGGACCATCCTCGAAGGCTTGGGGATGCCGCCCGAAGGGATCAACTGATCATGCAAGCGCCTCGGATGGCCTCGATCAAGACCGTGGATGATTTTCGGGCCCATTGCGAGGCCCTGGGTATCGCCTTGGCGATCGACGACCGGGTCGAGTCCGGCCCGAGCAGTCCGCTCGCGCAACCGCTGGAGGTCGAGACCCCGATCGGGCCGTTCTCGGTCGGCAACCGGTTCACCATCCTGCCGATGGAAGGCTGGGACGGGACATCGGATGGCCGCCCGTCCGACCTGACCCGGCGACGCTGGCGGAACTTCGGCCTGAGCGGGGCCAAGCTGATCTGGGGAGGCGAGGCCGTCGCTGTTCGCCATGACGGTCGGGCCAGCCCCCGAGAGTTGTTCATCAATCGCGACACGGTCGACGACTTCGCCAACCTCCGGGCCACCGTCGTCGAAGCCCACGTCGAGCGGTTCGGCCCCGGAAGCGACGCCAACCTCCTGGTTGGGCTCCAACTGACCCACTCGGGCCGATTCGCCCGGCCCAACGACGCGACCCGCCCCGAGCCGAAGATCGCCTACCGCCACCCCCACCTCGACCCGATGCTCAGCATTCATGATGACGGCGCGGTCTTATCCGACGCCGACCTATCCACCTTGGTCGGCGACTTCGTCGAGGCGGCTCGACTGGCTTGGGTCGCGGGGTTCCGGTTCGTCGACGTCAAGCAGTGCCACGGCTACCTCGGCCACGAGTTGCTGTCAGGCGTGGACCGACCAGGCCGGTTTGGCGGGTCGCTCGCCAACCGGGCTCGGTTCCTGGGCGAGGTCGTCGAGGGGATCAAGCGAGCGGCCCCCGACCTCGCGGTGGGGGTTCGCCTGAGCCTGTTCGACTTCATGCCGTTCCGCGCGGGGGTCAGCGGGGTCGGTCAGCCCGCCTTCAAGGCCCCATACCGCTATGCTTTCGGCGGCGACGGGACCGGCCTGGGGATCGACCTCAACGAGGTTTCGGCCCTGATCGGGATCTTCGAAGCGTTGGGGATCAGCCTGGTTTGCACCTCCGCCGGAAGTCCTTACTACAACCCACATATTGTCCGACCGGCGACGTTTCCCCCCTCCGATGGCTACCTCCCCCCCGAAGACCCTCTGGTGGGAGTGGCCCGGCAGATCCGGGCCGTGGCCGATCTCAAAGCGCGTCACCCTCATCTGATCCTGGTCGGTTCGGGCTACTCTTACCTCCAGGACTGGCTTCCCAACGTCGCCCAGAAGGTCATCCGCGACGGGGGGGCCGACACGATTGGGCTTGGCCGGATGGTCTTGTCGTACCCGGACCTCCCCGCCGACGTGCTCGAAGGTCGCCCGATCGCTCGCAAGCGAATCTGCCGGACTTTCAGCGACTGCACCACCGCCCCCCGCCACGGCCTCGTTTCGGGTTGCTACCCGCTCGACCCGAGTTACAAAGCGACGCCCGAGCGCGACCGGGTTCAGGAGATCAAGCAAGCGGTCGCCCGCAAGTTGGCGACGACGGCCCTCGCCGACTAGGCCACCGAGCGAAATCGATCGATCCCGTGATTTTGTCTGCTAACGACCCGCTCGCCAAAAGATAATATCCAGGGGAAACTTGCGCCGACTACGCCCTCGTTGGGTTCGTTCCGTTAGGCAGTCCCCGAGGCGTCCCGATCGGAGATAGGGTTCGTTTCGCTGGAGGAATTTTCGGAGCGGATAGCCGGAGGTTGGGTTCGTTTCGCTCAGGCCATCTCGACCACTCGACCATGCGATTGGGTTCGTTTGGTCGAAGCCGCGATGTCAGGACCATTCAGCCCGATTGGGTTCGTTTGGGTATTGCTTTCGAATCTGGAGATTCTCCGGGATCAAGAATTGCAGATCGCAGGATTGCAGATCGCAAAGCAGGAAAAATCTTAGTTCCTGGATTTTTTGCGATTTGCGATCCTGCAATCTGAATCTCCAGATTCGAAAGCTACACCCGGTTCGTTTCGCCTTGATCGCCAGGCCGAACAGAACATCGGGTGAGTCTCAGGCAACTTGAACTATTCGATTCCAAACCCCCAGCAACCGTGATGATTGATGACCAAACCCATCGAAGTCATACCGAAGTGGACGTTGGCTTTGTTCGGCGTCCTTACCCTGGGGGCGTGTGAAGCCCAAGCCCAGCGGCAGATGGAAGCTTTGGGCCGGGGGACGGTCGCTCTCCGGGCCGACGCCCGAGGGATCTTCGTCGCCTGGCGACTCCTGGCGACCGACCCCGAGGGGGTCCGGTTCCACCTCGACCGATCGACCGACGGCCAAGCCCCTCGCCGGTTGACCGCCGAGCCGATCCCCTTGGCCAACTTCGTCGACAACGACGCCAAGCCGGGTCGAGAGCATGCCTACGTCGTCCGCCCGGTCGATGTTGAAAGTCGAGAACTGCCAGCGGGTCGGCCCGCCCTGGTCCGGGCCGGGGCGACGAACCCGTACCACGAAGTCCCGGTTCAACCTCTGCCCGGATACACCCCGAACGACGCGTCGGTAGGCGACCTTGACGGCGACGGTGAGTACGAGTTGGTCGTCCACATGACCGGCCGAGGCCGTGACAACTCGCAAAACGGGATCACCGACCCGCCGGTCCTCGACGCCTATCGCCTTGATGGGACTCGGCTTTGGTCGATCAACCTCGGCAATAACATCCGAGAGGGGGCTCATTACACCCAGTTCCTCGTGTACGACTTCGACGGCGACGGCCGGAGCGAACTGGCCTGCAAAACCGCCGACGGCTCGATCGACGGGGTGGGGAAGGTGATCGGCGACCCGGAGGCCCATCATGTCGACCCAACCTCCGGGAAGATCCTGAAGGGTCCCGAGTTCCTGACCGTCTTCGACGGGATGACCGGCAAGGCGCTGGCGACGTCGGAATATTTGCCGGGCCGAGGGGATCTCGGAGGCTGGGGTGGCGTCGGGGGCAACGGCGGTAATGACCGCTCCGGGAACCGGGCGGATCGGTTCTTGGCGTGCGTCGCCTACCTCGACGGGGTCCGGCCGAGCCTGGTCATGTGCCGGGGATATTATGGCCGGACGGTCTTGGCCGCCTGGGACTTCCGCGACGGCGCCTTGACCTCGCGATGGGTGTTCGACAGCGGCCAAGGCGACCCCAAATTCAGCGGTCAAGGCAACCACAACCTCGGCGTCGCCGACGTCGATGGCGATGGCCGCGACGAGATCATCTACGGGTCGATGGTCGTCGACGATGATGGCCGGGGGCTGTTCTCGACCGGGCTCCGCCACGGCGACGCCCTCCACGTCTCCGACCTCGACCCATCTCGACCCGGTCTGGAAGTCTTCGGCATCCACGAGAACGAGGCGAGTACCCCGAACGAACGCCCCGGGACGGCGATGTACGACGCGAAGACCGGGGCCATCCTCTGGACCACCGCCCCCGGCGTCGACGTGGGCCGAGGGCTGGCCGCCGACATCGACCCGAACTACCCCGGCGCCGAGTGCTGGGGAGGTCCCGGAGGACTCCGATCGAGCCGAGGCGACGCCATCGGCCCCGCCCCCCGCTCGGCCAACTTCGCGGTCTGGTGGGACGGCGACCCGCTCCGCGAACTCCTCGCCGGGACGAAAATCTCGAAGTGGAACCCGACAACCCGTCAAGCCGACGTGATCTTCTCCGCCGAAGGTTGCTCGTCGAACAACGGGACCAAATCGACCCCCGCGCTCAGCGTCGACCTCTGGGGCGACTGGCGCGAGGAGGTGATCTTCCGAAGCGCCGACAACCAATCGCTCCGGATCTACATCTCGACGATCCCGACCTCGATCCGTCTGACGACCTTGATGCACGACCCGCAATACCGGCTGGCGATCGCCTGGCAAAACGTCGGCTACAACCAGCCGCCGCACCCGGGGTTCTTCCTCGGGCATGACTTCGTTCCGCCCAAAGCCGCCGCGATCCGCGTGACCCGAGGGACGACTCGGCCATGACGCCACCCCTCGAAGCCTCAAAGCGCATCGGCCGAAACCACCTCGCCGCCCGCGACGGTCCCGATCGACCGCCAGATTCGCCAGTCGATGGCCGACTTGATGAACTTCACGCTCCCATCGCCGAAAAAGGCGTTGACGCCGCCGGGATCAGTCCATTCAAGCATAATTTAATACGAATCGGCCGAGACGACCTCTCCGCCGTTCCGCGTCGCCAATGCTTGGAGCACCAAGCTCGATGGCGAGTAGATCGTCGAGCCGCCGGTCGTCTGGCCCGAGTCGCGGAGCACCGCCTTGATGAAGCGGACCGAGCCATCGGCGAAGACGAAGTTCGCTCCGCCGGGGTGGCGGCTCGAATAATCGTCGAGGCCCCCGTCTTCGTCGGTGTCGGTGTTGAGCAGGTGGCAGTGCGCGTGGACCAGCGTCGCCGCCGGGTAGAAGGGTGCCCCCGTCGTCGGGCAGCGGTTCATCGAGCCTCGGCGGGTCACGCTGTTGGCGACGACGCCGGCCCAGACCCCGTTGACGTTCGACCAGGCCCGTTCGCCCACAAGGATCGTCTGGCTCGACCCGTCGGTGATGTCGGCCAGCCGAATCCCGCTGTTGCGGAACATGACACCGTTGCCCAGCCCGTCTTTGTTCAGGCCGGTGGCCGAGTCCGCCTGGTCGTTGCCGACGCACGCGGCGTAACTTGCCGGCGTCATGGTCGCCAGCACGTTCCCCGAGGCGTCCGAAACCGAGAACGGCCCGTTGGTAATGTCGGAAGGGCAAAGATAGGCGGTCATCGACGCTCGGACGACGGTCGAATTCGGCGGGGCCTCGACCGCTAGGCCGAAATTGATGGCGTTGAAGGTCGGCCCCTGTTCAAGTTGGGGCAAGATCATGGCTCCCCAGCCCCACCCCGCAGCCGTGTCGGTCGCCCCGTCCACGAAGCGGCCCTGGGCGGCATAGCCCATCGGGAAGGCCCCGGTCGCGTCGTGATAATTATGCATCGCCAGCCCAAGCTGTTTCAGGTTGTTGACGCACTGCGACCGCCTGGCGGCTTCCCGAGCAGCCTGCACGGCGGGGAGCAGCAAGGCGATCAAGACCGCGATGATCGCGATCACCACCAGCAACTCGATCAAGGTGAACGCTCGAAGACGTCGAGGGCACATACCCAAGGTTCCTCCCAGTGGGCCAGAAACAGAAAACAAAGAGGTTGGTTCCGCCTAGAGATCCCATCGCAAAGTCCGCGACGGCCCAGAGCCTCGCCGAGGGGCGGTCCCGCAACCTTCGAAGACTGTTCGAAGGTTGCTCCCCCCGGCGAAGCCTCTGGTCGCTCCGATCCAGAGCCCCCTCAAGGACCCTAGACTCGGTGTTGTCATCCGCAAAGCTCGGCCCGCCGAAGGAGTTTCCTTCGACCCGAGTCGGCCTTGACGGTCGTCGCTGAAACTGAGATTCAATCTCAGCAAGATTCATGATCGACAAATTGGGGGAGACTGTCAAGCCTCGCGACCGGATTTCTCGGCTTCGAGGGGGTCGACGAAGCTGCCCAGAGGGATAAGGATTTTCAATCGTGGATATCTACATTGACGCCGATGCTTGCCCGGTCAAGGACGAGGTTTACCGGGTCGCCAAGCGTTACGAGGCCAAGGTTTACGTCGTGGCGAACTCGGCCATCTTCGTTCCCTCGCGACCGGAGATCGAGCGCGTCGTGGTCCGAGGCGGGATGGACATGGCCGACAACTGGATCGCCGAGCGGATCACCGCCGAGGACATCGCCATCACCACCGACATCCCCCTGGCCGACCGCTGCTTGAAGCGAGGGGCCACCGTTCTCGGACCCAGGGGCATGCCGTTCACCGACGAGTCGATCGGCGAAGCCCTGGCGACCCGAGAGTTGCTCGATACCCTCCGCCAAGGGGGAATGCTCGGCAGCGGCCCGCCGCCGTTCGGCCCCAAGGACCGATCGAAGTTCCTGGCCAAGCTCGACGAGGCGATCCAGGCAATCCGGCGTCGGAAGAAATGAGAAAAGTCGGGAACGATTCGGCCCGGTCCCGGCATATCCTGGAGGCGGAGACGAACCCGAACCCACGAAAGTGAGCACTTGATGGCGATCGGCCCCTCGAACTCAGCCCGGAGCCTCGACGCCCTGTTCAACGGCGGGTCGGTCGTCGGCCTGACCGACGGCGCCTTGCTCGAACGTTTCCTGTCGGGCAAGGGGCGTGGTGCGGAACTCGCATTCGAGGCGTTGGTGAGCCGTCATGGGCCGATGGTCTGGGGCGTGTGCCGCCGGGCCTTGGCCAACCCCACCGACGCCGACGACGCCTTCCAGGCGACGTTCCTCATCCTCGTTCGTCGGGCAAACTCGATCCGGGTCGACGACTCGCTCGGGCGCTGGCTCTATGGCGTAAGCCGAAGGGTCGCCGCCAAGGCCCGCGCCGACCGCGACCGTCGGAGGCGCCGCGAGTCGGGCGGGATCATCCCGGATCGGCCCTCGGGCGATGCGTCCGACCGCGACAAGGCCGAAACCTTCGAGGCCCTCGACGAGGAGGTTCGCAAGCTTGTCGAACCGTTCCGGTCCGCGATCGTCCTCTGCGACCTCGGCGGCTCGACCCACGAACAAGCCGCCCTCGACCTTGGTTGCCCGGTCGGGACGATCAAGAGCCGCCTGGCCCGGGGTCGCGACCGGCTCCGGACCCGCCTCGTCCGTCGCGGGGTCGACTGGAATTGGGCGGTGTTCTCGGCGGGTGCGACCGCCGCACCTCGGTCGGTGATCCGCTCGACCGTCCGGCTGGCGATGTTGATCGCCGCCGGGGGGTCGAAGGTGGTGCCTTGCTTGAAGGTTGGTCAATTTGTCCTCAAGAATGGAGTCATTCGAATGGTGATCTCGGTTCCTTTTCAATGGGTCGTGGGCACCGCCCTGGTCGCGGCGATGGGTGCGACGGGTTTGACGTGGGCCTCGAAGCCGTCGGGTGATCGCCCGGCATCCGAAGCTCAAACTTCGGATGAGCATTCAGGCGACAAACCGGTCGCGATCTTGCCCAAACCTCCCCAGGTCAACTTACCCCGCCAGTTCAGCCGGGCTGGCTTGCCCAGTCGGGTCGCTAGTTCGGGTAATGGTCACCCTGCGGCCACCACTCAAGTCCCTAACAACCCTGCGGGAAATCTACCGGCCTCACCCACGATGACGCCGACCGAGGTGGCCAAGTCCAACATCCCCCGCGAGTTCAACCGAGTGTCCATGCCCGATTACGAGGTCCAGACGCCCGATGTGATCATTGTCGAAGTCCTCAAAGCCTTGCCCGATCGGCCCATCACCGGCGAACGTCTCGTCCGCCCCGACGGCAAGATCTCGCTCGGATATTACGGCGAGGTCTATGTCGCTGGTTTGACCACGACCCAGATCAAAGAAAAGGTCGTCCTGCACCTCCGGAAATACCTCGATGATCCGACGCTCGGGTTGGAGACGGTCAAGGACGGGAAGACCTCGCAGGTCGCCCCCGCCGAGTCGACCCGCGTTTTCGTCGATGTGTGCAGCTACAACAGCAAGGTTTACTATGTTCAGGGGGATGTCGGCACGCCGGGGAGGCTGCCGGTCACGGGCAACGAGACGGTGCTTGATGCGATCCAGTACGCGGGAGGCATCATCCCCGTAGGTGATGCTGCGCTGACGATCCGATTGGTCCGGCCGGCCCCTCCCGGTGCATGCTGCGAGCAGATCCTGCCGGTCGACTTGGCGGCAATCACGGATAAGGGGAACAGCACGACGAATTACCAGATGATGCCGGGCGACCGCCTGATGGTTCATCGCGACCACAGGCCAGTTGACACGAATCCGACGATTGACCATGAAGCCCGAATCAAAGAATTGGAAAGGAAGCTTGAAGCGGCGCTGAAGAAGATCGAAGCGTTGGAGGGGCAGTGATCGAAAATCCGATCGCCGGTCCGCCCGATCCGTCAAAACTCCCGCAAGCCGCCGAGGGTGCCCGACCGATCCTCTTTGGTAGAGGCCGCGTTGACGGTCCTGGCGAAATAGGCTATGGTCCCGTCCTTCGATCCCAAGGATGGGACGACCTTTCGGGTTTGGCCCGATCCGACCCGGCGCAAGGAGGCTCGTGGTGAGTATGATCACCGACTCGACCCTGGACCTCGACACCGAGGCGTCGGGCCTGGCCTTCGCCCGGGACGTGCTCCGGATCGAGGCCGACGCCCTGGATCGGGTCCGCGACCGGCTTGACGGGACGATCGCCCGCGCGGCGGATCTGGTCCATCGCTGCTCGGGGGCGGTGATCGTCACGGGGATGGGCAAGGCGGGGCTGGTCGGGCAGAAGGTCGCGGCAACTTTGGCCTCGACCGGGACCCGGGCTTATCCGCTCCACCCCGGCGAGGCGATCCACGGCGACCTCGGGCGGATCAAGGGCGACGACGTGGTCCTTGCCCTGTCGCAGAGCGGCGAGACCGACGAGGTCTTGCGGATCGTCCCGCCGATCCGACGGCTGGGGGCGACCTTGATCGCGATCACCGAGCGATCCACCAGTTCGCTCGGGAGGGCGAGCGACCTTTGCGTCGCGCTTGGGCCGATCGCCGAGGCTTGCCCCCTGGGCCTGGCCCCTTCGGCGAGCAGCACGGCGATGATGGCCGTCGGCGATGCTTTGGCCCTCCTCGTCAGCCGCTTGAGGAACTTCCGGGCCGAGGATTTCGCCCTCAATCACCCCGGAGGGAGCCTCGGGCGTCGGCTCGCGTTCGTCGAGGACCTGATGCGGACCGACCGCAGGCTTCGCCGCGCCCACCGATCGAAGACGGTCCGCGAGGTGTTCGTCGCCCTGGCCGGGCCGAGGCGGCGGTCGGGGGCGGTCCTGATCGTCGACGACTCCGAGCGGCTGGTCGGGATTTTCACCGACTCCGACCTCGCTCGCCTCTTCGAGCGCCGCCAGGACGCCACCCTCGACGGGCCGATCGAAGCCGTGATGACCGCCGACCCGATCCAGGTCGTCGTCGGCTCGACGGTCCTCGAAGCGGTCGACCTGATGAAGTCGCGGAAGATCAGCGAGCTTCCGGTTGTGGATCGAACCGGCCATCCCGTCGGCCTGATCGACCTGACCGACCTGATCGGCCTAGTCCCGTCGGACCTGGAGGATGGAATCGAGCCATGATCCCCTCCCATGTCCTCGACAAGCTTGGCCCGATCGAACTCCTGGTCCTGGACGTTGACGGCGTCCTGACCGACGGTTCGATCATCATCGACAATCACGGCGTCGAGTCGAAACATTTTCATGTGCGCGATGGCGCGGCGATTGCCATCTGGAACAAGACGGGAAAGCGGACGGCCATCCTTTCGGGGCGATCGGCGCGCTGCGTCGACCTCCGGGGGGGGGAACTCGGGATCAAGCCGGTGGTCCAAGGGGCTTCCGACAAAGGCGAGGCGCTGCGGGCGATGATCCTCGAACTGGACCTCGAACCGAGTCAGGTGGGCTTCATGGGCGACGACCTCGCCGACCTCCCCGCGATGGAACTGGCCGGATTCTCGGCCTGCCCCGCCGACGCCGCCGCCGAAGTTCGCGGCTTCGCCGACCTCGTGACCGACGCCCGAGGGGGCCGAGGCGCGGTCCGCGAGGTGGTCGAAACGCTCCTCAAGGCCCAAGGCTCGTGGCCGAGGTTTCGGTCGGGCACTCCGGGAACCGCATGATAAGTTTGAGCTGCCTTCCGGCTCGCTGGAAACGATCTCGGCAATTTTTGCACGGTCGGATCGACAAATCGGATCAATCGACACGTTCAGGTCGGTCGGTCGATCAAGTCGTCGAATCGTCCCGAAGACTTTGAGAAACGGGCCCTTTGCTCCCAAAGGGCGGGTGGTGGTCGGCCGAAGGCCCTTTTGGATACCGGATGCCACCGTGATCAAGAAAGCCGCACTCATCCTCTTCACGTTCAGCGCCCTGGTCGGGGCCCACCTGGTTTACACCCAGGCTTTCGTCGTCATCGCCGAGCGCCTGACCGCCTCCGGCGGCGACGACGTCTCGCAGTTCCCGGAATCGGGACCGGAGTCGGCCCTCCGATCCAACCAGCTCGCCCAGGAAAACTTCGGCAAGGGGCATTGGACGACGCAGGCCGTCAAGATCTCGTATTACGACCAGTCTCGCGGCAGCTACATGTACGCCCAGAACTACGATCGGAAGAATGAAGGCAAGCGGATGGAGATCACTCCGTTCGCGATGATCCTGCTCTCGAAGGATGGTTTGAGCCACAAGACCATCACGAGCGACAAGGCGATCGTCGACATGAGCCAGCCGTTCGGCGTGATGAAGACCAGCGGCGAAGCCTCGAGGATCACCCACGCCCAGTTGATCGGCAACGTCCGGATCAGGGACGACAAGGGGACCCCCGAGAATCCCGTCGACGACCTCCTGATCGGTCCCATGACCGAGGTCGAATTCGACGAGAAGACGATGCGGCTCACCAGCAAATCCGACGTGGTGATCCAGGATCAGGACATGATCATCACCGGCTCGGAGATGATGATCCAGCTCCGCCGGAAGAACCCGGTCAACCCCGGCGGAGGTCCGGGAGTCATGGCGTCCGGCGGTGGGGGAGGCTCCGGCGGTTACGACACCGAGACGGCTTTCCTCTACAAGAACATCCACATCAAGATCAAGAACGTGACTCCGGGCGGCATCCTGATGGGACAGTCCAAGCCCGACGCGAAGGGGCAAACCCCGCTCGACCTCGAATGTGCCGGGCAGATGCGGGTCGACATGCCTAAGCCGCAGCCGGTCGTCGCGGTCGGCCCGCCGAATCCCTACCGAGAACCCGACCCGACCTATGCCCGATTCGAGAAGAACGTCCGGGTCATCCGGGGGGTCGCCCAGCGCGACCAGCTCAACTGCGACATGCTCTACCTGACCCTCAAGCCCGACCCCAAAGCGGCGGACCCGACGGAGGTCAAGTCGGCTCTCCCGGGCGAGACCCCGGCCGCTCCGACTCCGACGACCGGAGGGCCGCTCACCCAACTGAAGCTCCGGGTCGCGTTTGCGACGGGGCATGCCGTCTGGGTCCAGTCCGAATCCCAAGGGTTGAAGGCCAAGTGCGTCGAGCTGAAGTACGAAAAGCACCTTGAGGAAGGGACGCCCGATAAGACGTACCTCAACGGTGGGTCGGCCAGGAAGCTCTGGGTCGAGAAAGAGGAATACGTCTCCGAAGGGCCTAACGTCGGCTCGGTCAAGTCGGTGCTGAACATGGAATCTGCCGACGCGACCATTTTCGACTTCGGCCCGGGGGGGACGTCGAAGGTCGTCGCCCGAGGCCCTGGGAAGACAGAAGATCGACCGAGCCGGAGCGATTCGGTCACTCGGACCGCCTGGTTCGAGGACCAGATGATGCTCCAAACCTGGCGAGACCTGCCCAAGACGCCCTCGGACAAGCCGGCGGAAGCGGATGCGGTTTTGCCGCCGCTCCGTCGCTTGATCACCTTGACCGGCGACTCGAAGTTGGTCGACTTGGCCTCGGGAGCGACGCTCGACGCCAAGGAGAAGATCGTCGCCGAGTTCGAGTCGGGTCCCAAACCCTCGGGGAGCAACGCGACCGACGGCCCGACCCGGATCAAGTGGCTCCAGGCGTTCGACAACGTCCACCTCACCACCGCCGGGCGGACCTTGACGGCCTGGAAGAAATTCGAGGCCTGGTTCGTCCAGCCCGAGCCGATCCCCGTGCTAGGACCGATCGTCGCCGCCGAACCGCCGATCGTCGAGTCCAAGCCCGACGCCCCGCCAGCCCCGGTCGAGGGGGCGGTCGACGGCCGGGCCAACTTCGTCCACGCGACCATCGTCCAGGGGCCGGCCGGTTCCAAAGGCGAGGTCCGCGACGCCAAGCTCCGAGGGAACGTGATGCTCCACCAGGACCCGGCCCCCGGGGAAAAGCACGGTACGGATGCCAACGGCGAGGCCGCCGACCTGTTCAACCAGGGCAAGGGGATGATCAAGTTCGCCATCTCCGCCGAGGAACCGCAGGCCGCCAATCCCGAGGCGAAGACCAAGCTCGCCGCCGGCCTCGACCCGAGGTCGTCCGGAGCCGCCCGGTCGAGGTTGGCGTCGAAGGGGCGGACGCCCCGGCCCAGGGAATTGACCAGGGTCGCCTTCGACGGCAAGGTCATCGAGTCGGAGAGCATCATCGGCCTCGACCAGCGGAACAACTTCGCCTGGTCGCTCGGCCACGGGTCGATGGTCCAGTTGGCCGACCAGGGGCTGCTCGACGACAAAGGTCTGGCGTCCGACAAGTCGAAGCCGAAGGGGCAGCAAGGCCCGACGAACAGGGACCCTTTGACGATCTCGTGGAACGAGGAGATGAAGTTCTACGGCCGGTCGCGCGACAAGCAAGGCCGGGAGGTCGCCAAGGCCGAGTTCCGAGGGACCTCGGAAGAGGTGCAAACCCCCGAAGGCAAGCGAGTCTTCCGTCGAGGCGTCGAGGCCAAGATGGTCAACTCGGCGATCTTCTGCGACACGATGGACGTTTACATGGACAAGGTCATCGACCTGGCCAAGGCGAGCAAGGACTCTCCCGGTTCGGCCGCGACCCAGGCTCCGGCCCCCCCCGAGCCTCAAGCCGAGATCGCGATGGTCGAAAGCTGGGGCAACGACCTGATCGAGGACCACAAGTTGCAGCATGCCGGGGTCGACATCACGAGCCAGAAGTATTACACCGACACCAAGATCCTCAAGGACAAGCAGCGAATCCAGCACACGCACGTCATCTACGACAAGCGGACCGGCGACTTCGAAGGCTCGGGGGCGGGCACGGTCTTCCTCTATCAGGGGGAGCTCCCGAATCCGAAGGGGGCCGTACGACCCGTGGTCCGGAACACCTCGGCGACGGGGACGAAAGCTCCCGAACCGGCCGGTCCGACCGTGAAGTTGACCAAGATCCGCTTCACCGAGTTGATGAAAGGCCGATTCGGCGTCGCCCGCGAAGGGGTTGACACCGAGACCCGGACCGGCGAGTTCGTCGGCAACGTGCAGACCGCCAACGCCATCGTCAAGGGTGGAGGCAGCGACCTCGACTTCGACGCGCTCGACAAGAAGCCCGACGCCGTGTTCCTGACCTCGGACGTCCTCCGGGTCCGGAGCGAGCCGCCGCCCGCCAACACCAAGACCCAGGCGAGGCAGTTGCTCTACGCCCAGGGGAACGCCGCCGCCAAGACGGTCGACCGGATCATCCAGGGGGACCGGATTACCTACGACTCGTCCACCGAATTGATGTACATCTACGGCGAAGGTTCCAAGGAAGTCGTCATGATCGAGCAGAAAAGCCCAGGGCAGGTGGCCAACCGGTCCGGCGGCACGGCGGCCATGTTCAACAACAGGACCCGTCAGTTCGACCTGAAAGACCCGCAAAGTATCCAGTTCTACGACCTTAAGTCGGGCACCCGTCCCAAAGCGTTCTACCCCGACCTCGGCGGGACCCTGGCCAAGCCCGAGATCAAACCATTGCCCCGAGTGCCGCTGCAACGCCCGAGCCGGAACTCGACCGAGCGGAGCGGCTTCAATGCCCACTGACCTTGAAGAAATTTAGCCACGGATTAACACGGACGGGACGCGGATAAAACCTTTTTGAGATTTTATCCGCGTCCCGTCCGTGTTAATCCGTGGCTAGTATTAATAGACCTCGCCCGCCCGGACGACGTGGCCGCTCGATCCGCCGGCGGCGGTGGCTTGCGGGGCGTATCGAGCGTGCCAGCCTTCGCTGGCGCGAACTGCGCTCAATTCTTCCAGGGTCATCCCGTAGCGGGCGAACCAGGGGGTCCCGCGTTCTCGAACCACGTCGGCGACCTCGGTCACTCGCTTGACCCCTTCGGTCGCGGCGAACTTGGTCCGGGCCTCGGCCCCGTCCTGGAGGAAATATTCCGTCCAGAACGCCCGACCGCCCAGGACTCCCGAGCAGCCGGTTTCCATCGCCATCTTGACCTGCTTGAGGTAGTCGGCGTAAGCGACCCCGGCCGACAGGAGCACCCAGGGCCGCTCGCTCGCCTCGGACAGCGCCAGGAGGTTGTCGTGAAGTTGCGAGTCGTCGCCATGCCCGAGAGTCCCGGGGAACTCGGCCTTGTAGATGTCACAAAACCGGCTGAGCTGGCGGGCGCTCTCGATGACGGTCTGGGCCTTCCGGGCGATCAGGGCCGGGTCGCCCTTCTTCTCGCCGTTGTAGGGGAACGCGACCGGTTCGAGCAGGAAGAGGATGTCGTACTTCCGGCACTCGGCATGGATCTGCTGGATCAGGGCGAACTGGTGCTCGGCGGAGATCATCTCGCCCGGCTCGTAAGGGGCCAGGAGCTTGACGGCATCGGCGCCCATGAGCTTGATCTTCTCGACCGACCAGCCCGGCTCGACCTCGCCCATCGGCCCGCCGACCTTGTTCTTGCCGCTGCCCGACTTCTCGACCCGGACGAGCATCCCCTTGTGGGGGGGCAAGGCCCCGGTGGCGATGGCGGGCCAGGCCCCATAATAGGCGTCGATCAGGACGCCCGAAGCGGCCGGGGCCATCTGCCGCATCATGTCGAGCTTGGCGTCGACGATCTCCTCATAGGACGGCTCGCGGTCGTGCCCTTTGCCCTTGAGGGCCTTCTGGGCCATCTCGATCATCGAGCTATTCTGGTCGAGCGCCAGCATCGTCAGCGTCCCGTTCGGGTTGCTGATCCGCTGCAAGCCTCGGAGCTTGCCGGGGGTCAACCCTTTGCCCAAAAGAGCGGTGGCGCCGAGGTGGCGGGAAACGGTGGAGGCGTCAGCCATCGTGGAATCATCTCCGAAGATTCTCGAACCGGCATCGGGAGGAAGAAGTCGGTGCGGAGATCGTCGCTACGTGGGAAAAGACCGGGTCGCGGTGGAGGAGCCACGCCTCGTCGCCCGGAAACCGAGCGATACACCGCGATCTTAGCGATCCGTGGCGGGGGATTGCAAGCGAATCGCTCGCGGAGGCCGCCCTTGGGTGGAGCCTTCAAGTTCAGAGATCGCAGATCGCAGATCGCAAAAAACCCAGGAATCAGGATCTTTCCATCTTTTGCGATTTGCGATCCTGCAATCTGCAATTCTTGATTCCGGAGAATCTCCAGATCCAAAAGCTAAACCCGATGCCCTCACTTCGCCCCGACGCCGGGGGCGCTTCCCGACCTCGGGCCAAGCTCGCCCGGGCCGATCATCATGTTGCCTCGGGGGCTGCCCAGGCCGCCGGTTCGCCCCTGGTCGACCTGGTTCACTTGCGGTCGCCCGGTCCCGGTGCCCGCCCCGGGGTTATCCCCCTTGTCGTAGCCCGTCCCAAAACACCCCGCGAAGCAGCTTGCGGCGACCAAACCCATCCCGAGCATCGAGGCGAACCGAAAGCGAACCATCGTACAACTCCGATCAAAGAAGCTCATCGAGAAGCGGGTGCCCGGCTCGATCGTAGCAAATCAAACGCCGATCGTCACCGGATCGAACCAAGCCGACGCCTCGATCTCGGGTGGTCCTCACTTCGGCCGGGGGGGTGGGTTGGCTGGGAGGAGGTAGCCGAGGTCGTCCGATCGACCCAGATCGTCATGGTTGTTGGGTCCGACGCTGTAAAGCAGGTATTGGGGCGATCGATTGGCCAGCTCGGTAGGGAAAACCATCTCCTCCCCAGCCATGCCGCCGGACGGAAATTGAAGAACCGTCCCGTTCGCATCCACGCGTTTGAACGTCGCATTTGTGTCGACATAACGGAACATCTGGGCACCCAAGTAATACGGGTCGATTGGTAGTTCGGTCAGCAGAGCCGATTCGGCCGGCTCATGTGCGACCAACTCCTGCAAAAAAGATGGGGCGTTGCCGTCATGGGTGAGTTGCCAGGCTCGGAGGGCCAGGAACACTTCGAGGGCCGTGCGGTTGGTCACCTCGCGGTCATACGCCGCCTCGCTCTCGTTGAAAGGTTCAAGCACCCGACCAGCCAGGGGGGTGTTCCAGAAGACCACCTTGGACGGCGGCCAGAACGGCTCGACGCTCGAAGACTGAATTCGACGATCCCGGCCGAGGCTGGCGTTCTTGACGGCGAACACGCTCACCAGGCGGATGATCCGCCGAGTCCGCTCGCGCTCCCAGATCGGCGCGATCGCCCAAGCATTGAAGATCCGGCTCCAAGCTTGGAACGGATTAGCCTCGCTGAACGGTGAAAGATAATCGACCCATTCCTCGGTGGGATGATCAAGGCTGGTCTCGATCTTCATCGACTCGCCCCGAAGCGCATCGGCGGCGGTCGGGACGGTGGCGACGTCCTTGAGCGAAGTCCGCGCGAACCGGATCGCTTCGAGGGAAATCTTCGGGTCGCGGGACCAATCGAGCGCCCGGTTCGCGGCTTTTTGAGAAAGTGCCAGCGCGGCCTCGTAATCGGCCATCGATCGGGCGGCGGTCGCGTAATGATTGCTCATCTGGAATTGGGCCAAGATGTCGTTCCAAGCCCCGAAGAAGTCCCCGCGCGACCGTCGTTCGAGCGAATCCATCGCCAACAGCGTGGAAAGGTCGTTCAGGGTGATCGAGACGGCAGACCTTCGGCCCGAGCCCTGGAAGACCGTCGTGATATTCGAGGAGGATGGACCGATGTCGGCGAAGTCCCCCGGTCGCGCGGCGGCTTGGCGAGCTAACTCGACTACCTTGAGGTTGGCCTTCCAGCACTCGACCACTTCGGGCGGAGCGTCCGACCAGTTCTGGCCGATGAGGTTTCCGAGCCTGTCCGGTTCGTTGGGGTTGACGATCGCCGCGCCAACGTCCTGGTAGCGTCGGGTCAACTTCGGGTTCACCGTCGTCTCGATCGTCGAACCGAACTGAGGCCCGACATCGGCCACGCCGAACGCTCGGTTGGCGACATAGATCGCCATCAAGCCGCCGAACGGGACCGCGATCAAGGCCCCAAGCTTGAGCCAGGGGCGTGGCCCGCTCCGGTTGGCCAGCCAGTCCCCCGCCCAGAGCCGGGAGACGAGGACCAGGATCAGCGGCGAGAGGAGCAAGCTCCATAAGGGAATCAGCCGGGCCGACAGGAGGGCAACCTGTGGAGTGACCACAACCACCAGGGCCATCAGCGAGATCATGGCTGCTGTGATCCTCCGGGTGAAGATCATCCCGCCTAGCATCCCCACGGCGAAGGCGTTGGGCAAGGCGGCCAGCACGGCGAATGTAAGGACGAGATTCGCGTCAGGAAACGGTGTGAAAAATGGCCCGTTGGGCGAGGAAAAAAACGACATGACCACGACGATCAAGAAGAACCCAGCCAGACCGACCGCCCAGGTCGCGACCTTCGCGACCCAGACCGTCCCGGGAGGCACCGCTTGGTTGTCGAGGAAATGACGGGTCCCTGCGGAGTTTTCCAGGCCGAAGATGCTGGCTCCCTGGATCAGCAAGGCAACACTGCAAAGCACCATCAGTGAGATGAGGTCGACCCCTCGCCCCCCGGCCAGAAAGCTGAGCAGCGGCGCGATCAGGCCGATTCCCAACGTCTGGAGCCAGGTCGTCCGGCCTTCTCGGACCGTCTGCCAGGCCACGCTGAAGAAAGCCGGGCCGGGCCGAAACGATTCTCGCAAGGTGAGCGGGTTCGCCAGGATGCTCCGCAAGGAGGAGGGGGCCGTCCTCGGGCCGTTCATATTGGGACGCAACTGAATCGGCAGTTCCAACTCCAGGGCCACCCAGGAGATCAGGAGCACAACACCGAACAACCCTCCCCAAAGGATCAGTGACGAAGCATCGAGGGTGCTGAACTGCCCCGATGATCGCGTGGCGAAGTAAAGCCCTCGGACGATCGTCGAGGCCCCCGTAGTCAGGACGCCCAGGATGCCCGCCGTGAGCGCATTCTTCGTCAGGCTCGACCAAAGCAAGCCCCAGATCGCCGCCTCGACCAGGAGGAGCCCGAAGAAAAGGTCGACGTTGAAGATCGGGGCGAACGGCTGACCTTCGAACTTCCAGCCGGCCAAGCTCCCCCAGCGGAGCAAAAGGCCGAGCAAGATGCTCGAAACCAGAGCGAAGCTCGCCTTGCCGAGCCAGAGCATGCTCCGGCCCACCGGGAGGGCATCCAAGAACCCCATCGTCCGGCTTTCCCGCTCGCCCGCGAAGCTGGCCGCCCCGGCCACTAAGGCGTAGACCACCGCGAAGCTCACCGCGATCGGGATCAAGATCCCGTTGCGGATATCCCTGCCGCCGTAGGTTAGCAAGAACCAATGCAACGCCGCCGCCGAGATCACCAGCGTCGCCATGATCGGCGCCAGGCTTCGCCACTCTTTCCACCACAACCGGATCAGCATGCGACTACCCCTCCTCTCGTCTCGATGATGACCGGATCAAACCACCCCCGCCCGGGCGGTGACGTCATAAGGGGCCTGGACCGGTGGGTTGGCGGCGGGCAGGCGACGCCTCATGTAACCCAGATAGATCTCTTCCAGCGATGCGGGCTGGATCTCGGTCGCCACGACTCCGGGGAGGTCGCGCAACGGTTCGAGAGCTTCGCGGCTCGGGGCGTGGACCAGCCATCGAGTTTGCCGGGCGTCGCTGGCGACGTCGATCGGGTCGAACCAGAGGTCCGACGGCGGGCTCGGCGGCCGGTAGGTGTCGGTCGACGTGAAGAGGATCACGAACGTCCGGGCCTTGAGCGTGTCGAGCGGCTCGGCCAGGATCAGCTTCCCCTTGTGGATCAAGGCGACGTGGCTCGCCACCCGCTCGACCTCGCTGATCTGGTGGCTCGACAGGAGGACCGACCGCCCTTCCCCGGCCAGGTCGATCATGCTTTCCAGGAAGTCGCGCCGGACCAGGATATCCAGCCCCGAGGTCGGCTCGTCGAGCACGAGCAGGCCCGGCTCGGGGGCCAGGGCGAGGGCCAGGCCGACCTTGGCCCTCATCCCCTTGGAGAGCGCCTTGATCTTTCGCTTCGGCGGGAGGTCGAAGCCGGCGATCAGGCGGTCGTACCGACTCCGGAACCCGCCCAGGCCGCCGGGGCACTCGGGGCGAAACCCCGACGCGAACCAGCCGATCTCGCCGACGGTCATCGTGTCGTACAGGCTCGGCTGCTCGGGGACATAGCCGACTTGCCTCCGGACCGCGAGGCCGTAGCGACTCGGGTCCAGGCCCAAGGTCTCCACTCGCCCCGAGTCGGGCTGGACCAGGCCGAGGACCGACTTGATCGTCGTCGACTTGCCCGCCCCGTTCTCGCCGAGGAGGCCATAAACCGAGCCGATCGGGACGTCGAGCGACAGGTTGTCGACCGCCACCTCGCCCTTGTACCGCTTGGTCATCTTCTCGATCCGAATCGCCCACTCCGCGCTCATCGTCCCTCCTCGATCGGCTCGGTTGAGATGGGAACTGGTTCGGGCGGGGCCTGATGCCCGTTGCCGCCCGCTTCGCTGGCGGACCACTCGCTCCGGAGGATCGCCTCGACCTCGACCGGGGGCAAACCCGACTGCTTGACCTCGGCGATCGCCTCGCGGAGCCTCCGACGCACAAACTCAAGCCGGTCCCGTCGGCAAACATCCACCGCCGAGAACCCGACCTGGAGCCCCGTCCCCCGGACCGGGTCCAAGATCCCCTCGCCTTGAAGGTCGCGGTAGGCCCGAGCCACCGTGTTCGGGTTGACCACTAACTGCTTCGACAACTCGCGGACCGAAGGGACCAGCTCGCCCGGCCTCAACAAACCCGCCACCACCGCGAACTTGATCCGGTCGCCGATCTGCGCGTAGATCGGCCGATCCGTCGCA
>JAABUX010001587.1_pt1 | contig 34035 bp, 32 predicted proteins | sample 5561851 | NCBI WGS metagenome assembly JAABUX01 (sample SAMN10711883, study PRJNA513361) | rock metagenome | isolation source: Antarctica rocks | place: Antarctica: Victoria Land, Richard Nunatak red sandstone | collected 2016-01-03
CAGCAGCATCAGCAGGCGATCGGAGAGCGGCAGCTTGTGCTTGGGCCCGGCCCCCGGCTTCCGCTTCCGCCCGGGGCGGTCCTTGCGGCGGGCGTCGGCCCGATCGTAGAGGGGGGTGAGCTGGGCCGGCAGGCGGTCGAAGGCGTCCGGGGTGATCCCCGTCAGCTGGCGGAAGGCGTTGGGGGATCGACGCAGGCGGTCGGTGTGGCTCACCGGGACAGTCTACCGCATTGGGGCCCTATCGTGCAGCGACTCTATTGATCAGGACCGCCAGCAACCGCCGCGGCTCCAGGCTTTCCGCGACGGGGCGGAGGCCCGGTGCCCGGAGCGGACCCGAGGACCGCTGCGTCACGCTCCGACGGCTCAGCTTCGCCATGATCGCGGCTTCCGGAGATGAGTGGGTGAACAGGGGGGCGACTCGCACGCCGGGACGCCTCGCCGGGACGCGACGGCCCACGCCGACCGAAGGCGTCGGCCGGATGCTCCCCCCGAGATTTGGCCAGTAGTCGAGATTTCAATAGCCGTCTATAAAACCCGCATATACCCCGATCAACCACATAACCCCCAATACTCCCAATCCCGATCGTTGAGAGGTTGCATCCTTCGGGCGTGTCGGCGGGGGGAGGCGTGGTCATTGATCGGGTGCCGCAGAAATTCGATAATGACCTTCCCGGCGGTCGAGACACGCGGGCCGCGCGGATCGCGGCGATGTCCGACGGGCGGGCGGAGCGAGGTCGGCGTCTGCCCATGGCCACGATCATCCCGGGCCAAGATCATGAGCCCCTCGACACGACGGCCCGGCTGGTCACGCCGGAGCGGGTCCAGTTCCTCTATCCGCTGGCCGGCCCGTTCCGGCGGTCGATCGCCTACCTCATCGACGCCGCGGTCCTGGCCTCCCTGGCGGCGCTCGGGTTCTTCCTGTCGGTCGTCGGGACCCTCGGGACGATGTCGGGGCTCGGCCCGGGGCTGGCGATCCTGTTCCTGCTGGTCTGGGGTTATGGCGCGTTCTGCGAGGGGTTCTTCAACGGCCAGACGGCGGGCAAGCGGGCCGTCGGCATCCGGGTCATGACGACGCAGGGCGTGCCGATCACGGGCACTCAGGCGGCGATCCGCAACCTGATCGGCGTCGTCGACGGCCCCTTCCCGTTCCTCTACCTTCCCGGGCTGACGAGCATGTTCCTGACCTCGCGGTTCCAGAGGCTGGGCGACCTCGCGGCCGGGACGATGGTGGTGATCGAGGAGTCGAGGCTGGGGGCGAAGATCCCCCGGGTCGACGAGGCGGCGCTGGGCGGGCTCCTGCCGCTCCTGCCGCTCCGGGTCTCGGCCGGCCCCGAGGCGGCCCGGGCGCTCTCGGATTACGTCCGCCACCGTGCCCGGTTCGGCCGCGACCGCCGCGAGGAGATCGCCCGCCACCTGGCCCGGCCGATCCGGGCCCGCCACGGCCTGCCCGAGTCGGCCCCGGCCGACGCGGTGCTCTGCGCCTTCTATCACCGCCTGTTCCTGGGGGAGTGAACGATGCGGCTGGTCGCCCGCCTGGCGGAACGCGAGCAGGACTGGCGCGAGCTTCAGATGCTCCTGTTCCGGCTCGAAGGGGCCCGGGCCCGCAAGCTCGACCCGGGCGACCTGATCCGGCTGGGCGAGCTGTATCGGTCGGCCTGCGCCGACCTGATGCTGGCCGAGGCCCACGACCTCCCGCGCGACACGGTGGCCTTCCTCCACGCCCTGGTGGGCCGGGCGCACAACGCGGTCTACAAGACCCGGGGCTTCCGCCCGGCCGACTGGGCCGGCGTGGTCTTCGACGAGGTCCCCCGCCGGCTCCGCTCCGACCCCCTGCTCCGCCTCGCCGCGCTGACGTTCTGGGGCCTGTTCCTGCTGACCTCGCTCCTGGCAGCCGCCCGGCCGGGGTTCGCCGCCCGGGTCGTCGGCGAGCGGCAGGTCGAGGGGCTGGAGGCGATGTACGACCACCCCTTCGACGGCTCCGCCCGGGCCGAGGGGACGGGCCGCAACGACTCCTCGATGGCCGGGTTCTACATCTGGCACAACGCCGGGATCGGCATGAGCTGCTACGCCTGGGGGCTGGCCTTCGGGATCGGCAGCCTCTGGACCCTGGCGTCCAACGCGATCGGGATCGGCGCGATGTTCGGCCACATGGCGGCCTCGCCGCAGGCGGCGAACTTCTTCACGTTCGTGACCGCGCACGGCCCCTTCGAGCTGACCGCGATCACCTTCTCGGGCGCCGCGGGGCTGCGGCTCGGCTCCGGCCTGATCGTCACCCGGGGCCAGACCCGGCTCGACTCGCTCCGCCGCGAGGCCGCGCGGTCCTTGCCGATCGCGGGCGTCTCGGTCATCCTGTTCGTCCTGGCCGCGTTCCTCGAAGGGTTCGTCTCGGCCTCCGCCCTGCCCTACGCCGCCAAGGCGGCCATCGCCCTGGCCAGCACCGCGACCCTCGCCCTCTACCTCTTCGCCCTCGGGCGGAAGCCGCTCCCCGCGGCGGGCTGAACACGCGGGGCCCGGCCTGCGGTACGATGGATCTCGCGGGGCCGGCGAGCCGGGAATGATGCTCGGGGGCGGTCCAGATGATGAAAAATGGATGATGCGTGGTGGTTGAAGGGAGGCCGATGAGCACCCGGAGGCGGCATCGCCCGCCTTTTCAGCGATCTCCCCTCATTCATCAATCATGAGCCATCTTCGACGGCTTCCGACGTCGCCGACGGCGCATCGGTCCCGAGTCCCGCGGTCAGGAGGCGATTGTTGGCGTACGAGCGAACCCTGGTCCTGATCCGCGAGCGTCCGCTGATCGACCTGCTCGACCTGGCGCTGGTCGTGGTCCGGGATCGGCCGGCGACCCTGGGGCTGGCGGCCCTGGCGGGGATCGCCCCGTTCGCGGCGCTCAACGCCTGGCTGTTCGCCGCGGCGACCGACCTGGCGCCGGGGATTCCGCTGGTCCTCTGGTGGTTCGAGGCCCCCTTCGCCACGGCCCCGCTGACGCTGGTCCTGGGCGGCCTGATGTTCGGCCGGCGGCCGGCCCCGGGGCGGGTGGCGGCGACGCTCCTGCGGTCGGCGTTCCCGATGATCCTGGCGCACGGGCTGTTGCGGTTCCTCCCGCCGTTCTGGGCTCCCCCCCGCCTGGCCTTCGCCAACGAGGTGGTCTTGCTGGAACGCGGGGGGTGGAAGCTCTGGCGACGGGGCGGCGACCTGGCCAGCGGCCGGGCCGGCGAGCTGTTCGGGATGGGTCTCCTCCAACTCTTCCTGACCTTCGGGTTCGCCTTGCTCTGCTACATCGGGACCGCCCGGCTCCGCGAGGCGGCCCTGGCCGAGGGGCTGACGTGGGACGCCCCGGCCTCGTCGGAGCTGGCCGGGCTCCGGTTCCAACTGCCGGTCTGGCTGGCCGCCGCGTTCTTCGCGGTCGCCCGGTTCCTCACCTACATCGACCAGCGAATCCGGCTCGAAGGCTGGGAGGTCGAGCTCCGGCTCCGGGCCGTCGCCGCGACGATGGAGGAGGCCCGGCGATGGTGAGCCCGATCGCCCGGGGATGGGTGGTCTCCGTCCTCGTCCTCGCCGCCCTCGGCGCGGGCCCTGCCCCTGGCCCGGCCGGACCCGGGGCGGACGACCCGTCGCGGGCCGTCGGCTCGGCGCTCGGCAAGGGCTCGTTCCCGTGGTACGACGCCTCGAAGGACGAGATCCGGACGGTCGGCGTCCGGCCCGACCCGGCGAGCCGGGGCTCCGCCTCGTCGGCGTCCGGCCCGGCCTCGAAGGCGGCTCCCGGGTCCGGCTGGTCGCCGGGCGACTTCATCGCGTTCGCCGGCTTCGCGACCGCCATCCTGGCCCTGGTCGCGCTGCTGGCCTGGTTCTGGCGGCTTTATGAGCCCGTCGCGCAGGCCGGGCCGGACGCCGACCCTCGCGCCGGTCAGGGGCGGATCGAGGAGCTTCCGGCCGGGCTCCGCCGCGAGTTCGAGTCGTCCGACCCCTGGGCCGAGGCGGCCCGGCGGCACGATCGGGGCGACCTCGACGGCGCGATCGTCTGCCTCTTCGCCCACCAGTTGCTGGCGCTCTCGCGGCTCGGGCAGGTCCGGCTCGCCCCCGGGAGGACCGGCCGCCAGCTCATCCGGGGCATCGCCGATCCCGGGTTCCGCGACCTTGTCCAGCCCACGCTCCGCCAGTTCGAGGCGGTCTTCTACGGCCACCGAAGCCCGACGCCCGATGAGTTCGCCGCCGTCTGGTCCGCCGCCGAGGCGTTCGAGCGGCGGGCCGCCGCGGGGGTGGCGCCGTGATCCGCCCCGCGAGGTGGCTCGCGCCCTGCCTGGTGCTGCTCGCCGCCGTGCTGGCCCCGATCGGCTGCGCGCCGACGGAGGTCGACACCGCCTATGGCTGGTCGCGGGGCGGGAGCATCAACGGGACCTCGGCCCTGGCCGAGCTGATCCGCGACCGCGGCCACGAGGTCCGCTCGGCCGTCCGGCTGACCGAGACCCTCGGCCGTTGGGCCGACGTCCTCGTCCGGTTCTCCCCCCATCCCGGCCCGCCCGCCCGCGACGAATCCCGGTGGCTCCTCGACTGGCTCGCGGCCGGGTCGGGTCGGAAGATCGTCTACGTCCCACGCGACTTCGACGCCCAGTCCGAGTTCTGGGGGCGGATGATGGCCGCCCAGCCCTCGGGGACGCCCGCCGAGGCCATCGAGCCCTTGCGGCGGAGGCGCGACGCGAGCCAGGACTGGGCCGCCGACCTCCCGCCGCAGCCGAAGACCCCCGCCCCCCCGGAGGAGTGGTTCGCGGTCGCCCCCGGGCCTTCCGCCCCGGCGACCTCGGCGACCCTCGGCGGCCCGTGGGCCGAGGGGGTCGACGCCGGGGCGGCGGCCGTCTCCCGGCACGAGGCGTTCCGGCCCGACGAGGAAGAGGTCCTGCTCGTCGGCGACGGCCGGGTCCTGGCGATGGACTGGACCACGCCCGGCGGCGGCGCCGTGCTCGCGGTGGCCAACGGGTCGTTCCTGCTCAACGCCGCGCTCCTGAACCGGGCGCGACGCCCGCTGGCGCTCCGGGCGGTCGACTGGATCGGCGAGGGCCCGCGCCACGTCGCGTTCGTCGACGGCCCGAACGTCCTGGCCGGCGACGAGCCGCCGTCGTCGTCGCCGCTCCACCTGTTCCAGGTCGCCCCGTTCGGCTGGGTCGCCGCGCACCTGGCGGCGTTCGGCGTCCTGTTCTGCCTGGCCCTGGCCACGACCCTCGGCCGACCGCGGCCCGCGCCGGCGGCCGAGGTCGACCGCCCCTCGGCCCACCCCGAGGCCCTGGGCGCCCTCCTGGCCCGGACCGGCCGGGCCGACGCCGCCCGGGCCCTCCTGGAGGCGTACCGCCGCTGGCGTCACCCCTCCGCCCCACCCCCCGCGGGCCGGGCCGCCCCGAGGCCACCCACTCCCCCACCCGTCCGAGCCCCCCTCGCATGAGCATGAGCCCGAGCGACGAGATCGAATTCTTCGACGACGGCCCCCGCGACGCCGCGACCGCGCCGACGCCCGCCGCCGAGGCGACCACGCCCGACGACCCCGCGTCCCGGGGTACGGTCGCCCGCTGGGCCGGCCGCGTCCTGGCCGAGGTCAACAAGGTCTACGTCGGCCAGGATGAGCTGGTCCGGGGCGTCCTCGCGGCGCTCCTGGCCGAGGGGCACGTCCTGATCGAGAGCGTGCCCGGCCTGGGCAAGACGCTCCTGGTCCGCGCGCTCGGCCGGGTCCTGGGCTGCGACTTCAAGCGAATCCAGTTCACGCCCGATCTGATGCCCTCCGACGTCACCGGCTCCCCCGTCTACGACGAGCGCCAGCACGACTTCCGGTTCCGGCCCGGGCCGGTCTTCACCCAGCTCCTCCTGGCCGACGAGATCAACCGGGCCCCGGCCAAGACCCACTCGGCGCTCCTGGAGATCATGCAGGAATACCGGGTGACCGTCGACGGGACCTCGCACCCGATCGCCCGGCCGTTCCTGGTCCTCGCCACCCAGAACCCGATCGAGTCGGAGGGGACCTACAACCTGCCCGAGGCCCAGCTCGACCGCTTCCTCTTCAAGCTCCTCGCCGGCTACCCCGGGGCCGCCGAAGAGGTCGACATCCTCCGCCTCCACACCCGGGGGTCGAGCCCCGACGACCGGCTCGCGAACGAGCTGAACACCGTGACCAACCCCGAGGAGGTCCTCGAAGTCCAGCGGCTCTGCGCCGCCGTGCTCGTCGACGACCGCGTCCTCGGCTACATCGCCACCCTGGTCCGCAAGACCCGCGAGTGGCCGACGTTCTCGCTGGGCGCCTCGCCCCGCGCCGGCGTGGCCATCCTCCGCGGCGCCCGCGCCGTCGCCGCGCTCGAAGGGCGCGACTTCGCCGTGCCCGACGACGTCCAGGAGGTCGCCCCCTGGGCCCTCCGCCACCGCGTCATGCTCACGCCCGAGGCCGAGGTCGAGGGCCAGGGGGCCGACGAACTCCTGGCCGAGCTGATGCGATCGGTCGAGGTCCCCCGCGCCTGAACCGCGCCATGACCGCCCCCCGGGGCCCGAAAGGTCGACGCCCATGATCTGGCCCGGCCGACCCCTGGCGACGGCGGCACTCCTGCCCGCCCTGCTCTCGCTGGGCCTGTTCTTCGACGAGGCGCTCAAGCCCTGGCTCCTGGCGCTCGACGGCGTCGTCGCGCTGGTGGCGGCGGCGGACCTGCTCAGCCTGATTGGGGCCCGGCGGTTCCGGGTCGAGCGGCGATGCGGCGCCGTGGGCTCGCTCGGCGAGCCGACGGCGGTCGAGCTGACCGTCGAGAACCTCGGCCGCTCGGGGCGGCTGCTCCGGCTCAAGGACGACGTCCCCGAGACCATGACCGCCGAGCCCGGCGAGTTCGTCGCCCGGGTCCCGAGGCGGGGCCGCGCCGTCCTGGCCTACACGGTCACGCCCCGGCGGCGCGGGACCTACACCTTCGGCCGGGTCGACGCCCTGGTTTCGAGCCGCCTGGGGCTCTGGCAACGGTCGGTGTCGTGGCCGGTGACGACCCGGGTGAAGGTCTACCCCGACATCCGCCAGATCGCGCGTTATACCCTGCTGGCCCGCCGCGACAAGCTCGGCGCCCTGGGCCTGCGGCGGTCGCGGCGGCTGGGGACCGACAACGAGTTCGAGCGGCTCCGCGACTACGCCGAGGGGGACGAGCCCCGCCACCTCGACTGGAAGGCCACCGCCCGCCGCCGCAAGCTGACCGTCCGGGCCCACCAGGCGAACCAGAGCCAGCGGATCATCTTCCTGATCGACTGCGGCCGGCTGATGTCCGGCGACACCGGCGGCGGCCTCTCGCCGCTGGATCACGCCTTCAACGCGATGCTGATGCTGGCCCACGTCGCGCTGCTCCGCGGCGACCAGGTGGGCCTGCTGGCCTACTCCGACCGGATCAGGGCCTACGTCCCGCCCGGCGGCGGCCCCCGGCGGATCAACCGCCTGGTCCACGCCGTCCACGACCTCTTCCCCGAGCTGGTCGAGGCGCGCCACGACCGCGCCTTCGTCGAGCTCGAGCGGCGGTGCCGGAAGCGGTCGCTGGTGGTCCTGATGACCGACGTCTACGACGAGGTCGGCGCCCGCCAGGTCGGCGACCACCTCGGCAACGTCGTCGGCCGCCACCTCCCGCTCGGCGTCTTCCTCCGCGACCACGACCTCTTCGCCCTGGCCGACGACGCCCCCGAGCTCGGCCCCGCCCTCTACTCCGGCGCCGTGGCGGCCTCGATGCTCACCTGGCGCGAGCGCGTCCTCGCCGGGCTCCGGCTCAAGGGGGCGCTGACGCTCGACGTCTTCCCCGACGAGATCACCGCCCCCCTGATCAACCAGTACCTCCAGATCAAGGCCCGCCACCTCCTCTGACCCCGGCCGGCCGGAATCGCCCGGGACGGCCGCTTGACAGCGCCGGCCCGCCCGGCGACCTTGGGGACGCCGCGGGGCCCACGCCGAAGTGACCCGCCCCCCCTTGCCCCCGCCCAGGACCCCCGCCATGAGCTTCACCCTGCCCGAGGACGCCAACCCGTTCGAAGCCCCCCGCGCCGGGATCGGCGGGAGCGTCCCCGAATTCGCCGGCGGGGCGACCGACGCCGAGCTGATCCGCCGCGCCCACATCGCCCACGAGGCGTCGATCCGCTCGATCGGCATCCTCTTCTATCTCAACGCGTTCTTCGGCGTCGGCGTGACGATCTTCGTGGCCCTCCTGGCCGGCGGCGTCGTCCCGACCGACCCGCAGGCCGGGGCCGGGTTGCCCCCGGGGATGCTCACCGGCCTCCTCTGGGGCGCGACGGTGTTGTGCCTGCTGCTCACCGTCCTGTATTACGCCCTGGGCTACGGGATGAGGCGGCTCCAGACTTGGGCGAGGTGGACGATGGTCGTCCTGCTCGCGATCTTCCTGCTCTATGTCGCCTTCGTCGGCGTCGTCTCGGCGATCATGAACCCCATCGCCGGCGTGGTCACGCTGGTCCTCGGCGGCCTGATCCCGGGCTACATCTTCTCCCTGCTGGTCGGCCCCAAGGGGGGCGTCGTCTTCTCGCCCGAGTACAAGGCGATCATCCTCCAGACGCCGCACGTCAAGTACAAGACCAGCATCATCGTCAAGGTCTTCCTCGGCCTGTTGCTGCTCGTCATCGTCCTGATCGTCGTGGCCGCGATCTTCAACGCGATGAATCGCTGAACGGCCGGCCGAACCCCGGTCCCCCCGGAGACCTCGCATCATGATTCGCCTGGGCATCGTGGACTTCGACACCAGCCACGCCATCGAGTTCACCAAGCGGCTGAACCACGTGGGGATCTCCGACGACCATTGGGTCGAGGGGGCCCGCGTGGTCGCCGGGGTCCCCGGGCGGTCCGCGATCGCGCCCGAGGTGATCCCCAAGAACCTCGAGACGCTCAAGTCGTACGGGATCGCCATCCTCGACGACCCGGCCGACCTCCTCGGCAAGGTCGACGCCGTGCTCATCGAGGCCGTCGACGGCAGCGTCCACCTCGAACGGGCCATGCCCTTCCTCCAGAAGGGGATGCCCACCTACGTCGACAAGCCCTTCGCCTGCTCGCTGGCCGACGCCCGGGCGATGGTCCGGGTGGCGATGGAGAAGCACGTCCCCCTGATGTCCAGCTCCAGCCTCCGATATGCCCCCGAGGTCGTGTCCGCCGCCGACCCCAAGGGGCCGCTCGGGGCGATCGTCGGCGTCTCGACCTACGGCCCCGCGCCCACCCACCCGCGCAACCCGGGCCTGTTCCATTACGGGATTCACCCCGTCGAGATGCTCTTCGCCCTGATGGGGGCCGGCTGCCGGCGGTTGACCTGCCTGAGCGAGCCCGGGGCCGAGGTCGTCGCCGGCGCCTGGTCCGACGGCCGGATCGCGTCCATCCGCGGCATCCGCGACGGCAAGGCGGACTACGGCTTCACCGTCTTCGGCTCCAAGGGGGTCCAGACGCAGGGCGTCAGCTCGAAGTACATCTACCGCGAGCTGCTCAAGCGGATCGTCGCCATGTTCGAGACCAAAGAACTGCCCATCGACCTCCGCGAGACCCTGGAGATCGTCGCCTTCATCGAGGCGGCCCGCCAGAGCGCCGCGGCGGGCGGGGCGATGGTCGAGATCAAAATCTGAGCGGCCCGAACGATCTGCACGCTCTGATACCAAATTTGGCAGGACAGGTTTGCCCGGCTGTAATCTGCCAAAATGGCATCGTCGCCTGGCTTGGCCCGTCTCTTCCGCGAAGAATGTTGAAAACCCGGGTAGGCTCCAAGTTGTTTCCTCGAAGGGAGATCCTCATTTCACAATTGACTGATTGACGAAGTTCGACCCCTGCTGGCACATTTCCTGCTTCGACGTCATCCATCGTGCCCACAATTTCTGTTCGAGGGAGACGAAGACGCATGAGCGGGCGAAATTGGCAAGGGCGTTGGGACCCTTTTCGCGACTTCCAGCGCGAGGTCGGCCGGCTGTTCGAGAGCCTCGAACCGGTCGGACATTGGCGGGTCACGCGCGGGGTCCCGCCGATCAATCTCTATGACGCGGGCGATCGTTACCTCTTGACGGCCCAGTTGCCGGGCATGGGCCCGGACGAGGTCGACCTGTCGATCACGGGCGAGACCTTGACGATCCGGGGCGATCGCAAGCGTCCCGAGGGCGTCGCGGACGAGAGCTACCGCCGTCAGGAGCGTCAGTTCGGCCGCTGGACGCGGACGGTGACGCTCCCGGACCGCGTGGACAGCACGAACGTCGCGGCCACGTTCGCCTGCGGGGTCCTGACCGTCACTCTCCCGAAGGCCGAGGAGGCCCGGCCTAGACGGATCAGCGTGACCCCCGCGGCCGTCGGCTGATCGCGGCCCGAGCCGCGGATTTCCGGAGAATCGACCCATTATCGGAGCACCGATCATGACCACGGAGCAGCATCCGGTCGCGGTCGCGGTCTCGATCGACCGCGACGCGAAGGCGAGCCAGCGGGCGTCGAATCCCGGCCCGGGGACGTCGCCCGCTGATCAGACCCCCCTGATCGACATCCACGACGGCCCCGAAGGGCTGGTCCTGGAGGCCGACGTGCCCGGGGTGCCCGACGGCAACCTGTCGATCCAGGTCGAGGACAACGTCCTCAGCCTCCGCGGTCGGGTCGAGGCCCCGGCGCCGGCCGACGCCCGGGTGCTCCACGAGGAGTATCGGCCCGGCGACTTCTACCGCTCGTTCATCCTCAGCGACGAGGTCGACCGGGCGCGGATCTCCGCCGAGGTCGTCAACGGCGTGCTCCGGCTCGGCCTGCCCAAGGCCGAGCGGGCCAAGACCCGGCGGATCGAGATCAAGACGTCCTGACCGGCACCGGCACCGGCGTGGCCCGGCGCGGCCGGGCCCGCCTCGACCTCCCCCCATCTCCCGTCCGAAGGCAGGGCACCCACCATGATCCGTCCCGGCACCTGGCGTCGCGAGTTGACGGTCCCGCTCCAGTCGCTCCAGGGGGAGCTGAACCGCCTGTTCGAGGAATACTGGCAGCCCCACAGTCCCGCCGGCCCGGCCCCCGAGCCGACCGACCTCGCCGCCGCCGTCTGGACCCCGGCCCTCGACCTCTTCGAGACCCCCGCCGACCTGGTCCTGATGGTCGACCTGCCGGGGGTCGACCCGGCCTCGATCGACCTCTCGCTGACCGGCAACGTCCTCTCGCTCCGCGGCGAGAAGCCCGCCCCGGAGGTCGCCGGCGGCCACCCCCGGACCAAGGAGCGTCCGCTCGGCTCGTTCCACCGCCAGGTCACCCTGACCGAGGCCGTCGACTTCGACCGCGTCCACGCCGAGGCCAAGGACGGCGTCCTCACCGTCCGCCTCCCCAAGCAGGACGCCGCCCGGCCCCGGACCATCCCGATCCAGCCGGCCAAGGCCTGACCCGAGCCGGGCGAGATCCCCCACCAGGCCGGGCGACCCCCGGGCCCGGCCTGCCGCCCGCCACCCCCTTCAAAGCCGTCGAGGGTGTGGTAAGCTGGGAAGAGACGACGATTCCGCGACCGACCGAGCAACCGGAGAGTACACGTCGATGGAGACCGAGAAACTGCTCTGTTACGGCTCGATGGGCGTGGCGGGCCTGGTCGCCGTGCTGTTCCTGCTCGACATCGTGGCCCAGATCTTCGGCGGCCAGAGCATGGTGCTCGACATCCTGTTCATCCTCGGCGCCGCGTTCGTGCTCTGGCAGGGCTTCGAGACCTCGCGCGAGCTGCGCTGAGGCCGCGGCGGGCGAGATTCCCCGGAATCTCCCGGGGCCGGCGGTGAAGATCCGGGATGACCCTCCCGAATCCCGCCCGGCCCGAGGCCGCCGCCGATGACCGATCCCGCCCCGAAGCCTCGACGTCGTCGCCGTCGGACTCTCCTCGCCCTCGGGGCCCTCGCGGGTCTCCTGGTCGGCGTCGGGGCCTGGACCGCCGGCCGGCATGGCTCGAAGCCGGCCCACCCCTCGCCGAACGGCCACGACGATCTGACTCGGGCCGGCGCCCTGATCCAAGGGCCCTGGCCCGGCGGGGGCGACCTGGCCAAGGCCGACCTCGAAGCGGTCCGTCCGTTCCTGGCCGCCAACGAGCCGGCCCTGGAGCTGGCCCGGCTCGGCCTAATGCGGGAGTGTGTCGCTTCGTTCCCGAATAGCCAGGAGGGCCTGACGAAGAACGGGGAAGATCAGGGCCGGATTCGCTCCGTGTCCCGGTTGATCCGGGCCCAGGCCCGCGTCTTCGAGGCCGACGGCCGGCTCGTCGACGCCTCGCGGAACTGCCGCGAGCTCTTGGAGTTGGGCCAGGCGGCGACCCAGGGCGGCATGGGCAACGACATGGCTCTCGGGTCGGTCCTCCAGGGGCAGGCCCTGGACCGCCTCCGCTCCCTCCGCGACCGGCTCCCGGCCGACGAGTGCCGGGCCATCCTCCGCGACCTCGAATCGCTCGACCGCCGCCGGGTGACGCTCGGAGCCGTCCTGGCCCGCCACGACCGATGGTATCGCGGCACCTTCGGCCTCGTCCAACGCACATGGTTTCGGCTCAACGGCCTGGAGCAGGAGGGGCGGGCGGGCCAGCTGTCGATCGCGAAGCTGGTCCGCGATCGGATCGAGCGGGCCATGCGCTTCTTCCAGGTCGGACTCGCCATCCACACTCACCATCTCGATCGCCGGGAATGGCCCCGCTCCGTCGCCGAGTTGGTGCCCCGATATCTCGCCGCGGTCCCGATCGACCCGGCGACCGGTCAACCCATCGACTACCCGAAGAACCCCTCGGGCGAACTGACCGACGACCTCGGCGCGATCGGTCGGGCTGACGGCCGGGTTGACACGCCTGGACCCTGAGCACTTGGACCCGGTTTCCTTTGCTCCTGGCCCACCCACGAGGGGGGAGGGAGCCATTCCGGTCCCCTCCCCCCTCGTGGGTGAGGGTAGGGTGGGGGGTCACATCGCCGGTGATCTCCCGGAAGACGACGTCCAGGGGTTCGATTCGGGTTCGCTGAGTCGGGCGGCTGCCTGGATCAGGCCGCCGGTCATCCCGCGAAGGACGACCGGCGGCCCGCCGCTCTTGATAGTCTTGCACGGCTTACGGCGTCGCGATGGCCTTCGACCCGGGCGGCATCGGATAACCCGGAGTTCGCCGACGGCGTCAATACGAGTCGGAACTGACCACTTCGCCCCCGGCGCGACTGCCGAGAGCCCACCAGGTCGCCTGATTCACCGTGTCCTTGATGAATCGAACCGAGCCGTCGGTGAAGCAGACGTTCACGCCGCCGGGGTGAAGGCTGGTCGCATTGGACGTCCCCCAGAAGTCCTGACCCCAATCCTGGATGTAGTTGGCGCCACAGTTCCGGCTATTCGGCGTCCCCGTGTGATGATAGACGCCGTAGTTGGCGTAGGCCGGATAGGTGCGGAACCATCCGCTCGACTCGCTGGCCGAACCGGACGCGGCGGTCGTGGCCGGCAGCGCGCGACAACTGGCGAGCATCGTCTGGACGGTCGCCAAGGTCTGCGAGGTGGCGGTCCGCCCGACATCGCCCGTCCGGAACCAGACACGGCGGGCCTGGTCGGGGTTGGACGAGCCGGCCGTGACACTCGCCGGGTTGGGATGCGAGGTCAGCTTCTCGCTAAACATCGCGGTATTGCTGGTGCCGTCCGTGATCCCCGCCAGCTTGAGGGTCGAGGTGCTCGCGCCCGGGCTCGGCGCCCCCTCGGGCCAGGACGCCGAGGTGGGCACCCAGGTCCCGCTGTAACCGGAGGTCGGGAAGACCGCGGCGGCATTGCCCACGTAGCTCGACTGCGAGACCTGCACGGGCTTCGCGTCGGAGGGGCAGAGCAAGGACGCAATCTGCGTGTTGAACACCGTCGTATTCATGAGGTAGAGCCCGCTCCCGCTCGCGTTGGGATGCACGGCACCCGCGTTATACGCGTTGAACATGACGCCCTGCTCGATGTATTGCAGCAGCGCGATATGGCCACCCGGCGCCCAGCCCCAACTGTCGAGCGGCGAGGGGAAGATCGAGGATGGAGGGAGGCACAGGTTGCTGCTCTCGTAGTTGTGGACCGCGAGGCCGATCTGCTTCAGGTTGTTCACGCACTGGGTCCGGCGGGCGGCCTCCCGTGCGGCCTGGACGGCGGGCAACAGCAGCGCGATCAGCACCGCGATGATGGCGATGACGACCAGAAGCTCGATCAGGGTGAAGGCGCGCGAAGACTGGCGGCTCATGGAGGAACTCCTCGAAGAGGGATCATCGATAAGATCGAACGATGACAGGCGAGAGACACCCTCCACACGCGAGACGCGTGGAAGAGCGTTTGCCGACGTGACTTGCCGGGCGGATTTGGCCCCGATCGGGCCTCATCACACCGGGAGAGGTGGCGAGGGATCAGCGAGATGACGGGGGCGGCGAGCCGAATAACGGAGTTATTTGGCCGGGACGCCCGGTTTGCGCGAGGCCTTGGCCAGGGGTGAGTCGGGCCCTCCTGCCGGGTGATTCAAGTGGCCGGCCGTCTTGTCTTGGTCGTGGGACTCGGGGGTTGTCCCCGTCGTCGCCCCGCCACAGCCGGCCGTCAGGCAGAGGGCGGCCATTCCCAACACGAAAGCAAGTTCGGTGACCGCTCGACGGATCATGTGCCCTCCCGTGATGACAGGCATGCGATCTGATCTGCCATCGATTTGGCTTCGCGAAACGCGGTCGCGCCTTGAAGAAGTCGGGCGACGTTCAGGGCCACCAGCCAGGCCCGGGGAGAGGGCTGGGAGAGCGGTTGACCCGGCAGGAAGAAGCCTAATAACCCCGTCTCGATGCGTCAACAAAAATGTTAAATTTTACTTCGCTTCGCGAAACGAACATCATGAGGTCGCCGATGAGGGAATACATGCATTCTCCGGGAGGAAAAGTTGTTGCCGCTCATCGAGGGCACCTCCAACGCATCCAAGAATGTCGCGAGCGAGCGCAAGGTTGGGCGATCCCCTCTGGGATCGGGCCGCATGTTACTCGCTTCGCTCACCGAGCCGCGGAAGCGTCTCGGCCTTGCGGTGGAGCCCGCCATCGCCTCCCACCGACTACCCACACCACGCCGCTACCCGACCCGGCACGCTCGCCGCGCTCACGCATACGGTCGCAGCGCGGCCAAGAGGGCCGATACGGAACCCTCGATTCGAAGAAAAGGTTCGGGCGGTTTACTGAGCCTGACGCCCGGCGGCGACGATCGCCTCGACCACGCCGTCCCAGGTGAAGACGGCGGCTTCGGCGGCGACGGTCCAGCCGAGGCGGGCGACGGCGGCGGTGGTGACGGGGCTGATCGTGGCCAGGCGGATCTCGCGGCCGACCCGGAGCCGGGCCGCCTCGGGCAGGAGGGCGTGCAGCCGCTCGGCGATGGCCGAGCTGGTCAGGGTGATCCAGTCGACGGTCCCCTCCTCGATCCGGGCGAGGACGGCGGGCGGCAGGGCGTCGACGTCGGCGTTCCGGTAGACGGCCACCTGCTCGACGTGGGCGACCCGTTCCAGCTCGTCCTTCAAGATCGGCCGGCCCCGGTCGGCGCGGGCCAAGAGCACCCGTTTGCCGGCGACCCGGGCGGCGAGGGCCTCGGCGAGGGCCTCGGAGCGGTAGGAGTCGGGCACGAGGTCGGCCTTGAGGCGGTAGCGGGCGAGGGCCTCGGCCGTGGCGGGTCCGATCGCGGCGAGCCGGACCGGGCCCAGGGCGCGGAGGTCGCGGCCCCGGGCTTCGAGCCGGTCGAGGAAGTGGCGGACCCCGTTGGCCGAGGTGAAGACCAGCCAGTCGAAGCTCCCCAGGCGGTCGATCGCGCGGTCGAGGGGCCCGAGATCCGCGATGGGGAGGATGGCGACGGTGGGGGCGGCGAGGACCTCGGCGCCGAGGGCTTCGAGGCTCGCGGCCGATCGGTCGGACTCGTCAGCCGGGCGGGTCACCACGATCCGCCGGCCGAACAGGGGCGACGCCTCGAACCAGGCGAGGCCGGGGCGGCGGGCCACGACGTCGCCGACGACGAGCAAGGCGGGCGGGCCCAGGCCGGACCGGGCGACGAGGTCCGGGATGTCGTCGAGGGTGCCGACCACGGTCCGCTGGCGGGCCGTCGTCCCCGACTGGACCATCGCGGCCGGGGTCGAGGGCGACTTGCCCTCGCGGATCAGGGTCCGGCAGAGCGCGGCGAGGCGGGTGACGCCCATGTAGACGACCAGCGTCCCGGGGAACCGGGCGAGGGCGGGCCAGTCGAGCCGGCCGGGGGAATCGGGCTCGTCGTGGCCGTGGCCGGTGACGAAGGCGACGGCGGAGGCGGCGTCGCGGTGGGTGACGGGAATCCCGGCGTAGGAGGTCGCCCCGAGCGCGGCGGTCACGCCCGGGACGACGAGGAAGGGGATGCCGTGGGCCCGGAGGTGCTCGGCCTCCTCGGCCCCCCGGCCGAAGACGTAGGGGTCGCCCCCCTTGAGCCGGACGACCCGGCGGCCGAGCCGGGCGTGCTCGACCAGGACGTCGTTGATCTCGGCCTGCGCGAGCGTGCAGTGGCCGATCGACTTGCCGGCGGAGATCCGCAGGGCCCCCGGCGGCGCGAGGTCGAGCAGGCGGGGGGCGGCCAGGTGGTCGTAGACGACCACCTCCGCGATCGCCAGGAGATCGTGCCCCCGCCGGGTGAGCAGGCCGGGGTCGCCGGGCCCCGCGCCCACCAGATAGACGATCCCGCCCGTCGCCGCCATCGGCCGCCTTCTCCCCTTCGATTCGAAAGCCCGACCGCCGACTCGCGTCCGATCAGGACATCGAGTGCGCGGGCGCCTTCTTGCTCGACCCGATCATGATCAGCCCGAGTTCGTAGAGCAGGACCATCGGCACCGCCAGCATCACCTGGCTGAAGACGTCCGGGCCCGGCGTCAGGATCGCGGCGGCGACGACCATCACCAGGATGGCGATCTTCCGCTTCTGGCGGAAGTCGTCGCCCGTCATGATCCCCACCCGCTCCAGGAAGAGCATCACCAGCGGGGTCTGGAAGCAGACGCCGAAGACCAGCGGCAGGATCGTGGCGAAGCTCATCCAGTCCGTGATCCGCATCGTCGGCTCGATCCCGAGCCAGACGTTGAACTGGAGGAGGAATTGCAGCGTGTACGGCAGGACGCCGAAGAAGCAGAGGAACACGCCCGAGAGGAACAGGCCGAGCGAGAACGGCAGGAACTTCCTGACGTAATGCCGCTCGTGCCGGTAAAGCCCCGCCCCGATGAAGGCCCAGACCTGATAGAACACCCAGGGGCTGGTCACGACCAGGCCGGAGACCATGCAGATCATGAAGTAGATCGTGATGGTCTCGAGCGGGGCCAGCGAGATCAGTGGGCTCCGGATGTTGTGCGTCTGAGTGGCAATGATCTCGTCGCTCGCCTCCGATGTCAGCGGCAGGGCGATGTTCCGACCCGCCAGTGCCTTGGCCGCCGGGTCGGGCAGCAGCTCCGCCAGCTTCGGCGCGATCTTGACGACTTGCTCGATGAAGTCCTTGGCGGGGATGTAGGTGAGAATGGTCGGGCTGAGCGTCTTGTTGAGCTTGGCCTCGTCCGACTTCTCCTTGGCCTGGACCTTGTAGAACTCGTCGAGCGTGATCTTGGCGGGGCGTTCCATCGTGTGGAAGACGTACATCCCGATGCTCTGGCCCAGGACCGGCAGCGGGATGAACGTGATGATCAGGCCGGCGAAGAGGCCGATGATCGCGAGGATCAGCCGATAGCGGAGGTCTTCGATGTGATCACCGAAGCTCATCGACACCATCGACTGTTCTTCGGAGAAGAGATCCTTGTCGGTACGCATGGGGGTAGGACCACCCTCCCGAGGAGGAGTTGGGGCGTGCCGGGCGGCGTTTGCAGGTGGGGGAGGAGACGCGGGACGCGTCGGCCAGTCCCGAGGCCGAGGCCCTCTGAGCGGCGCCGCCGTGAGCCTCGCGGGGACGGCTCGATCGGCGGGGGCGTTCCTGGACCGTCAGCTTAGCACGAGCCCGCCCCGGTTGGCCAGGGGGATGGTCAACACGGCGTCGGGCGCGAGATTGGACCGACCCGCGTGGAAACTGGCGTTGATCTTTTCCGGCGACGATAGACAATCCGCGACGCCGGGCGATACAAACAGGGACGTTGACGCTGCTGGTCGAGGGTCGAAATGAAAAGGGTCATGGTCGACTCGCTCCATCCGCTCCGGTTCGAGCCCATCTTCAAGCGCCTGATCTGGGGGGGGCGGCGGCTGGCGACCGTCCTCCGCAAGCCGATCGGCGAGGGGTCGGAGTACGCCGAGAGCTGGGAGATCTCCGACCATCGGGCCGACGTGAGCCGGGTGGCCGACGGGCCGCTCGCCGGGGCCACGCTCCGCGACCTCATCGGCCGCCACGGCGAGGCGATCTTCGGCCGGGCCGTCGGCCCGCTCGACCAGTTCCCGCTCCTGGTCAAGTTCATCGACGCCCAGCAGGACCTCTCCGTCCAGGTCCACCCCGACGACGCCCTGGGCCGGGCCCTGGCCGACGACAACGGCAAGACCGAGACCTGGGTGATCGTCCACGCCGAGCCCGGCAGCCGGATCTATGCCGGGCTCCACGCGGGCGTGACCCGGCGCGAGATGGCCGCCGCGATCGAGGCGGGCACGGTCGAGTCGCTCCTGCACTCGTTCCCGGCCCGGGCGGGGGATTGCATCTACATCCCGGCGGGCACGGTCCACGCGATCGGGGCGGGCGTGGTGCTGGCGGAGGTCCAGCAGATGTCCGACACCACCTACCGGCTCCATGACTGGGGCCGGCTCGGCGCCGACGGCAAGCCCCGGACGCTCCACCCGGCCGAGGCCCTGGAGGCGATCGACTTCGAGGCCGGGCCGGTCGCGCCGATGGCGACCTCGCCCACGCCGATCGCCGGGGGGACTTGCGAGCGGCTCTCGCGATCCGCCTATTTCGCCCTGGAGCGGCTCACCCTCGACGGCCCGGCGACGGTGGGCGTCGCCGACCGCTTCACGATCGTGGTCGACCTCGGCGGCGAGGCCGAGGTCCGCTCCGGCGGGGCGTCGATCGCCATCGGGCTGGGCCAGACCCTGCTCCTGCCCGCCTCGATCGGCCCGTGCGAGGTCGTCCCGCGCGGCCCGGCGACCCTCCTGACCTGCATCGTCCCCTGACCCCGGCGCCGCTTCCGCCGCCGTTTGAGGAGTGCCGGATGCCCGAGAACCCCGAGCCGACCGCGCGCCGGTTCCTCGAAATCGCCCCCCTGGTCCGGGCCGTCGGGATCGCCTCGGACCCCAAGAAGCTGATCCTGGCGGCTGTGGGCCTGCTGGCGATGGCCGCCGGCGCGGCGGCGCTGGATCGCGGCTTCGGGGCCGCCGGCCCGGACTTCGCCTGGAGGAGGCCCGGCCCGCTGATCCGGGTGGCCGAATTCCCCGCGCCGCCGGACCTGGCGGCGACCGCCCGGCTGATGACGGAGCCGGCCCTGGCGGTCGTGCTCCCGTTCTGGGCGTCGTTCGCCCGGCCCGACGGCGCGTGGTCGTGGGCCCGATCGGCCCTGATGGGCGTCTGGGCGGTGGCCGTCTGGGGGATCGCGGGCGGGGCGATCGCGCGGATCGCGGTGGTCCAGGCGGCCGAAGGGCGGGGCGTCGGGCTCGGGTCGGCCGCGCGGTTCGCCCTGGGGCGGGCGGTCGCGCTGATCGCGGCGCCGCTGACGCCGATCCTGGCCTCGATGATCTTCGCGGCGGGCCTCGCCGGCTTCGGCCTGCTCTACCGGATACCCGGCGGCGTCGGCGCGACGGTCGCCGCGTTCCTCGGGTTCCTCCCGCTCCTGGCCGGTCTGGTCATGGCCCTGATCCTCCTCGGCCTGGCCGCCGGCTGGCCGCTCATGATCGTGACCGTCGCCGCCGAGGGGGAGGACGCCCCCGACGCCCTGAGCCGGGCGTATTCCTACGTCAACCAGCGGCTGGCGCGGTATGCGACCCATGCGGCCGTCGCCTGGGGGATCGGCGCCGTCGCCCTGGGACTGGTGATCGCCTTCGCCCGGGTCGTCCTGGGCCTGGCCGACCGGGGCGTCGCGCTCGGGATGCCCGCCCGGCCCGTCGCGACCGACCTGTCCGAGACGGTCCGGGGCGGCTGGGCCCTCCTGGTCGGCTTGCTGGTCCACGCCTGGATCTACAGCTACTTCTGGTCGGCCGCGTCGATCCTCTACCTGATCCTCCGCCGCGACGTCGACGGCGCCGAGTGGCACGACGTCTACCAGCCCGAGCACGAGGCCGACGCCTTCGCCGGCGGGCCCGGGGCCGAGACCGAGCCGCGCGAGGCCGCTCCGGAGGCCGCCGAGGCCGGACCGGCCTGACCGTCGCCGGTCTCGCGTCGGCGTAGTGGGTCGGATTGGAATCGATCCCGATCGTAATGTCACGGAAGCGGACAAGTGCTAAGGTGAGTTTGGAAGAGGCGCCAAATATTATCCAGAGGTAAGCATGCTTTTAGGTCATCTCTCGCTCGTCGTCGCCGCTCTCTTCTCCGGCACCGCGATCTACGTCAATTTCGCGGAGCAACCTGCGAGGATGAAGCTGGACGACCAAGCTCTTCTTGTGCAGTGGAAGCTTTCATACAAGCGCGGTTTCATGATGCAGGCTCCTCTTGCAATGGTAGGGTGTCTCCTGGGTTTCGCCGCTTGGTGGATGACTGGGCGGCTTGCGTTTTTCGTCGGGGGGTTTCTCATGATCGCCAACTGGCCCTGGACGGTGTTCGGCATTATGCCGACCAACAACATTCTTATGCGGACGGATCTGGCAGCCTCCGGTCCAAAGACCCGTGCGTTGCTCATCAAGTGGAATGGTCTTCACGCCGTTCGGTCGGCCCTTGGAGTGCTCGCGACACTCGCATTCCTTATCGCGCTTTCAAACTGACCCAATACCCGCGGCGGGACCCGTTGGTGGAATCGCGCGCCTCGGCCCATAATGGGGGTCGACCGGGGGACGGGCGTCGTCCCCCGGCGAGACCGCGGGCTTCGGGACGGCGAGGGCTTGGCTCCAATGGCTTCCGCCAGCCGGGTCGGGACCGGGTTGCTCGGGACGTGCGGCCTGGCGCTGGCCGGGCTGATGGCCTACACGCTGGCGTTCGAAGGGTGCCAGTCGACCGACCCGCCGGGCCCGCCCCGTCCGGTGTCGGCCGAGGTGGCCGTGTTCTTCCCCGATCGCCGCAACTGGTCGCACTTCCGCCACGCCGTCGCCGCCTGCGTCCGACGCGGCCTGGCGAAGATGGTCGAGGACGGCGAGGACTCGATCGTCGTGGCGACCCCGCGCCTTGGCCGCCGGGTCCGGTTCGCCTGGCACGGCATCCGGGGCGTGGGCGAGACTCGCGCGGAGGTCGACCGGATCTCGGGCCTGGAACCGCCCCCGGCCGCGGTGGTCGGGTCGTCGACCACGGTCCTGACGGTCGCGTTGGCCGAGCCATTGCGGGACGAGGGGGAGGCCGGGCCGATCCTGCTGATCCCCTGGGCGTCGGCCGTCATGGCGACCGCGCCTCGCCCGGGCGAGAAGCCGGTCCCGCTCCTGGAGGTCGACCCGGGTCGGACGTTCCGCTTCTGCCCGAACAACCGGCGGCTGGCCGAGTCGGTCGTTGACTGCCTGCTGGACCGGGACGGGGGCAAGGTCCCCGCGCGGGCCTTCCTGGTGGTCGACCCCCACGACCCCTACTCGGTCGACCTGGCCGACTGCTTCCGCCGGGCGATCCGGGCGCGGGCGCCGTCGGCCGAGGTCATCGAGCGGCCCGACACGCTGGGCGTCCCGGGTGTGTCGCGGTCGCCGGTCGCGGTGCCGACCCCCTCGGCGGAGGAGACGACGCTGGCCGACGCGATCTGGACGGCGGCGGAGGCCGGGCCGGCCGATCGGGCCGCCACCACCACCTGGGTCGTCCTCCCGCTCCAGGGGGAACCGACCCGGCGGATGCTCGCCGCGCTCCAGTCGCGGTCGTCGTGGCAGGCCCTCGGCGTGGGCGACGGCCCGCTCCGCGTGGTCTGCGGCGACGGGATCGGCCGGGAGACGCTCGACGGCCTCGCCGGTCGCCGGGCGTTCCCGATCTGGGCCGCCTCGACCTCCTCGGCCCGGCCGCCCGACCACGGGGTGAGCGACGACTCGCAGACCCTCGCGGAGATCGCCGCGGCGCTGCTCCTGGCCGTCGAGCGTTCTTCCCGGCCCGAGCCCACGCCCGACGACGTCCGCGACGCCCTGGCGAGGCTCGACCTGCCCGCGACCGACCCGTCGACCTTCGGCCGGCCCCTGGCCTTCGACCCCGGGGGGGAGCGGCGGGGGAACCCGGGGCACGTCCTCGCGACCCGGCCGGGGTCGCCGGTCGTGGCCGAGTTCGCGCGGGCGGCCGACGGGCGATGGGCCCCGGCCGCGACGACGACCGGGGGCCGCCCATGAGGCTGATCCGTCGCCTGATCACCCTGCCCGCCCGGCTCCACGCGGTCCTCGGGGCCCCGGGGGTGATCATCGGGCTGCTCTCGATGGCCTCGTTCGGCTTCGGGCTGGTCGTCCTCCTGGGGGAGTCGCACCACCCCACGCAGACCGGCCGCGCCGCGCTCCATCGGGTCATCGGCGGCTGGGCGCGGCTGGACGACTACCTGGGCTACACCCTGGTCGACCACGCCGCCCGATGGCGCGCCGCCTCGGCCGAGGACCGGCCCCGGGCCCGCCGGCTCCTGGCCCGGGCCCTGGCCGACCTGGGCGAGGCGCTCTCGCTCAACGACGCGCGGTTCCGCCTGATCCGGGTCACCTCGCTCGAACTCGCCCCCGAGGGCGGCCCGACGCTGGCCTCGTGGCGGCCGGAAGCCGGCGTGGCCCGGGGCGGCGAGGAGGTCGTCGACCATTTCACGCTGGCCGAGGCCCCCGACGGCCGGGGGCCGGCGGTCGGGCTGGTCGTGAGATACCGGGTCGTGCCCGAGGTCGCCGACGCCGTCACCGACGTCGAGACCTCGTACCATCGCCTGCTCCTGGCGCTGCTGGGCCTCTCGGGCTACTCGCTGCTCTGCCTCGGCTACATGGCCCTCTACGCCCGGGCCCAGCGCGAGCGGGTGGCCCGCGAGGCCGCCAGCGCCGCCACCCTGGACCTGGCCGACCGGACCTGCCACGAGCTGGGCAACGTGGCCTTCGTGGTCTCCAACGAGCGGCGGAACCTGGCCAGCCACATCGACCTGCTCGAGCGATTCGTCGCCGAGGATGGCCGGGCCCACGCCGAGGCCGCCCGCCGCGCCGGGCTCGACCTCGCGCAGGCGGCCCGGTTCGACCAGGCCCTCCGCCTCGAGTACGCCGGGCGGGGGATCGACCCCGAGTTCGAGATCCGCGGCAGCGCCGCGATCGCGCGCGACGTCTGCCGCCAGATCGCCGTCTGCTCCGACTATATCGCCCTGACCGTCCGCGAGCTCGACGGCTACCTGAAGCGGTCGACCCTGCCGGTCGCCGTCGCGCCGATCGCGCTGGGGGAATGCGTCGACGACGCCCTGGCGCTGCTCGCGCCGCGGCTGGAGGCGGCCGGCGCCCGGGTCGTCCGCCCGGCGGCCGACGCCTCGCCCCCGCCCCGGGTCCTGGCCGATCGCCGGCTCCTGATCCACGCGCTGGTGAACCTGATCAAGAACGCCGTCGAGGCCTCGGCCTCGGCATCGGCCGCCGGCACCGGCCCCGGGGCCGCGCCGGTGGTGACTCTGACGGCCCGCGTCGAGGGGGCGACGGCCTGGCTCGGGGTCGCCGACGACGGTCCCGGCATCCCGCCCGGCGAGCTGCGCAAGGTCTTCGAGTCCGGCTATTCGACCAAGGGGAACGGCCGGGGCCTGGGCCTGGCCATCGTCCGCGAGTCCGTCTCCACGCAGGGCGGCACGATCGAGGTCGAGAGCCGCCTGGGCCGGGGGACCGAGTTCCGGATCGGGCTGCCGGTGGCGGCGGGATGACCCGGCGGGACGATCTCGCCGCTTCGCGATCGGCGACCTTCGACCCCGGATCACCGACGAACGTGCTCCTCCGGTAAACCGCACCGGACGGCTACGCGAAGGGCACCGGCCGCGAGATCCTCAACGGCGGGCACCGCCCCGGTTCCAGTAGATCCGGACGTTGTGCGTCTCGCGGCCGCCGGCGACGAGGTCGACCTTGCCGTCGCCGTCGAGGTCGGCGGCCACGAGGTCCTCGGCCGCGATCCCGCCGTCGTCGATGACGTGCCTGTCGAATCCCAGCGGCGCCCGGCCGCCCGACCTCGGGACGTAGGCCAGGATGCGGGAGCCGTCCGGGGGCCGCGTCAGGTCGTGGTTCGGGTCGCGCTGGGCCACGACCAGCTCATCAGAGCCGTCGCCGTCGAGGTCGACGCACCAGAGGCCGTGCCCGCCCGCGACGTCGCCGTCGATCACCCGGCGGTCCCAGGGCCCGCGGCCCGAGGCCGGCGGGGTGTACGCGACGACCTGAGAGCCGTGCCAGGGCTCGACCGTGGCGATGTACTTGCGGCCGTCGGCGAGCTTGCCGAGCCGGACCTCGCTCGCCCCCTTGACGGGGCCGTCTTCCTGAGAACCCACGCCGACCTTCTCCCGCGACCAGCGCCCCCCCTCGTCGCACCGGAGCACGAAGACCCTTTCCCAGGCGGCGACGAGCAGCTCATCGCGGCCGTCGCCGTCGAGGTCGACCGCCTGGAGCCCGTGCGCCGTGTGCAGCCCCTCGTCGGCGACCTGCGACGGCCAGGGGTCCGACTCCGGCCGGACCGGCAAGCGGAGCACCTCGATCTTGACGCCCGGCCCCGCGCCCCAGTCGGGCTCCTTCACCCCGCGTCCTTGCAGCGGGGCGACGATCAACTGCGGCCGCCCCGAGCCGAGTACGTCGCCGAACCTGAGGCGGTGCAGCGATGGCACCGGGGCGACCGTGAGGGCCCGCCAGCGATCCGACCCCTTCGGCCTCGACACCCAGGCCAGGGCCTCGGTGCCCCCCAGGCCGAGCGGCCCCCAGCCCGTCCCGACCGCGAAGTCGACCCGGCCGTCGCCGTCGACGTCGTGGGCCTGGATGCAGACGTTGTCCGACTTCGTCACCCCCCGGAGGATCGTCCCACGCCGCCAGGTCGGGTTGGCGTACCAGAGGATGGCGTCCTCGGTCGCGGCGACGACGTCCGGTCGCCCGTCGCCGTCGACGTCGGCGATCGTCAGGGCGTAGCAGACCTCGCCGACGCCCGCGTCGACCTGCCTCGTCTCGAAGCGAGGGAGGTCGGCGGCGGACGACCGGACGGCGAGCAGGGCGATGATCAGGGCGGTGGGGGAGGGTCGCATGAGGTCCTCGAGGTTCGGGCCGCATCTCGGGCCGACGGCGAATCATCCGTCCCGCGCTTCCACTTCAGGCGAATTCGCCGGGCCGAAGCGGGGCGACAACCTGCCAAGGCGGCGTCGAAGCCCCGGCCGACCGCCCCGGACGCGGCGGCAAGCCCCGGCCCGACCCCGCCGATCACCCCCGGCTCCGGCGGCGGATCGAGGCCGGCCCTAGCCCCGGCGACGGCGTCCGCGCCTTTCTGATGATGGAAGCCGTCTCATATGGAGCAAAGTAGAAAAGTTCGCGATTGCAGATCCCAAATTTCAGATTGCAAGTTGAATTCCTGAAACGATTTGCGATCTTAAATCTGCAATCTGAAATCTCGAACGAGATGACCGGGTTCCGTCTCACCCCCAGGTCCACGCCCGGGACGACTCGCCGGCGGGCAGTTCGACGGCCCATTCCAGGCGGCCGGTGAGGTGGCTGTGCCGGGGCGGGGGAGCCTCCTCGGGGTGGGCCCGCCAGGGGCCGAGGGCGACCAGGCCGGGGCAGGTGACGGCGAGGTCGAGGGTGACGGGGTGATCGAGCCGGGCCTGGAGCGTCAGGCGATGGACGGTCCCGCCGATCGGCCGTTCGAGGCGGTAGGCGACCTCGCCGCAGGGGAACCGGGCGGTCAGGCCGATGTGGGGCCAGGCGCCGGGCAGGGCGGGATCGAGGCGGAGCCGGCGGTCGGGGGCGTCGTAGTCGAGGCCGGCGAGGTCGAGCATGGTCTCGATCAGCATCGTCTGGAGGCCCCAGACCCCGGTGGTGGCGCCGTTGCCGGCACGCGAGGGGTCGCCCCCCCGGGGGGCGGACCGGACGGCCAGGCCGAGCGGGCCGAGCCGGGCGATCAGGGCGTCGAGGATACCCAGGGCGAGGTTCCAGGCCCGCCCCTCGCCGGTCTCGCGGCCGAGCTGGATCAGGTAGCGGGCCATCCAGAGGGTCGCCAGGCTGGAGAGGTCCTGGCCATGACCGTGGCCGTTGCCGGGCAGCCCCCGGCGGTCGGGGGGGGTCGGCTCGGCCGACCGTCGGGCGAAGAAGTTGGCGTCGCCGGCGATGGCGTTGTGGCGATAGATGGCCTCGGCGGTGGCCCGGAGCCGGGGGTCGGCCGCGGGGAGCAGGTCGAACGGCACGGCCAGGCCGAGCATGCTGATATCCAGCGCCATCGACCGGTCGATGCTCTGCTCGGGCCGGTCGGTCCACCAGCCCCGGAGCGTGGAGAGCCGTCGGGCCTCCAGGAACCGGCCGGTGGCGTGGTCGACGAGCCCCGGCCCGTCGCCGACGGCCGACTCGCCGAGGATGCCGACCTCCCAGATCCGGTCGGCCCGCTCGCGCCACCGGGCGGCCTGGTCCTCGCGGTCGAGGAGCAGGGCCAGGCGGGCCGCCGCCCTCAGGCCGGCGACGACGGCGGCGTTGGAATAGAGGAACGCGCCGAATCGCTTGTCCCAGATCCCCGCCGAGCTGACCAGGCCGAGGGCCTCGGCCCAGGAGAGCCCGGGGTGGCCCGAAGTCGCGAAGCAGACCCCGGCGGCCCGGTCGATCATCGGCCAGGAGGCGGCGATGAAGTCGCGGTCGCCGGTCCTCCGGTAGTGCCGCTCCAGGGCCCAGGGGATCATCGCCGACTGGTCGATCGCCGGGGTCTCCCACTCGGGCTGGCCGTCGATGGTGTACTTTTGGAACCAGTAGGCGTAGTTCCGGGTCTGCCCCTTGACCGCGGCGAGCCACTGGAAGGCCTTGCGGGCGATCTCGGGGTGCCCCGCGCGGCCCAGGGCGTTGCCGGCCCAGAGGGCCTCGCGCGGCCAGCAATACGCGCTCAGGCCGCGGTCGAAGCCCGAGGCGATGGCGCCCCATTGCTCGTCGGCGTGGAGGGCGGCGGCCAGGGCCGACCGGCGGAGGCTGACGGCGTAGGCCGGCCGGGGGAAGTGCGGGCTCGGCAGCGGCTCGACGAAGGCGTCCCACTCCTGCGACGTGGCCTGCTCGACGGCGTCGAGGTCGGTCGAGCGGAACCAGCCGAGCGCCGGGCGCAGCCAGTGCTCGAAGGTCCCGGGGTCGCCCCGCCAGCCGGTGAAGGCCCCGGAGATCAGGAGGTCGACCGAGACCGAGCCGCCGGCGGGCAGGTCGAGCTTGCGGAGCAGGATCGCCTCGTTGGGCCCGGTCGGCTCGCACTGGACCTCGCCCCGGTCGTCCAGGGCCAGGGCGAACTCGACGGTGGCGTCGCGGGCGAGCTTGCGGTTGACGTGGCCGTGGCCGCGGTTGATCGCCAGGAGGGTCCGGTCCTGGTCGTGCCAGCTCAGGCCGGGCTCGCCGATCCCGCCGTTGACCTCGGCCTGGACGTAGACGCCGAAGACGGCCCGGGTCGGCTCGGCGCCGTCGTTGACGACCCGGAACCGCTTGATGTACTGGCCGGGCGACTCCGTCCCGCCGGCGGTCCGGGGCAGGCAGTCGCCGCGGGCGACGAAGTCGGTCGCCAGGACCCGGATCGGCCCGTGCCGCCAGGTCAGCTCGGTCATCAGGAGGTTCGTCGCCCCCTGATAATGCTGGAACGCCCCCCAGGCCGGGCGCTCGCCGAACCAGTCGAGCCGGCGGCCGATGGCCAGGCCGGCCACGATCGCCCGGAAGTTCGACCGGCTCTGCGGCATCTCCCCCTCGGCCGGGCGGACGTCGGAGTGGAGCCCCACGGTCGGGAAATAGACGTCGATCGTCGACCCCCGGCCGTCGACCCGGGCCGTCATCATCCGGTTGCCGACGAGCCCCTCCGGCCCCGGCGGCGCGATCTCGTACGACTCGGCCCGGTCCGGCAGGTTGGGGCGGACGATCGTGTCCTGGAACGGGCTGCAAGCCGACTCGCCCCGGCATCGGGCCCAGGAGCGGTAATGGAGCCGGACGTTGACCGCCTGCGGGGGGACCGGGACGTGCCAGAGGCTGTTCACGCCCTTGTTCTCGATCCAGAAGGCCGGCAAGGGGCCGAGCGCCGCGTCGTCGGCCGAGAGTTCGAGCCAGACTTCCTGGTCGTCCTCGATCGGGTGCGTCCCGACGACCACCGCCGACCACATCCCCGCCCGGACCTGCCCCCCGTGTCGCCCCTTGGCCGCCGCCTCGATCCACGTCGCCAGCATCTCTGCTCCTTCAACCGCCACGCCGTCCCGTCCGGACGCGGGTCACCGCCCCGCCCCGGGTCTCCCGGGGGGAGGGGCCTTCGATTGTCGGCGTTCGCCCGGCCCGCGGCAAGGGCCCGGTCGCGACCGTTGTCCGAGGGGAGGCCCGGATTCGGCGGGCCCCGTGGCCTCCGACCCGGTAGAAATCGGGCTCCGTCGTCCGACCGCCCGACCTCGCCCGGGGATGCTGCCATGTTCGCCAGCTTCAACGCCCGGGCCGTCGGCCTGCACGACCTCTCGGCCGAGGCCACGGTCGACCTGGCCGCCTCGGCCGACTTCGAGGGGGTCGACCTCCTCGTCCGCGATCTCGTCCGCTCCGGCGCCGACCCGGCCCGGCTCCGCGCCCGGATGGACGACCGGGGGGTCGTCGGCGGGGCATTCCCGATGGCGATGGACTGGCGCGGGGACGAGGCGGCCTTTCGCGGCGACCTCGCCCAACTGCCCCGCTACGCCGAGGCGGCGGCCATCCTCGGGCTGACCCGGACCGGCACCTGGGTCATGCCCGAGTGCCCCGAACTCGCCGCGGATCGGGCGGAGGCCGCGGCGCTGCACGTCCGCCGCCTCGGCGTGATCGCCCGGGTCCTCGACGGATTCGGCATCCGGCTCGGCCTGGAGGTGATCGGCGTCGCCTCGTCGCGGACGGGAGGGGGTGCCCCGTTCGTCGCCCGGATGGCAGACCTTGACCGCGAGCTGGGCGTGATCTGGGCCGAGTCGCCCAACATCGGCGTCCTGGCCGACGCCTTCCATCTCTACGCTGCCGACGAGCCGATCGAGGCCGCCCTGACCTGGGGAATCGGCTGAGTCGTCTGGGCCCACGTCGCCGACCTGCCCCCAGACGCGACCCGCGATCGTGCGGCGATCATCGATGCCCAGAGCGGCCGGCCCGGCGAGAACGGGGCCGTCGACGTCCGGGCCTTCCTCGAACGCCTGGCGGCGGAGGGCTACGACGGCCCCGTGACCGTCGAGCCGCTCGCGAGGTGCGGGTCGTTGCTCGGCGTAGGGCAGGGCGAGGTCGCCAGGCGGGTCAAGGCATCAATCGGGCCGATCTGGCCGGCCCGGCGACGGGGCTCGCCCGGCATCCCCCGTTCGGGGGAGGCCGGGGCGGATCGGGGAGCTGGAGTCGGGGTCCAACCGTCGGGTCAGGCGAGTTCGACCGGGATGCCGACCGGCGCGTCCACCTTGTCGAGCCGGCCGGGGGAGATCTCTTCGCGAAAGATCGCGACGTCCGAAGGGGCCTCGATCCCGAGGCGGATCTGGTTGCGATCGATCTTGACCACGGTCAAGACGATGGAGTCGCCGATCAGAATCTTCTCGCCAAGCTTCCTGCTCAGGACCAGCATTGGATGTCTCCCGCTCCCAGATGATAGTCGATTTAATCCTTGCGCTTCCTCCGTACCGTTCCCAGCCTATAATGCACCCGCTATGCCGTGTCCAGGACCTGGGGGAAATTTGATCGCTTAAATCAGGGAGCATGCTGGATTTAGAGGCCAATCACTCGATCTTTTAGATGCGACTCTCCGTTGTCATTATGTCAACCTTGCCACCCGTTTGCGTCGGACGCCCGGGAAAAATGGGAACCGCGGTTGGCAGGCGTCGGGGGCCGGCCGACGCGGGCGGCACCGCCTCCCGGGGGCTTTCACAGGGCATCGGCGCTGATGATTTCACCCCCCTGGGTGGTGCTCAAGGATCGCCAGACGGTGATGTTGACCGAGTTCTTGACGAACCGGGAACTGCCGTCGATCAGGGCGACGTTGACGCCGCCGGGGTGTCGGCTCCGCGAGCCGTACATCCCGGAGGGAAAATTGGCGTCGGGGCCGGAGCAAGGGGGATTGTTGTTCTTGCCGTACTGGCACCAGTTGCCGTTGTAGATCAGGTCGGGGAGCGGGCTGTTCGGCGCCAGGTAGGTCTCGAATCCGCCGGCGTCGCCCCACCAGGTGAAGCCCCGGAGGTCGCCGAGCTGGGTCGGGCTCTGCCACTGGCCGACGCCCTAGATCACCTCGGCGACGAGCAGGGTGTTGCTGGTCCCGTCGGTGATCTGGGCGAACGAGACGGGCGAGCCGCCGACGGTGGTCCTGCCCCCGGTGTTGGCGTCGACGACCGAGCCCGGATAGATGTCGAAGAACGGGGCGCCGGCGAAGGTGACCTGCTGGGGCGTGCCGATGAACAGGTTGCTCTGCTGGATGACGGTGTTGCCGTAGTTCGCCGCGTAATTATGCGAGGTGAGGTGCGGGCCGACCCCGCCCAGCTTCAGGTTCTCGGACGCCCAGGGGGCCTCGGTCGGGCTGCTCGGGCAGGTCAGGGCGGCGAAGCGGGTGATCGTGACGGTCGTGTTGGCCGCCCCCTCGTAGCGGAAGTAGCGGTTGGTCTCGGCGATGGCGACGCCGTTCTGGTCGAGCCCGCCGCCGAAGTTGAAGGCGTTGAAGATGGCCCCCTGCTCCAGGTAGGGCATCATGAAGACCTGCCAGGTCCCCCAGCAGCAGCTCTTGCGGCCCGGCGGCAGCGCGTTGTGCGAGCTGTTGTAGTTGTGCATGGCCAGGCCGATCTGCTTCAGGTTGTTCGAGCACTGGGCGCGGCGGGCGGCCTCGCGGGCGGCCTGGACCGCGGGCAGCAGCAGCGCGATCAGGACGGCGATGATGGCGATGACGACCAGCAATTCGATCAGGGTGAATCCGCGACGGTCACGCATGCGGGGCAAGCCTCTTCGTCAAGATCGGGCGGGTCGGTGGGGGTGGCGGGAAGGCCGGCTCAGCTCAAGGGCCGGGGGTGAGGGCGAAATCGAAGTCGGTCGGCCCGTCGGGCTTCAGTTCGACCTTGAGCGTGGACTTGCGGTTGTAGCGGGCGGGGATCGGGTCGGGCTTGGTCGCGACCTTCCGGGCGGGGTCGTCTTCGAGGTCGATCGCGTCCTGGTTGACGGTGGAGATCATCACCCCGTAGGTGCCGGGGACCGGGCCTTCGGCGGCGGAGATCCGGTAGCGTCCCGCCTCGATCGGCGCCCCGGCCTGGACCGCGTGGGGGTTGCTCGGGTCGGGGTTGAAGCGGATCATCCCGCGCTCGAGCGGCTTGCCCTCCCAGGTGACGACCCCCGAGACCGCCCGTCGAGGGAGGTCGTCGGTCGCGCCCGAGCAGCCCCCGAGGGCGATCGACGCCGCCAGCATGCCGGACGCCCCGATCCCGCGAATCAGCGTGAACATCCCGATGGTCGACTCCGGTTTTCGGCGCCCCGGGGGAACGACTGGGCGACGTGGGCCGGTCCGATCCCCCCGGTGCGACAGGGCCAAGGGGGCCCAGATTACGCCGGGAAGCCGCAGGACTTGATGCAGAAACGATGAGGATACCGAGGGACATCCCCGGCCCGGCCGATTTCAACGACGGGCGAAGGGATGGCCATCGCGGGCGACGGTCGTTAGGCTGACGGGACGTCGCGACGGGGCGTCGCCGGGCATCTGTCGGGGAGCGGACGCGATGGACTGGGAAGCGTTGCGACGTCGGGAGTTCCCGGTCGCCGAGCGTTGGGCCTACTTCGACCACGCCGCCGTGGCCCCGCTCCCCCGACGATCCGGCCGGGCCCTCCGCGAGTGGGTCGACGACCAGGAGCGGAACGGCGTCGTCCACTGGCCGGCCTGGGGGGAGAAGGTCGAGAAGGCCCGCGCCGACGTCGCCCGGCTGATCAACGCCGACGTCGACGAGATCGCCTTCATCGCCAACACCACTCAGGGGATCGGCCTGATCGCCGAGGGCTACCCGTGGTCGCCGGGCGACTCGGTGGTGACGGCGGCCGAGGAGTACCCCTCGAACCTCTTCCCCTGGATGAACCTAGCCGACCGTGGCGTGACCCTCCGGACCGTCCCCACCCGCCCCGACGGCCGGATCTGGGTCGAGGACCTGGCCCGGGCGATCGACGTGACGACCCGGGTCCTGACGATCAGCCACGTCGAGTTCGCCTCGGGGTTCCGCAACGACCTCGACGCCCTGGCCGACCTCTGCCGGTCGCGGGGGATCGCCCTGTTCGTCGACGCGATCCAGGGGCTCGGCCCGCTGACGATCGACGTCCGCCGGACGCCGATCGACTTCCTCGCCGCCGACGGCCACAAGTGGCTGCTCGGCCCCGAGGGCGCCGGGCTCCTCTTCATCCGCCGCGACTGGATCGAGCGGCTCCGCCCGATCGGGGTCGGCTGGAAGAGCGTCGTCTCGTCCTACAACGCGGCGACGGTCGACTTCACCCTCAAGCCCAACGCCCAGCGATGGGAGGGGGGCACCTTCGCGATGGCCCCGCTCCAGGCGTTCGCCAAGAGCGTCGAGCTGTTCCTGGAGATCGGCCCCGAGGTCGTCTCGCGGCGAATCCTCGATCGCGCCGAGGCCGTCCGCGAAGTCGCCCGGTCCGCGGGCTGGTCCGTCCACGGCTCGGCCCGCCCCGGGGACCTGGCCGGGATCGTCGCCCTGGACAGGCCCGGGGTCGACCCGGACGCCTTCGCCCGCGACGCCCGCGAGCGGGGGATCGCCCTGGCCTGCCGCCGGGGTCACGTCCGGGTCAGCCCGCACATCTACACCAACGACGACGATCTCGGACGCCTGTCCGAGTCGCTCGGCTCGGCCCGCTGACCACCACCCCCATGCACCCAGATCCTTCCCGGACCGCCGTGTTCACCGGGACCTTCGACCCGCTGACGCTCGGCCATCTCGACGTCATCGGCCGCGGGCGGATGCTATTCGACCACCTGGTCGTGGCGATCGGCATCAACCCGAACAAGCAATCACTGTTCACGATCGAGGAGCGGGTCGCCCTCTCGCGGCTGGTGGTCGCGCCGTTCGCGAACGTGTCGGTCGAGCCGTTCGAGGAGCTGACGGTCCAGTTCGTCCGCCGGATCGGCGCCCGGGTGATCCTCCGCGGCTTGCGGACGCTCTCGGACATGGAGTACGAGTTCTCCATGACGATGACCAACCAGCGGCTCGACCCGTCGATCGAGACCGTCTTCCTGATGGCCGACGGCGAGTATTCGCATGTCTCCAGCAGCCTCATCAAGCAGGTCGCCCGCTTCGGCCGCGAGGAGGCCCTGCGCCGCTTCGTCCCGCCGGAGCTGGTCGGGCCGGTGATGGCCAAGATCCGCGAGACGAACTCAAGCTGACCTACCCGTAATGGGATGAGCCTCTGTCCCGCGGGACGCCCTCGGCCCGGGCCGGCTCCTCCCGCCGTGCGGATCGGATCGGGGGGCGTCGCCATGGCCGGGGACCCGTCCCGCCCCCGTTGCCCGGGCGGGCCGTGCCCCGGCGACCGGGCCGACGACGGCCGGTGGGGCCGCGTGGCGGCCGACGCCGAGGGCCGGCCGACGCCCGTGGCGGTGCCGGCGGCGCGGGACGCCGCGGGCGTCGAGGGGGCGGTCGGCGAGGCCGGGGGCTCGGGTCGGCGAGCGGCGGCGAGCACCCGGCGTCCGGGGCGGCGGCGGCGACCGCCTCCGGCCGCGATGCCGCGACGACGGCCGCGGGCCGGCCGGCCCGCGAGATGGCCCCCGGGGGGCCGCCCCCGGGGATGGGCCGCGTCACCGCCGGGGTAGGCGTTCAGGTAGGGTTGATCGGTTTGTTAAGGGACGAGAAAGAAGGTGATTCTCCCGTATCCTGTAACCTCTTCACCAGGAGGCCCAGGAGCTTATGGAGATGC
>JAABUX010001589.1_pt1 | contig 34019 bp, 31 predicted proteins | sample 5561851 | NCBI WGS metagenome assembly JAABUX01 (sample SAMN10711883, study PRJNA513361) | rock metagenome | isolation source: Antarctica rocks | place: Antarctica: Victoria Land, Richard Nunatak red sandstone | collected 2016-01-03
GCGGCTTCGTGCGCGATCACGACCTGGATCGGGTGTATCTGCTGCGGGGACGGCCGGTCGAGGCGCCGTGGCGGATGGCGCTGGTGACGGTGCTGCAGTTCAGGGAGGGCCTCTCGGATCGCCCGGCGGCGGATGCGGTGCGCAGCCGCATCGACGGGACATACGCCCTGAGCCTGGAGCTGACGGACCCCGGCTTTGACGACTCGGTGCTCAGCGCGTTCCGCACGCGCCTGATCGAGCGCGGCGACGGGGAGGAACGGGCCGTCGGGGACCGCCTGCTGCGGGAGGCGCGGTGGCGCGGGTGGCTCAAGGAGCGCGGGCAGCAGCGCAGTGACACGACGCACGTGTTCGCGGCGCTGCGCACGCTCAATCGGCTGGCGCTGGCGGGGGAGACCGTGCGCGCGGCGCTCAACAGTCTGGCGGTAGCGGCCCCCGCCTGGCTGCGCGCCCAGGCGCCGGAGGACTGGCACGACCGCTACGACCACCGCGTCGAGGAGTAGCGCCTGCCCACCGCCAAGACGGCGCGCGCGGCCTTGGCGGAGCAGATTGGGGCGGATGGCGTGCGGCTGCTGCGGGCCGTCTATGCGCCCGACGCGCCGGCCTGGCTGCGCGAACTCCCGGCGGTGCAGGCGCTCCGCGCGATCTGGGTGCAGCACTACTACGCGCCGGACACGGACGGACGGGTGCGCTGGCGCACGGAGGGGGATTGGCCGCCCTCGGCCACGCTGATCCAGTCGCCCTATGACACCGAGGCGCGCTACAGCACTAAGCGCGAGACACATTGGGTCGGCTACAAGGTCTGCCTCACCGAGACCTGCGACCCCGGGGCGCCGCGCCTGATCACGACCGTGCACACGACCCCAGCCACCACCGCCGACGTGACCCTGCTGGACCCGATTCACCGCTCCCTGGCCCAGAGCGGCCACCTCCCCGCCCTGCACCTCGTCGACGCGGGCTTCGTGGACGCGGAGCAGGTGGTGACGAGCCAGCAGGAGCACGGGGTGAGGGTGGTGGGACCCGTCCCCGCCGACCAGTCCTGGCAAGCGCGGGCGGCGGAGGGCTTCGACGTTGCCTCCTTCACCATCGATTGGGACGCGCGCCAAGCCACCTGCCCGGCCGGTCAGGCCAGCGTCAAATGGCAGCCCACCCACGACCAACGTGGCCACGGCATCATCAACATCTCCTTCGCGCAGGCCACCTGCGCCGCCTGCCCGCTGCGCCCGTCCTGCACGCGCTCCGCCGCCGGGCCGCGCTGGCTCACCGTCCGCCCGCAGGCGGAACATGAGGCCTTGCAGGCCGCGCGCCGGACCCAGGACACGGACGCGTTCACGGAGCAGTACGCCGCGCGCGCCGGGATCGAAGGGACCATCTCCCACGGAACACGCGCCTGCGACCTGCGTCACGCCCGCTACACGGGCCTGACCAAGACGCACCTCCAGCAGGTGTTCACCGCGGCGGCGATCAACGTGACGCGCCTGGTCGCCTGGGCGCGGGAGGCCCCTCTCGCCGCCACCCGCACCTCCCCCTTTGCTCGCCTGCAAAATGCAGCCTGACCCCGTTTTTTCGACGCCTCATTTGCCAACAGTATCAAAAAAGTGGACTGCGGCCGGAACGGGCCTGCGACGGCGGTCGCATGGCAGATTGTCATGTCCCTGCGGGACGCCCCCACGGATGAAAATCTGCGATTTACACAGCAGCGGACGACGACCGCGGTCGGGTGTGGTCCGCCGTCACCTCGCTTTTGGCCTCGTTCTGACACCGCAGTGTCCGTGCGCTGCCATGCGACCGCAGTCGCAGGTCGGATTCCACAATTTTAAGGTGCACCCCCTCCACCCTGTCGACGTTGACGCCGGTACCTCTCACTCCGTACACTGTATAGTGTAGGTCAAATTTCTTGCCCGCATCGTCTAGCGGCCTAGGACATCACCCTTTCAAGGTGGAGATCACGGGTTCGAATCCCGTTGCGGGTACCCTCGCGGAACCGAGTCCTACCCCTGGTTAGCGCCGCCGGGCGCGCCCCGAGATTGTGATGGTGGGTGCGATCGAGCTTGCGACTGCGGTCGCATGGCAAACCACCAGCCGATTGCGGTCCGGTGTGGTCCGCTGGCACGCTGCTCCTGACCCCGGCCTGACACCGCAGTGTCCGTCGTGTGCCATGCGACCGCGGTCGCAGGCCCTGTCTCACAATCTCGGGGTACACCCGCCGGCGCCGACTCTGCTACGCTGGTGGCGCTGACTCTGTTACGCTGTCAGTAGAGACCTGTCGTCGCGCCCCGCCAGGCGACATACACCCGGTTCGCGGGCCGGGTCCAGCCCCACGTTCAGGAGGCAACAAGAGCGTATGTCCGTCCTGCTTACTTCCGGGCACTCTCCGGCACAAGCACAACAGGCTCCAGCATCCCCCCCCACGTCGGGTCCGGGTAGCGCCGTGCCCGTCCAGGCGGCGTCCACGAACGCGTGGCGCGCGATCGCTATGGCCTATATCAGCCTGACCAAGCCGCACATCATGGTCCTGCTGCTGATCACGACCCTCGCCGCTGCCCTGATCGCCGTGCGCGAGCATCCGCTCCCCATGCTCGACTTCCTGCGCGTGCTCCTGGCGACCCTGGTGGGCGGCGCGCTGGCGTCGGGCGGGGCGGCGGCGCTCAACTGCTACATCGACCGCGATATCGACGCGGTGATGAACCGCACCCGCCGTCGCGCGCTGCCCACGGGGGCGCTACGGCCGCGCCACGCGCTCATCTTCGGTCTGGCGCTCAATGCGCTGTCCGTGGCCATCCTGGCCGCACTGGCCAATCCTCTGGCCGCCGGCCTGGCCCTGTTCGGCAGCTTTTACTACGTCGTGATCTATACGATGTGGCTCAAACGGACCACGACGCAGAATATCGTCATCGGCGGGGGAGCCGGCGCGGTCCCGCCGCTGGTGGGGTGGGCCGCGGTGACGGGAGCGGTGGCCCTGCAGCCGGTCATCCTGTTTGCTATCATCGTGCTCTGGACGCCGGCGCACTTCTGGTCGCTGGCCTTGATCACGCGCAAGGACTACGCGGCGGTCAACGTGCCCATGCTCCCGGCCGTGGCTGGCGTGACCTATACCAAGTGGCGCATCCTGGCCTATACCCTGCTGGTCGTGGCGTGCTCGTTGAGCCTCTACCTGATCCACGTCATGGGCCCGATCTACCTGGCGGCGGCGCTGGGGCTGGGCGCCGCATTCATCTACAAAGCGGTCCGGTTGCTCCGCGAGTCAGGGAACGGCCGTGCCCGCGGCACGTTCATGTATTCCAACCTGTACCTTGCACTGATCTTCTTCGCGATGGTCATTGACCGCATCGTGCCGCTGCACTAAGCTGTAGACATGGTCAACCACTTCATTGTGCATGATCTGCCCGCGCTGCGCTCGCCGGTGCTGGTGGGCGCTTTCAAAGGCTGGAACGACGCCGCCGAGGCCGCGTCGTCCGCGGTCAGCTTCCTGGTCAAGGAGTGGTCGGCCAGCCGCGTCGCCTCGCTCGACGCCGAGGAGTTCTACGACTTTACCCAGACACGCCCCATGGTGCGCATGATTGGCGGCGTCTACCGCGACATCGAGTGGCCGTCGCTCGACATCTATGCTCACGCCGACGAGGCGTCTGGCCGCGACATGGTGCTGCTCGTCGGTCATGAGCCGCAGCTACGCTGGCGCACCTTCAACGACGAGCTACTGGCGCTGCTGGAGCAACTGGGCGTCTCCGAGGCGGTGCTGCTCGGCGCGTTGCTGGCCGATGTCCCGCACACGCGGGTTCCGCGCCTGATCGGTTCGGCCAGCGACGACCGGCTGCGCGGCCAGTTGGAGAGCATGGATATCTCGCTCTCGCGCTACGAAGGGCCGACGGGCATCGTCGGCGTCTTGCAGGACGCCTGTGGCCGCCGGGGCATCCCGACGGTGAGCCTGTGGGGCAACGTTCCGCACTACATCACCGCCAGCCCCAACCCCCAGGTGAGCGTGGCGTTGCTGCGCCAGCTCGATCTCCTGCTGGGCTTGGGGCTCAACATGCGCGCACTGGAGCGGCAGGCGCGCCGTTTCCGCGCCCGCGTCGACGAGGCCATCGCGCAAAGCCCCGACGCCACGGTCTACGTGCGCAAGCTGGAGGGCCTGGAGGAGGAAGAGGGGGAGGGGGCGACGGCGCCCGCCTCGCCGCTGCCGACCGGCCCCGAGGTTGTCCGCGCCCTCGAGGAGTTCCTACGCGAACAGCAGCGAGCCGATGGCGATGGGGAGGGCGATGACGGGTATGGTGATGATGAGGACGAGTAGCGGAGATTGCATAAGGACGAAAAGGGTTCGCCCGTGTCGACACGGGCGAACCCTTTTCGTCCTTTATGCAACGCATGCAAGCGGACATAGTAGCCGCTCTGGCGTTACGATGACTGGGCTGAGCGGCGTGCCCGTTTAATAGGGATTGTAGCCCGTGTTGCCTCGGCTGGAGGAGGCACAACCCGTGCTGGCGCAACAGGTGTATAGCCGCCTGGGTGTAGTTCCCGTACCACTAAGCCGGATGAGCCCCAGGTGGCGGCCCTGGTATCGCGCTTCTCGTCACTCACCTCGTTACTCCTTCCCAGTTACTCCTTCAGTCACTGGTTGAGTGAAAAAGTACAGTTTCTCGATGTAGGAACGGGGCCTGAGACGACTGTCTCAGGCCCCGTTGTCGTGCCGAGGAAGGGACTCGAACCCTTATGGGCTTAAGCCCACTAGCCCCTCAAGCTAGCGCGTCTGCCAATTTCGCCACCTCGGCAAGGAGCTCAACCCTGTCAAGTATACCGTGCTGTCCGTTCCCGGTCAACCCGCTGTTAGTTTACATAATGTGATATACTTTCGTTGACACGTGCGCACGGAGCCCGTACACTCTCTCTAGTGCCTGTCCCCGCCTGCGCTTTGGCACGCTGTGTTACCGCGACCGTCTGGGCCGGCCCGCCGGCTCCTGGGCGGATGCCGGCGAGGGGCACGGAGCGCGACAGGCGGTGCTCCGACGCTGATACAGTGATGTAGGGGACGATAGACAAGGAGGCGGAGACCATGGCACGCACTGTTGCCGTCACCGACGCGACGTTCAAGGCGGAGATTTACGAGTCGGTCAAGCCGGTGCTGGTGCATTTCTGGGCTGTGTGGTGTGAACCCTGCACGGCCATGGCTCCCGCGCTCGTGGAACTTGCACGAGAGCGTGATCGGGTTCTCAAGGTCGCGTCGATCGACGTCGATAGCAATGCGGCCAGTGCCGCGAGCTTTGGCGTGCATGACGTGCCCACGCTGCTCCTGTTCAAGAACGGTCGGCCAGCCACGAGGGTGGTGGGGTCGAGAACAAAAGACGAGTTGATGGAGATTGTTACCCCGCACCTGTTCTAGACTGAACGGGCTGAGCGGGAGACACGCGGGCGCGATGAGCCGGAGCGTGGAGCCTTATGTAGTCTAGGAGACCAAAGGCACTCGTTCTTTTCCACCATCGATGGCGCCAGGCCCACGGCGCTCCAGCGCCGTGCCAGTCCCGTGCCTCGAACGTGGGCTTATAGCAGTTTGTCCTTGAGAAGTGGGCGTTCGCGGCCCACTTCTTGTGTTAGTAGTGGCTAATCAGCGCACCAGCGTACGGAGGGGTGAGCGATGCGTAACGACTTTGTGACCGCGATACTGCAGATCACCGCCGAGAAGGGCCTGGCCAAGGATACGGTCATCAACGCCATCGAGTCGGCCCTGACCTCTACCTACAAGCGGACCTTTGGCCCGACGCCCGACGTGCATGTGCGCCTCAACGAACAGACCGGCGAGTTCCGCGTCTTTGCCGAGAAACAGGTCGTCATCAACGTGGAGGACCCGCGCACGCAGGTCTCGCTCAAGGACGTGGAGAACCCGGAGACGTTCCCCACGCGCCCCGGCATCGGTCAGACGGTCGAGGTGGAGGTGGAGAACGCGCCCAAGGAGTTCGGGCGCATCGCTGCGCAGACGGCCAAGCAGGTCATCATGCAGCGCATCACCGAGGCCGAGCGAGACCGCCAGTTCGACGCCGCCAACCGCAAGCAGGACGACATCGTCTCGGCCGTGGTGCAGCGCACCGATCCCAAAGGCATTATTCTCGCGGTGCAGGACCTGGACAATGTCGAGGCGGTGCTGCCGCCGGGCGAGCAATCCGCGGGCGAGCACTACCGCACCGGCCAGCGCCTCAAGGTTTACGTCGTCGAGACGCACAAGACGGTCCGCGGCCTGCAGGTCACCGTGTCGCGCAGCCACCGTAACCTGGTCAAGCGCCTGTTCGAGTTGGAGGTGCCCGAGATCCGCTCGGGCGCCGTGGAGATCAAGGCGTTGGCGCGCGAGCCCGGCGTCCGCACCAAGGTAGCCGTCGCGGCGCGGCAGGACAACGTGGACCCGGTCGGCTCGTGCGTGGGCCAGCGCGGCGTGCGCATCCAGAACGTGATCAACGAACTGGGCGGCGAGAAGATCGACGTGATGCCGTGGAGCAACGATCCGGCCGTCTTTATCTCCGGCGCGCTACGGCCTGCAACGGTAGTGCACGCCTGGGTGCGCGAGGGTGAGAAGAAGGCAACCGTGGTCGTGCCCGATAAAGAGCTCTCGCTAGCCATAGGCAAGGAGGGCCAGAACGCGCGGCTGGCCGCGCGGCTGACCGGCTGGCACATCGACATTAAGAAGGCGTCCGACGTGGCGCGCGAGGCGGCCCTGGCGGCCAGCGGGGCCAGCGGGGCCAGCGCGTCCCACGAAGAGCGAGCCTGAACCCTATGCCGAAACACATTCCCGAGCGTTCGTGCGTGGCTTGCCGCACCGCCCGGCCAAAGCGGCACCTGGTGCGCCTGGTGCGTACCGCCGAGGGCGCCGTCGAGGTCGACACGTCGTGGCGAAAGCCGGGCCGCGGGGCTTACCTATGCCCGGCCCAGGACTGCTGGCGGCTGGCGGCGACGCGCAAAAGTCTCGACCACGCGCTCGATATCAACGTGACCCCCGAGATGTGGCAGGCCCTTAACCGCTACGCGGACGGCCTGCCGCAACATTCAGTAGTTATTAGTGGTTAGTGGTTAGTGGCTAGTGGCTAGTTTTTCTAGTCACTAGCCACTAGTCACTAACCACTCGCAAGGAGATATTCATGCCAGGACGACCAGGAGGCGGCGGTAGAGGCCGCGGCGGCAGCGGTGGGTATAGGCCCGGCGGGCGACCGGGCGGCGGCAGTGGCGGTGGAGGAGGCGGCGCGCGGTCCGGTGGTGGTGGCCGTGGGCGCGGGGGCGGACGTCCCGGCGGCCATGGCCCCGGCGATGGCGCCCGCGGCGCGACGGCGACGGTTGAGCGTCCGTCAAACGTGGCGCTACCGGCGGTCATGACCGTGCAGGAGCTGGCCGAGGCGCTGGGGATGTCCCCGGCCCCGGTGATCAAGGTCCTGTTCAAGAACGGGATGATGGCCACCATCAACCAGGAGATCGATTTCGACACGGCGTCGATCGTGGCCGATGAGCTTGGCATTACCGTCACGCTGGCGACCGCGACGGAGGACGAGGCCGCCGCCAGTGAGGAGGTGGCCCGGCCGGAGCTCAACGACGACCCCGCGCTGCTCAAGCCGCGCCCGCCCGTCGTGACCATCATGGGCCACGTCGACCACGGCAAGACCTCGCTGCTCGACGCGATCCGTAGTTCGCGCGTCGCCGCGGGCGAGGCCGGCGGGATCACGCAGCACGTCGGCGCCTACCAGGTCGAGAAGGAGCGTGAGGGCGTCGCGCGCAAGATCACGTTCCTCGATACGCCCGGCCACCAGGCCTTTACCGCCATGCGCGCCCGGGGCGCGCAGGTGACGGATATCGTGATCATCGTGGTCGCCGCCGACGACGGCGTGATGCCGCAGACAGTCGAGTCCATCGACCATGCCCGCGCCGCCGAGGTGCCGATCATCATCGCCATCAACAAGATCGATAGGCCGGACGCCGATCCCTCGCGCGTCATGCAGCAGTTGACCGAGTATAACGTGGTGGTCGAGGAGTACGGCGGCACGGTGCCCGCGGTTCCCGTCTCGGCCAAGACGGGCCAGGGCCTGGATGACCTGCTGGACACCATCTTGCTGGTCTCGGACATCGAGGTTAATCCCATGGCCAACCCCGACCGGCAGGCCATCGGCACGGTGATCGAGGCCAAGAAGGACGTGCAGAAGGGTCCGCTGTGCACCGTGCTGGTGCGTACGGGGACGCTGCACCGCGGCGAGTACGTGCTGGTCGGCGCGACGACCGGGGCGGTGCGCAATATGTTCACCTACCGCGGCCAGGGGGTCAAGGCCGCGCCGCCCTCGTTCCCGGTGGAAATCCTGGGCCTCTCGGAGGTGCCCGAGGCCGGCGACACCTTGCGCGTGTTCAGCGACGAGCGCAAGGCGCGCGAGTTGGCCGCGGCGATCCAGCGCGAGCGGCGCGCGCAGTCGTTGGCGCCGATCAAGCGCGTGGCCCTGGCCGACTTTTTCAGCCAGGTGCAGGCGGGCGAGGTCAAGGAGCTCAACATGGTGGTCAAGGCCGACGTGCAGGGCTCGCTCGGCGCCATTCAGAAGAGCATGGAGGAGCTCGGCGACGACAACGTCAAGGTGCGGATGATCCGCGCCGCGACCGGCGAGGTGACCGAGTCCGACGTCACGCTGGCCGCGGCCTCGCAGGCCATCGTGATCGGCTTCAACGTCGGCTACGACCCCGCGGCGCGGCGCGCCGCCGAGGCCAGCGGCATCGACGTGCGGTTCTACACCATCATCTACCGGTTGATTGAGGACGTACAGGCGGCCCTCAAGGGCATGCTCGAGCCGGTGTACCAGGACGTGGTACACGCCCATGCCGACGTGCGCGCGGTCTTCCCAGCCGGTAAGCACAAGGCCGCGGGCTGCCTGGTGCAGGATGGCTCGTTGGTCAAGGGCTCGACGGTACGCGTCATGCGCAACGGAACGAATGCCGGCGAGGGCAAGATCACATCGTTGCGCCGCGTGCGCGACGATGTGCGCGAGGTCAACGCGGGGACGGAGTGCGGCGTGACCGTCGACGGCTTCGACGACTTCGTCGTCGGCGACATGCTCGAGACCTACTCGCGCGAACTCGTTAGCTAACGAGTGGCTAGTGGTTAGTGACTAGTGGCTAGCACTAGTTACTAACCACTAGCCACTAGTCACTACATCGGAGGTGTTCCTATGCCCGCGCCACACCGCGCCGAGCGCGTGAGCGACGAGTTGCGCCGCCGCCTCACCGAGTTGATCCTGACCGAGCTCAAGGACCCACGGGTGTCGTTCCTGAGCACGATCACGCGCATCCAGATGTCGCCCGACCTGCGCTACGCCAGGGTGTTCGTCTCGGTGATGGGCGACCCTAGCGAACAGAAGAATACTATTGAGGCGCTGCGCCATGCCGCCGGGTACCTGCGACGCGAGATGGGCGTCGACCTGCGGCTGCGCCATACGCCCGAACTGCAGTTCGTGCTCGACCACTCCATTGAGGAGGGGGACCGCGTGTTGCGCGTCATCCGTGAGGTCGAAGACCGGGAGCAGCGAGAGCAGCAGGAGCTAGAGCGTCAGGAGCAGCATGAACCCTGATCCGAGCGTCCGCGTCAACGTCGATCCTGATGAGCTTGACGTGCCCGGTGAGCCGGTTGTTGTCGGCGCGCCGTCCGCCCCGGACAGCGCGCGGCTGGAGACCGTCGCCGCCGTCCTGCGGGGCGCGGCACGCCCATTGCTGTTCTGTCACCGCTCGCCCGACGGCGATACGATCGGGTCGGCGCTGGCCCTGTCCATGGCCCTGCGGAGTCTGGGCAGCGCGCCTACCGTGGCCTGCCCCGATCCGCTGCCGCGTTCGCTGCTCTTCCTGCCAGGTAGCGGGACGGTGGAGACGACGCTGCCCCAAGACGCGGACCTGCTGGTGACGGTCGATATCTCGGACCCTGGCCTGCTGGGTCCGATGCGCGTCGATCTGACGCGTCTGCGGGCCGCCCGCACCTTGCTCAATATCGACCACCACGCCAGTGACACGGGGTACGGAGACGTCAACCTCGTCGACGTGAGCGCCGCCTCGACCGCGGAGATCGTCTATGACCTGATCGGCGCCCTCGGCGTGGCCATCGACCGTTCCATGGCCACCGGGTTGCTCACGGGCATCATCAACGACACGCACTCGTTCCAGAACTCCAACTCCAGCGCGCGCGCCTTGACCACGGCCGCGGCGCTGGTCGGCGCCGGGGCCGACCCGTCGAGCATCAGCCACCACCTGCTTCTGCAACGGCGGCCCCAGGCGGCGCTGCTATGGGGCCGAACGCTGGCCACGATGCGCCTGGACGACGATGGGCGCGTGGCCTCGGCCGAGGCCACCAACCTGATGCTGGCGCAGTGCCAGGCCGAGATGACCGACCTCGACGGCGTGGTGGAGTTCCTGCGCGGCATCGACGGGGTCGACCTGGCGTTCCTGCTCAAGCCGATCCCGGGTGAGGATAGCCGCTTCAAGGCCAGCATCCGCACCACGGAGCGTGTCGACGCGGTCGAGTTGACCGCGCCCTTTGGTGGCGGTGGCCATCGTCGCGCCGCTGGCTGCGACCTTGCCGGCCCCGCCGAGGCCGCGCGCGACGCGCTGCTGCGGCGCTACCGGGAGTTGGTGGGATAGTGGCCACGTCCCTCACCCCCGGAACCCTCACCCCCCAACCCATGGCTGACTGGCCCCCCGATCCCTATCCGCGGGATCGCCGGTCCAGCGCGCCTCTCCCTACCGTGGGAGAGGGGGAGCCCTCACCCCTAACCCCTCTCCCGCGCACAGGGAGAGCCGGTTGGGCTGTCGGCTCCGCAGAGCCGAGAGACCAATCCGCACGGGCAGGGGGTGAGGGTCCCCTCTCCGGCATCTTGAACGTCGATAAGCCGCTGGGCTGGACCTCGCACGACGTCGTGGGATTGGTGCGGCGGCTGACGCGCCAGCGCCAGGTCGGGCATGCTGGCACGCTCGACCCGCTGGCGAGCGGTGTGCTGCTGGTGATGATGGGGCAGGCCACGCGCCTCTCCGACTACCTCATGCACGGCCGCAAATGCTACCTGGCCCGGCTGCGCCTGGGGGCGACCACCCCAACCGATGACGCCGAGGGCGAGGTAACGGAGGCGCCCGCGGCGCCGGGGCTGACGCGTGAGCGCGTCGCCGCGGCGCTGTCCGCCTTCCGGGGCGACATCGAGCAGGTTCCCCCGGCCTACGCGGCGATCAAACAGGGTGGTGTCCCCGTCTACAAGCTGGCGCGACAGGGCAAAGAGCCGGTGCTGGCGGCGCGCCGGGTGCGGATCGACGCGCTGGCCCTGCTGGCGCTGGACGGGGAGATGCTGGACATCCTGGTGTGGTGTAGCGCGGGGACCTACATCCGGGCGCTGGCCCGCGACATAGGCCAGCGTCTGGGTTGCGGCGCCTATCTGGCCGGACTGCGGCGTCTGAGTAGCGGCGCGTTCGGCGTCGATACGGCCGTGGGCGTGCAGGAGTTGCGCCAGCTGGCCGACGAGGGCCGCGTCTCCGAGATCCTCGCACCGCTAGACGAGGCGGTGGCCGGTTGGCCAGCGGTGATAACCACGACTCAGCAAGCCCGGGATGTCCTGCACGGCAACGTCATCGCGGATAGTCTGTTGGCGCGCGCAAGCCCTGCGAGCGTAAGCAACGCGGCGAGTGTCGTCTACCCCCAGACCACCCCGGACCGTCCGCGCGCCAACGATGGGGCTGGCGCCTCCGTGGGCGCGCCGCGCGACGACGGAGCGGATGCCCGCCTCTACGGGCCGGACGGCGTCTTGCTGGCCCTGGCGCGCTACGACGCGCGGCGTCAGGGTTGGCAACCCACCAAGGTGCTAGTGTCTCCAGGCGCGCCAGTGAGCGCCGAGGCGGACGTGACGGACGCGATGATAGGGACGGCAACCGCCTCCGCGGGGGGACAGGCATGAAGCTGGTGGAGAGCCTGGAGGATCTGCGCGACGACCGGCCGATGGTGATCGCCATCGGCACCTTCGATGGCGTCCATCGCGGCCACCTCTACATGCTGGGTCAGGCCCGCGCGCGCGCCCGTGAGCACAATCTGGCCTTCGGCGTCATCACCCTCGACCCGCCGCCGGCGCTGGTGCTACGGCCCGGCCTGACCGACTACCAGATCACGCCGCGCGCCCTCAAGGTCCGCCTGCTCACGGCGCTGGAGCCTGACGTGCTGGCCGTGCTCCATTTTACGCCCCAATTTGCCGCCCTCGGCGCCGCGGAGTTTATCGACCGCCTGGAAGACGGCCTGCGGCTGGCCGAGTTCTGGATGGGCGACGACTTCCGCTTCGGCCACGACCGCGAGGGCGGCGTCCCCTACCTGCTCGAGCGGGCGGCGCGCTCGGAGTTCGCCGTGCACGTCGTGGCCCGTCAGGGCGTCGAGGCCGGGGCAGCGGGGGTCAGCAGCAGCGCCGTGCGCGAGGCGGTGCGGCGGGGCGATGTGGAGATGACCAACGCGATGCTGGGTCGTCCCTTCGAGTTGGCGGGCCAGGTCATCCATGGGCAGGGGCGGGGACGGGGCCTGGGCTATCCCACCGCCAACGTCGAGTTGCCGCCTGAGCAGCTCGTCCCGGCGGAGGGTGTCTACGCCGCCATCGCCGAGCTATCCGGCGAGCGCCACGCCGCCGCGGTCAGCGTCGGGACCAACCCGCAGTTCAATGGCGTCGAGACCACCGTCGAGGCCTACCTGCTGGACTTCGATCAGGACATTTATGGCCAGGCGCTGCGCCTCTTCTTCATCCGCCATCTGCGCGGCCAGGCGACCTTCGACGGGCTCGACGGCCTGCTCACGCAGATGGCCGTCGACGTCGGCCACGCGCGGGGCGCAATTATGCCGTTGTTGTCAGTTGAGCACTGACCTCCGGCCGTCGCGGGTGTTGAGCCTCACCGATTATCCGCCCAACGGATCGTACCAACGATGATTGATGTGCACTTACATCTCCTGCCGGGCGTCGACGACGGCCCGCCTGACCTCGCCGCGGCCCTGGCTCTGGCGCGCGAATGCGTCGCCACGGACACCCCGCTCGTCGTGACCACGCCGCACGTCGACGACTGGACGCGCGCCGTCCTGCCCGACGCGGCGGACGTGCGGGCGCGCGTGGCCCTGCTGCGGGAGGAACTTGACCGCGCCGACATCAGCCTGCGGGTCGTGCCAGGAGGTGAGGCCTTCCTTGCCCCGGAGCTGCCGCGCCAGGTGCGCGAGGGGCGCGTGCCCACCATCGGCGAGACGCACTGGCTGCTGGTGGAGACGCCGGTGGGGCAGCGCCCGCTCTACCTCGACCAGGTCTTCTTCGAGTTGCTGGCGGAGGGGATCACGCCGCTGCTGGCGCACGCCGAGCGCTACGGTTGGCTGACGCCGGACAGCCTGGCCACGCTGGTGTCGCACGGCGTGCGGGTGCAGGTCACCGCGTCGGCCCTGACGGGGCAGCGCGGGCGCCGGCAGCGCGCGCTGGCCGAGACGCTAGTCCGCCGCGGCCTCGCGCAGGTCATCGCGACCGACCGCCACAAGGCCGACAGCGGAGCCACCTTGCCCGAGGGGTACGCGGCGGCCGCCGCTTTGGTGGGCGAGGCCCGCGCGCACGCGCTCGTCGAGACCAATCCGGGCCGCATCCTGGCCGACCAGGAGATCCCGGTCGAACTGGACGACGAACAGGAGAGGGCTAGCGCGCGGCCACGGAGCTGGCTGGACCGCTGGCGGGGCCGGTAGAGATGCGCTTATTGGCTCACGGCCGTGACCGCGTTGGTCCCCGTCAGCGAGTCGTAGAGGCAGATCACGCGGTCGGCCACGCTCTCCCAGCCGTAGGGCTCGGCGCTGCGGCGCGCCGCGAGCGACATGCGCTCGGCCAGCACCGGGTTGCGCAGTACCATGGCCAGCCGGTCGGCGAAGCGCGCGGCGTCGCGCGGCGGGGCCAGGTAGCCGTTCTCGCCGTCGTGTACGGTGAGCCGCAGGCCCCCCGCCGCCGAGGCCACCACGGGCCGCCCGCAGGCCAGCGCCTCCAGCGCCACCATGCCGAACGACTCGTGCAGCGACGGCACGACCACCACGTTTGACGCCGCCACGTAGAGCGGCAGTTCCTCCTGCGTCACCGCGCCGACCAGGCGCAGCCGCCCGGCCATGTCATCTTGAGCGCCCAGCGCCCGGATGCGTTCGATCTCCGCCACGCCCGATGGACCGGTGACGGGACCGCCGGCCACCACGAACTGCGCCGCGGGCACGCCCAGTTCCGGCAGCAGCGCCACCGCGCGCACGGCCGTCGTGATGTCCTTGAGCGGCTCGATGCGCGCCGCGGTAAAGACGAGCGGGGCCGTCGGGGGCAGTCCCAGCGTGGCGCGGGCCGCCGCGCGGTCGCGCGGACTGAAGAGCGCGAGGTCGACGCCGCAGGGGATGGCGTGGATGCGCGTATGGCTCGCGTCGTACAGCTCACGCAGTTGCGCCGACTCCAGCGCGTTGGGCGCGACGATGACGTCCATGCCGTCGAGCACCGTCTGCTCCAGCCCGGCGCGGCGCTGGTCGGCCGCGCTCCACATTCCGGCGACGCGGCGCTTGACCTGCGCCAGCGTGTGGAACATATGGACCGCGGGCACGTTCCAGCGCCGCTTCAGGCGCAGGGCCACCAGGCCCGAGAGCCAGTAGTGGCTATGTACGAGGTCATAGGGGTGGTCGCGCAGTCCGGCGAAGCCGATCACGCCGGCGGTGAACAGGGGGACAAAAGGCAGCAGTTCGTCGGGCGGCAGCGGCTCGAACGGCCCGGCCTCGATCTGGATCACGCGCACGCCGGGCTCGGTCTCGATCACAGCGGGCGTGGTCGCCTCGACGCGGCGCGTGAAGATATCGACCGGCAGGTCCCGACGCGCCAGCGCCGACGACAGCGCGCGGATATAGACGTTGAGACCGCCGGCGTTGCTCTGGCCGGCCCGTTCCAACGGGCTGGCGTGCAACGAGATAAGGGCAACGCGAGAAAGCATGATACTCCTTGATGTTCGTCATCGGCAACCGTTCGCGGACGGGGGCACGACTACTTAAGTATACGCGCGTCGCCCGCGAATGGACCTCTCGCTGACGAACCTGGATACAAGGACGAGAGAAGAACGGGAGGCATGGAAGTTGCCCTTGACAGGCTGGACAGGTCGGTGTCCGCACGCTACCACGACGCCCCAAGCCACCATCTGGTCTTTTTGGCCCCTCATGAAAGTGGACCATCTATATGGCGCAACGAACCCCTGGAGCATATGAAGATAGGGCGGCGGAGACCCGGCGGACGGGCCGCTCCGCGCTCGTGACCGGGCTACTGCTGGGCGTGGGGATAGCCGGGTTCATCGACGAGACGGTGTTCCACCAACTGCTGCAGTGGCACAACCTCTACTGGGCCACGGACCAGCACGGCCGCATCCTCAGCGACGGCATCTTCCACACCGTCAGCACGCTCCTGCTGCTGGCCGGCACGCTACGCCTGTGGCTCGATCGGGCCGCCGCGAGCCGCCGCGTCACCGTGATCGGCGCGATCCTGATTGGCCTGGGCGGCTTCAACGCCTACGACGGCGTGGTCCAGCACGTGATGTTGCATCTGCACCTGGTCAACGAGCACGTCTGCGCCGTGCCGCGGAGCCCCGACAACTCGATTCTGAACTGCCGCGCCGACATTCCCTACGAGGTCGCCTGGATCGGCGTCGCGCTGCTCATCCTCCTCGCTGGCCTCGTCCTGTCGCGGCGGGCCGCAACAGGAGCGATACAACGGTAATGACCAGCACGGCGTCGATGGGCAAGGTGGCGCCTGAGACGGTTGCAAGCACGCGAAGCAGGGCGTAGCCCAGGTTGGCCCCGAGCACCCGCGAGGGCGGGACGACGCGGATCAGGGCGCTATCAAAGGCGCTCCACCGCCGGTTCCGTTTTTGTCCCTGTCCCACGAGGCCGGAGACGACGAGGCGGTACAGGCCCGGACGGGCGTAGCGATGCATAGCGGCATGGCCCAGCGTGGTCGCGCCATCGCCGAAGTCCCAGCGGTACGGCGCGGCGAGCATGGCGGGCGGGAGCGTGCGCGCCAGGTCCGCGTGCTGTTCGTCGACGGATAGAACAGCGCTGGTGGCGAACGCTTGCTCGAAGACGAATGGCGCCCAGAGACCCGTGCGGGGGGCGATGGCGTTGCGGACGGCGTAGGCGCCGTCGATAGAGAGCGACGCCGTGTTGTCGATGGCGCATGCTTTAGCCGTACCCTCCGGGGCGGCGAGGGCAAGCAGCCCGTACAGGACCCCGTACAGGACGAGGACAGACAGGGGTAGGCGTGGCGTGGGTAGGTGTCGCATACCCCGGAGGTGAGTCGCAGGAGGCGTACCAGCCGGCGCCACCTGATTCAGCGCGAGGAGGGCGCCGGGGGCACATCCGGTTGTCGCGACGGTGGGCCGAGCAGGCGCTCGGCCCCATCGTTTGACAATGAGGTCTGTGAATTGTCCGCCGCGAACGCCGGTCACCCACTGGGCAGCGGAGCGAGCCGCCGCAGTCCCTGCGGCATGTCGTCACGGGACAATCGTCCGGGGTCGGCACACCGCGCGCCCGCGTACATAGCCGCAGGGACTGCGGCGGTCCCAGTGGAAACGCGCGTCACCGACTTTTCACGAGCCCTGGTTTGACAACGGAGCCGTTTGACAACGGAGTGGGCAGCCAGTAGCATAGCGATACCGGTGAAAGCTGCCGTCCGCGCAATGGAAGCGGCAGGGAATTCGACCCACGAGGGGGTGTGATTGTGTTCGAGCGAGAGGCGGAGACGCTGTCCCGTGAGCAACTGACCGCGCTGCAGGTGGAACGCCTGCGCGCCGTGGTGGGGCGCGTGGCCGAGCGCGTGCCCTTCTACCGCGATCGCTTCGCCGCCGCCGGGGTAGGCAGCGCCGACATCCGGTCGCTCGACGACCTGCCGCGCTTGCCCTTCACGCGCAAGGGCGACCTGCGGGACAATTACCCTTTTGGCCTGTTCGCCGTGCCGCGCGGCGAGGTGGCGCGCATCCATGCGTCGTCCGGTACCAAAGGCAAGCCGACCGTGGTGGGCTACACCGCGGGTGACATCGAACTCTGGGCGCGCTGCTGCGCCCGTTCCCTGGCCTGCGCCGGCGTTAACCCCGGCGACGTGGTCCACAACGCCTACGGCTATGGCCTCTTCACTGGTGGCCTTGGACTGCACTATGGCATCGAACGCCTCGGGGGCACGGTGGTCCCCGCGTCGGGCGGCAATACGCCGCGTCAACTGCTGCTGCTCCAGGACTTCGGCGCCCGCGCGCTCTGCTGCACGCCCTCCTACGCCCTCAACATCGCCGGGGCCCTGGTCTCTGCCGGCCTGGACCGCGTGGCGCTCCAGGTAGAGATTGGTATCCTGGGGGCCGAGCCGTGGACCGAAGAGCTGCGGCGGCGTATCGAGCGAGCCCTGGGCATCAGCGCGCTTGACATCTACGGCCTGTCCGAAGTATTGGGTCCCGGCGTGTCCATGGAGTGCGCCGAGGGCCGCGACGGCCTGCACATCTGGGAAGACCATTTCCTGCCCGAGATCGTGGACCCCGTCTCGGGTGAGAGGTTGCCCAACGGGCGCTTCGGCGAACTGGTCATCACCACGCTGACCAAGGAGGCCATGCCGGTGATCCGCTACCGCACCGGCGATCTCACGGCGCTGTTTGACGCGCCGTGCCCCTGCGGCCGCACCCACCGCCGTATGGCCCGCCTCAGCGGCCGCACCGACGATATGTTGATCGTGCGCGGAGTCAACGTGTTTCCCTCCGAGGTCGAGCGCGTGCTCCTCCAACACGCCCAGTTAGCGCCGCACTACGAGATTGTGGTGGACCGGCGTCATGCCCTGGATACGCTGGAGGTGCAGGCCGAGCTGGCGGCCGAGCATGCCGCCCTGCTGGACGACATCACCACCCTGGCGACGTTGCGCGAGCGGGTCAACCACGCGCTCGACGCCGCCCTGGGCATCAGCACTGACGTGGCGCTGCAGGCGCCCGGCGCTCTGCCCCGCTCGGAGGGCAAGGCACAGCGCGTGCGGGATAAACGAGTCGTTAGTCATTAGTCATTAGCTGTTAGCCGTTAGTCCCCTGAGAGCAGCGGCGTTGCCAGCTACAAAAAGCTAATGGCTAATGACTAATGGCTAATAGCTAAAGGAGAGACGACGATGGTCAAGCTCATGGCGCTCTACAAGCAACCGGCCGACACCGAGACGTTCGAGCGGGTCTATTTCGGAGAACACATCCCACGGACCAAGCGGATGCCGGGGCTGCGCCGGCTAGAGATCAACCGCGTGACCGGCGCCCCGCGCGGTGAGCCCGCCTACTACCTCTCCGCCAGCCTCTACTTCGACGACGCTACCTCAATGAGCGAGGCATTGGCGTCCGACGCCAGCCGCGACGCCGCGCGCTCCCTACGCGGCATCGGCGCCGACGTGACAATGGTCTTCGCCAACGTGGAGGAGGTGTAGGACAGGCTGCTCAGGCGACGGACATCGCCGCGACAAGGACGCTGCCCGTGAGCGCGGCCTCGTGCTCGTCGATCAGGGCCAGGTTCCCGGCCAGCGTCTCGTCGACCAGCATGCGGCGGCGCAGGTCCATGCCACCGGGCACGTCGGACAGGTAGCCCTGGAAGTGGCGGCGCGTCGCGTGCACGCCGTGGCGTTCGTCGCGCATAGCGGCATTGTGGCGCAGGTGTTGTCGGCACAGCTCCAGCCGCTCCGCCACCGTCGGCGGAGTGGCTGCCTCGCCGGCCGCTAACTGGCGCGCCTCTCTGAAGATCCAGGGGTGGTTGAGCGCGGCGCGTCCGATCATCACGCCGGCGCAGCCGGTCTCGCGGAAGGCCCGCTCGACGTCGGCCGCCGTCTCCACGCCGCCGTTGACGATGACGGGAATGCTCACCGCTTCGCGCACGCGCGCGGCCCAGCTCCAGTCGGCCGTGCCTTTGTGTCCTTGCAGCGCCGTGCGGCAGTGCAGGGTAATCGCGGCCACGCCCGCGTCCTCCAGCCGGCGCGCCATCAGGTCAGGACGCGGGGGGCTGTCGCCCCAGCCGATGCGCGTCTTCACCGTCACCGGCAGGCGTACGGCGCGCACGATGGCCCCCGCCATCTCCGCCATGGCCGGCACATCGCGCAACCAGCCGCTGCCGGCGCCGCGCCGCGCGATTTTGGGTACCCAGCAGCCGCAGTTGATGTCGATCACCGCCGGCCCGGCCGCCTCGGCGATCCGCGACGCCTCGACCAGCCGCTCCCGATTGGCGCCGTAAATCTGGATGCCGACGGTCGGCTCCTCACCCGGCGCCAGCTCGATCTTGCGCCGCACCGTCGGCGCGCCGGCCAGCAGCATCTCCACGTTCACGAACTCAGTGAAGGTGAAGTCGGCGCCGAATCCGCGGCATAACTCTCGGAAGTACGCGTCGGTGACGTCCTCCATCGGCGCGAGCATGACCGGCCTCCGGGCCAGAATCCGCTCCAGGCGCGCGCGCGCTGCCGCGTCCTTGTCCACTATCGCTGTCGTCGTTTGCATATCTGTATTGTAAACGACGCCGGCGCTATTCTCCTGCTTTCCGCTCTCTGGCTACCGTCAGCGATCGAACTCGCGCTCACCATCATGCCCTGGCTGGTCATCCTGCAACCAGCGCAGGCGCTCTTCGAGTTCGGCAATCCGTCGCGCGTCGGCTGCCAATCGCTGCTCGAGGTCGGCACGCCTGCTCGCCTCCTCGGCCCTGGCGCGCGCCTCGGTCACGAGGCGCTGCTCCGCCTCGGCCCTGGCGCGCGCCTCGGCCACGAGGCGCTGCTCCGCCTCGGCCCTGGCGCGCGCCTCGGCCACGAGGCGCTGCTCCGCCTCGGCCCTGGCGCGCGCCTCGGCCACGAGGCGTTGTTCCACCTCGCGCGCCTGCCGCCGCATCTGGCCCGATGGCGCGATGACGACGCCATCTTGGTCGCGCACGCTTAGAAACGGCTGCGTTGCTCGGAAGGACACGTCGAGCGCGGCGCTGTGCCACCAGCCCTCCCGGTCGGGTTGCCACCGCGCGTACGTATCCCCCCCGTCCAATCGCCAGGCGAGTAGCGGGGTCGGCAGCACGTCGCCGGAGGGGTCGAAGACGAGATACTCGCGCACGCCGATCGCCGCATAGGCCAGCCGCTTGTCATCCAGGTCGTTGCCCTTGGTCGAGTTGCTGGCCGCTTCCATGACGAACAGGGGCGTGTCGACGTCGGCGATGCGGACGGACGCCAAGTCGCCGCGTGGCAAGGGCCGCCGGAGCACCATCACGTCGGGGCGCGGGTCGTAGTCGGTCCCGTCCTCGTGCTGGAGCCCGATCAGCGCGACCTGCTCGCAGACGCCCCAGGAGGCGCCGCGGCGCACAGCCACGTCGCGCAGCATGTCGGCCAGGGCGCCGATAGCCTCCTGGTGCCACTCCGTCCCCACGACGCTGACCTCCGTATCGCTGGGCAACGCGTCCGGGACACGATATGCCGTCCACACCGCCACCTGCACCATACGCCAATCCCTCCTCGACGCTAACCTTCCCTGTCGTATAGTATCGTATCACGCCGGGATCACGGCGGCGTACGATCCGCGAATGCCATCGAAAATCATACATGGACGTGCTCGGGGACGCGGGCGGCGCCTATGGCATCGCGCTTGCTCTACCGTTGCGTATCATGCTTGTTGCGCCTCTCTCAGCCTCCATCGGCCGCGCGCCCGTCATCCCCGAGCACGACGCCACGCAGGCCAATCATGGCGTAGAGCCCACCGGCCAGCGTGAGCAGGCCGGTCACCGTGAACACCGTGTCGATGGGGCCGAATGTGACGCCCAGCACCGTAGCATGGAAGCGGCGCAGGACGGTGCTGACCAGGAGGCCGGCGAGGCCGATCGAGAGCAGCGAGGCCAGGCTGATCGCCGGCATCAGCAGGGCCGAGACCCGCCCCACGTAGGCGCGCGGCGTCGCGCCGAGCACCATCGGGCCGATGCACACATTGACCGCCGCGTTGGCCAGTCCGAAGAGCGCCAGCGTCGCGAGCGCGGGGCCGAAGCTGTTCAGCCGGGCGTAGACAAGGACGATGACGCCAAGGGCAAGGATGGAGAGCCAGAACAGGCGCACGACCCCGAGGCGCTTGACGAACAGCGTGGAGAGCACCGCGCCGACCAGGGCGCCGAGGCCAAAGCCCGCCCCCAATAATCCGTATAGGCGCAGCGGCGTGTGCAGGTTGGTCGTGGCAAAGAAGTAGTCCAGGGCGTTGAGGGCGCCGGCGCCCAGCACGACGATGAGCGCGGTGACGATGAGCGTGCGCAGGACGCGATTGGTGGCGTAGAGCCGCAGCCCCTGGCCGAACTCGCGCCAGACGCCCGCCGCCCTCCCCGCCATATCCCGCGGTTGGGGAGTCACGCGAAGCGCCGACACGGCCAGGAATGATAGGGCGAACGAGGCCGCGTCGATCAGCAGCGCCCAGCGGATGCCCACGGCCACGAACAGCGGCGCCGCTACCGCCGGCGCGATGACAATGACCAGGCTCAGTGTCACCTGCTCCAGGCCCGCGGCCCGTCCACGCTCGGGTTCGGCCACGACATCGCCGGTCAACGCCAGGCGCGCCGGATTGAAGAACTGGGCGCACGCGCTTGCCAGGCCAACCACGCCGTAGATCGCGCCGAGTTGCCAGGCCAGGGGCAGGGAGCCGGACGGGACCAGCGGTAGTGCGACCACGCCTGTCGCGGGCAGCAGGGCGAGGATCAGCAGGGCGCGCAGCGCGTCGGACCACAGCATGGCGCCGCGCCGATCCCACCGGTCCACGAACACGCCGGCCAGTGGGCCGACGAGGAGCGTGGGCAGCGCGGCGGCCACGAGCACGCCGCTGACCGCGAACGGCGCCCATGACTGGGCGCGCGCCACGGTCGTGGCGATCCAGAGCACGAGCGTGGTGTCGAACACGATGTCGCCCAGCAGGGAAACGGCCTGGCCGACCCACAGGAGCGCGAAGTTGCGGTCGGCGAACAAACCTGATGGCGTGCCGGCCGTATTGGCCGGGTCGGCGACACGGGGTGCAGCCCGTGCGTTCATAATAGCCTCCTCGGCGCCATGTCCGTTGAACCGGAGGATAGGTTCGCGCGGCGGGAGTGCGGGAGTAGGGCAGGCCAGCGGTCGAGCGGGTAGGTGGACTGATATATGCGCTACCTTGCCCGACCCCTGTTACTCCACGGCGATGCGCACGTGGTCGGCGCCGTCCTGGATTTCGATGAGGGTGCATGCTCCATCGGCGGTATGCATCTCGTGGAGGAGTTGATCGAGGTCGATGTTGTAGTTGTTGAGCCGCGCCTGTGCCTGGCGCGGGATGAAGCGCCCCGCCGCGCGCACCAGACCGAGCGGGATGCGCAGGTTGACCTTGGCCTCCCTATCCTCCGTGATCTGGATCACCAGGCTGCGCGGGGCGCCCGTGAGCAGCGCCGATGGCGCGGGCATGCCGGCGCGGGAGGCGCCGTGCGACGCGGGACGTGGCGCGGGGCGCGCCTCATCCAGGGCGGAAAGCAGGTCTCCGGCCTCAGCGGGGGTGATGCTCCCCGCGGCGACCAGTCGTAGGATGCGGTCACGCTCGTCGTTGTTCACGTCGATCCTCCTTTGTGACGCTCACGCAGCCGCCTGACAGCGTCGGCCGCGCCGATCTCGCCCCGCTCCAGGGCGTCCAGAATCTCCGCCCGCGCCGCGGCGCCATCGTCGGGCGCGGCGGTCGTGGGCGACGCCTCGGCTCCGTCCTCGGACGCGCTCGACGGGGCCGTCCGGTCTAATCCCGCCGCGATCAAGGCCTCCTCCAGGCGCGCTCGCACGGTCGGATACGACAGCCCCAGGGCGCGCTCCAGTTCCTTCATGTTCCCGCGCAGGCGCAGGAACAGTTCCAGCAGCGAGGCGTGTGGCTCGCGCAGGCTGGCCAGGCGGCTTAGCGCGAAGGCCCCGGCCACCTCGGTCCCACAGGCGGGACACTGCAAGCGCGTGACGACGAGCTTGCTCTCGCACGCGGGGCACTGCGCCGGCAGGACGGGGTAAGATGATGTCTCCATGCACCTATTATCCTCCCCACTTTATATTTTGTCAATAGTTTTTTATAATTTGGTAGTATCAGCGAGGAAAAGACGCGTTGTGGGCGACGCTGTCGTCACCCGCGCGCCGCTTGCACAGCGGATGTCTCGCCATGCGCCGTCGATATTTTGACGTTGCAACGCCCCAACAAAATGCCCGTCGCCGTGGATCGGTATGACACTTGCCGTGCAAACCCACGAAGCTAATAACAGCAACTGGCAACTGGCCGAAGGAGATCACTATGCCACTGATCTGTGTGTTCGACGTCAATGAGACCCTGCTCGACCTGGGCGCGCTTGACCCGCATTTCGAGCGTGCCTTTGGCGACGCGGGTGTGCGCCGGCTGTGGTTCTCGCAACTGTTGCAGTCGGCGTTGGTAGCGACAGTGACCGATGCCTATACCGACTTCGGGGCTGTCGGCCGCGCCGCCTTGCAAATGACCGCCGAGCGCAACAGCGTTGCCCTGACAGACGAGGACCGCAACGCGATCCTGGGCGGGATGCGTCGCTTGCCGCCGCATCCCGAGGTGGCCGGGGCGCTGGGACGGCTGCGCGATGCCGGGGTACGCCTGGCTACGCTGACCAACTCCACGCAGGAGGTGGCCGAGGCGCAGCTTGCCAACGCCGGATTGACCGATCTCTTCGAGCAGATCCTCTCCGCGGACAGCGTGCGCCGCCTCAAGCCCGCCCCCGAACCCTACCGCATGGCGGCGGAGCGTCTGGGTGTAGACTGTAGCGAGGTGCGGCTGATCGCGGCGCACGCCTGGGACGTTGCTGGCGCCCTGCGCGCGGGGTGCGCCGCCGCTTTCGTGGCGCGGCCGGGCCAGGTGCTCGACCCGTTGGCGCCGCGGCCTGATATAATCGGCGCCGATCTCGACGAGGTGGCCGACAATATCCTGGCCCGCGACGTGACGGTGGCTAGTGGCTAGTTACCTCACTCGTCACTAACCACTAGCCACTAGTCACTCGTAAGGAGACATTGATGAGCGACGTGTACCCGATGCTGATCCGCCCGCGCTATGTCGAGCGGATCTGGGGCGGCCATGACCTGGCGGACCGCCTCGGCAAGGACATCCCGCGAGACCGGCCAATCGGCGAGTCGTGGGAAATCTATGAAGAGAATGCCGTGGGGAACGGCGCCTACGCTGGACGGACCATTGGTGAGTTGCGCCGCGCGATGGGGTGCGATCTGACCGGCCACGTCTCCCCCGACGAGTTGTTCCCGCTGCTGACCAAGCTGATCGACGCCACGCAGACGCTGTCGGTGCAGGTCCACCCCGACGACCAATTCGCGCGCGGCGTCGAGCGTCAGCCCTACGGCAAGACGGAGTGCTGGTACGTGATCCACGCCGCGCCCGACGCCACCCTGACCTACGGCTTCAACCGAGACAGCGGCCCCGACGAGTACGCCGCGCTGGTCGCCGAGGGCACGCTCGACCGGATGCTGCGCCCACTCCCGGTCCAGGCGGGCGACGTGGTCTATATTCCCGCCGGCATGGTCCACGCCATCGGCGCGGGCATCATCGTCTACGAGTTGCAGCAGACCAGCGACACCACCTACCGCATCTACGACTGGAACCGGCGCGACGCCAGCGGCAATATGCGCGAGTTGCACGTGGACAAGGCGAAGCAGGTGCTCGACTACCACCGCATCACCGGCGGCGCCATACGCACTCTGAGCGCGCCGGGCAGCGGCCGCGCCATGCTCATCGCCGGCCACTACTTCTGCGAGGAGTTGGTCGAGGCCGGCATGACCGGTCCGCTCAGCACGTACGAGAGCCCGGTGGCGATCTGCGCGCTGGATCAACCGGTGCACGTTTCCGTAGGCGACTCTACGGATCGCGTCGACCTGTCGCCGTACTGCTCATTGCTGATGCCCGCCGCGGCCGGGACGTACACTCTGCACCCCGTCGAGGCGGATGGCGCGCCGGCGCGCGCGCTGGTGTCCTACGTCCCGGTGTCCGACGACGCCACGCGCAACGATCTGCGGGGTCGTGGCTTCTCCCCGCGAGAGGTCGACGACTTCATGGCCCAGTTCGCCCCCGCCGCCGACCTCGGCCAGGACGCGCGCCACGAAGCCGTTAGCCATTAGCCATTTTTGCTCCCCTCTCCCGCGGTCGGCTGGACCGGGACCGGCCGCAGCCGGTCGGGGGCCAGTCCGTAAAGTGCAGCTGGGAGAGCCGGTTGGGCTGTCGGCTCCGCAGAGCCGAGAGACCAATCCGCATGGGCAGGGGGTGAGGGGTGCTCCTACCCTGCCCGCAGGCGCGCTGTGCCCCAGGGCGAGGCGTGGATCCATCGCTCCAGGTCCGCGGGCGCCAGGGGGCGACTGAGGTAATAGCCCTGGGCGACATCGCAGCCCAGCGTCCGCAGCAGGTCCCAGGTGTCCGCCGTCTCGACACCCTCCGCCACGACGGACAGCCCGAGCGCGTGCGCCATGGCCACGATCGAGCGGACGAGCGCCGCGTCCTTCGCGTTCGAGGTCGTGTCGACCACGAATGACCGGTCGATCTTGACCTCGTCGACGGGGAGGTTCTTGAGGTAGCCGAGGCTGGAGTAGCCGGTCCCGAAGTCGTCGATAGAGACGTGCATGCCCAGGTCCGCCAGGTGGGTCAGCATGCCCAGCGCGCGCGCCGGGTCGGCCATCAGCGTGCTTTCGGTGATCTCCAGGGTCAGCCGCTCGGGCGCGACATCGTAGCGCCTCAACAAGGCCTCCAGGCGGCCGGGCAGGGTCGTGTCGTGGAGGACGCGGGCGGAGAGGTTGACCGCGATGGTCAGGTCCAGACCTTGACGCCGCCACAGGTGTGCCTGGCGGATCGCCGTTTCGAGCGCCCAGTAGGTGATCGGCACGATCAGCCCGGTCTGTTCGGCCTGCGGGATGAATCGCTCGGGCGACACGAAACCGCAGTCGGGATGGGGCCAGCGCAGCAGCGCCTCGACGCCGACGAGGCGGCCGTTCGCGGGCGTCACCTGGGGCTGGTAGTGCAAGAGCAACGTGTTATCCGCCAGGGCCTGGCGCAAATCGCTCATCAGGCCCAGGCGGTAGGGGCTGTGCCCATCGTACGCGGGGTCGTACAAGGAGACGCCGCATTGGGCCCGTTTGGCCGCGTACATGGCCACGTCCGCGCGGCGCAGCAGCGTCTCCGCATCCCCGCCGTGAATCGGATACATGGCCACGCCGATGCTGGCGCCCACGTCGATGGGATGGCCCTCGACGTCGAACGGGGCGTCCAGCCCCCGCAGGATCGCCCGCGCGATGTCCAGGGCCGCGCCCTCGTCGGCGGTCGTGAGCAAGATCGCGAACTCGTCGCCGCCCAGCCGGGCGACGAGGTCGGTCACCCGGACGAGCGGCTGCACCCGCGGACCGACCTGCTGCAGGAGCAGGTCGCCGTAGTGGTGGCCCAGGGTGTCATTCACTTCTTTGAAGCGGTCCAGGTCCATCAAGAGCAGGGCGAAGGGCCGCGCGTCGTGCAGAGCGACCATGATGGCTTGCTCCACGCGGTCGTGCAGCAGCGCGCGCGTGGCGAGTCCGGTCAGGGCGTCGGTGTTCGCCATGACCTCCAGGCGCGTGTTGGCGGCGGACAGGGCGTCATTGTTTGTGTGGAGGGCGTGCAGATCGAGATAGAGCCGCCGCACCCGCGCGGCGTCCGCGCGCGCCTCGCGGACGGCGAGCACCTGCCGCAGCAGGAGGAGCGCCACCAGGACGCCCCCGCCGACGTACACCCCCTGGCCGAGGCGCGCGTCGACGGGGGCTTGCCGGGTATAGATGAGCAGGGCGGCAAGCGTGGGGACGAGGCCATAGGGCAGCAACAGGCGCCAGAGTGGTAAAGGGGCGGGGTAGACTCCAGCGGCGCCGTGCGCCGGCGGAGCTTGCGACAGGGCGGCCTCTAGCACGGGCGCCACGGCCGCGTCCGGTGCGGACGCCTCGACCGCCGCGGATGTCGTCGCCATGGTCCGGCGCAGGACCCCGGCCGCGAGCGCGACTAGCATAAAGCCCAGCGGCCACCCCACGTCCAGCAGTTCGCCGGTGGCGTAGGCGTTGTGCAGGTTCTCGATGTCCAGGAGGCTATCCGACACCACGATGACGCCCAGGGCCACGGCCAGCAGGCGTACCACCGGGCGCAGGGCTTTGTCGACGGGGTTGACCGCCAGGATCAACAGGCAGACGATCAGAACCAGGTCCCACAGGGGGTACGCGGCGCTGACGACCTTCCCGATGAACGTCTCACCCCCCTGCAGGATCGTCGGGCCGAGGACGAAGACCCAGCTGACGGTGATCGCCGCCGCGATGATCATGAGGCCGTCCACCAGGATGCGCAGGCGGTCGGCTGCCTGGAGCGTTCGCGCGGGCAGCACGAGGATACCCAGCAACAGCGAGGGGTAGAGCGTGAGGTATCCGACATCGGCCCAGGACGGGACCGGCGCGGGCTGCCGCGCGATCTGCTCGTAACAGGTAAAGATAATCTGCCCAATGGCCTGGCTGAGCACACCCAGACCCAACAGGATGGGCGCCCAGCGGTGGCCCGCGCGCGCGCTCGACACCGTCCGCGGCGGCGCGCTGGCGCGTGTTGACGGCCGCGCCACGCGCCCAAAGCACAGGGGGAGGGTGAGCAACGGTCCGACAAACTGAGCCACGTTATCGACGGCGACGACGAGCTCGTGGCCGCCCGGTTTGAGCAGCAGCCACACGGCGAGGATGCCGTTGAACGCCACGATACCGGCGGCCCAGTACCATAAAGATCGACCACCGCGCGTTGCCATGGAAACCACCCGCCCGTACCTCGCTGCCTCTCGAATCGTCGATACCCGCTGCCTCTCGGGGTCAGGACGCCGGTCTGACGCCGGGCATCCTGGCCGAGGGCTAGAGAGGCGCCACGCCGGGTACTGGTTTTACTACATATCGCCCCGCGCCCCGCGCCCCGCGCGCTGCCCCGCGGCGCCCGAAGGCACTTGTGCAGTATCATCGCAACGGCACGGCGCCGACCATCACCTGTTAGGGCTATGGTCGGCGCCGTGTATCCCTTCAGGGCTATGGTCGGCGCCGTGTATCCCTTCAGGGCCATCGTCTAGACCCGTTCGACGGAGCCCTCCGCGAGTGGCAGACCGACCTTTAAGGTGTGGCGGGGGTGGTCGACGCCGACCTCGTAGCCGGCGGCGTGGACGGTGATCTCCAGCCAGGTCGCGTCGGGCGGGGGCGCCGGGCTGAGGTCGCGCTCCCCGTCGGTCTTCTGGCCGTCGGGGGTCAGCCCGAAGGATCCGCCCCAATCGTCGTACTCCGTCCCCAGGTCGTCGCGCCCGGTGAGCAGCCACTGATTGGCGCGCGCCCAGACGGCGTGCGCCTCGTCGTCGGCGTCCCAATCAAGCGGTTCCACGGGCGGCGTCATCTCATACTCAAGGCGCACCACGTCGAACGCGGCAAATACCGCGACCGACGTGATGCACAGCACGCGTCCATGGAGGAGCGTCGGGATGGCCATGTTGACAGGAATACGGGATACAGGCCCTCGCTCGGGGCCTACGAGGCTTATCTCATCCATTCGTCAGCAATTTTGTGGTTAGCGACACTCGTGACATGATGAGCGCAACTGTCATGGCTGCATGTGGTCCAGCAATGCACATTCCCTATCACCCTAACCATACACTTTACTGGGCGGCGCTGTCGCTTGCGTTGGTGATGGTAGGGATTGGCGCCGGGACGCCCGGAGCAGGAGATGGAGCAGGACAGCGATACTCACGAAGCACAACAATAACGGTTCCTCCCGTTGCGCGGCGCGGAAGTTGCGTCTCGTCGCTGGAACTACTTATCGATGGCGTCCAGGTGGGAGGGGCGATGATGGGGAAGATTCAGGGTGTATTGCTCGACATTGATGGCACGCTGGCGTTGAGCAACGACGACCAGGCGCGGTCCTGGGTCGCGGCGTTCGCGGAGCAGGGCTACGACGTGCCGTTCGATCGGGTGCGGCCGTTGATAGGGATGGGCGGCGACAAGGTACTTGACACCGTGACGCCAGGGCTGAATGACAAGGAGGACCCCGGCAAGACGATCGCCGAGCGGCGCAAGGAGATCGTCATGGAACGCTATATCCCCCACATCGCCCCCGCGCCCGGCGCGCGCCTCCTGGCGCAACGCCTGCAAGGGGCCGGCTTGCGCGTGATCGTGGCCACCTCGGCCAAGCCCGACGAGTTGGAGGCCATGCTCAAAGCGGTCGGGATCGACGACCTGCTCCCGGAGCGGACCACGTCGGACGACGCCGAGCAGTCCAAACCGGCGCCGGACATCGTCTCGGTGGCGCTGGAGCGCATTGGCCTGCCCGCCAGCGCGGTCCTGATGATCGGCGACACGCCCTACGACATCGAGGCCGCCGCCAAGATCGGCGTATCCACCATTGCCGTGCGCTGCGGCGGCTTTAGCGACGACGACCTCAAGGACGCACGCGCCATCTACGACGACCCGGCAGACCTCGTAACGCACTACGACGCGTCTCCCCTATCGTCATAGAAGAGCAACAGTTCCTTGGTCGTGGGTTCGGGAGAGGTGAGAGGCGGGCCGTGCCACGATGGCCGCCGCTTTGTGGGGTGCACCTCGTTTTTGTGGAATGGGGACGGACCGGGTCGGACCGGGGCAGACCAGGCCTGCGACGGCGGTCGCATGGCAGCGGACGACGACTGCGGTCGGGTGTGGTCCGCCGCGACGAGGTCCCTGGTCCTGCTTCGACACCGCAGTGTCCGTCTGCTGCCCTGCGACCGCCGTCGCAGGTCGGATTCCACAATGTTAAGGTGCACCCCGCTTTGTGCCCGTCATTGACGTAGCCGGTATTTTCCCGTACATTATGGGGGGAATGGATCATAATGGAGGGAAGATAGTCATGCCGGCGCAGGTACGGAAGCTTGAGCGCATCGAGGCCAGGCTGAGCCCCGAGGCCAAGCAACTGATCGAGGAAGCGGCGCGGCTGCGCGGTAACTCTATGTCCGACTTCCTCGTCAACGCTGCTCAGGAGGCGGCGCGGCAGACGGTCAGGGAGCACCGGGTGATCACGATGTCGTCGCGAGACAGCCGCGCGTTCGTGCAGGCTATTCTCAACCCCCCCGAGCCGAACGACGCGCTGCGCGACGCTGTCCGGCACTATAGGAGCGTGATGGGCACGGAGCCCTAGCGCATCGTGGAGTCCGAGTACAGCGTCGAGCCGCTCGGTCCCCAGCACAACCGTGCCGCTTTCTCGTGCGGTGTGGATGAATTGGACACGTACATCAAGAAGTACGCGAGCCAGGACCAGAGGCGATACCTGGCAGCGGTCCACGTGTTACGCAGGGTAAGCGAGCCAGCCACTATCCTTGGCTACTACACGCTTGGCGGGTACGCCGTCGAATACACCGGGCTGTCGCCCACCATGGTCAAGAACTTGCCGCGGTATGACGTGCTCCCCGCCGCGTTGATCGGCCGCCTGGCCGTAGACCAACGACATCAAGGTCAAGGTTTCGGCAAGCTGCTGCTGATCCATGCCTTCGAGATGGTGCTACGACGACAACGGGACATGGCGGCGATGGCGATTATCGTCGAGGCCAAGGACGACGCGTCGCGCGCGTTCTATGAGAAGTATGCCTTCCTGCGCATGCCCGACCGTCCCTATCGCCTGATCATCCCCATGACGACCGTCAAGCGAAGCCTGGCATAGTTTGGCAGACGTTCGACGAGTTAGGCGCATCGGTTTGTCGCTCGGTCGTCAGCGGAGCTGGCAGGACGTGTAAAATCAGGGTCTGTGAATTGTATGGCGCCCTACGGGGAGCGCGGGCGGCCCGCCCGCCTCGTGTGGTGCTCTGGCGGGGGGCGGCTGGCGTCCACGACGGTTGGCGGCGCCGATCCGCGTGGCCGCGACGGAAGCGGGCGGGCTGCCCGTGCTCCCAGTCCGACAATTCACAGGCCCTGCGTGTAGAATAGGGCGGATGGCCAATAGAATCGAGGATAAACGTGAGAAGGATTGAGACCAAAGGAACAGTCGACGACGACGGACAACTTTCGGTACAGGTTCCCGAGGATATCGCGCCAGGGGAACACAAGATCGTTGTTCTTATAGACGAGCAAGCGCCCCGGCAACAGCCGGATGATCTTTCGGATCAGCCAGTCTTCCATATCGGATCATGGCCGGAAGGCCTGTCGCTCAGGAGAGAGGACATGTACGATGAGCGCGGGCGTTAGCACGCCTGCACTTATTATCGACACAATTGTGCTCGTCTACTGGACTGTCTCAGAGTCACCTGGCATTCTGTTGCCGTTGCCATAGATCCGCGATTGCGGACCCAATTGTGGTTCAGGACGAGCGGCCTTTGAGGTCGGCGAGGGTCGTCTCGACGGTGACCAGGGGCGTGATGTCGTCGAGCGGGGTGGCGAAGAGAGGCAGCTGCTCGCCGAAGAGTTGGGCGAAGTGCTCCGGCGGGATGGCCTTAATCAACCGGGAGCAGTAGGTGTCGGTCAACTTGCGCACGTAGTGCTCCACGTCGTAGTCGCCGGCGAACTGGTCGACGAGCTTGCGCCGGCCGCGCGAGGCCTGGTAGTAGGCGATGCGGTCGCCGGGCGCCCACGATGTCCGCTTGGCCGCCTTCATCACCTCGTAGGCCTCCTCTTTGCGCCCCGATTTCTGATAGTCCTCGGGCGACTTGGTGAGCTTGGTGGAGACGCAGAGGTCGCGCACCGGCATCTCGCGCGCGCGAATCTGGCGCACCGTCTCCAGGTAGAGGTCGCGCGCTTCGGCCATGTGGCCACGCATCACCAGCGGCAGCATGGCCCGGAAGAAGCGTTCCCCGTAGAACTCGTTGCGGCTGGAGCGGAACGACGAGCCCTTCACTGTCAGCGTGTCGTCGTAGCCCAGCAGGGCGTAGTTCTTTTCCATATAGGAGTACATGCGCGCCCAGCGGCCGTCGTGCTCGATGTTGATGCCAGCCGGCAGCGTTTCACTGACCGCGGCGATCAGGCGCTGCTCCTGGTGCTCGGTCCAGCCCTCGGGCGTCTCGAAGATGACGCCGTCGGTGTCGGCCTCGATCAGGTCCATGCCGCGCTCTTCCAGCGCCGTGAGCATGCGCAGCAAGATGGCGCGGCCGTGGCGCGTCACCTCGGCGGCGGCGGCGGCGTCCGCGAACAGGTTGACCGCGTTGCCGAGTGAGCCGTAGAACGAGTTGATCAGGATCTTGACCGCGCCCTGCAAGGCGTCGTGGTAGGCGCGCTGGGGGTCGGCCGGCGCCAACCGGCGCGCCTCGGCCTTGTGCAGCAGCCGTTGCTCCATCAGATGGCGCAAGATGGTCAGCATGGCGTTGAGCTGGCGGTCGCTGCGCGGGGACACGCCAAAGGTGAGCATGATCGATGGGTACAGCGAGGCCACGTCGGCCTTGACCACGTGCGAGAAGACGCCCGAGCGGAACAGGGCCGAGGTCCCGCCCGCATACTCGCGCCCGCCCTCGCCGCGCGGCACGGACTGGCGCGCGGCCACGTAGACCCGTACCAGCAGCGGTTCGATTAGCCCCTGGCCCGTGCCGCTGGTGGCGATGCGGTCGTAGGGACGCGGCACCATCGAGGAGAGCATGAAAGAGGCGCCCATCAGGGCGCGCGAGAGGCCGTCGACCTCCTCCACGTCGTGCAGGGCGTAGCGGCGCACGCGCGCGGGATCGCGCTCGTACTCCGCGGCGATGGCGGGGCCGTCGATATACTCGCGGTCCTCGCGCGCCACACCGAAGTAGCGGGCGGCGTTCTTGAGCGTGTGGTTGCGCATGTGGCGCACCACGGCGTCGTAGCGCTGCACCGCCTGCAGGGTGTCCACGATCTCGCGCCCGACCAGGGCGTAGCGGCGGAAGCGCTGGCTCTCCGCCCCCAGCTTGAGCGAGTCGACATAATCCTCGAACTCGCCGCCGTCGCGGCCCAGCGCGAGACGCACGTTATTCTTGCGCGCTCGCGCGACCAGGAACGGGATGTCGAAGCCAAAGATGTTGTGGTTCTCGATCACGTCGGGGTCACGTTCGGCCACGATGCGCACCAGCTCGGCGATGAGGTCGCGCTCGGAGGGGCCATCTATCACCCGCTCGAAGCCCTTGTTGTCGCGTACAGAGATCATGAAGATGCGGCCGCGCTCAGGCGAGAGGTCGGTCGTCTCCAGGTCGACCTGCAGGCGCGCCACGTCGTCGTAGGCCAGGCCCTTGAAGTAGGTGCGGCCGGTGCTGATGAGGTACTGCTCCACGTGGGCGCGGATATAGATCTCGCCGCGCATCTCGCGCAGCGCCTCGACCCGCAGGCCATCGTTGCGCTCGCTGTAGCCGCGCACCAGGGCGTCGTGCAGGTCGGCGATGCGGTGAGTGCGCACCAGCAGCTTGTAGTGGTTATCGCCTTCCAGCACCTCGTAGCCGGCCCTGGCGTCGAGAGGCACGGGCTGGTCGCGGCGCAGGGGCACGACGCTGGCGCCGAGGGGGGCCAGGATGTCGAGCGAGCGGGCCAGGAACCACGGTTCGTAGATGTCGTCCTCGCGCACCACCCGCCCGTCCACGCGCCGCCACACCGTGGCCGTGCCGTCGTTGCGCACGTCGAGCGAGACGATGCCAGGGGTGGGATCGACGCCGAACAGGAGCGTCTGGGGGTCAAGCTCGGAGGTTCTCGGCGTCGCGGCGGTTGTCTCCGCCGTATCGGGGGTCGCGGCGAGGTCGGTCGTGGTCATCGGCGTCTCCCCTACCTCTACCTAGTACCTATGTCAGGCTTTCTATCGGGGTCGCTTCGGTAGAAGAGCAGCCTCTATGATCATCGGAGGTAGACACAACGAAGTTTACCAGTTTGGGCTTGTGTCTGCCCTGAGACAGGTGTACAATCGCCTTGACCGATGCCTGAGCGCATTGTACCATAGATAGTACGCATGTTCTAGTGAAAGATGAGATGGGGGAGGGGCTGCACCGTGGCGACAAATACGGCGGACGAGAAGCGGAAAGCCATCGAGGC
>JAABUX010001590.1_pt1 | contig 33981 bp, 29 predicted proteins | sample 5561851 | NCBI WGS metagenome assembly JAABUX01 (sample SAMN10711883, study PRJNA513361) | rock metagenome | isolation source: Antarctica rocks | place: Antarctica: Victoria Land, Richard Nunatak red sandstone | collected 2016-01-03
TCGCCGCATGGAAAGGAGACCGCAACAAGAAGCACGCCAAGGCCGACTGGCAGTTCACCACCGCCGACGCCCGCGTCAAACTGAAGCGCCTCTACCCGACGTTGTGAATGACTCGGGGTACTAGTGCCATTCCCCCCGCGGAGGCAAAATGCCGGCCCGTGTTCCTCCATCGCGAGCACGCCCAGGATCAGGGTGCCCGGGTCGCCGGATCTTCCGCATCCGAAGCAAGCCAAGGCGCGCTAACGGCTGCGTGAGCAGGTCGTGCCCAGGCCTTCCGGATGACAATAGAGCGGCGTGAAGTTGGTGTCGGCGGGCGGAGTGGACGCCAGCGTGCTTGGCGGCCCGACATAGGGCCTGCCGGATGGGTTGAGATCGTCCTGTGCCGCAGCGTGCTGCTCGGCGCTGGGCGGTGCACCGGAACATGCAGCCAGCATCAGGGCGGAGGCAACCAGCAGGACAGTATGGATACGCATGACGACGATCTCCTGTCTGCCAGATGATGCCGCCGTGCCGTGGTTCCAGCCCTGTATGCGAATGGGTGGTCGGGGACCCACGGAGAGGTGGATGCCTTGGTCATCTTCGGCTGCGTTTCGCCGGGCCACCGACGATGTGGCCGATCGGGGTCAGCAACTCAACATGATCGCAGACGATCTTGAACACGGCGAGCATCGGCACGCTCAAAAAGGCGCCCGGGATGCCCCATAGCCAGTCCCAGAACATCAGCGAGGCCATCACCAGCACCGGGTTCAGCGTGAAGCGTCGGGCGAGCAGCATCGGCGTGATGGTCTCGCCCTCCATCAGGTGGATGCCGAAATAGATCGCGGGCGGCACCAGCGCCTGCAGGACCGAGTTGAAACTGAACAATGCCACGAAGAAATAGATTACGACGCCGGTCAATGGCCCCAGGATCGGAATGTAGTTCAGCAGGAACGCCAGCACGCCCCAGAGCAGCGGGTTTGGCAAACCCAGTGCCCAGCACTGCACGAAATTGGCGATGCCGACCAGCAGGTTCATGCCGGTGATGGTGGCGAGGTAGAGCGAGACGTTGTGCTCGATCTCGAAGGCGATCTGCACCGTGCGCCGCTTGTCCGCCCAGGTCGGCATGATCTCGATGAAACGGCGCAGCAGGCTGTCACCTTCGTAGAGCAGGAAGAACAGCATCAGCAGCATGGTGAAGATCTGACCCAGGAAGACGCGGGTGCTGAGCAGCAGGGACGAGCCGACGCTGGTCAGGCCGTTGCCGGACTGCTGCACCTGGACCACCTGCTGCGTCCCGTTCGTGCTGGGGCCGCTGCTGGTCTGGTCGATCAGCCCCTGCAGCTTCTTCATGGCGCCCTGCACCGCCTCGATCGGGCCCTGCATGAAGGCGAGCTTCGCCTGCAGCGCCGGAAGGCTCTGCGGTGCCTTGCTGATCCAGCCCGAGGCCGGCACCGAGACTGCCGCGCCGATCCCGCCCACCACGCCGAACAGGGCGAGGATCAGGAACAACGCTGCCAGTATCTTGGGGATGCGCAGCCGGTGATGCAGGAAGCGCATCGGGGCGTTCAGCAGCAGGTTGAGCACGCCTGCCAGCACGAAGGGCAGCACGATCGCGCTGGCGAAATAGAGCGTGTAGAAAATGGCCAGCACGCTCAGCAGCACCAGGCACGTCGACAGGGTGGAGAGCGCGCGCAGACGCCGGGCCTCGGCCGCCTCGGCGCGCGACAGCCCGTTCGCCTTTGCCCGCGCTTCGCGCTTGAGATCGTCGTCGTCCGCTTGCTGGTCCAACACGCTGGCCATCTCCGTTGTCGCCCGGCCGCACCGGCGCGCTGATCTCGTTCCTGGTCAGGCCCGGCTGGCGGGCGTCAGCCCGGACCGACGATCGCTTTCGGCAGCAGCACGACGAAGCGCGCGCCGCAGATCCGCCGAGCACCCCCTGCGGAGGCGTCATATCGATTTTCAGCGACGATGCGGCCCTTCTGGGCCTCGATGATCTGGCGGCTGATCGACAGCCCCAGACCCGAATGCTGGCCGAAATGCTCGCCTTTCGGCCGCTCGGAGTAGAACCGATCGAAGACGCTGTCGAGCTTGCTCTCTGGAATGCCGGGACCCTCGTCGCTGACCGCGATCTCGACGTGATTGCTGGCCTCGCCCGCCTCAAGGATGATGCGTCCGTTCGGCGGCGAGAAGCTCACGGCGTTGCCGATCAGATTGCGCAGCACCTGCACCAGGCGATCCTCGATCGCGAGCACGACCAGGGACTGCGACTGGAGCCGCACCTCCAGGGTCGGGCTGCCCGGCTTGCCGGTAGCCTGGTGGATCTCATCCAGGATGGCGAAGATCGGGGCCAGCGCGACCGGCGTGGCGGTGGCGCGGGACAGCTCGGCATCGATCCGGCTGGCGTCCGAAATGTCGGTGATCAGACGGTCCAGCCGCCGCACGTCCTCGCCGATGATGGTGAGCAGGCGGCGCTGCTGGTTGAGGTCCTCGATGCGCAGCAGGGTCTCGATGGCCGAGCGGATCGAGGAGAGCGGGTTCTTGATCTCGTGGCTGACGTCTGCGGCGAAGCGCTCGATCGCATCCATGCGCGCCCACAAGGCGCGCGCGCTCTCGTCGAGCGCCAGCGCCAGCTCGCCGATCTCGTCGCGCCGGCCGAGCAGGCGCTTCGGCACGCTCCCGGTGCGCCCGATGCCCTCGCGCATGATGTGCGCCGAGGCCGCGAGGCGCAGCAGCGGGCGCGCGATGGTCAGCGACAGGTACCACGACAGCAGCACGGTGATCGCGAGCGCCACGAAGAACAGCACCAGGATCGAGGAGCGTACCGCGAACAGCGAGCGGTCGACATCGCGCGCCTCGCGGGTGAGCTGGATGATGCCGACCGTATGACCCTCATGCTCCACCGGCTCGGCAACGGTGACGAGCAGCCGGTGATCGGCGGTGCGACGAATATACGGCGGCGTGTCCGAACTGTCGGGGTCGCCGAACCGAAGCTGCTGGCGCACGTCGGGCTGCGCGTTCGGATCGGCGCCGGCACCGAGCGTCGCGACGCTGAGGCGGGTTCTGGGCAGCAGGCCGAGCAGCCGGTCATAGGCACGTTGCAGCAGGCCGAGCATCGCCGGGCTGCCGGGATCGACGGCGACCGGGGCGGCCCCCTCGGTCGCCCCCACGCCCGACGCCGCGCTGCCCGACGCCTTGCCGGGGGGCACGCCGGCGCCTCGCGCATCCGCCGCACGGCTGTCGGCAATCTGCTGACCATCCGGCGCGAACAGCCGGGCATGCGCACTCGGGCTCGGCTCCGTCAGGCGCAGCAGCAGCGGCCGCGCGAGTTCGGGTGCCAGCACGATGTCGTCGCCCGGCGGCACCGCGGCAGGCGGATGAGCGCGCACCTGCTGGGCGCCGTGCGGCCTGCTGTCGGCACGCGGCTCCGGTCGCGGCTTCGCTTTGGGCGGCTGCACTCGCAACGGTGCCGGACGCACGGCACTCTGGCCGAGGGCGCCGGCGTAGATCCGGGCCTGCTCGCGCAGCGCCGTCACCTCGGCTTCCAGAAGGCTGTTCTGGAACTGGTTGAGATAGAGCAGGGTCGCCACCAGGAGTGCCAGCGGCAGCGCGTTGACCAGCAGGATGCGCCGCATCATCGGCGAAACCCAGCGCGTCCGATGGCTGCCGGAAACCGGGTCGAGGTCGGTCGGCAGCGCCAGCGGTGGCAGGCTGTCGGGCATCACTCCTCCTTGTAGCGGTAGCCGATGCCGTAGAGCGTCTCGATCTGATTGAAGCTGTCGTCGAGCTGCCGGAACTTCTTGCGGACGCGCTTGATGTGGCTGTCGATGGTGCGGTCATCGACGTAGATATTCTCGCCGTAGGCGGCGTCGATGAGCTGGTCGCGCGACTTCACCAGGCCCGGCCTCGTCGCCAGGGCCTTGACCAGCAGGAACTCGGTGACGGTGAGCTGGATGTCGGCATCGCGCCACAGGCACTGGTGCCGGGTCTCGTCCAGCGACAGCGCGCCGCGCACCATCGAGCCCTGCGGCACCGCACCGTTCGCCTCGGCACGGCTGGCCTCGTTGCGCCGGAGCAGCGCGCGTATGCGCTCCAGCAGCAGGCGCTGCGAGAACGGCTTGGTGATGTAGTCGTCCGCGCCGAGGCGCAGGCCCATCAGCTGGTCGACCTCCTCGTCCTTGCTGGTCAGGAAGATGACCGGCAACTGCGAGCGGCTGCGCAGGCGCTGCAGCAGCTCCATCCCGTCCATGCGCGGCATCTTGATGTCGAGCACGGCCAGATCGACCGGCTTTGCGGTGATGCCCTGAAGCGCGCTCTCGCCATCCGTATAGGTACGCACCTGAAAGCCCTCGGCTTCAAGCGTCATCGAGACCGAGGTCAGGATGTTGCGGTCGTCATCGACCAGCGCGATCGTGTGCTTCATGGCATCCAACTGAAGGTCTCCTACGGTCCGCGGTGCGTCGACCGCCGCTTGACTGCTTCCCCAGGGGGCCTTGAGGTGCAGGCTGCAGCCGCGATGATGGCACAAACGGGGAAAGATTGATGCCCGAGGCAGCCGATACCGGTTTCACCGCACGCTGCCTGATGCGTGCGGCGCGTCAGGCCAGCCTGGCGACGCTCGCCGATGGCGCCCCATTCGTCTCCCTGGTCACGCCGGCCGTCTCATGCGGGGGCGACCTGCTTATGCTGATCTCCAGCCTGTCGCGGCATGGCCGGCAACTGTGCCAGGACGGCCGCTGCGCAATGCTGCTGAACGGTGCGGAGCCTGAGGCCAATCCCCAGGCCACGCCTCGGCTGACAGTGACCGGCACCGCGGAGCCCGTGCAGGACCCGGCCTTGCGCGATCGCTGGATCCGGATTCATCCCTATGGCGCGTCGTATGCCGACTTCGGCGATTTCAGCCTGTGGCGCCTGCGGCCGGAGCAGGCGCATCTCGTCGCCGGCTTCGGCCGGATCCGCAGCCTCCCCGGCCACGCGCTCAGGCCGCCGCACGATGTCGCCGTCGAGGAGAAGTCGCTCTGCGAGAAGGCAAATGGTCGCCATGCCGCAATTCTGCCCGGTCCGACCAGGATCGTCGCCATCGATGCGGATGGTCTCGATCTGGGACCATGTCCCTCGCCGGATCCCAACGGCGAGATGCGCACGCGGCGCATCGCCTTCATGGTCTCGACGGCGTCGCAGGACGCCATCCTGAAAGCGATCGCCGCGGTGTTTGAGGCTGGCAGCTAGATCAGCGAAATGTCGGGGCTGACCGACTAGAGCAGCGTCAGTCTGACTGGAATCGCTTCGCGATCCCAGGCAACTGATAAAGCTGCTCTTTCCTCAGTCAAGCAGAGCATGATCGAAATGATCATGCTCTAGTCGGCAGAGCCGGCCGCCATCGTGTCGACGCTGAAATGCCCGCACCAGTCGGTGGCGGATACGACGGGCCAGAGTCCATGTGCTTCGGCGCTGGGGTGCGTGACGGGCGGATTGTAGCGGCACAGACCATCATCGGCCTGCGGCTTGGCAGTATGGTCGTCGAAAAACTTGCACTTGGTGCACGCAATGTCCTGAGTGTGGGCCATCGACATCTCGTCAACTCCCTGATCCGCTACGATCGCGCAGTTTCAAAACGCACTATAATCACCAACGTTCCACGAAAACAAATGAAGATTACAGCGAATACTTAGGAATGCGAGTAAGTTGCATCTCTAGACTGCAATGAGAACGATTTGCATTGCATCGGCGGCCAGACAGCCAATCCTCGCCCGGCATGCACGGTGTTCGGAAGACAGCGCTCAGGCTGGGTCCGCGTGTTTGCGCTTGTCCATCCCCGTGCCGTCGCCTACTTCACCGCCATGACCCAGGACGATACCACAACCATGTCAGCACATCAGCCAGACCAGGACGGGGCTGCCGCCGCTGGCACGTCAGGCGGCCCGGAGAGCTCGGGAAGTCCGGAGACGCTGATGCAGGCCGCCAGCGCCCGCATCCAGGAACTGGAGGCATCTTTCGACGAGATGCGCGACCGTTGGATGCGCGCCGAGGCGGAGACCCAGAACGTGCGCACCCGTGCCAAGCGCGAGGCCGAGGATGCGCGCCTCTACGCGGTGCAGAAGTTCGCCCGCGACGTGGTCGAGGCTGCGGAGAACCTTCGCCGCGGCATCACCAGCCTGCCGGCGGCCACACCCGACGACAGCCCGGTGCTGACCAAGCTGCGCGAGGGTTTCGAGAGCGTGGAGCGGTCGTTCCTCGGCGTGCTGGAGCGCAACGGCATCGTCGGCAACGACCCGACCGGATCGGGCTTCGACGCCAACCTGCACCAGGCGATGGCCGAACAGCCGAGTGCGGATCATCCGCCCGGCACCGTGATCCAATCCTGGACTCCGGCCTGGACATTGAACGGGCGGCTGTTGAAGCCCGCCATGGTGGTGGTGTCCAAGGCCGCTCCGGCCGCTGCCGGAACGGCACCGGCGGCTCCGACGTCATCGACCGGAGCCGGACCGGAAACGCTCGACAAGACTATCTGAATCTGGCTTTCTGAGTAAGCTTTCTGCCTAGAATTTGTGCAGTCGTTCAGGCAGGGACTTGTCGGACCGCATGGTCCTCAATACATCCCATCTCGCGCGTGCTCGCTGGCACGCGGTCATCCATATGGGCTGCTTCCGGTGCTTCGGGCCGGAAACCGCTGCTGATAAGGAGAACACTATATGAGCAAGGTTATTGGTATCGATCTCGGCACGACCAACTCGTGCGTATCGATCCGCGAAGGTGACGACAACCGGGTGATCGAGAACAGCGAGGGTGCCCGCACCACGCCTTCCATGGTCGCCTTTACCGAGAATGGCGAGCGTCTCGTCGGCCAGGCCGCCAAGCGCCAGGCCGTCACCAACCCGACCAACACGCTCTATGCCGTCAAGCGCTTGATCGGCCGCCGCTTCGAGGACCCGACCGTCGAGAAGGATCGCGCCCTGGTGCCGTATCCGATCGTCAAGGGCGAGAACGGCGATGCCTGGGTCGAGGCGCGCGGCCAGAAGTACGCGCCCAGCCAGATCAGCGCCTTCGTGCTCGGCAAGATGAAGGAGACCGCCGAGACCTATCTCGGCGAGCCGGTGACCCAGGCGGTCATTACGGTCCCGGCCTACTTCAACGACGCCCAGCGCCAGGCGACCAAGGACGCCGGCCGTATCGCAGGCCTGGAAGTGCTGCGCATCATCAACGAGCCGACCGCGGCGGCCCTCGCATACGGGATGGAGAAGAAGAACGGCGGCACGGTCGCGGTCTATGACCTCGGCGGCGGCACCTTCGACGTCTCGGTGCTGGAGATCAGCGACGGCGTGATCGAGGTGAAGTCGACCAACGGCGACACCTTCCTCGGCGGCGAGGATTTCGATGCGCGCGTCATCTCCTACCTTGCGGACGAGTTCAAGCGCGAGCAGGGCATCGACCTGCGCAACGACAAGCTGGCCCTGCAGCGCCTCAAGGAGGCGGCCGAGAAGGCCAAGATCGAGCTGTCCTCCTCCAAGGAGACCGAGATCAACCTGCCCTTCATCACCGCTGACGCCTCCGGGCCGAAGCATCTGGTGCTGAAGCTGAGCCGGGCGAAGCTCGAGAGCCTGGTCGACGACCTGATCCAGCGCACCCTCGGCCCGTGCCGCGCGGCGCTGAAGGACGCGTCGGTGTCGGCCGGCGAGATCGAGGAAGTGATCCTGGTCGGCGGCATGACCCGCATGCCCAAGGTCATCGAGACGGTGAAGCAGTTCTTCGGGCGTGAGCCGGCCCGCAACGTGAACCCCGACGAGGTGGTCGCCATCGGCGCCGCCGTGCAGGGCGCGGTGCTGAAGGGCGACGTCAAGGACGTGCTGCTGCTCGACGTGACCCCGCTCTCGCTCGGCATCGAGACGCTGGGCGGCGTGTTTACTCGACTGATCGACCGCAACACCACGATTCCGACCAAGAAGAGCCAGACCTTCTCGACCGCCGAGGACGGCCAGGGCGCCGTGACCATCAAGGTCAGCCAGGGCGAGCGCGAGATGGCCGCCGACAACAAGATGCTCGGCCAGTTCGACCTGATGGGCATCCCGCCGGCGCCGCGCGGCGTGCCGCAGATCGAGGTCACCTTCGACATCGACGCCAACGGCATCGTCTCGGTCTCGGCCAAGGACAAGGCGTCCGGCAAGGAGCAGCAGATCCGCATCCAGGCCAGCGGCGGACTGTCCGACAACGACATCCAGCGCATGGTCCGGGAGGCGGAGGCGAACGCCGAGGCCGACAAGGCCAAGCGCGCGACCGTCGAGGCGCGCAACCATGCCGAGGGCCTGGTGCATCAGGTCGAGAAGACGCTGTCGGAGAATGGCGACAAGGTGGCACCGGCCGACAAGAGCGATGCCGAGACTGCCATCGCCGCCACTCGCGCTGCTATCGGCGGCGACGATGTCACCGCGATCAAGGCCGCGTCCGATCATCTGAGCCAAGTCGCGATGAAGATCGGCGAGGCGATGTACAAAGCCGAGGCCGCGAATACCGCTGCGGATGCCGGGGCTCAGGGGGCCGGCGCTGGTTCGACCGGACCGAATGGCGAGAAGGTCGTCGATGCCGACTTCGAGGACATCGACGACAAGAAGAAGTCCGCCTGACTGGGGCCTGACCCCGCCAGCGGCTCGTCGCGCCCGTCTTCGTGAGAAGCATGGGCGCGGCAGGCTTAATCAAGGCGGAGGCGCCCGTGCTTCTTACGAAGGCGGGCGCCTTTTCGCTTCATGACGGATCCGCACGCCCCGCCGCGAGCAGGGGGGATGCAGATAGCCCGCCGATGAGGAACAGATGGCGAAACAGGACTACTACGCGACCCTGGAGGTCGCTCGGGAAGCCTCAGCGGATGTGCTGAAGAAGGCCTATCGCAAGCTCGCCATGAAGTATCATCCGGATCGAAACCCGGGCGACAAGACCGCCGAAGGCCGGTTCAAGGAGCTGAACGAGGCCTACGACGTCCTCAAGGATGACCAGAAGCGGGCGGCCTACGACCGCTTCGGACATGCCGCCTTCGAGAATGGCGGCGGTGCGCCAGGCGGCTTCGATTTCGGCGGTGGCGGTGGCGGGCTCGGCGACATCTTCGATCAGGTATTCGGCGACATGATGGGCGGCCGGCGGGGTGGGGGCCGGCAACGTGCCGGCACCGATGTCCGCGCGCAGGTCGAGATCAGCCTCACCGACGCCTTCACCGGCATCAAGGTGCCGTTGCGGGTGCCCAGCCGCATCATGTGCGAGACCTGCGCCGGCTCCGGGTCGGAGAGCAAGGATCGTGCCGTCGAGACCTGCCCGACCTGCGACGGCGCCGGCAAGGTGCGGGCGCAGCAGGGGTTCTTCCTGGTCGAGAGGGCCTGCCTGACCTGCGGCGGCGCCGGACGCGTGGTGCGCAACCCGTGCAAGGTCTGCCACGGCGCCGGCACGGTGGAGCGCGAGCGCAGCCTCAACGTGCAGGTGCCGGCCGGGGTCGAGGACGGCACCCGCATCCGGCTCGCCGGAGAGGGCGAGGCCGGGGGCGCCGGCATCCAGCCCGGTGATCTCTACGTGCATGTGGGGGTGCGGCCGCACGACATCTTCCAGCGCGACGCCGCCAACGTCTATTGCCGGGTCCCGCTGCGCATGAGCCAGGCGGCGCTCGGCGCCGAGGTCGAGGTCCCGGTCATCGATGGCAGCCGCACCCGGGTCAAGATCCCGGCGGGCACCCAGACCGGGGAGCAGTTCAGGCTGCGCTCCAAGGGTTTCTCGGTGCTGCGCTCGGCCGCACGCGGCGACATGTACATCCAGGTCGCGGTCGAGACGCCCCAGCATCTGACCAAGCGCCAGCGCGAGCTGATGGAGGAGTTCGAGGCCGAGATCAACGAGCATGCCAAGACCAGCCCGGACAGCGAAGGGTTCTTCGCCAAGGTGCGTGACTTCTTCGACGGCAAGCCGTGATGCTTGTGGCGTATCGGCCACATGGTCCTGATAGCGTTTGCGTGAACATTGATGTTCTATTGACTGTGTTGTTGAAAGCACGCCCCGAGCCGAATAAATAAGGTGATGTTCGTGGTGACGTCCCCCCCCCACCCGTTCCACGGATTGATACAGGCGGCGCGGCTGATCAGGTCGCGCCGCCGCATTTTTGTCTGGGCCTCCTTCTCTTGCGCATAGGGATTGCCGGGGTCCAGGGCCGGGTCGGCAGGTTGCTGGTCGAAGAAGTCCGTCGCGAGGGCGGCTTCCTGGTCGGCGGCATCGGCAGGCCGGGGGCGATCGCTGCGAACACCGACACCGATGTCACGCTGTTCGGCTCCCTCGAGGCTCTGGCCGCCCAGTCGGAGGCGGTGATCGAGTTCACCCACCCCAACGCCATCGCCGCCCATGCCGAGGTTATTGCCGGATCGGGTGCGGCCTGGGTCCTCGGCACCACTGGATTATCGTCGCAGGCGCAGCAGGCCGTCGAGCGGGCGGCACGGCGTGTCGCCATCGTGCAGGCCGCCAATTTCTCACCGGGTGTCGCGCTGATGCTCGAGTTGGCCGCACGCATGGGAGCCGCATTGCCTGCAGCCACCTATGATGCCGAGATCCTGGAGATGCATCATCGCAACAAGGTCGATGCGCCGTCCGGTACAGCACTAGCCATGGGCGAAGCCGTGGCGCGCGGCCGGGGCGAGGCTGCCGTTCATGAGAGCGGGCGACATGGCCGGACAGGCCCGCGCGAGCCGGGCGCCATCGGCTTTGCTGCCCTGCGCGGCGGCCAGATCGTGGGTGAGCACACCCTGCTGTTCACCGCGGACAACGAGCAAATCGTTCTGAGCCACCGCGCCTTCGACCGCCGCGCCTTCGCTTCCGGAGCGGTCCGTGCCGCGCTGTGGACCGTGGGACAACCGCCCGGCCTCTACGGCATGCAGGACGTGCTCGGTGCCTGAGCAGCAGGCCCTGGTAAAAGAATCAACATTGCGGACCTGGCGTGATAGGAGAATTGTTTCGGTCCCGTGTCGGGAGCCGGCAGGGTTCGGGAAGATGCGGGCCGGTAGGACGGTCTTCTTGACCCCATGCACGCTTTCAGCCAAACGGACAGCGCTCACAAGGCCGCCAGAAGGATCATCATGCGCGACAAGGGCGATTTCCTGTTTACCTCGGAGTCCGTCTCCGAGGGACATCCGGACAAGGTGGCGGACCGGATCAGCGACACCGTCCTCGATGCCTATCTTCGTGCGGACGCGGAGGCGCGCGTCGCCTGCGAGACACTCGTCACCACCAACCGGATCGTGCTCGCCGGCGAGGTGCGCGGTGCGGACTCCGTCACCGGCGAGGACCTGGAACACGCGGTGCGCGACGCGGTGCGCGACATCGGCTACGACCAGAAGGGCTTCTCCTGGCGGGCCGCCGAGTTCCACAACTACCTGCACGCCCAGTCCGCGGACATCGCCGTCGGCGTCGACAGCGACGGCAACAAGGACGAGGGCGCCGGCGACCAGGGCATCATGTTCGGCTTCGCGACCCGCGAGACGCCGTCGCTGATGCCGGCGCCGCTGCACTACGCGCACGGCATCCTCCAGCGCATCAACCAGCTCCGCAAGACCCACGATCCGCGCGGACGCGGCCTGCTGCCCGACGCCAAGAGCCAGGTCACGCTGCGCTACGTCGACGGCAAGCCGGTCGGCGCGACCAGCATCGTGATCTCCACCCAGCACGAGGAGAGCATGCCGCAGCACGCGATCCGCGAGACGCTGGACGGCATCGTGCGCGAGGTGCTGCCTGAGGGCTGGATGTGCCCCGATGACGGCTTCTACGTGAACCCCACAGGCATCTTCGTGATCGGCGGTCCAGACGGCGACGCTGGCCTGACCGGGCGCAAGATCATCGTCGACACCTACGGCGGCTCGGCTCCGCACGGCGGCGGCGCGTTCAGCGGCAAGGACCCGACCAAGGTCGACCGCTCGGCCGCCTATGCCTGCCGCTACCTGGCCAAGAACATCGTCGCCGCTGGCCTGGCGGAGCGCTGCACCCTGCAGATCTCCTACGCGATCGGCGTCTCGCATCCGCTCTCGGTCTATGTCGACCTGCACGACACCGGCCACGGCGTGGACGAGGCCCGTCTGGAGAAGGTGCTGCAGGAGGTGATGGACCTGACCCCCCGCGGCATCCGCAAGCATCTCCGCCTCAACCGTCCGATCTACGCGCGCACGTCGGCATACGGCCATTTCGGCCGTGCGCCGGACGCCGACCGTGACGACTTCACCTGGGAGCAGACCGACCTCGCCGACACGCTGCGCGGCGCCTTCAGCCGTTGACCACCGAGGGACCGGCAGCGGTCCCTTCGGAGCTGACCACCGGATCGGTCCTGGTGAAGCCGCCTGCCGCCCGGCTCTACGGACGGCAACGCAGCCATCCGCTGCGTCCGCGCCAGCAGCGGCTGCTGGATCTCACGCTGCCGCGGCTGCGCTTCGACGAGGCGCTGAGCCAGGACCCCGGAGCGGCTTTCGGCCGGCCGCCCACCCAGCTCTGGCTGGAAGTTGGCTTCGGCGGCGGTGAACATACCCTGGCGCAGCACGCGGCCCATCCGGATGTCGGCCTGATCGCCTGCGAGGTGTTCGAGAACGGGCTGTGCTCGCTGCTGACCCGCCTGTTGCCGGACGGCGCCGAGGCCACCGCCCCGCTTCCGGACATGCTGCGCCTGTGGGACGACGATGCCCGCACTCTGCTGCAGGCGCTGCCGGAGGGCTGCCTCGACCGGATGTTCCTGCTGTTCCCGGACCCCTGGCCGAAGACCCGTCACGCCAAGCGGCGCTTCGTGCATCCGCAGCTCATCCCGCTGGTCGCATCCCGGCTGCGGCCGGGCGCCGAGTGGCGCATCGCCAGCGACGACCCGACCTACCAGCAATGGGTCGGTGAGGTGATGGGCGCCCAGACCTTCTTCATGGCCGACCCGCCGGCGCGTGATCGGCCGCGGGGATGGCCGCCGACCCGTTACGAAGCCAAGGCGATCGCAGCCGGCCGCACGCCGCTCTACTGGAGCTTCCTGCGCCAGGGACCGAGGCCGACGCACTCCTTTCCATAGGCGTAACGATAACCGGAACGTCGCATCGCACTTTCCTCCCGATGAAGTTGGCGGCACCCTCCACGCACGACACTGCCGTGGAGCCATACGCCGATGTTGGAGACGCTGGTCGCCCTGCTGGTCGCGAGCGTGGTGACGGTGCCGCTGTCGCGCCGGTTCGGCTTCGGCGCGGTGCTCGGCAACCTGGTCGGCGGCGCCGTGATCGGGCCACTGGGGCTCGGGCTGGTGCGCGGCATCGACCAGATCGCCAGCGTCTCCGAGCTCGGCGTGGTGATGCTGCTGTTCCTGATCGGGCTGGAGTTGCGGCCGCAGCGCCTGTGGGTGATGCGCCGCGCGGTGTTCGGCCTCGGCAGCGCGCAGGTCCTGGCCACCGGCACCCTGCTTGCGGCGCTGATCCATCTCGCGACCCCGGTCGGCTGGACCGGAGCCGTGATGCTGGGCGCCGGCCTGGCGCTGTCCTCGACCGCGATCGTGCTGCCGATGCTGGGCGAACGCGAGCTGCTCGGCGGGCGCGCCGGGCGTGATGCCTTCTCGGTCCTGCTGCTGCAGGACGTGGCCTTCATCCCGCTGGTGGCGCTGGTGCCGCTGCTCGCCGGCGGCACGGCGTCGGCGCACCACGTTCCATGGCGCAGCGTGCTGGTCGCGATGGTCGCGATCGCCGGCATCCTGGCCGGCGGCCGGTTCCTGGTGCCGCGGCTGTTCCGCCTGATCGGCGGCGCGCGCTCGCCGGACATCTTCACCGCCATGGCGCTGCTGACGGTGCTGGGCACCGCCTGGATCGCGTCGCTGGTCGGCCTGTCGATGTCGCTGGGCGCCTTCCTCGCCGGCGTGCTGCTGTCGGGCTCCGAGTACCGGCACGAGATCCAGGCCGACATCGAGCCGTTCGAGGGCGTCCTGCTCGGCTTCTTCTTTCTGTCGGTTGGCATGTCGGCGCGTCTGGACCTGCTCGTGATCGCGCCGGGGCTGATCCTGCTCGGTGTCCTGGCGCTGCTGCTGGGCAAGGCGGCAGTGGCGTTCGGGCTGGGCCGGGCGGTCGGCCAGCCGACGCGCGACGCGTTGCGCTTCGCCCTCGCCCTGCCGCAGGGTAGCGAGTTCAGCTTCGTCCTGTTCGGCGCCGCCATCGCCGCCGGCGTCCTGCCGCGCGCGCAGTCCGAGATCGCGACGCTGGTGATCGCGCTGTCGATGGCCGCGACGCCACTCCTGTTCGCGCTGTCGGAACGTTTCGCGATCCCGCGGATCGGCCGCATCAAGGCGCCGGTCTATGACCGCATCGAGTCCGCCGATGCACCGGTCATCATCTGCGGCTTCGGCCGCATGGGACAGATCGTCGGCCGTGTTCTGCGCACGCAGGGCATCGCATTCACCGCGCTGGACCAGGACGCGGAGCAGGTCGAAACGATCCGGCGCTTCGGCAGCAAGGTCTATTACGGCAACCCGTCCCGTCCGGACCTGCTGCGCGCGGCGGGTGCTGCGACCGCGAAGCTCCTGGTCATAGCGTTGGCCGACCCCGAGGAGAGCATACGCGTGGTCGACATCGTCCGGCGCAACTTCCCCGAGCTGCGCATCCTGGCGCGGGCGCGCAACCGCCGTCACGCGCATCTGCTGATGCGTCGCGGCGTGAACGGACTGGTGCGCGAGACCTTCCATTCGAGCCTAATCCTGACCGAACAGACGCTGATCGGGCTCGGCCAGAAGCCCGCCGATGCCCATCACGTCGTCGAGCAGTTCCGCGAGGCGGACGAACGCTCGTTGCGGAGCAGCGTCGAATTCTATGACGACGAGGAGCGGCTGATCCAGAACGCGAGGCAGGTCAGCGAGGAACTGGCCGGGCTGTTCCAGGCCGACCAGCCCGAACCGGGCTCAGCCGAAGGTCAGCCCGGTAAGCTGCTCGGACAGCGCCCATAGGCGCGTCCCCAGCACGGGGTCCGCGGCCTGCGTGAAGATGCGCGCCGGACCGGGCGCACCTTGCCGTTCGCCACTCCCGGTCGGGCCGTAATAGCCGCCGCCCTTCGCCTCCGGCGCCATCGCCGCGTAGAGCGAGGGCAGCGCGCCGTCGCGCGTCGATTGCGCCAGCAGGCTGAAGGCACCCGCCATCAACCGCGCCTTGACCCCGGGCGCACCGCCGCCGATGCCGTTGCCGATGATGTCGGTCCTGGCCCAGCCCGGGTGCGCCGCGATGCTGACCAGGTTCCAGTGATGCTGCACCGCGCGGCGCTGCAACTCGATGGCGAATACCAGCATGGCGAGCTTGCTGCTGCCATAGACGCGCATCGGGCTGTACGAGCGCTCCGACTGCAGGTCGTCCACGTCGAGCATGGCGCGCCGGTGCGCGAGGCTGGAGACCTCGACCACCCGGCCGCCGCCGCTTGCCTTGCACAGCGCGTCCTTCAGGCGGGCGGTCAGGGCGAAATGGCCGAGATAGTTCACCCCGATCTGGCGCTCGAAGCCGTCCTCGGTCAGCGTGCGGGTGGGCAGGCCCATCACCCCGGCGTTGTTGACCAGGATGTCGACCGCCTCGTGCGCCGTGCCGACGACCGCAGCGAAGCGGGCGACGGAGGCGAGGCTGCCGAGATCGAGCATCTCGAAGCGGGCCTTCGCGCCGGGGATGCTGCGTTGCAGGCGGGACAGGGCCTGCGCGCCCTTGCCCGCGTTGCGACCGGCGAGGATCGTGGTGGCGCCGCGGCGCGCCAGGCCGAGTGCGGTCTCGTAGCCGATCCCGCCGGTGGCTCCGGTGACGATCGCGATCCTGCCGTCGAGGCTGGGCGCATCACCCAGGGTCCAGCCATCCTTCACTGCCGTGCCGGCCATGCCGCTTCCTCTCGCTTGGGACGCGCTGCACCGACAAGGCCGGCGATCGCGCGAACTCCACCTTCAGGCCGACAGTCTCCCAACCGCTGCATGCCTGCAACCGGCATCGAGTTCAAAAGAGTATCGGTCAGAGGACGCGCCGCCGCTTCCAGTCATAGCGCAGGCGGTCGTACAGGGCCGGCTGCTTGCTCCAGGATTCCTGCGGGCGCGGGACCGTGTAGGTCTCGACCACGATCTCGGAGGCGTTGATCTCCAGGCGCATGAAGCCGAACCGGTCGTCGACGTATTTCTCCAGCACGACGCCGTTCTCGTCCGGCACGCTGTAGGGTGTCATGATCGGCTGGCCGCCGACATGGGCGACCTTGTGCAGGTTGTGATAGCCGCCGTTGCCGGCGACGATATACGGCGTGACGGTGCCGTCGGACGCCGTGATGGTGAAGCGCTGGTAGTTATGCACGTGGCCGGAAAAGACCATGTCCGGCTTGCGCTCGGCCTTCGCGCTCGCCGCCGACAGCACCTTCGACATCGCACTGCCGCCGCTGTGGTGGGTATCGAGCGAGAATGGCGGGTGATGCAGGGCGACGATCACCGGCAGCCCGGCGTCCGCGTCGCGCAGTTCGCCGGCGAGCCAGGCCTGCTGTGCCGGCTCGACCACGCCGCCCTCCGGAACGTTGGTGTAGAGGCCTATGATGGTCGCGAACGGCGTCAGCAGGGTCCAGTAGACGTTCGGCTGGATCATCGCGGTGCGACTGGAGTCGCCCGCGTCCGGGCTGTGCTCGCCGGCCGTGGTCGCGCAGAAATTGCGCACGAAGGTGGCCAGTGAGGGTTCCGGATTGACCCGTTTCCCGTTGTCGAAGACATCGCCGTCATGATTGCCGGGGATGGCCATGATCGGGTTGGGATAATGTTCGTAGGGCTCGTAGAATTGCGGGTAGTACTGCGCCGCCTCGCCATCGAAGTAGATCACGTCGCCCAGGTTATAGAAGAAGGCCGGCGTTCCGAGCGGCGAGGCGCGGGCGGTGTCGCGTTCGAGGCCCGCTGCCACCAGCGTCTGCGGATTGGGATCGCGCACGCCCCCCGTGTCGCCGACCATGTGCAGCACCATGCCGCCGGCCTTGTGCATGGCCGCGACGGCGTCGGGCACGAGTTCCGCGAGATCGAGCCGATACGGCGCCTTGCCGGGCGGTGTCGGCAGGGGCTGCAACGGACTGCCTGAGACCAGCGGCGACGCCTGCGACTGCGGGGTATGGCTCGATGGCCTGGGCTGCCCGAAAACGTGCGCCGCCGCGGGCTTCCGACCCAAGGGCTTCCGCCGAGGTCTTTTCGGTGTCTGGCTCATCGATACGCTGCCTCCGGCTCGAGTCGCATGCTTGGATGACGATCGTAGGTGATAGAAATCATGTGCACGCGCTCGTGTCGATGACATCGACGCCCAGGGTTGTTTCGGTGGCAATTCCGGCTATCGTATGTGCCGCTGCATTCCGGCCGGCCGCACTCTGAGAAGGGGGTCTGCTTCGTCATGCTTCCACGCGACCATCCGCAGCGTCTCATGTTGAACAACGAGGTGCATGCACGTCCCTCGGAAATCCTGTCCGCGCCGCTATGCCTCAGCTACCCCGCCCTGTTCGCGGAAGTGGAGGCGCGCGCAAAGGGTTGGCGCTGCGTGCAGGACCTGGCTGCGCGCTTCGGCGTGGCGCCGCCACAGGACGGCGCCAACCACTTCAGCGCCGATCTCGGACCGTTCCGTATCAAGTGCGAGCGGCACACGGAATTCCTGCGGTTCAAGTTCATCACCGAGGGAGATGACGACCACGACTCCTTCGCCGTCCCCTTGATGAAGGCGGTGCCGGGCGACTGGCTCGCAACACTGCCCGGAGAGCTGATCGTGGCGGCCAACGTCGTGCTGCTGCGAGCCGACGAGCAGGCTCCGGACGTGGAGCGGATCGCCACCCAGTTCTTCGATGGCAACGTGCTGGTCGGTGCCTCGATATCGGCCGGCGCCGCCTTCGCCTTCACCGACTTCCGTATCCACGTCGGCGGGTTCAGCCGTTTCCTGGTGCTGGACCGCGGGTTGACCGCAAGGCAGGGCGGGCGCGCGATACAGCGCCTGCTCGAGATCGACACCTACCGGGTGCTGGCGCTGATGGCCTTGCCGGTGGCGCAGGCCCTGAGCCCGATCCTCGCCGCCGGCGAGCGTGAGCTGGCCGAGATCACGCGGTCCCTGGTCGAGGCCAAGGATGTGGACGAGCCGATCCTGTTCGAGCGGTTGACCAGGCTCGAAGCAGAGATCGAGAGCGAGCAGTCGAGAAACCTGTACCGGTTCAGTGCCAGCGCCGCCTACGAGACCCTGGTTCATCGACGCATCGCCGAACTGCGGGAGGAGCGTATCCCCGGGCTGCAGACATTCCGCGAATTCATCGAGCGCCGCTTCCTGCCGGCGATGGACACCTGCCGATCCTCGGCCGCCGGACAGGAGTCGCTGTCGCAGAGGCTGGCGCGGGTGACGCAGTTGCTCTCCACCCGTGTTGACATCACCCGCGAGGGACAGACCCAGCAGGTGCTGGCATCGCTGGACCGCAAGGCGAAGCTGCAGCTTCAGCTACAGGAGACTGTCGAGGGCCTGTCGATCGCGGCGATCAGCTACTACATCGTCGGACTGGTCGGCTACCTGGCCAAGGGCGGCAGGGCTGCCGGGATTCCGATCGAGCCCGACGTCGTGATGGCCCTCAGCATCCCCGTGGTCGTGCTGCTGATCGCCTTCGGGTTGCGCCGCATCCGCCGCACGGTCACGCGCGAGCATTGAACCGGGAGCGGCGGCTCAGGGCTCGACGCCGTGCGCGTAATCCGGCCGCAGCAAGGCGCGACGCGCGGCCACCATGGTGCTGAGCCGCGCGCCAACCGCCGGATCCCGCCAGAGCAGCAGGATGGAGGCCAGCAACCCGCCATGCAGCAACAGGGCACCGGTCCCGACATAGGCCATGCCCCAGATCAACCCGGGTCCTGACCACATCGCCGCGCCGGAGAGCGCATAGGCCGCGAACCAGACCGGTCTCACCGGCAGACCGAACCGCCACAGCACGACAGCAGACGTGCAGGCCGCCATCAGCGCCTTGAGCACCGCCATGCCCCGGAGCAGCCGGGTCAGGTCGGCGCCGGCATTGGACACCGCTCGCGATACCGCCCCGGCATCGATCGCCAGGAAGCCGGTCGTGAATGCGGCGCAGACGAGCAACACAAACAGCGCCCGGACCGCGCTCGCCGTTCCGGCACCCCGCGATGCTTCCCGTAATGCTGTGCCTGCCCTGGACCCCACGGGGACAGCGATCGTCATCGTCATGCTCCTCGGTAGTTCGGATAGCCCTGCGCCACCACATGCGGAGTGGATGGACAAGTTTCTAGCCCATCCCGTTCACCGCGTTAAGTCGCGCCCCGATCCACCGGCATCGCGATCGGGCCCCACTTGCGGTGGCCAGGATCTGCGCGCGATTTCGGCAGGCACGCGCCCGCGCGCGAGACGGTGATCATCCAGCGCGACAGACGCTCCCCAGGCGCACGACCTCCTCGCCGATCGCGAGACTGGCGGTCAGGCCGGGGCTCTCGATGCCCAGCAGGTTGATCAGGCCGGCTACTCCGTGGTCGGCAGGTCCCTCGATCCGGAAGTCGGGCATCGGACGATCCGGCCCGTGGATCTTGGATCGGATGCCTGCGTAATCCGGCGTCAATGCTTCATCGGGGAGTGCCGGCCAGTAGCGGCGGATCGCCTCGTAGAACACCGCGGCACGGTCGGGATCGACGGCGAGATCGTGCTCGCTCGATACCCACTCGATATCGGGGCCGAAGCGGACACGGCCGGCGAGATCGATCGTGGCATGGACACCGAGGCTGGCAGCGTGGGGCGCGGGATAGATCAGGCGGGAGAATGGCGGCCGGCCCTGCAGCGAGAAGTAGCTGCCCTTGGCAAAATGCTGGGCAACCGGACGGTCGATCGGGTAGTCCACGAGGCTTGCCACCAGCGGCGGGGCGCCATGGCCGGCGGCATTCACCACCAGGGCCGCCTTGACGACGGTCGGGTCCCGTCCGCCGGTCTCCACGACAATCCCGTCCGGCTCGACGTACCAGCGTTCGACCGGCGCGCTATAGGCGATCATCCCGCCGGCCTCGTCGATGTCCGCGACGAGGGCGAGCATGTAGCCGTGGCTGTCGATGATACCGGTCGAGGGCGAGAGGTAGGCGGCCGTGCAACGCAGCTCCGGCTCCAGGTCGCGGGCGGCGGCCGCATCGAGCAGCCGCAGGTCGGTCACGCCGTTGGCCGCGGCGCGTCGGGCGATCGCGTCCAGTTGAGCGCGGTCATCCTCGCCGTTCGCGACCAGCATCTTGCCGCAGCGCCGATATGCGACGCCATGCGTGCTCGCGAACTCGTACAGCAGGTCCCGTCCGGCAACGCATAAACGCGCCTTGATCGAGCCGGCCGGATAGTAGATGCCGGCATGGATCACCTCGCTGTTCCGCGACGAGGAACCGGTCCCGAACGCGTCCTCGCGCTCGACGACGAGCGTCTCGTGACCAGCCTGCGCCAGGGCGCGCGCTGCCGCCAACCCGACGACCCCCGCGCCGATGACAATCACATCAACCGTGTCCATGACCGCCTGACAATCCTACCCGTCGCTTCGACATGCCGGTGGCTCGGCGGTTCAGAGCCTCGCGGGAACGGCCCGATGACACCCGATCAGCGTGCGGCCCGACCCGATGCTGCCGTCATCAACCCGTGTCACCCGCGCCTGTCGGCGCACAGGACGGCATAGCCGACGGAACCGCCGACGATCATTCCTCCGAACAGGTCGGATATGAAGTGGGCCTGCTGCGTCACCAGTCCGTAGCAGCCGGCAAGCCCCGCCACCACCAGGGGCACCATCAGCCAGCGGGAACGTGCCCACAGGTATGGCCCGATCGCACTCATCGCCGTCATGTGGCCGGATGGAAAGGAACCGGCCAGGTAGGCGAAGAAGTTGCGCCACTGCTGGTCGTACCAGCGCAGGGGCGGGATACGGCCGAACCAGATCTTGAAGGCTGTCGTGAGCGTCATCGCGATGCACAGGCTGACCGATGCCAGCAACAACTGGCGCCAGAAGCCGGTCAGCCGTCCGACGAAGGCAGACCAGGCACCGAGGACCATGACGCTCGTGATGCAGGCAAGGGTTACCAGTTCGGGAATATGCACCAGTCGTCGTGAGAGACGAGACGGGTGCATCCGCTCGTGCACGTAGCGTGCGACCGGATGGTCGAGACCGTAGCCGCTGATGAGCACCAGAAACAGGCCTACCGCGGTCCATGACGCCCACCTTCCGAGGGGGCCTTGCAGCACGCCGGCCAGGACCTGGCGCAAGTCCCGGTCCGAGAAACGGCGTTCAGTACGTATCAGCATCGGCTCAACTGGCATTATGGGGCGGGGGCGTCGGCTCGATTACGGCGCCGGACAACAGCTGCGTCGGCAACCCGGTCGGCTTCACGCCGTAGACCGTCCAGTCATTATAGTACTGCACCGGGGTCACGAGCAGGCTCGCGTTCATCGCACCCACGATCGCACGGTCACGGACCACCACCAGGCGGATATGGTGGGCAACGAGCATCTTCAATATCCCGCCATGCTCCAGATTGAACCGGTCGGTCAGGAAAGCGGACACGTCCGACCGCCCGTCATAGGCATGGCGCATAGGCTCGTAGAAGCCGATCTGCACCGGATCTCCCGCGGCCGTCAGAATCAGCCGGTCCGGAAAGCGCGAGAACGCCAACAGGTCGAGATAGTCGAGATTGCTCGAGCTGTCGATCAGCACCATGCTCCCGGGCGAAGAAGCGAGCTGCAAGTCCAGGTAGGCGTCGAGCTTGTACTCCTGATGAGCCAGCAAGGTCTCGTTGTTGCGCAGACCATCATGCCTGTACCACAGGCTGCGCACGCCCATCGGCAGGATGGCGAAGAGCAACAGCATAGCCAGGACCGGTCGCGGCGCCCGGATCGATCCGACCAGGATCGTCCCGATCCGCCATGCGACGAAGGCGTCGAAGGGCAGCATCATCAGCGTCCAGACACCGCTGGTGCGCCATGTGGCCGCGGTCGGAATGCTGAAGGTGAGCACGGTATAGAGGCTGAACACCAGCAACGGGACTGCGAACAGCAGCGTCCACGTACGGATTGCCCTATCCCGCACGGAGAGCCAGATGACGGCGGCGAGGCCGGGAACGGTCAGCGGGTTCCAGATCATGTCCTGGACGAAGAAGCGCAATGGCGACCACTTGATGGCATAGGCGTAGTTGCGCCCGAACTCGCCGACGAACTGCTGCGAAGCCACGTTGATGTTGCTCAGCGAACCATACCAGAGGTACGAATTCAGCGCCCACAGGGCGGGGAAGATGAACAGGATGAGCGAGGACACGCACAGCGTGACGAACGGCAGATCGCGCCGGATCAGGCCACGATAGATCAGCAGGATTTCCAGGAACACTGCGAACAGGCCGGCTTCGAACCGCACGCTCTCGGCGAGCAGCATGCAGGCGCACGCTCCGAGCAGCGGGCGCGCGCGCTCGCTACGGAGCCACCTGAGCACGAGCGTGGCCGCGGAGACGATGAAGAAGAAATAATAGATGTCCGAGAGCGGCACGACGCTGAACAGCAGCCGATGTGGCGCCAGCAATGCCAGGAAGGCGGCGATGAGGCTGATCCGGCGATCGTGGAACAGGGCGGTCGTGAGCCAGACCAGCGACAGCAGGCTGAACAGACCGGTGATGCACACCAGGATGCGCGGCGTCAGGAAGATGCTCGGATACAGCTTCAGCGCCGAACCGACGAACAGCTTGTAGAATGGCGGCCAGAGGAACGGCTCGAGCGCGTTCGAGCCGGTCAGGTGCCAGGCGGTCAGGATCCGGGCGCTCTCGTCGGACGTCAGTCGGTACAGGCCGGAGTCGAACATCCCGACCTGCACCGCGAGGGCTAGTAGGAGGATCAGGCCGAGATACAGGAAGTAGTTACGGTGGGTCATGTAGATGCTCTGGCCTGATCGAGAAACGGCGTCAGTTTGGTTTTTTCGCGCCGATCCTGCTGCGCACCAGCGCGGCGAGCTTGTCACGGGCGACATACGTGATCGGCGGCACGAAGGAGCGGGCCAGAGCCTTCATGCGGGTGTGCTTCTTGCCCGGCAGGAAGGTGATGAAGCTGCTCTTCTTGATCGCCTCCGGGTCGGGGCTCCAGTAGAACAGCGAGATGGATTTGCGCGAGTGATCGACCGGGCAGGTGATCGGGTCGGGAAAGCCGTGCAGGGTATGATCGTTGGTCTCGAAGATGACCGCCCGGTTGAAGATCGGAGCAACGCTGGCGCCGGCCTTCTTGGTGACGGAGTCGCAGAGGTCGAGCGCCCCGCCCCAAGACGTCTCCCAGTCGCGGTTCAGATAGATGATCAGGTTCAGCCGACGCGCGAGCGGCAGCACCGGATGCTGGGTCCAGTCCACGTGCACGTTGAGCCAGCCGCCGCGGAAGGTCTCGTGCAGCCCGCCGCCATGGAACATCGGGTCCGGGACGAGGTCCTGATGGTCGGTGACGTAGCGCAGGAAGCCCATCATCGGCTCGGCGCAGATCTGCATGAAGAAGGTCTGGGTAAAGGCTGACAGGTCCGCGATCCCGCGGGAGGTCTGCTTGATCTCGTTCTCGGTGTCGTACTTGATCCAGTCCCGGCCGCTCTGGCTCGGGAAATCGCCCATCACGCGCTGCAACACGTCGGGGTCGAAAAAGTCGTCGATCACGACATACGGATAGGGTTTGCCGGCGCGGAACTCGTCGCGCAGCTTGTCCTTCGCTGCCATCAGTCTCTCGACCGGGATCATGCGCTCGACGACGGCATCGAAGCTGTCCATCAGAGGCTGGGGGGGTGTGGCGACGCTGATATTCATGGCGATTGCTCCTGTTAAGCCGCCTGTCTGGCCAATATAGTTGTGACCGGGATCAGTTCCGCCTGGCAGCCGAGGCTTCTGAGCTGGGCGGCTATCTCGTTGCAGTAGATCGGGTTCATCACGATGACGCGGTTGATCTGCTGGTTCCGCAGGGCCTCCGGCGAGATCACCGGGTGCGCGGTGACGGCCAGGAAGCTGCCGTGCTTCTCCGGATTGATGTCGACCGCAGCCTCGATCTCGTCGGTGATGCCGAGCGTGGTGAGGAAGGCGACCGCCTTCGATCCGCCACCCCACAGGATGGTGCGCTTGCCCGCCGCCCTGTGACGACGCAGATCGTCCGACCAGCTGGCCAGGAGATCAGGCACCTCGGCGGCGAAACGCCGGACCTCCGCGACCGTGCGCGCCACATCCGCCGGCGGCGGCAACGAGGCTGCCACCGGGGCGGGATGACCCTCCACCATCAGGTATTGCCCGTCATAGTCGCTGCGCAGCTTGGTCACCGTGAAGCCGGCTCGTGAGAACAGGTAGCCGAGCGTGCTGGTGAAGAAATAGGAGCAATGCTCATAGTAGATGTCCCAGAACCCGTTCTCGGCCAGCACGTGCCCGGCATCCGGCACCTGGAAGAAGACAGTCCGCTTCGGATCGTCGCCGGCGGCATGACGCACGCCGTCGACGAAATTGCCGACATCGCCGATATGCTCGAGCGTCATCTTGCACGCGATGAAGTCACCGGCTGCCTCGGCATGTCGTGCGGAATACACGTCCTTGATGATGTTCAGGCCAGGCGGCAGCTTGCGGCCAGGCTCGTAGGCAGGGTCGAAGCCGGTTCCGTGATTACCGCCCAGGCCGCAGAGCAGTTCCAGGAACTCGCCCTGGCCGCAGCCGATCTCGACGACGTTGCGATCATGCAGGTCGTGCCGGTCGATCAGGTCCTCGGCGAGACGCTTGTGGAAACTGTTGAAGACCGGAGACATCGCCTGGGTCGACACGTAGTCGTGGAAATAGTCCTGCTTGCCGCCTTCGAAGGTGGAGTTGAACACGAAGCCGCAATTCTCGCAGAGCGACAGGCTGATGTCGCCGGTCGCGATGGCACGCGCATCCTCCGGTGTACGCAGCACCGTGACGCTATGCACGGGCACGCCACGCACCTCGTAGAAAGGCTGGCTTGCTGGCTTGCCGCAACAGGGACAGGTCGGGGAGCTGGTCATGGCCTTATTCACCTAGATTCAGATGACGACCGGATCAGGGACCGGCACGATGAACTTCCCGCCCGCGGCCCGGAAACCCTGCTGCTGCTGCATGATCTCGGTGGCGAAGTTCCATGCCAGGATCAGGAGGTAATCCGGCGGGTCCTCGGCAAGCTTGCTCGGCGGATAGATCGCGAGGTGGTTGCCGCTGTAGAACCGGCCCTGCTTGTTCGGGTTCAGGTCGACCAGGTAGTCGAGCTGCTCGGATCCGATCCCGCAATAGGCCATCAGGGTGTTTGCCTTGGCCGCGGCGCCATAGCCGACGATGCGCTTGCCGCTACCCTTGATGTCCGCCAGGATCCCGGTCAGGCGCTCGCGCAACTGACGCACCTTGCCAGCGAAGTCCTGATAATAGGCCAGACCGCTCACGCCGGCGGCCTGCTCGGCGGCCAGTATCTCCTGCACGGCCGGACCGACCTCCTCGTTTCGGCCCACGAACAGGCGCAGCGAGCCGCCATGGATCGCGAGACGCTTGATGTCGTTCAGGAAAAGGCCGTTGCGCCGGAACAGCGCATCGAGCGCGGTCACCGAATAATAGCAAAGATGCTGATGATAGATCGTATCGAACTCATTATGTTCGATCAGATCCAGAAGGTAGGGGCACTCGATGACCGCGATTCCGTCCGGCTTGAGCAGCGTGCGGATGCCGGAGACGAACTCGTTCAGGTCGGGGACGTGGGCGAGCACATTGTTGGCCAGGAAGACATCGGCGGCAACGCCTTCGTCATCGGCCAGCCGCTTCGCCAGCTCGAGGCTGAAGAAGGTGTTCAGCGTGCGCACGCCGGCCTTGGTCGCGGCTGCGGCCGGTCCATCCGCCGGATCGATGCCCAGCACCTGGATCCCCGCTTCCAGGAACGGCTTGAGCATGTAGCCGTCATTGCTCGCGGCCTCGACCACCAGGCTGTCCGGGCCGAGCTTGCGCATCCTGATGATGTCCTCCGCGCTGCCGCGAAAATGCTTCATCAGCATCGGCGACACCGAGGAGAAGTATGGGTAGTCGTTGCAGAACAGCACTTCCGGATCGACCGTGTGGCGGATCTGCACGAGCGAGCACTCTGGGCAGAACACTAGTTCCAGCGGTGCCATCGGCTCCGGCTCGGAAAGCTGTGCCTTGGTCATCAGGCGGTCGGCCAGCGCGGTCTCGCCGAACGACATGATCTCCTGGAGATCCTCGCAGCCGCAGGACAGGCAGCCCTTGATCCTCGTGATCATGCCGGCACCGCTTCGACACGGTCGTGGGATGCGTGTGCGGCGCCCGACCAGCGCAGCTTCGGGTCGAGTTCGTTGCCGGCGAGCAGGAAGCGCAGATGCGCGATCCGACTGAAGCGCGGCCCCTCGAACCACTCCTGCTTCAGGCCGGCCGCGATGTAGGCGTCGCGCAACTGCACGATGCCGCGGCGCATGGTCCATTGCGGCTGGAAGGCGGGGACGACGCGGGCGATCTTGCTGCAGTCGACGCGGTAGCAGCGCGTGTCCGGGCCGGCACCTTCCTCGAAATCTATCCGGCAGCCCGGCACCAGCTCGGCGACGGCGTCGGCGATCTCGCTGATGCGGTAGTTCTCCTCGTTGCGGCCTACGTTGAATGCCTGCAGATGCACCACGTCACGCGGCGCTTCCATCACCGCCACGAAGGCGCGCGAGATGTCCTCGATGTGCACGATCGGACGCCACGGCGTGCCGTCGCTCTTCATCAGCACCCGGCCGGTCGTCAGCGCCCAGGCCGTCAGGTTGTTGACGACCAGATCGAAGCGCACGCGCTGCGAGAAGCCATAGGCCGTGGCGTTGCGCAGGAAGGTGGGGCTGAAACTGTCGGTGGCGAGCTCGCTCAGCGCGTGCTCCGACATGATCTTGGCCGCACCGTAAGGGGTGACCGGGTTCGCCTCCGCGTTCTCGTCGACGAAGTTGTCGCCGGCTGCCCCGTACAGGCTGCACGAGGACGAGAACACGAAGCGCGAGACCCCGGCATCGCGTGCGAGCCGCGCCAGCTTGACGGTGGCGTCATGGTTGATCGCGACCGTCAGGTCGGGATCCAGGTTGCCAAGCGGATCGTTCGACAGGCCGGCAAGATGCAGCACCGCATCGTAGCCGCCGGCGAGATCGGCTGCCGTGACATCGCGGATATCACGATCGATCGACGGGACCTCCGCCATCGCGCCCGAGAAGGTGCAGCGGCGATACAGGTCGCTGTCCAGCCCGACGACCTCGTGACCAGCCTGCTGCAGGAGGGGAACGAGGGCGCAGCCGATATAGCCGCGGTGCCCGGTGACAAGAACCTTCATCGACTTCGTCCCTCTCACGGCTGTTCCCAGGTTTTCCAGGGTGCCTTGCCGGATTGCCACATGCTCTCGAGCAGATATTTGTCGCGCAAGGTATCCATGCATTGCCAGAACGAATCGTGCTTGTAGGCCATCAGCTGGCCATCCCGGGCCAGGCGCTGCAGCGGCTCACGCTCCCACGCCGTCGTGTCGTCATCGATATATTTGAACACCTCCGGTTCGAGCACGAAGAAGGCGCCGTTGATCCAGCCCTCGGATGCCATCGGCTTCTCGTTGAAGTCGCAGACCCGGTCCCCGTCGAAATCCAGATGGCCATACCGGGCCGGCGGACGCACTGCCGTGATGGTGGCGAGCTTGCCATGGGCGCGATGGAAGGCCAGCAGCTTGTCGAGATCGACGTCGGACACGCCGTCCCCCCACGTCAGCATGAAGGTCTCGTTTCCGATCAGCGGCTCGAGCCGCTTGATGCGTCCGCCGGTCTGCGTCTCGAGGCCGGTATCGACCAGGCTGACCTCCCAGTCCGGAGCGAGCCCGTTATTTCGAGTTACCTGGCCGCTGCGCAGGCTTACATGGAGGTCCGAGTGCAACGAGCTGTATTTCAGGATATAATCCTTGATGTACTGCCCCTTGTAGCCGAGGGCGATGACGAACTCGTTGTGCTTGTAGTGGGCGTAATGGCGCATGATGTGCCAGATGATCGGCATCCCGCCGATCTCGACCATCGGCTTGGGCCGGATTTCCGTTTCTTCAACGATCCGAGTGCCTTTTCCGCCGGCCAGAATTGCTACTTTCATGGGTCTACCGCTTTCCGAATTTGAAGGACACCGCAACGGCCGATGCGGTTGTTCGTACGCTGGAACAGGGTCGGAGAGTGTGCTGCGTCGGTCTGATCTCTACGGTAGCAGGGTGAACACGGCGCCTTGCGGGGTCACGGCTCTTGCTGCATGTGGTCGGGTGCCATGATCATACGGCTGATTAGCACATGAAACGTCCGGGTGCATTGAGTATTGCGGGCTGGTCCGCGCTTGACTACTGGACCCAGCAGATCACTGCGCTGCTCGTCTTCATCGTGATCGGCAACATCATCGGTCCGGCGGCAGTCGGTGTCATGACCTTGGCGCTGCTCGCCATGACCCTGATGACGACGCTTCTGCTGGACGGCTTCTCCGATGCGCTGATCCAGCGCGAGAGCATCGACGCCGAGCATTTCGACACGACGTTCTGGCTGCTGCTCGGGCTGGGGAGCCTCGCCGGGCTCGTCCTGGCGGCGAGCGCCTGGCCGCTGGCTGCACTGTTCGCCGCTCCCCCGCTGCGCCACGTGCTGCCGCTGCTGGCGATCTGCCTGCCCTTCGTCGGCATCACGGCCACCTATCACGGGATGCTGCAGCGCGAACTGCTGTTCCGCAGCCTGGCGATCCGCACGGTCATCTCGCAGTTGACCGGCTTCGCGCTGGCGGTATTCCTGGCACGCCGCGGCTTCGGAGCGAACAGCCTGGTCGGCTACTATCTGGCAGCCCGTGTGCTCGAGGCCGTGCTGGTCATGCCGGTGAGCGGCATCTGGCCCGGCGTGTATGCCAGCGGCAGAGCGGCTTCCGCCATCTTCGCCTTCGGACGGCACCGGGTTGGCAACCAGTTGCTCGGCTTCGTGGTCATGCAGGTCGACCGCTTCTCGGCGGGGCTGTTCCTCGGCCCAGCGTCGGTCGGCATCTACTCGCTCGCAGAACGCATCAGCAGTGCGATGATCAACGGCTTTTCCGGTGTGGTCGGACGCGTCGCCTTCCCGGTCTTCTCGGCCCGGCAGAACGACATGGAGCGCTTCCGCGATACCTTGCGCGACTTCATGAGCGGCGTCGCCATCGTGACGGTGCCGATCTTCGTCGGGCTGGCGGTCACCAGCCGGGAGATCATCGGTGCGTTGTTGAACGCCCGGTGGGCTCCGGCCGCACCGCTCCTCGCGATCGTCTCGCTGTCGGGCATCGCGCATTCGTCGAACTACCTGTTGACCGCGGCCATCAACGCGCGCGGACGGCCGGATATCCCGGTGCGGTATAGCGTGATCATCATGGCCACACGCCTGCTCTGCAGCCTGCCGGCGGCGTGGCTGGGCGGCGTCGTCGCGATCGCGTGGGCCAACCTGATCGTCACGTTCCTGTCGGCACCCCTGGTGATGATGTTCGTCGGCGCGCAGATCCCGGGCGTTGCCCGGATCGCGCTCAAGGCTGTACTCGCTCCGCTCGGCGCTGTTCTGGTCATGGCTGCCGCCGCTCTGCTGACCGGTGTCATGATGGCCGGCCTGCCTTTCGTGATCGTGCTGGTGGCGAAAATCCTGGCCGGACTGATCGTCTATCCGGCCATCCTATTGATCCTCGCGCCGCGGGACCTCATCCGCCGGCTGGGAACACTGGTCCGCCGGCGTTAGACGGCAGGCTGCCAGGCCGCACCTTGCGGCTTGCTCCCCAGACGATGTGCTTGGCGCCACGCAGGCGGTAGTAGAGACCGGGATTGATGGTCCGAACGACATCACGCACCACGTCTCCGAAGTGACCATCCGTGGTCCACCAGACCATCAGCTGGCCGTAGCAGGCCAGCCGATCGATCGGCGAGCGAACGTTCTTGTTCACGAGGCGCCAGTAGCGACGATAGATACCCCAGTGGAACATGGTGTTGCGAAGCTTGGCCTGACCGCTGGTGTCCTGCCACAGCGCAGCCTGCTTGGTGTCGACCAGGAGGACGGCACGCGTATAACGCTTGTCGTGTTCGCGATGCAGGAAGAGCGGCTCCGGCGTGCTCACCCACGGGCCACGCAGCGCCATCTCGGCCAGCAGCACACGATCTGATCCGCTGTAGTTGTCGTGCAGACCAGAGCCGATCAGCGCCTGCCGCTGATACAGGCCGAAAAAATCCTCGCACTGATGACAAGCATGGATCACGCTGCCGAACCGGATAGCCGCAGATTTGACCCCGGCTTTGGGGAAGTTGTTGGTGAAGATGCGCATGGTCTCTTCGTCCGGACCGATCTCGCGTATCCCGACCGTACATAGCACGGCATCGGGCCGCTGCCGGAGAGCGGACACCGCGAGCTCGAGGTAGTTCGGAGCCAGCATGTCGTCATGCGCAGCCCATTTGAAATACGTGCCGCGGGCAAGATGGAAGCAGTGGTCGTAGTTCGGCCCCGCGCCCAGGTTGGTCGCATGGCGAACGTAACGCACCCGCTCATCTGCCGCAGCGAAGGCCTCGCAGATCGCCTGGGTGCTATCTGCCGAGCAATTGTCACAGATTATCAGTTCCAGGTCAGGCATCGTCTGTGACAAGACAGACTCGATGGCCTTGGCAACGTAGGCTTCACCGTTGAAGACTGGCAGGCCGATGCTCACCAGAGGAGCCTGATCCTTAGGTTGGTGCTGCGTTGAGTTCATCGCCAGACGTCCTGTCATTGCCCAAGGCCTGCGGTTCATGGAGCTATGTAATATTGGTTAAGATGAAAGCTTTTATGCTTTCACAAGCCTTCCGTATCGGGCAGTACTGAAGGCATGGGACAGCATGGACAGGTTCTATATACATATTGCAGTGCGGCAAGTAGGAAGTGAATAGCGATGTCGATGGTCGCGCGAAAAGCTCAAATAGCTATGAAAATCCGCGCTGACCGCCTTTGCAGCACGGTCTTGCAAATCGGCAACAGTGTCCGACTGTCTTCCCCTAACATGACGACCCGCAGATCGTATGAAGCGGGGCATCCCTAGTCGTCTAATACCTTCTCACAGTTGGCCGGCATCCGTTGACATTATCGACAAGCCATCGATCGATGCCACTGGTCTCTATACTCTCCTAATCGGCCTTCTTCCACAGCACTATCTGCACCGCGAGCTGAACGCATAAACTTTATCTCATAATCTATCTTTGTCGTTAAATACACTTACCCTCCGTGCAGTCACAATATGAAACAGAGGCTTGCGGGCTCCAAGGCGGCCTTCATCGCCGCTATCTACTACAATGCGCCTCCGTTTCCTAACGAATCGTTAGGATCAGTTCGCGCCCGGCTGGGCTATCCTGCGCTTACGTCGCAGCACAAAGGTCCTGCAGAGGTTCCCGGTCCGGCTCTTCGGTCGCGTTCCACCAAGTCGAGGTCCGACGCCGCTCGGCCCGGCACGAGGTCATCGGCAATCCGATGCCGGGCCGGGAAGCGGCCGCTGTCCCGGCACCTACGCCACCTGCGGACCGATCAGGCCGAGCACCATAATTGCTGCCGATCCGGTGGTGACTTTCGAGCGCCGAGTAAAGGGAGCCGCCAGCACGAATACCGGGAGAGCTCGCGATCGTGGCAATCATGTCCGAGCGTGTGGGCAAGGGCCGGGTCGGGCACCTGCTCGCCGTAGATGCCGTGATCAGGATGCCGGAGATCGGCATCGAGCTGATCTTGCAGTCCTGTCTGCTCGATCAGTGCGTTTGTGGCCGCACCCGGCAGGTCGGTGTGTAGCCGCTCCAGCAGGCCAGGCAGATGGATGACACTCGCCGGAGTACCGTCCAGTGCAGCGATATCTCTACGATGGATCCTGTCAGGGACTTCGGATACGTGATCTGACTTGCATATCCAGGGTGACGACGAACCGCTCCACCAGGCCGCGCCGCCCGGCTGTACCACGTGTCCGACCAGGGCCTGCGCGACATCGCGTGTATCCCGATCAAGCGGGGCATGGTCGCGGCCCATGAGAGCATCCGGCGCCGGGGCGTGGAGTTCGATCCGGAGGCCAGCCTCGTGCCCGCGGCGCGCAGTCGACCAGCATGAGGTGATGCTGGACGTCCGCGTCCGGGACCGCCGCGATGCAAGCCGAGACGTATCGCGCCGACGGCCTGAAAAACTGCTATATCGCTCACAGGCAATAGTCTTCAACCGACCAGGTGACGAAAGGACCCGACCGTCAGCATGGACAACCGCAACTGAGGCGTTCAGCAAGCCGCGGCTTGCCTGACTCAAACTTGAATGTTACCGGACTTCGCGGAGTAGATATCTGACACGGCAGACGTGAAACTGGATTGGAACTTCATGGCCGCTGGTTATTCGTTCGCCGAGCCCCTGCTATACGATCCGACCGTCGAGCAGCCGAAGCAGGATGAGGCAGCGTCCACTACCGCGGTCACTGGGCTGATGCACGGAATTCTAGAGACGACCTGGAGCGACTACGACCACTCCGTGCGTCGCGTGCACGCCAAGAGCCACGGCCTGCTGGAGGGCGAGTTGCGCGTCCTCGACGATTTGCCGGAGGCGCTGGCACAGGGTATGTTCCGCCGGCCGGCCACCTACCCCGTCGTGTTGCGGATCTCCACCAATCCCGGCGACATCCTGAATGATACCGTGTCCTCGCCACGCGACTTGGCCATGAAGATCATCGGCGTCGAAGGCGAGCGGCTGTCTGGCTCAGAAGGTGCGACCACGATTTCATCCTCGTGAACGGTCCGGCCCTCGTCGCCCCCGACCTGCAGACGTTCAAGAAAAGCCTCAAGCTGTTTGCCGCGACCACTGACACCGGACAAGGTTGGAAGAAGCTCTTCTCGATGACCTTGCGCAGCATCGCGATGGCGATGCAGACGCTCGGAGCCGATACCGGAAAGCTCAAGGCGTTGGGTGGTCAGGCGCTGACCCATCCACTGGGCGAGACCTTCTACACCCAGACCCCGTACCGGTACGGCAGGCACATCGCCAAGCTCTCGGTGGCGCCCATCTCCGCTGGACTGACGGCGCTCAAGGACATGCCGATCGACCTGAAGCACAAACCGAATGGGCTACGCGCGGCGTTGATCGACCATTTCCACACGCTCGGCGGTGAATGGGAAGTCTGCGTCCAGCTCCGCACCGATCCTGACAGCATGCCGGTCGAGGATGCGTCGGTGCCATGGCCGGAGGACGAAAGTCCATACGTCGCCGTCGCCCGCCTCACCGTGCTGCCGCAACCGGCCTGGAACGAGGCGCGGGCGCGGGAAGTCGATGATGGCTTGTCCTTCAGTCCCTGGCATGGCGTGACGGATCATCAGCCGCTCGGCTCGATCAATCGGGCGCGCAAGCAGGCCTATGCGATGTCGGCGGGGTTCCGCGCCGAGCGTAACCGCTGTCCGATGCACGAGCCGAGCACCCGCATGGAGTTGTCCAAAGAGCCTGCAGCCGTCTACGGCACGACGAGCGGGCGCGAAGGCCGCCGTCCGAACACGCCGGATGCCCAGGCCGGCACATGGGGACAGCCGCTGAATGACGCCGCGCGCAAGGTCGGCGCGGGCGCGATCGGCGGACTGGCGGCGGGCGCACTGGTGTCCATGGTGATGCTGGCGATGGAAGCGGCGAAGGGTGAGCCGTCCGACCTAGTCAAGCTGAAGCGACGCGCCGGCGCCAAGCTCAGCCGGCGCGACACCGGGAAGCAGTTGGATGCAGGAGCGGCGGAGCAGCTTGTTTCCCATGGCGGCCATCTGGCCTTGTCTATTGCCGCCGGAACCGCATATGCGCGGCGAAACCCGAAGCGACCTCACCGGTCATGGCGGGAGCAGCTTTCGGCATCGGCTTCTACGCCTTGGCCTACGGGTTAAGGCATCAAGCAAGAACAACCGCTACGTCTTCTGATTTGGGCCGGATGGTGTAGTTCCACTCGGGGTGCCACCCGTCGGTCGTGATGTTGAGCGTGGCCATCTCTGCGTCGGTCACTTTGATCGC
>JAABUX010001591.1_pt1 | contig 33973 bp, 42 predicted proteins | sample 5561851 | NCBI WGS metagenome assembly JAABUX01 (sample SAMN10711883, study PRJNA513361) | rock metagenome | isolation source: Antarctica rocks | place: Antarctica: Victoria Land, Richard Nunatak red sandstone | collected 2016-01-03
GTCGTCGAGTGTCATGGAAGAACCCTCCTTTGGGTATGATACGCAGGAAAGCGGCCGCCCTGCTCCCCGCAACGAAGCCGCTTCCAAACCCGTATACTCAATCGGAGATGCTTATGATCCGCAAAATAATTGCCGCTTTGCTTTGCCTGCTGCTCCTCGGCGGTGTTGTCCGGGCGCAGGAGGCCAATCCTGTTCCCGTGAACACGGACCGTGATCCGGTCTATCTGGCGCTGACCACCAGCAGCGTCTATGTGGACCCGAGCGTACAGGGCGTGGATGTACAGGCGCTCACACAGGCGTCCATGCAGGGGCAGAATAACCCGCACACACAAGTTAAGATTGCCCTTCTATCCTCCTTGCCACAGGGCTACCTTGCTGCTCTGAGTCGAGATACCCAAGCCTCACGCCAGGTACGCGGACATGAGCGTGCGTTCTATGCGTTCCGGCTTCATCAGGCGCTTAACTTGGACAAAAGCCCCCTTGTTCTTGTCGCTTTGGCTGGGCAGGACAGCGGCGTGACGGTTTGGACGACGGCGCTGGATTCCCAGGAGCGAAAGCGGCTGGCAGATCAGTACGCGCCTGCGATTGCCGCTAACCCGACACAAGGCACGGCGGACTTGGCACAAGCAGTCGCTTCGGACATCAATGGCCGTGAGTACCGGAGTTCGGCAGGTCTGTGGGTCGTTTTCTTTCTGGTCGTCGCGGTCATCGCCGGTCTGCTCATATCCGCCTCGCGGCGCAAAAAGCAGACGCTGACAGCGGCGCGCGGGCCGATTCAGGCGCTGCGCGAGCACGTCCTGAGCGGCATTGAGTATCTGGACGGCTACATGGATGTCCTGCCCAAAAACAACCCCGATTCGGATCAGGTTCGTATTTTTCGCCAGTCCGCCTCGGCGAAATACGAGCAGGCCGTCAAGATCATGGACCGCGCGACCGAGATGACCGACCTGAACCGGGCGCAGACGCTGCTAACCCAGGCCCAGGCGGACGTGGAGCAGGCGCGGCGCTATCAGGACCGGGCGACCGGCGGCACGGGCAGCATCCCCGGCGACGACGCCGTCCGCCCGCAGCCCCTGCCGGACAGCCAGCCCGCCGTCGAGACCATTCCGCCGAACCAGCGCGGCGTCTCGTTCTTCTCCGGCCGCCCGGCTCCCCTCGGTTCCCTCGTTCCCGTGACCCTCACCGTGGGCGGCCAGAGTCGGCAGGTGCTGGTGACGCCCGACGAGGCCGACGAGCTGCGCCGGGGCCGGATGCCGCAGGTGCTGGCCTTTCAGCAGGGCGGGCAGTATGTGCCGTGGTATGAGTACAACGGCTACGATCCGTACCGTGACTACTGGCGCTATGAGAACGCCGGCTGGGGCGGCTTCGGCTCCGGCGTCGTCGCCGGATTTGTCGGCGCGGAGCTGCTGGGCGGCCTGTTGATGCCGAGCTACGCGATGCCGGGCTATGGGATGCCGGGCTATGGGATGCCGGGCTACGCGCCGTATGCGTATGCCACCGACATGCCCATGTACCAGGGCTATTCCGACCCCGGTTATTCCGACCCCGGCTACGGCGCTGGCAGCGGTGATTTCGTCGGCAACGCCGGCGGGGGAGGAGACTTCTTCAACAACGATGGCGGCAGCTTCGACACGCAGGGGTTCGACGATGCCGGTGGCGGAAACTTCATGGACAGCGGGGGCGGTTTCGACACTGGTAGCTCGGACTTCGGCGGTGCGGGCGATTTTAGCGGGGGAGGGGACTTCGGCGGGGGAGGGGACTTTGGCGGCGGTGGCGACTCCAGCTAACCTTCTGACCCTGCCGGATGTCGGCGCGCTGGCGGCGGGGCCGGAAGATGCGGCGGAGACGCTGCTGTATCTGCATGGCTGGGGCGGCAGCAAAGAGCTGTGGTGGAACACGCTGGCCCGGCTGGCGGACACATACCGCCATGTCGCTCTGGACCTGCCCGGCACAGGCGGGACACCCCTGCCGCCCGGTCTGCGGACGATGCCGGACATGGCGCACTGGGTCGCCGAAACGTGCAGGCGCCTCGGCCTAGCGCGCGTGACGCTGGTCGGCCACTCACTCGGCGGCAACCTCGCCGCACAGGTCGCCCTGGACTTCCCCAGCCTCGCCCGCCGCCTGGCGCTGGTGGACGCCGCCCTGGACCCCGCCTGCCTGCCCGTTCGCGCCCGCTGGCCGCTGCACGGGCGGCTGGGGCTGCCCGCGCTGCGCCTGATGCGTCTTGCGTCCCTGCCCCTGGCCGCCGCCGGACGCCGCGCCTCGCCCGACCAGGCGGCCGGCTTCTGGCAGGCTTATGCCCGGCGGACGCACTGGTACGCGGAAGCCAATCGCGACGACCGAGCGCTCCAGTGTCAGCTCCAGGCGCTGACCGACAATCCGCTGCTCCCGGCGCGTCTGGCCGCGCTGCGCCTGCCGATCCTGATCCTGCACGGCGCGCGCGACTTTGTCGTTCCCGTCGCCGGGGCTTACGCCCTGGCCCGCGCGCTGGCCGATGTGCGGGATGACACGAAGCTGATCGTCTTCCCTACGGCCCAGCACTGCCCGATGGATACCGACCCGGCGGGCTTCGCGCAGGCGCTTCGGGATTTCTGCCGCCGATCCCTCCCTTGACGCGCGGCGGCCCGCGTGCTACAATGGGCGTTGGAAAAAGTTACGCTTCAAAGGAGACTTTATGAAGATTCGCTCTCCGTGCCTATCCGCCGCCTTCGCCGCGTTGGGCGCTGCCGCCCTCGCGCTTCCCGCTCCCGCCGCGCCGCCCAAGCCCGTGCATCATCCCGCCCCCAGCGCCCCCATCGTTCGTATGGTGACGACCAAGGGAACCATCCTGATCAAACTCTACCCCAAAGACGCGCCGATCACCGTCGCAAAGTTTGAAAATTTGATCAAGAAGGGCTTTTACAACGGCCTGACGTTCCACCGCATCCAGGACCTCAGTGACCCCGGCGCCTCCAAGATCGTGCAAGGTGGCGATCCTGCCGGCAATGGCTCGGGTGGGCCTGGCTACATGATCAAGGGTGAGTTCAAGGCGAACGGCGTGAACAATCCGCTGACCCATGTCGCGGGCGCGGTGGCGATGGCACGGGAAAGCGCGCCGCCGAATGCGTCCTATGAGGAGCAGGTGCGCGCGTTCAACTCTGCTGGCTCTCAGTTCTACATATGCGTCAATCCCGTACATTTTCTGGACAACCAATACGCCGTCTTCGGCCAGGTCATCAAGGGCCTGGACGTGGCGGGTAAACTGCAAATCGGCGACAAGATGACCAAAGTGACGATGGCGAAGTAGCAGCCGCCGGAACAAGGCACAAAAAGGGGACACCATGACGAAACGTGTGCAGGCATTGGTTTCAGGGCGGGTGCAGGGGGTCGGGTATCGCTACTTCGCGAGCCATGTCGCCCGCGAGTTGGGCGTGGTGGGGACGGTGCGCAACGTGCCTGACGGCGGCGTTGAGGCAGTCGCCGAAGCCGAGGAAGCGACGCTGCACGAGTTCCTCAAGTCGCTCCGGCACGGGCCCCATGCGGCCGAAGTCACCGAGGTCGCCACGGCCTGGGGCGAGCCGACCGGCGAGTTTTCCAGTTTCGCCGCCGTCGCCTAATGACAAAACGGCCCTGGGCGCCACTGTCCAGGGCCGTTTTTTCAGGCACGAGCGCCCGAATGTCGTCATTTCTTCAGCCGCGCCAGGCCCTGCCTGGCCTCCGGCTGATGCGAGTCCAGCGTCAGCGCCTTCTGGTAGGCGGCGACGGCCAGATCCTTTTTCTTCTGCTTCTCGTACACCTGGCCCAGATCGCTCGCATACTGAGCGGTCTTGGGGTCGTTCTGCGTCGCCTGCGTCAGCAGCGTCACGGCCTCATCGGCGGCGTTGTCCTGGGCCAGCAGGCCCGCCAGACTGGCCTGCACCTGTGCCAACGCTTCGGGCGCGGGGGCCTTGAGCGTCAGCGCCTGGCGGTACGCCGCCACGGCATCGGCCTTTTTGCCGGCGTTCTGGCTCAGAACGCCCAGGTTCGCGGCCGCCCCGAAATCGTCCGGCTTGAGCAGGGACGCCAGCTTGTATTCGCTGATGGCGAGGTCCGTCTTGCCCGCATGGCCGTAAACCTCCGCGAGTACCATGTGCGCACTGAACTTGTCCTGAACGCCCAGCGCCAGCGCTTTCTGAAGGGCGGGGATGGCCTTGTCGTCATGGCCCGTCTGGTGGTACATCATCCCCGCATACAGAACCGCCTGCGCGTCTTTGGGGTCAAGGGTGGACGCCGCCTCGAAGGCGGTCGCGGCCTCGGCGTGTCTGCCGGCTTGATCCAGCGCCGCCCCGAGATGCAGATAGGCGGGAGAGGTCGGTTTGAGCTTGACGGCGGTTTGCAGGACCGGGATCGCTTCCTCCGTCTTGCCGGACTGGGCCAGCGCCAGCCCCAGGTAGTAAGCCGTGTTCGCATCCTTCGGGCTGCGCGCCTGGGCCGCCTTGAAGATCGCCGCCGCCTTGTCGAAGCTGCCGGTCTGGAGGTAGGCGACGCCCAGGTTGTTCTGCGCGTTGGCGTTCTTGGGGTCCAGCCGGAGGACGGCTTCCAGTTCCGGGATCATGCCGGCGATGTTGTTCTGCTTCTGGTAAATGGCCGCCAGCATCTGGCGGGCCATCAGGTTGTTCGGCTCTTTCTTGAGAATGTCCTGAAGCTCACCCGTCGCCTGCGCGAATCGCTCCCCGTGGAAGTCGTTATAGGCGTTTTGCAGCTTCTCCTGATAAGCGGTCTTGGTCCCGTGCGTCGCCGCGTTCACCGTCATGTCCGCCTCGTCCTGTGACTGGCCCGCCGCGCTCCCACCATTGCTTTGCCCCAGGGCTGTGCCCCCGAGCAGCGCCAGCAGCAATCCTGTCCCAGCGATTATCGTTTTTTTCATAGAGTTCTCCTGTTTTCGGCAAACAGCCCGTATTTCTGTGTCGTCAGCCTCTATTATACACCACTATTGCCGCCCGCAAAGACGGCAGCGCCTGCCCGCTGCCCACATTTTGTTGTGCGTGTTTTCTTGTGCCTCTGACGGGGCCACGCCGCAACGCGGGAAAGGCCGTGAGCGCAGGGCAATCGCCTATAAAGGGCAACCACGGGGAGGGAGGAGGGCAACCACGGGGGGGTGCCCCTACGCGCCTCGTGATCCGTTGTCACCCGTAGGGGCAGGCCCCCGTGCCTGCCTTCTGTCCCCCGTGCCTGCCTTCTGTCCCCCGTGCCTGCCTTCTGTCCCCCGTGCCTGCCCTGCCTTGACGGCTATATGCAATTGCCCTGAAAGGCCGCATCGGGGTCTTGACAAACCCGCGCCGGGCGGTTATAATACCTTTGATGCGGGAGTAGTTCAGTGGTAGAGCGTTTGCTTCCCAAGCAAAATGTCGCGAGTTCGAATCTCGTCTCCCGCTTACCCTATCTTTAGTTCTCTCTTAGTTTCGCCTCGGTGCCGTGCCCAAGTGGTAAGGGAGAGGTCTGCAAAACCTTTATGCGCCAGTTCGATTCTGGCCGGCACCTCCAATTCTTGTTCGTGGCCGACAAAAACAACCGCTCCGGCTCTTCTGACTTCAGAAGAACGGGGGCGGTTTTGTTGTTGGTTTATGACTGAAAGGCCCGCAACGTGGGTCAGACGCGCGCGCGGTAGTAGGAGACGGCGTGCAGGTAGACCGTCACTTCGCTGCGGTCGGCCTGGACCAGCCGCAGGGCGTGCTCGTCGTACCAGCGCAGCGCGCCTTCCAGCGTCTCACCGCTGACCAGCGTGACGATCAGGTCCGTGCGGTTGTCGCGGTATTTGATGAGTTCGACCTCGCGCGGGGAGATGCGCTCTTCGCGCGTCGTCCCCCGCATCCGTTCCACTTCCGAGATTTCCATAAGTCGGGGTCTCCGGGAATGAGGGGAAAGCGCCTATTTGCGCTTGGGGGCCACCGCCGGCGTGGTCGTCTTCGTCTCAGCCTTGTGACGGGCCTTGTGACGCTCTTCGGAGCGCTTTTGGGTGCGGCGCAGTTCTTTGGCGCGGACTCGCATGGTTAATTCACCTCCTTCAATAGCTGGCGCAGACGGGTTTCGTCCACGGCGTACTCGAACAAAAACGTGCCGTTCAGCGTGACCACGGGGATTTGCTCGCCGTACTCGGCCAGAAGGACGGGGTCTTCCTGGATGTTGACTTCTTCCAGGGCGAATGGGTGCTGCTTCTGGACCCGCTGCAAGGAGCGGACGGCCTCTTCGCAGAGGTGGCAGCCGGGTTTGGAATACACAGTGACATGGGCCATGATGCTGGGGTCATTATAGCCCATCGCCGCCTGAATGTCAAGGAAGCCGCTCGGCCTCGCAGGGCAATTGCATTATGAAGGGCAGGCACGGGGGGAGGGAGACAGGGCAGGCACGGGATCAAAAGAGGGCAGGCACGGGGGCCTGCCCCTACGCGCCCCGTGATTGATGGTGATTGATACATTGATGGTGATTGTAGGGGCAACCCTCCGTGGTTGCCCTCCTTCCTCTCCGTGGTTGCCCTCTGTCATCTATATGCAATCGCCCTGCTCGGCCTCGCAGGGCGATTGCCTATAGCGTCCCCGGCACTGGAAGTGCCGGTCTACTCGCAGTGAAAGTGCCTCCGGCACTGAAGACACACCCCCGATTGCTTGTCCTCAGTCGCGGAGCGACTTTCACTTTGAGTAGACCGGCACTTCCAGTGCCGGGGCTATAGGCGATTACCCTGCTCGGCCTCGCGCGCGGTGTCGTACTTGCGCAGCAGATCCGAGAGGGCCTCGCGGAGCAGGTAGGACTCGCGCTGGCCCACGCGCTCGGCCAGAATCTTGAGCTTGCGCAGGCTGGCCGACGAGTAGTAGCAGGACTTCAACACCATTTCTTCGTTGGGCGGCAGGGCGACCTGGTCCCGCCCGCCTTCCTTGGCCGACAACAGGGCGGCGTCGGCGGCGTTCAGCAGGGCCTGCGCCTCTTTGGCATCGCGGGGGAAGTGGGCGACGCCCGCCGTGATCGTGACCGTCCTGCCGTCGGTCTGTGCAAAGTCGCTCCCGGCGACCTGCGCGCGCAGCCGCTCGACCTGGAGGAAAGCCTGCTCCAGCGTGACTTGGGGGAGGATCAGGGCGAACTCGTCGCCGGAGATGCGGTACACCGTCCCCAGGCCCGGCTCACGCAGCAGTCCCGCCAGCCGTTGCAGCACCCGGTCCCCCGCGCCGTGGCCGGCCTGATCGTTGAGTTCTTTGAAGAAATCCACGTCAAGGAGCGCGACCGCGAAGGGTTCGCGCTGCGCCAGCCGCTGCGCCAACTCGTCTTCCATCGCCGGCCGCCCCGGCAGGCCCGTCAAAGCGTCGTTCAATCGTTCCATATACACCCTCCCGTAGCTCTATGATGCATATATGTTGCCATATATATACGAATATATCACATTATTTCTTGCGGAGAGCGAGTATAATAGGACCATGAAGATACTGGTTCCCGAACACGTTTGCGACGAACTGCGCCTGCCCGCCCGCGAGGCCGCTCCCGAAGTCGAGTTAGCGCCCTATGGGGAGAACGAGGCGGCGCCGGACGGCCTGGACGAAGCGGTCGCCGTCCTGCGCTGGGTGGCGGGCAAGGAGTTTGCGCGAATGGTCCATCAGGGGCCGCAGGTGCGCTGGCTGCACACGGCCAGCGCGGGGGTGGATCACGTCCTGACGCCGGACGTGCGGGCGAAGGCGGGGCTGACCGTGACCGATTCGGGACCCGCCTTCGAGATCGCCATTGCCGAGTTCGTCCTGGCCTGGATGCTCCTCGTCGCGCGGGGCCTGCCTGCGCTTAGGGCGAACCAACGGGAACACAAGTGGCAGTCCGTCCCGCAGTTCGAGTTGTCGGGGAAGACGGTCGGCATCGTCGGTCTGGGGCCAATCGGGCGGGGGACGGCGCTGCGCGCCAAAGCCTTTGGGATGCGGACGCTGGGCCTGCGCCGCCGCCCCGCGCCCGTGGAGGGGGTGGATGCGCTGCTGACGGGACCGGAGGGGCTGTCACGGCTGCTCACGGAGAGCGATTTCGTGGTCATCGCTGCCGCGCTGACGGGCGAAACGCGGGTGCTGGTCGGGGCGGCGCAGCTCGCGCAGATGAAGCCCACCGCCTGGCTGATCAACATCGCGCGCGGCGGCCTGGTGGACGAGCCGGCTTTGATCTCCGCATTGCAGACTGGCCGGATCGCGGGTGCGTGTTTGGACGTCTTCGCCCAGGAGCCGCTGCCCCAGGGCAGTCCCCTCTGGGACCTGCCCAACGTTTACCTCGCCCCGCACAACTCGCCCGGCGGGGACCCCAATCTGCACGAGCGCCAAAAGGCGATATTCTTGGACAATCTGCGCCGCTTCGCGCGGGGCGAAGCGCTGACGAACGTTGTGGACATCACACGCGGGTACTAAGTAGAATTCCGAATTAGGTTGAACTATCTGCGTTCAGGTACAGCGCGAGAATGAGAGTAAAACCGCGCCTATCGTTCCCCCAGATAGTTTAACCTATTTAAATTCAGGCACTTAGGAGGAACGATCCCCAGGTGGCGCAGCGCCATCCGCGCCGCCCCGGCCTCACCGGAAAAAGCGGGTTCCGTGATGTCGTACTGCCTGTCCCTAATCCCGCCCAAGGCGCGCGCTATCGCGCCCTGCATGTAGGGGCTGCGGATCACCCCGCCGATTAATGCGATGGGAACAGAGTCGAGAGCGAAACATCCGCCCACCAGCCGGATGCTGGTGCCAAGCGCGTCGGCCACTTGGTCACACACTCGGCAGGCCAGTGGTGAGCCTTGTCCAGCCGCCGCCGTCACCAGAGGCGCCATTTCCCCGAAGCGCCGTCCGCGCTCAAATCGGTCCGCGATGAAGCCGTGCAGGCCGAGTTCACGCAGTTCCCCGAGGCTGCCGATGCGCCAGAAGTCCAGAATCGCGCCGACCAACTCTGCGTCGGCGGCCCCCGCTTCGTCCGCCAGCAGGGCATGAACGGCGTCGTAAGACAGGCTGCGGGCCTGGGCGCTGGGCGCATGATGGAAGTCATAGTTCCGTATCTGCTGCCCCGTCTCCGTCACACCATAAACAATAGAGTTGTGGTGCAAATAAGCCTTTTGGCTCTGTAAGGCTCCCTGAGCGCATTATAGCTTCCTGAATGAAAATCTTGTCAATTTATCGTCACCAGGGGCCTCACAGCCGCTCCAAGCGGCAAGAAAAGCCATTCCTGAGTCAAGAGACTGAATAATTGCACCACAACTCTAATAGACCCGGTCCCCGCGATGGCGATGATGCCGGGCCGTGACTCCAGCGCGCCGACGTGGGCGACCACCGCGTCGTTGACGTGAATGCGAGGGCAGGTCAGGCCGGGCAGGGTAGTGAACTCGGCGGCCCAGACTTCATCTTCCGGTTCGTCCAACCCCGCAATCCCGGCGACCAGGGCGGCCACCTCAGAGAGCGTTCGCCCCGCCTGGGCAACGACCTCTTGGATCGCCTGCCGCACGTTTTCCCGCGCATGAGGCGTCTTGCCCGGACTGGCGCTGCCCGCCTGGGTCCAGGCCAGCGTCCGCCCCGTCAGGTCCACAGCCACGGCACGCGTCGTCGTTCCGCCCCCGTCCATGCCGATGACGATCCGCCGGTCTGCCATGCCTTAGAGCCTCAACTGGATAATCGTGTTCGAATCCGTCTCGGTCACATACAGCGAGTGGCCGTCCGGGGCGAAGCACAGGTTGGTGCAGTTCTTGCCGACCTGAACATCGTAGCGATGAACGACCTCACCCTGCGGCGAAATCTTGGCAATCATGCCCTCGCCATAAATCGCGGCGTACAGGAAGCCGTCGCGGCCCAGGCGCATCCCATCGCCGCCCCCCACCGTCCCCGTCACGCAGAAGACGCCCTTTGCGCCGTTGGGGAGATGGATCGCCGTGATCCGGTGCAGCGGCGACTCGGCCACATACAGCGTCTTTTCGTCAGGGGACAGCACCAGCCCGTTGGGGAACTGCAAGCCGTCGGCGACGAGGGAGACGGTGTGCGTTTTCGGCGCGACATGGTAAACGGAGGCGATGGGCTTGTCCCAGCTTCCGTCGGGGTCGGTGAAGTATAGCCCACCCTGTTTGTCGAAGATCAGGTCGTTCGGCCCGCGAAACGACGCCCCGCCGGGAGCCTTGTCCACGACGGTCGTGACCCTGCCGTCCGGCAGCGAGACGCGGGCGATGAGCTTGCGGCCCACATCGGCCACATACAGCGCCCCGTCCGGCCCCAGCGTCATGCCGTTGCCCCGCCCGCCCTCCGGCAGCGTCATCCAGGCGTAGGTCAGCACCCCCGTCGTCAAATCCAGCCGCGAGATGGCGCTGGTTTGAACATTGACGACATACAGAGTCTTGCCGTCCAGCGACAGGGCCGGTCCTTCGGGGAAGCGCAGTCCGCGCGCCAGCGTCTCCGGCGGCTTGGGGGCGGCCTCGGCGGTTAAGGTCATGGGGAATACTCCTAGCAGAAAGAGAATGAGTAGACGAGTACGCATGAGGGCTTTTCCATCGTCCTTCAAAACGACAAAAAGCGGGAGCCACACCGGCTCTCGCTGTTTCAATTTGCAGACCATTTGCCTGCGCGAATATGAAGATATTATATCACGCGGCAGGCTCTGTGTCAAGCCCCGCCTGCAAGACGCTTCCATCACAAATTCCGCGAATGTCACTGCCCTAATGGCTTTGATGCCCCGAAATCTTTCCGAATGGCTTGTTTCCGACGTGGCTATTGTTGCTCCATTTGTTTCCCATTTGCCTCAAAAAACGACCAGTGATGAGATGCAGTTGACTTGTCCCCGCCCTTTTCGTTATACTAAGGGGCAGAAACCGATGTTCGATGAGGAAAAGAGACTGTGACCCAAAAACTGCGGATCGGCATGCCCAAAGGCAGCCTGCAAGACGCCACGTTCGCCCTGTTCAAGAAGGCCGGCTGGGACTTCCGCGTCTCCGCCCGCTCCTACCATCCCGTCGTGGACGACGACGAGCTGGACCCCATCCTGCTGCGCGCCCAGGAGATCCCGCGCTACGTCGCGATGGGCGTCCTGGACTGCGGCCTGGCCGGGCACGACAACGTGGTCGAGTCCGAGGCTGACGTTTACGAAGTCTCCGAGCTGATCTACTCCAAAGCCACCTCCCGCCCCTACCGCTGGGTGCTGGCCGTGCCCAACGACTCCTCCATCGCCGGCCCGCGCGACCTGCAAGGCAAGCGCGTCGCGACGGAACTGGTCAACGTCACCAAGCGCTACCTGGAAAAACACGGCATCACGGCCCATGTCGAGTTTAGCTGGGGCGCCACGGAAGTCAAAGTCCCCGACCTGGTAGATGCCATCGTCGAGGGCACCGAGACCGGCAGCACCCTGGCCGCGCACGGCCTCAAAATCGTGGACACGCTGCTCGAAAGTACCACCCGCCTGATCGCCAATCACCGCTCCTGGGAGGACGACTGGAAACGCACCAAGATCGAGAACCTACAACTGTTGTTACAGGGTGCCCTGGATGCCGATAGCCTGGTCGGCCTGAAAATGAACGTCGCCAAAGAGAACCTGGACGCCGTCACACGCCTCTTGTCCGCCCTCCGCAAGCCCACCGTCTCGCCGCTGGATGAGGAAGACTGGGTCGCCCTGGAGACCATCATCCCCGAAAAGACCGTCCGCCACATCCTCCCCGCCCTGCGCCGCGCCGGCGCGCAAGGGCTGGTGGAGTACCCGCTGAACAAGGTGATCTACTGAAATGGACGATTTTCAACAGGCGGTTGCTGTGATTAAGAGCATCAAATCCGTAGAAGATACGGAGGAACTCCTAAAATTACAGACCGCCCTAGACAATCTTTTTCAGACGCCTCATCCTGAGCTAGCGATTGAAACTTTATTTGGCCTGTTCGAGCGTTTCCCAGAGTCCGATGCGTATGGCGGCTTCTGGTCAGTTCTTCATGGTTTAGAACACTTGCCCAATTATGAGCCACATCTGAGAGCGTCCGTAAGACGCCAGCCGATGGAGTTTACACTGACAATGGTTAGCCGCATTTTGAACTCGAACCTGCCGCATAACCAGCGGCAGGAATGGCTAGCTTTACTCGGAGAGGTGATTTCCAGTCCGCGAACTAATGAGGCCGCCAAGGAACATGCCCAGCGCATCGTCGAGCATCAAAGCAAGCGTTCGTAGAAAGGCAAATCGTATCATGACCATCACAATCAACTTGGAACCCGAAAAAGAAGCGCAACTGCGCCAAAAGGCGGCGCGTGCGGGCCGACAGGCGGAACAAATGGCTCACGATCTCGTGCTTCGGGGGCTGGATGAGCCGGATATCGAAGAACCGGCGACAGTATCAGCGGGAAATGAACCCACGCTCGCCGAACTATTCGCCGGGCGCACCGGCAAGATCAACAGCGAGGGCCGCTTCAACTATTCGCGCGACACGGGGAAGGCTTTCACGGAAAGCCTGCTAAAACAGAGAGAGCAGAAGGGACACTCCAGGGAAGGCTGACCATGACACTCACCGATGCTGGGCCGCTCATCGCCCTTGTGGACGAAGGGGATGAAGCCCATTCCGCCTGCACGAACGCGCTGGACCGTCTCACGCGCCCGCTCGTCACCACTTGGCCTTGCGTCACCGAGGCCATGCACCTTCTGAACAATGCCGGCGGCTATTTTGCACAGGAAGTGCTGTGGGGTTACATCGGTGACGGGCTGGTTGTCATTCATCAGAGCGATCCAGAGGAACAGGCGCGGATGCGCGAACTCATGGCGAAGTACAAGGACACGCCGATGGACCTGGCGGACGCCTCGCTGGTGGCCGCCGCCGAAGTCCTGGGCGTCCAGCGCATCTTCACGGTGGACAGCGACTTCGTTGTCTACCGCCTGCCGGGCAAGCAGTCCTTCGAGATCGTGCCGTGAGCCTGAACTACCGCTCCATCAGCCCGGACGACTATGAACCCGTCCGCCGGTTCCTCTCCGAGAACGGCTGGGCGCATCGGGTGGCGGACCCGGAGCGGTTCGCGCGGATGATGCAGGGGTCAAATTGCACCGTCGTGGCTTGGGACGGGGGCCGCGTGGTCGGCTTTGGACGTGCCCTGTGCGACGGCGTTTCCAATGGCTACCTCTCGATGGTCGCCGTGGCCGAGGACCGGCGGGGGCAGGGCATCGGGCGCGAGCTAGTCCGGCGGCTGATGGGGGACGATCCCGAAATCACCTGGACCCTGCGGGCCGGGCGCGGGAGCGAAGGCTTCTGGCGGAAGATGGGCTTCGCGGCGTCGGAGATCGCAATGGAAAGGACAAGGCAGACATGACGATCACACTCAGCCCGGCCGTGGAGCGGGCATTGGCGAAGGAAGCCGCGCGGCGCGGCACGACGCCGGACGAAGTGGTGGAAGAAACGTTGCGGGTGCAGTTCGCCGTTCCGGTCGGCCATGTCGGGCCGCGCGGCGAGGAACTGCGGGCGCAGATCAACGCGCCGCAAGCACCCGTGCCGGAATTGTCGCCCGAAGAAAAGGAAGCGCGGCGGCAGGAGGCGCTGGCGAGGATTCATAGCGGCTACTACGTTAGCCGCTTATCTTCCAGTGAGGAGTTTTCGGCCCGCAAAGCGGAGGAAAAGGCGCTGGAAGAAGGGCACTGGCATAAGTGAACATTTATGTCATGGATGCGAACGCACTTCTGGCCTCCACTCGCGCAGAACCAGGGGGACATGTCGCGGAAGGTCTGCTGGCTGATCCCAACGCAGATTGCATCGTCCATTCCGTCAACCTCTGTGAAGTTTTCTACGATGGCCTGCGCCGGAGCGACCTGCCCACGGCTCAACAGGCGATCGCGGATCTGTTCGCGCTGGGGCTGACGGAGCGGCCCGATATGGACACGGCTTTCTGGCAGTCTGTCGGGCAGCTCAAGGTCAACCCCGGCAGAATCTCCCTGGCGGACTGCTTCGCCCTCGCGCTGGCGATCCGCACGGGCGGCACGCTGGTCACGTCCGACCACCATGAGTTTGATGCGATCGTGCCGCTGGGCCTGTGCCCCGTCCTGTTCATCCGGTAGCGGATGCCAAAGAAAGACAAGCCATGCCCACGCCAGACTTCACGCTCGGCGTCGAAGAGGAATATCAGATCATAGACCCGCAGACGCGGCATCTGAGGCCCCGCGTCATGCAGGTGCTGCCCCAGGCGCAGGCGGTGCTGGGCGAGAACGCGCAGCCGGAACTCCAGGCGTCGCAGATCGAGATGGCGACGCCCGTCTGCCGGACGCTGGCCGAGGTGCGCGAACAAGTCATTCGGGCGCGGCGGGCGCTTCTGGACGCGGCGGCGCGGGACGGCCATAAGATCGGGGCGGCGGGGACGCATCCGTTCTCGGACAGCGCCGCCCAGCCGGTCACGCCCAAAGAGCGCTACCAGAGCATGGCCGAGCAGTACCAACAGCTCGCGCACGAGCTGGTCATCTTCGGCTGCCACGTCCACGTCGGGCTGCCCAATCCCGACGGGGGGCTGGCCGTGATGAACCGCGCCCGGCAGTGGCTCGCGCCCCTGCTGGCGCTCTGCGCCAATTCACCCTTCTGGCAAGGCGGGGACACCGGCTACGCCAGCTACCGGACGGAGCTTTGGGTGCGCTGGCCGATGGCCGGGCCGCCCCTGCCGTTCGCCTCGCGCGCCGAGCACGACGCGCTGGTGCAGGCACTGGTCGCGACGGGCAGCATCAGCGATGCGACCAAGATCTATTGGGACATCCGCCTGCCCGAAAAAACGCCGACGGTGGAGTTCCGCGTCGCCGACGTGTGCCTGCGCGTGGACGAGGCCGTCCTGCTCGCCGGCCTGGTCCGCGCCCTCGCCCGCACCTGTTTTGATCAGGCGCAGCGGGATGAGCCATTCGAGCCGGCCCGGCCCGAACTGCTCCGGGCGGCCCACTGGCGCGCGGCGCGTTACGGGCTGGAAGGCGATTTGATAGATGTCGCGGCCCAGCGCGCCGTCCCCGCCGCCGATCTCATCCAGTCCCTGCTGGCGTTTGCGCGCCCCGCGCTCGAAGAAGTCGGCGATTGGGACGAGGTTTCGATCCTCACTGCCGAAGTCCTGCGGGGCGGCAACGGGGCCATGCGCCAGCGCTCCATTTTTGCGGAAACGAATAGCCTAGAGGCGGTCGTAGACTATATCGTGGCAGAAACGGCGCGGGGGACGGCATGATGGAAGTGAAGGCCGACAAGAGGTTCCCGCTCCGCCCACGGCGGCTCGCCAAACTTACTTTCTTCGCTATGCTTGCGGTTCTAGTCCTCGGCCTGCTCCCACTTGAGACTTTTTACGAACTTCTGACCGTAGCCAGTTGGAGTTGCCATCAACTCCATCGAGGCGCGGTCTGGACCGCACCCGTCACGTCAAGAAGTTACCTTGAATGGAGCCGGGCCGGAGAGTGCTCGTCCTAGAAGCTGACGCACCAGTCGTAGGTATATTTGATCATCTTCGCCACTTGCAGCGACTCGATCCTCTGGATGCCGGGGATCGGGCTGAGTCGCTCGTGCAGGAACGCCAGCAGGTCTTCGTTGCTGTGGAACCAGGCTTCGGCGACCACGTCATAGCTGCCGAGTGTCACGCCCGCGAAGCGGATCTCCGGCATCGCCAGCAGGGCGTCCTGGATCTGCGCGAGGTCGCTGTGGTCTATCTGGATGCCCAGGATCGCGATGATGTTGTATCCGAGCTGGAACGGGGGCGCGACGGCGACGATCTTGATCACCCCCTGCCGTAACAGCCGGTCCACCCGGCGGCGCACGGTCGGCTCACTGCTGCCGATCTGGGCGGCCACCTCGGCGTTGGTGAGGCGGGCGTTTTCCTGCAAGATGGCGATGATCTGATGATCAAGCGTGTCCAATGTCTCCACGGGTGCATCCTTCCAATGACGTTATTCGTCATATTTTTCGCTCAGAATGACTAATTTCGTCATTCTACCCCGAAAAGCAAACTTTTTCGTCACAAACCAAAAAATTATCCGCCGAACGCTTGACAATTCCGGCCTGGACGCTGTATACTGACTGCACCTCGACGACGAGCCACCCACCGCCCCGGCGACGCCGCCCTCCCGCTTCTTTAAACTTTTTGTGTTCGAAAGGAACGTCCCCATGAGTGACGACCGCTCGCGCTTCGGTACGCCACGCGAGGACCTCCAGAATACGCAGGCCGCCGAGGCGCTGCGAAAGGAAGCCGCCCTGTCGTCCGACGGCTGGCGGCGGGAAACCGAGCGCGCCAAAGAATTGGGCCTGGAGGCCGCGCCGAGCATCGGCGACCGCACCATCTCGACCTTCTCGCGCGGCGAGCTGCCCCACTTCGCGGGCATCAACACATTCCTGAAAGCCCCCTACGTCGAGGACGTGCAGAAGGCCGGCGACTTCGATGTCGCCGTGTTCGGCATCCCGCTGGACGCGGGCACGACCTACCGGGCGGGGACGCGCTTCGGCCCGCAGGGCGTCCGCCGCATCTCCGCGCTCTACAACACCTACAACTTCGACCTGGGGGTGGACCTACGCGAGCAGATCACGCTGGCGGACCTGGGCGACGTGTTCGTCATCCCGGCCAACATCGAGAAGGCCTTCGACCAGATCAGCCGAGCCGTGTCCCATGTGTTCCGTTCGGGGGCGTTCCCCGTCATGATCGGCGGCGACCACTCCATCGGCTACCCCTGTGTGCGCGGCATCGCCCCCCACGTCAACGGCAACATCGGCATCATCCACATAGACCGGCATGTGGACACGCAGGAGAAGGACCTGGACGAGCGGATGCACACCTGTCCGTGGTTCCACGCGACCAACATCGCGAACGCGCCGCCGCGCAGCCTGGTCCAGTTCGGCATCGGCGGCTGGCAGGTGCCGCGCGACGGCGTCAAGGTCTGCCGCGAGCGCGGCACGACCATCCTGACGATCACCGACGTCATGGAGATGGGCATTGACAAGGCGCTGGACATCGCTCTGGAAGTGGCGACCGACGGCACCGAGGCGGTCTATCTATCGTTCGACATAGACAGCGTGGACGCCGGCTTCGTGCCGGGCACGGGCTGGCCGGAGCCGGGCGGGTTTCTGCCCCGCGAGGCCCTGCACATCGTCCGCCGCATCGCCCGCGAGACCAACCTGTGCGCGATGGAGCTGGTGGAAGTCTCGCCCCCCTACGACATCAGCGACATCACCTCGCTCCTGGCCCTGCGCGTCGTCATGGACGTGCTGGGCAACCTGGTGGACACGGGCAAGCTGCCGCGCCGGCGTCCCGCCTGGCTGAACTCCGATCCGTCCACCGAGCCGTGGGCGCTGTAGGAGCGAGGGGCCATGCCGCATGAAGTAGACATGACCAAGGCGCTCATCATGAGCCTGCGCGAGTGGTACGGGACGCAGGCCGAGCCGCTGCCGATCGCGCGGGTGCGCCTGGTCGTCGGGCAGTTCACCTGCGTCGAGCCGCAGCTGTTGAGATCGGCCTTCGCGCGGCAGAAACAGGGGACGTTTCTGGACGGGGCCGAGATCGTCATCCGCGAAAGCTTGTTTGTCGCCTTTTGCGTCAAGTGCGAGGCCGAATACCGCCCGGAACTGGGCCTGGAATACGCCTGCCCGACCTGCCGCGCACCGCTGCACGACATCCGCTCCGGGCGGGAACTCAAGATCGAACGGGTGGAATGGGGGGAACGGCCATGCCGGAACTGATGGACGGGCTGAGAATGGGAACGCCGGCCGGCGTGGACCTGAACCTCGGCATCCTCGACGAGAACGATCAGACCGCCGTGCTTAACCGGGCGCGCATTGAGGGCGCGGGCGCGCGCTGCGTCAACATCATGAGCAGCCCCGGCTCGGGCAAGACGACCCTGCTGGAGCGGACGCTTGCCGATGGCCGCTCGCCCCGGATCGGCATCCTGGAAGGCGACATGACGACCGAGCTGGACGCCGACCGGCTGCGGGCCTGCGGGGCGCCGACGGTCGCCATCACGACGGGCCGCTCCTGCCACCTGGAGGCCGGCCAGATCGCGGGCGGACTGGAGAAGCTCGCCGAAGACGGCGGCCTGTCCCGCTTCGACCTGCTGGTGATCGAGAACGTCGGCAACCTCATCTGCCCCGCCGCGTATGACCTGGGCGAGCACAGCCGCGTCGTGCTGGTCGCCGTCACCGAGGGCGAGGACAAGCCGCTCAAGTACCCGATCATGTTCCACGGCGCGGATCTGGTCGTCGTCACCAAGCTGGACATCGCGCCCTACCTGAAGCTGCGCGTGGACGTGCTGAAACGGAACATCGCCCAGGTCAACCCGGCGGCGGCGATCCTGGCCGTTTCCGCCGAAACCGGCGAGGGGATGGACGCCTGGCTGGACTGGCTGCGCGGACAGACGGCGGCCTAGCCGCCCCCTTAGCCCTTCCGTCCGGGGAACCGGGCACAGTCAGGGTTCGTTGTTGAACCCGCCTCGAGCATGGCGCTCCCACTCATTCGCGGCCTTCCACCCGCGAGATGCACACAGGAGCACACGTCATGCGATCCATTCTCCGCCTTTTGGCCTGCCTCGCCCTGGCCCCCGCCCTGCTCGCCGGGTGCGGGTCCAAGCGCGACGCCGGTTCCGCCGCCGCCGGCCCCGGCACGCCCGCCGCTCCAGCGGACGCGGGCGGCGCGATCACCATCGGCTACTCGGACTGGCCCGGCTGGACCGCCTGGAGCATCGCCGACAAGCAGGGCTTTTTCAAGAAGCACAACGTCGCCGTCAAGCTGGTCTGGTTCCCTAACTACACCGACTCGCTCAACGCCTTCGCCGCCGGCCAGGTGGACGCCAACTGCCAGACCTGGAGCGACACGATGGGGCCGCTGGCGCAGGGTCAGGCGGCCAAGGCCGTCCTAATCAACGACAATTCGGCAGGGAACGACGCCGTCGTCGCCGGTCCGGGCATCAACTCCATCAAAGACCTCAAAGGCAAGAAGGTCGCGACCGAGCTGGGCACCGTCGAGCAGTTCCTGCTGGACAAGGCGCTGGCCGCCAGCGGCATGACCGAGAAGGACATCCAGTACGTCAACATCAAGGTCCAGGACTGCCCCAGCGCCATGATCGCCCACAAGGTAGACGCCGTCGCCGTCTGGGAGCCGAACAAAAGCCAGCTCCTGGCGAAGCTGCCCGGCGCGCACGTCGTCTTCGACAGCCGCTCCCTGCCCGGCCAGATTCCCGACCTGCTGGTATTCCAAAGCAAGGTGGTGGACGCACGCCCACAGGACGTTCAGGGGATCGTAGACGCCTGGTACGACACCATGGCCTGGTGGCGCGCGCACCCCGATGATGCCGTCAAGATCATGGCGGACACGGCCAAAGACCCCGGCACCCCCGCCGAGCAGGTGGCCTTCTACAAGAGCTTTATCAAAGGGACGCGCATCTTCGACGGCCCGGAGGCGGAAGCCGCCTTCACGAAGAGCGGCAAGCCGACGTCGCTTTACAGCAGCGGCCCCTCCATCACGCAGTTCCTCATGGATCAGAAACAAATTCCTAAACTCCCCGATTTCACCTCGGCCATTGACCCGACGTTCGTCAAAGCCGCCGTGGCCAAAGGCGAGGGCAAGCAGCCCCCGTATGACTACACGCTCAAGGTGGACTAGACACAGGAAAGGAGCAGCACCATGGCGACCCGTCTTCACATAGCCCGAGAAACAACGCCGGTCACGGCCACACCTGCCCGGCGGCGCAAGAGCGGCTGGTTCCGGCTGGGCGAGGACATCCCCAGCCGCGTCTACCTGGGCATCACCGCCGCGTCTTTTCTGCTGCCCCTCGCCCTCTGGTGCTTCTTCACCTACACGGGGCGGGCGAATTCGCTGATCCTGCCGACGCCGACCGACATGTTCAAAGCCGCGCTCGGCGAGCTGCACGACGGCACGCTCTGGCCGGACATGAGGATCAGCGTCTACCGCATCGGCATGGGCTTTCTGCTTTCGGCCGTGCTGGCGATCCCCATCGGCATCCTGATGGGCGCGTACAAGTCCATCGAGGCGGCGCACGAGCCGTTCGTCGGCTTCATCCGCTACGTCCCCGTCCCGGCCCTGATCCCGCTGGTCATGGTGATGGCGGGCATTGACGAGCCGGCGAAGATACTGCTGATCTTCATCGGCACCTATTTCCAGATGGTCCTCGTGGTCGCCGATGTGACCCGGCAGGTCCCCAAGGACCTGCTGAACGCCGCCCGGACGCTGGGGGCGGGCCGCTTGCAGCTTTTGTTCAACGTCCTGCTGCCGGCCACGCTGCCCGGCCTCCTGGATACCTGCCGGACGATGATCGGCTGGGCCTGGACCTACCTGGTCATCGCGGAAGTGGTCGCGACGAGTTCCGGCCTGGGCTACAGCATCATGAAGGCCCAGCGGTTCTCCCGCGCGGACGAGATTTTCGTCGGCATCATCATCCTCGGCCTGCTCGGCCTGGGGACGGACATGCTCTTCAAGATCGTCCAGCCGCGCCTGCTGCCCTGGGCGGAGGCGCAGAGGAACTAAACAATGCTCTCCCCGTTTCAAGGGCTTGTCCGCGATCTCCCCCCGGAGCCTCCCCCCATGCCTGAACCGATCTTGCGCCTGGAAGGACTGAGCAAACAATTCTCGACGAAGAACGGCCCCCTCACCGTGCTGGAGCCGACCTCGTTCACGATGGAGGTGACGGAACTGGTCAGCATCGTCGGCCCGTCCGGCTGCGGCAAGTCCACCCTCCTGCACATCGTCGGCGGCCTGACCACGCCGACGGAAGGCCGGGTGCTTCTGGACGGGGCGGACATGTTTGAAGCGGGGCCGGAGCGGGGGATGGTCTTCCAGGCCTACACGCTGTTCCCCTGGCTGACGGTGCGCCAGAACGTCCAGTTCGGCCCCAAACAGCGCGGCGTCAAGAAGGCCGAGCGTGAGCGGCTGGCCGACCATTTCCTGGACGCCGTCGGCCTGCACGGCTTCCGGGACCACTACCCGAAGCAGCTCTCCGGCGGGATGCGCCAGCGCGTCGCCATCGCCCGCGCCCTCGCCAATTCGCCGCGCATCTTGCTGATGGATGAGCCGTTCGGTGCGCTGGACGCCCAGACGCGGACCGTCATGCAGGAGCTGCTGCTGGACATCCGCCGAAGGGAGCGCACGACGACGCTGTTCATCACGCACGACATTGATGAAGCGGTCTTCCTCAGCGACCGCATCTTCGTGATGACCGCCCGCCCCGGCCGGCTCAAGGCCGAGATCGCGGTCCCGTTCGGGCCGGACCGCGACCCCGCCCTGCGGACGTCGCCGGAGTTTTTCCGCATCCGCGCCGAGGTCTACGAGCTGCTGCATTCCGAAGGGCAGGCCGTCGTGGACGCCGAGATCGCGGCAGGGCGTGAGGCTTGAGGAGTGAAATCATGGCAGAACGCGCATATCGTGTCGGCGTCGCCGGACCCGTGGGCAGCGGCAAGACCGCCCTGGTGGACTGCCTGAGCCGCCGCCTGTCTTCCCAGTACAGCCTGGCCGTCGTCACCAACGACATCTACACGAAAGAGGACGCCGAGTTCCTGCTGCGTCAGGGGACGCTGCCGCTGGAGCGCGTCCGGGGCGTCGAAACCGGCGGCTGCCCCCACGCCGCGATCCGCGAGGACGCCTCGATGAACCTGGAGGCTATCGCCGACCTTGAAGACGCGCTGCCGGGACTGGAGCTGATCTTCGTCGAGAGCGGCGGCGACAACCTTTCCGCCGCGTTCAGCCCCGAGCTGGTGGACGTCTGGATTTATGTCATTGACGTGGCGGGCGGCGACAAGATTCCGCGCAAGGGCGGGCCGGGCGTCCAGCGCTCGGACCTGCTGGTCATCAACAAGACCGACCTGGCCGATCTGGTCGGTGCCTCGCTGGCCGTCATGGACCGCGACGCGCGGCTCATGCGCGGCGACCGGCCTTTCCTGTTCACGAACCTCAAGGGCGGCGACGGCCTGGACGCCGTCCTCGCCTGGCTAGAGGGGAAACTGGCCGTCCCGCCGAACGAGCGCCGGTCCATCATTGATGCCCACGCGCCCTATGCCGGCACCCCGCACAACCACACTCACAGCCATAGCCACGAGCACTCCCACTAGGCTTCCCGGCCACGGTGCGAAAAAACAAGAGTGTTCCCTTGACAGACAGCAAAAATTCGGTTATACTGCCAGCAACCTCACTGACGAGCACAGAGAAGCAGTCTCTGGCATAGACGCCCCCCTTTCGTTCTCACGCCTGCCGCCCAGCGGCTCTTTACGCCCCTAAGAACGCTCACGTTTGTTCTTCCATGCGCTGTCGCCTGGCTTCGTGCAAGATGCACACCCCAGAACGGCACGGCCTTGAGCCGTGTGAAAACACAGGAGGACAGAATAAACATGCCGCATCATCTCCGCGTTGCCTCGGTCCTGGGCCTGGCAGCCCTGGCCGGGCTGGGCCTTGCCGCCGCTCCCGCAGGCGCGCAGGACGTCCCTCCGGCGCCGACCGTCACCACGCCCGCCCCGGCCCCCGCCGCGCCTGGGTCTCCCCCGACGCCCACGACCACCACTCCCACGCCGTCCTCGCCTTCGGCAGCCGCACCCCCGCCTAAGCAGACGCCGGTCGCCCCCGCGCCCAACATCGTGGCGACGGGAGAGATTGACGGGTACTACCAGTACCAGACGACCAGCCCGACCCAGGGCCAGCCGCTGAACGGGCGCATCTACGCCTTCCGCCACAACACCCCCGCCCTGCGGTTGGCCTGGCTGGACGTCTACCACACCGCCGCGCCCGGCGGGTTCGGTTTCAAGGCCAGCCTGGCGACGGGCGACGCCGCCGACCGGGACGTGCCGGATGCCTCGTCCGGCGTCGGCGAGTCCCGCTTCAAGAACGTGGCGCAGCTTTACGGCACCTACACCGCTACTGACGGCTTCACCGTGGACTTCGGCAAGTTCCTTTCGCCCTACGGCTACGACACCACCGAGGCCACCCTGAACTACAACTACACGCTCACCCTGGCGACGTATCTCGTCCCGAACTACCTGGCCGGCGCGCGCGTCACCTATCCCATCAAGAGCGTCCATCTCGCCGTCTCGGCCTTCGTAGTCAACTCGCTGGAAGAAACGCCCACGGCGGGAGTTCAGGACGACAATGGCCGCAAGGACTACATCCTGCGGCTCAATTACACGACGCCGGACGGCAGATTCAACTACATCCCGGCCTACGGCGTCGGCAGCGACAAGCTTTCGGCGACCGGCAACGAGGACATCACCCTGTTCGACAATTGGCTCACCTACCATGTGACCCCGGCTGTGACGCTGGCGGGCGAGTACGTCTACCGCAAGGACAAGGACAAGGGCGGCGGCTACAACCTGCGCGGCGACGGCTACGGCGCGTACCTGCGCCAGCAGCTCAACCCGCGCAACGCCTACGCCCTGCGCGTCTCGCGGCTGACCAAGCATGTGGATACCCCGTCCACGCCAGCGACAACCACCAGCTTCGGGGCCAACGAGGTGACGGCGACTTACGAGTACAAAGCCGCCGCCAACTTCACGACGCGCCTCGAATACCGGCACGACAACAGCAACAACCCGGCGCTGTTCGGCTTCGTCAGGGGTAATAGCCCCGACCCGAGCGGCTACCAGGACGCGATCCTTATCGCTGGCCTGTTCACGTTTTAAGATCGTCAAAAGGAGAAACACTCATGCGGAAAACACTCTGGCCTGCACTCACGACCGCCGCCGCGCTGGGCGCGCTGGCCCTGAGCGGCTGCGGCCACAAGGACAGCACTGCGCCCGCCGTCGGCGGCACGGCCACGACCTCGGCGGCCACCCCCGCCGATGACGCCAACACCGTCAAGGTCGGCATCCTGCACTCTCTCAGCGGCACGATGGCGATCAGCGAAGTCAGCGTCAAGGACGCCGAGATGATGGCGATTGACGAGATCAACAAAAGCGGCGGCGTCCTGGGCAAGCAGATCGTGCCGGTAACCGAGGACGGCGCGAGCGACTGGCCCACCTTCGCCGAGAAGACCAAAAAGCTGCTCCAGCAGGACAAAGTCGCCGTGATCTTCGGCTGCTGGACCAGCGCCAGCCGCAAGGCCGTCCTGCCGGTCGTCGAGAGCCAGCACGGTCTGCTCTTCTATCCCGTGCAGTACGAGGGGCTGGAAACGTCACCGGACATCTACTACACCGGGGCGGAGCCGACCGAGCAGATCGTGCCGGGCGTGGACTATCTGCTGAAGCAAGGCAAAAAGAAGATCTTCCTGCTCGGCTCGGACTACGTCTTCCCGCGCACCGCCAACAAGATCATCAAGGCGCAGCTCGCCGCCGAGGGCGGGACGCTGGCGGGCGAAGAGTACACGCCGCTGGGGGCGACCGAGTACAGCACGGTCATCAGCAAGATCAAGGCCGCCCACCCGGACGCCGTTTTCAACACGCTGAACGGCGACAGCAACGTCGCCTTCTTCAAGCAGCTCAAGGAGGCGGGCATCACGGCGGCCCAGATGCCGGTCCTCTCGGTGAGCGTCGCCGAGGAGGAAGCGCGCGGCATCGGCCCGGCCAACATCGCCGGCCACCTGTGCGCCTGGAACTATTTCCAGACCACCAAGACGCCGCAGAACACCAAATTCGTCGCCGCCTACAAGGCCAAGTACGGGGCGGACCGGGTGACGGACGACCCCATCGAGGCGGGCTATTTCGGCGTTTATCTTTGGAAAGCGGCCGTGGAGAAGGCGAAGTCCACCGATGTGGACGCCGTGAAGGCGGCGGCGGACGGCATCTCGTTCAACGCGCCGGAGGGGATGGTCAAGATTGACGGGGCCAACCATCACACCTGGAAAACGGCCCGCATCGGCAAGTTCCGCCCGGACGGCCTGATCGACGAGGTCTCCAGTTCGGGCAAGCCGATCGAGCCGGACCCGTACCTGACCAAGCTCGCCTGGGCGAAGGGTCTGGCGCAGGGCCAGCCCACGGCCGTCGCCGAGATGGAGAAGTAGCGCGTCCGAAGAGCCTCCCCGCCCATGAATCTTCGGGGCGGGGAGGAAAGGAGTTCCCCGTGAGCGGCATCCTATCCCAGCTTTTCAACGGCCTCAGCCTCAGCTCGATCCTGCTGCTGATCTCGCTGGGGCTGGTCTTCTCGTTCGGCCTGATGAACGTCATCAACATGGCCCACGGCGAGTTCATCATGGTCGGCGCCTATGTGACCTACCTGTTCCAGCAGCACTTCGCCGCCGCGCTGGGCGGGGCGGAGCGCGGGGTTTCGTTCGCCCTAGCCCTGCCGGCGGCGTTTCTGGTGACCGCCCTGCTGGGCGCCTTGCTGGAGGTCTGCCTGATCCGCTTCCTGTACGGGCGTCCGCTGGACACGCTGCTGGCGACCTGGGGGGTGGGGCTGATCTTGCAGCAGGCTGCCCGTTCGCTCTTCGGCGCGGCCAACGTCCAGGTGACTAGCCCCGCCTGGCTCGGCGGCGCGCTCCACCTCGGCCCGGACCTGGTGCTGCCCACCAGCCGCCTGTTCATCATTGGCCTGGCCGCCATCTGCATCGGGGCGATCTATGTGTACCTGTTCCGCACGTCCGGCGGGCGGCGGCTCCGGGCGACCATGCAGAACCGGCAGATGGCCGCCTGCCTCGGTGTCGCCTCGCGGCGGGTGGACGCGGGTACGTTCGCCCTGGGCGCGGGGTTGGCGGGCGTGGCCGGGGCTGCGCTGACCTTGATCGGCCCCATCGGGCCGTCCCTGGGGACGCACTACATCGTGGATGCCTTCATCGTGGTCGTGCTGGGCGGCGTGGGCCGCCTGCCAGGCGTGATCCTGGCGGCCCTGATCATCGGCGTCGGCAACACGTTCCTGGAACTCGGGACGACGGCCTCGCTAGGCAAGGTGCTGATCCTGGGCCTGGTGATCGCCTTCTTGCAGTGGAAGCCGGCCGGCCTGGCGGCCGTGCGCGGGCGATAGACGGACGAGGGACGGGAGAAAGCCATGGTCTTTGTCAATCGCCATTGCGGCACGCTTGGTTTCTGGGCCTCGTTCGCCGCCGCCATGCTGCTGCTGACGGTCGCGGCCCCGCACTTCCTGGGGGACTTCGGCCTGGGGCTGCTGGGCAAGTTCCTGACCTACGCGATCATCGCCGTCGGCCTGGACCTGATCTGGGGCTACGGCGGGATGCTCAGTCTGGGGCAGGGGCTGTTCTTCGGGGTGGGCGGCTACGCCTTCGCCATGTACCTGAAGCTGGAGGCGTCGGGGCCGCGCCTGCCGGACTTCATGGACTACAACGGCATGACGGTCCTGCCCGCCTTCTGGAAGCCGTTCCACTCACCCGTCTTCGCCCTGCTGGCCGCCATCCTGGTCCCGGCGCTTCTGGCCGGGGTGATCGGCTTTTTGATCTTCCGCAGCCGCATCCAGGGGGTCTACTTTTCCATCATCACGCAGGCATTGACTCTCATGGCGAGCATTCTGTTCATCGGTCAGCAGGGGGTGACGGGCGGCACCAACGGCATCACCGACCTGTCCACGATCTTCGGCCACTCGCTGAACGGCGCGGGCACGCAGAAGGTGCTGTACCTCGCCACGGCGGTCTCGCTGGGGGGGGTCTTCCTGCTGGCGCGGTGGCTGACCCGGTCGCGCTTCGGGCGGTTGCTGGTGGCAACCCGCGACGATGAGAATCGGGTGCGCTTTCTGGGCTACAACCCGGTGACGATCAAGACGCTGACCTTCGCCCTATCGGCGGCGATGGCGGGGCTGGCCGGGGCGCTGTTCGTGCCGCAGGTCGGCATCATCTCCCCCGCCGCCATGGACGTCGTGCCCTCCATCGAGATGGTGATCTGGGTGGCCGTCGGCGGGCGCGCGACGCTGCTCGGCCCCATCTTAGGCGCGCTGCTGGTCAACTGGGGCAAGAGCAGCTTCAATGACTCGTTCCCGGACAAGTGGCAGTATTTCATGGGGGCGCTGTTCATCGGGACCGTCCTGCTGTTCCCGCAGGGTCTGGCCGGCTACGCGCAGCGGGCGCTCGATTGGCTGGAGCGCCGCCGACGGGTCACCCCGGCCGCCGCGCCGGTCCTGGCCGCCGAGCGCGAGGCCGGCATCGAGGTGATCAAATGACCCAGCCCTCACCCTCAATCATAGACGTGCAGGACGTGACCGTCAGCTTTGACGGCTTCAAAGCTCTGGATGGCCTGAACTTCTCCATGCAGCCGGGCGAGCTGCGCTTTTTGATCGGGCCGAACGGGGCGGGCAAGACGACGCTGCTGGACATCATCACCGGCAAGACTCGCCCCCTGAGCGGGCGCGTCCTCTACGACGGCGGGCCGGACATCCGCCGCTGGCCCGAATACAAGCGCGTCCAGAAGGGCATCGGGCGCAAGTTCCAGACGCCGACCGTCTTCGGCAGCCTGACGGTCTGGGAAAATCTGGAAGCCGCCGTGGGGCTGCACGACGGCACGGCGAACCTGCTGCGCCGCCTCCCCGCCGGCCACCACGACCGCATCGCCGCCACCCTGGACGAGATCGGGCTGGCCGCGCGGGCGGGCGAGCGGGCCGGGACGCTGGCGCACGGCCAGAAGCAGTGGCTGGAGATCGGGATGCTGCTGGTGCAGGAGCCGAAGCTGCTGCTGCTGGACGAGCCGATCGCGGGCATGACCGGGCCGGAGCGCGAGCACACGGGCGAGCTGCTGCACCGCATGGCCGCGCGGCGCTCGGTCCTGGTCGTGGAGCACGACATGGACTTCATGCGCCGCTACGCCCGCACCGTCACCGTCCTCCACATGGGCAGATGGCTGTGCCAGGGGTCGGTGGCGGACGTCCAGAACGACCCGCGCGTCATCGAGGTCTATCTCGGCCGCGCGCGCGAGGGGAAACACTGATGCTTCAAGTCCAGGACGTCAACGTCTACTACGGCGAAAGCCAGATCCTGCACTCGGTCGCGCTCGACGTGCCCGACGACCAGGTCGTCTCGCTCATGGGCCGCAACGGGGTCGGCAAGACCACGTTGCTCAAGACCATCATGGGGGTCCTGCGCCCGCGCGGGGGCCGCATCCTGCTGGGCGGGGACGACATGACGCGCCGCCTGCCCAACCAGCGAGCGCGCGCCGGGATCGGCTATGTGCCCCAGGGCCGGGGCATCTTCCCGTATCTGTCCGTTTATGAGAATCTTCAGATGGGCCTGGAGGCCATGCCGCGCGGCCTGGACGCCGAGACTTCGCTGGAAGAGGTGTATGCCACGTTCCCCGTCCTGAAGCAGATGCGGAAGCGCATGGCCGGGACGCTTTCGGGCGGCCAGCAGCAGCAGCTCGCCATCGGTCGTGCCCTGATCCGCCGCCCGACGCTGCTGGTGCTGGACGAGCCGACGGAGGGAGTCCAGCCCAACATCGTCCAGGAGATCGAGCAGGTCATCCTGTCGCTGCGTGAGCGCGGCGGGCTGTCCATCCTGCTGGTGGACCAGTTCCTGGATTTCGCCCTGCGCGTCGCCGACCACTACTACATCATGGAGACAGGCTCCATGGTCATGCAGGGGCCGATCTCGGAGTTCGACGAGGGGGCGGTGAAGGGCTATCTGGCGGTCTGAGAGGAATCCGGGCGGCCGGCGGCGAACGTGGCGCCCGATGGAACACCTCGCCCTGCTTCAGCTTTTGCAACTCGCCGACAGCCAGGTGCCCATCGGCTCCGCCGCGCACTCGTTCGGCCTGGAAACGCTGGCCTCAGAGGGAGCCGTGACGGTGGACGATCTGGCGCACTTTTTGGAGGACTATTTGGCCGAGGCCGGGGCGCGGGACGCCGCCTACTGCCGGGCCGCGCACCGGCTGGCGGACGCGCCCGCCGACGGGTTTCGGGACGCCTGGCTGACCCTCAACCAGCAGTTGAGCGCGCTCCAGCCCGCGCGTGAGAGCCGCGCGGCGGGTGCGACGCTGGGGCGGCGCTTCTTGCAGCTCGCCGCGAACCTGACCGGGCGGGAAAGGCTGGCGGATGCGCTCCGGGCGGCGAAGGCGGCGGGGACGGACGTGCATCACGCGACGGCGTTCGGATTGGTGGCGGGTGCGCTGGGGCTGTCCGAAGACGAGGCGGCCCTGGCGTTCTTGCAGCAGGGCATCACCGCGCTCGTCTCCGCCGGGCAGCGCCTCATGCCGCTCGGCCAGGCCCGCGCCGGCGCCCTGCTCTGGCGTCTGCACCCCGGCATCGCCCAGGCCGCCGCGATGACGGACACGGAGGCGTTCACCAGCTTCACGCCCATGCTCGATCTTGCCGCCATGCGCCACCCGACGCTCACGACGCGGCTGTTCATCTCTTGACCGGGGATAACAGGGCGCGCGGTGGGCTGCGGCTCGGCTTCACGGCGGACGCGGCGGGCCGGACACGGCTGACCGAGCGGGCGCAGGAGCCGCCGCTGCAAGTGGTCCGGGCGTTTGAACTCCCCGACGGGGCCGCGCTGGTCCACCTGCACAACGTCTCCGGCGGCGTGCTGGGCGGCGACCGTCTGGAAACGGCGATCACGGTGGGGCCGGGGGCGCAGGCGCAGGTGACGACGACCGGGGCGACGCGGGTTTATCGGCCGCGCGCTTCCGACCAGACGGCGGTTCAGATAACGACCGTGCAGGTGGGCGCGGACGGCCTGTTGGAATGGCTGCCCGATCCGCTCATCCCTTTTTCCGGGTCGCGCTTCCGGCAGGAAACCCGGATCACGCTCGCGCCGGGCGCGGGCCTGTTATGGTGGGAGACGGTGGCGCCGGGCCGAGTCGCGCACGGCGAGCGGTTCGCGTATGACCGGCTGGATCTTGCCCTGGACATCCACGCGGACGGGCGGCTGGTCGCGCGGGAGCGGGCGCGGCTGGAGCCGGCGCACCGGCCCTTAGACGCGCCGGCCCGCTTGGGGCCGTACCAGCACTTCTGCACTTTCTATGTCTGCCGCGCTGGCGAGCCGCCCGCCCGCTGGGCCGCCCTGGAAGCCCAACTCGGCACGTTGGCGCAGGAGATGAGCCGCCCCGGCGATCTGCTGTGGGGGGCCAGCGCGCTGCCCGCGCACGGGCTGAGTGTCCGCGCTTTGAGCCGGACGGGCCGCGACCTGCCCGCCGGTCTGTTGGCGTTCTGGCGGGCGGCCAAGCGCGCGCTCTATAGGCGGGACGCCGCGCCGCCGCGCAAGGTCTATTAGGACCTCTGGAGACCGTATGCACCTGACACCACGCGAACAGGAAAAACTGCTCATCTTCACCGCCTCCGAGCTGGCCCGCAAGCGGCAGGCGCGCGGGCTGAAGCTCAACTACCCGGAGGCGATGGCGATCTTGGCCGCCGAGATCATGGAATGGGCGCGCGACGGTAAAAGCGTCGCCGAGATCATGTCGCTGGGCGGCGGCATCCTGACGCACGGCGACGTCATGGACGGCGTCCCCGAAATGATCCATGAGGTGCAGGTGGAGGCGACGTTCCCCGACGGGACCAAGCTGGTGACGGTGCATGAGCCGATTCAGTAGGAGCCGACGATGAAGCCAGGTGAGTATCTGCTGGAAAACGAGGACATTGCGGCGAATGCGGGCCTCCCGACGGTCCTGGTCCTGGTCGCGCACACGGGCGACCGGCCCATCCAGATCGGCAGCCACTATCATTTCTTCGAGGTCAACCGCGCCCTGCGCTTCGACCGCGAGGCGGCCTATGGGATGCGGCTGAACGTCCCGGCGGGGACGGCGATCCGCTTCGAGCCGGGCGAGGAGAAGGAAGTGGAGCTAACGCCGCTGGCCGGGGAACGAGTCATGTCCGGCCACAACGGGCTGGTGAACGGCGCGCTGGATGACGACGCCGTGAGACAAGCGGCGCTGGAACGAGTCAAAGGCTGGGCCGCGCCATGAGTCTCCAGATTCCAAGACGGACGTATGCCGACCTGTACGGGCCGACGACCGGCGACCGGGTGCGGCTGGCCGACACCGACCTGATCGTCGAGGTCGAGCGGGACTTCACGAGCTACGGCGACGAGATCACGTTCGGCGGCGGCAAGGTCATCCGCGACGGCATGGGGCAGAGCAGCCGCGCGACCCGCGAGGGCACGCACGGGTCGCTGGACCTGGTCATCACGAACGCCTTGATTATAGACCACTGGGGCATCGTCAAGGGCGACGTCGGGGTCAAAGACGGGCGCATCGTCAAAGTTGGCAAGGCGGGCAACCCGGACACGATGGCGGGCGTGGACCCGCAGCTCGTCGTCGGGGCGGGCACCGAGGTGATCGCGGGCGAGAACCTGATCGTCACGCCCGGCGCGATGGACAGCCACATCCACTTCATCTGCCCGCAGCAGATTTATGAGGCGCTGTCGAACGGCACGACGACCATGCTGGGCGGCGGCACGGGGCCGGCGACGGGGACGGCGGCCACCACCTGCACGCCCGGCGCGTTCCACCTGGCCCGGATGCTCCAGGCCGCCGACGCCTGGCCGATGAACTTCGGCTTCACGGGCAAGGGCAATGCGGCGGCGGGCGGGCCGCTGGCCGAGCAGGTCCGGGCGGGGGCCTGCGGCCTGAAGCTGCACGAGGACTGGGGGACGACTCCGCCGACGATTGACGCCTGCCTGGCCGTTGCCGATGAGTATGACGTGCAGGTGGCGATCCACACGGACACCATCAACGAGGCGGGCTTTCTGGAAGACACGGTCGCGGCCATCGGCGGGCGGACGATCCACACCTACCACACCGAGGGCGCGGGCGGCGGGCACGCGCCGGACATTATGAAGATCGCGTCCTACCCGAACATCCTGCCCTCGTCCACCAACCCCACCCGGCCGTTCACGGTCAACACCATCGCCGAGCACCTGGACATGCTGATGGTCTGCCACCACCTGAACCCGCAGGTGCCCGAAGACGTCGCCTTCGCCGAGAGCCGCATCCGGGCCGAGACCATCGCCGCCGAGGACATCCTGCACGACCTGGGCGTCCTCAGCATGATCTCCAGCGACTCGCAGGCGATGGGCCGCATCGGCGAGGTCGTGACGCGGACCTGGCAGACCGCGCACAAGATGAAGACGCAGCGCGGGCCGCTGCCCGAGGACTCGACGCGCAACGACAACGCCCGCGTCAAGCGCTACCTCGCCAAGTACACGATCAACCCCGCCGTCACGCACGGCGTCGCCCACGAGATCGGCTCCATCGAGCCGGGCAAACTGGCCGACCTGGTCCTGTGGAAGCCCGCCTTCTTCGGCGTCAAGCCCGAATTGGTGGTGAAAGGCGGCTTCATCGCCTGGAGCGCGATGGGCGACCCGAACGCCTCCATCCCCACCCCGCAGCCGGTCCTCTACCGCCCGATGTTCGGCGCGTTCGGCGGGGCCGTCGGCCCGACGAGCCTGTCGTTCACGTCCCAGGCCGCGCTCGACGCGGGTCTTCCGCAGGCGCTGGGCCTGCAGAAGACCGCAGTCGCCGTGCGGAACTGCCGCGCCATCGGCAAGGCCGACATGAAGCACAACGCGGCGATGCCGGCCATCGAAGTGGACCCTGAGACCTATGAAGTGCGCGCCGACGGCGAATTGCTGACGTGCGAACCCGCCTCCAGCCTGCCGATGGCGCAACGTTATTTCCTGTTCTGAACTTCCCGTTACTCTGAGTACTGCTCACCATGAGCACCCGCAAGACGGTACGGCTGTGCGCCCCTCGCGGCCAAGTAGAAAGCCATACCGCCCCTATGGTACAGGCGTCCTATGCCACCGTTATAAGCCGTCCCAGGGTGGCGGACCCGGCGGAGGTGGTGGTCGTAGCCGCCGCTCGCCAGGAACTCGGCGATGGCGATGGCGATAGCGGGGGTCCTGAGTCTTGCTGAACGAGGAGCAGAGCAGCACCAGGCCCTTCCGGTCGAACGACTTCGCCAGCCGGGGGCGCAGCCCGGCGAAGCTCAGGTCGCCGTAGATGTCGTCTTCGATCAGCGGGATGTCGTGCCGCGCCAGCAGGGCGACGAGTTCCCCCCGCTTCTCCTCGGGCATGGTCGCCCACAGGGGATTGCTGAAGTTGGTGGAAAGCAGGCAGGCCCGGATCGGGTGCCGGCTGATCGCTTCCTGAAGGGCATCCAGCCGCATCCCTTCTTCGGGGTGCGTCGGGACCTCCAGGGCGCGCAGCCCCAACAGCTCGATGGCCTGGAGGAAGTTGAAATAAGCCGGCGATTCGACGGCCACGACGTCGCCGGCCTTGCAGACGGCGCGCAGGCTCAGGACGACGGCCTCCTGACATCTGCAGGTGACCAAGATGTCGTCGGGCGTCAGCCGGCACCCGGCTTCCAGGGCGCGGCGGGCGACCTGCACCCGAAGCTCCTCGCAGCCGGGCGGGACCTCGTAAACGTCGCTCCGGTGCTGCTCCCGCCGCGTCACGGCCGCCAAAAGGCGCGTCAGCTTCTCGGTCGGCAGCAGGTCCGGGCTGGGGAGGGCGGCGCTGAACTGGACCAGGTCGGGGTTGAGCGTGTCGCGCATCACCCGCATGACGAGGTCGCCCATCCGCACCGGGATCGGGTCCCCCACCGCCTCCTTCCGGGCGGGCGCGCGCGGCGGCTCCGGGTGGCAGGCGCGGACGTAGAACCCGGACTGCGGGTGCGCCTCAATGACGCCTCAGTCTTCCAGCAGGCGGTACGCCCCCATCACGGTGGTCCGGCTGACCTGCATCTGCCGGCTCAGGCCCCGGATGGACGGGATGCGGTCCCCCGCGCCGTAGGTGCCGTGGTCAACGAGGTGGACGATGCTGCGCGCCACCGTCTCGTACAGCGCCGGCTTTTGTTTCCCCCCATTTGGCTCCTCGCCCGTTTTCTCCATCTGCCGAACTGTTACCCGCCAAAAAATATATTAGAGTTGTGGTGCAATTATTCAGTCTCTTGACTCAGGAATGGCTTTTCTTGCCGCTTGGAGCGGCTGTGAGGCCCCTGGTGACGATAAATTGACAAGATTTTCATTCAGGAAGCTATAATGCGCTCAGGGAGCCTTACAGAGCCAAAAGGCTTATTTGCACCACAACTCTATTATTGTTAACCTAATAGTTGACGTTTAGACTAATTGCGTGGCTTTTGCCTTTGTCTTGTAAACCACTGGGTAGCGTGGTGCCTTCTTAATCACGGCTCCCGTGCGCCGACCAAGGCATTTCCCGCGCACTTGGGGCACCCGTGC